>Ga0181559_10000302_pt1 | contig 44032 bp, 36 predicted proteins | sample 011ome_21_FD_133752 | JGI IMG/M metagenome (GOLD analysis project Ga0181559, IMG submission 133752) | Coastal salt marsh microbial communities from the Groves Creek Marsh, Skidaway Island, Georgia - 011508AT metaG (megahit assembly) | ecosystem: Environmental > Aquatic > Marine > Intertidal... | reverse complement strand
GGTCGCGGGCGTCACCGAGGCCGCCACCTGGTCCCCAGTCACCAACGCCGAGTACGACCACGTCTTCGGCCAAACGGTGCTTGCGGTCGGAGCCAGCATGGCGGCCTACCTGCTCGCCCAGTTTTTCGACGTGCGGATTTTTCATTTCTGGAAAGGAGTCACAGGCGGAAAACACCTTTGGCTTCGGAACAACCTCTCCACGATTCCCTCCCAAATCGTCGACACCACCTCGGTCCTGTTCTTGCTTTGTGCCGTGGGAGAAATCGCCTGGGGGCGCTTCGGGACATTGCTCTTGAACGGTGTGGCATTCAAGGCCCTCATTGCCGCACTCGACACGCCGCTGGTCTACCTCGCAGTGGGTTGGATGCGGCGCACGTTCAAGCTTGCCCCAGGCCAAGAAATTGAACTTTAATCCGGCCTTGAATTCGCCCCCCGTGCGGTTGCCCACCGCCCGTTGTGACGAATTGGGGTCCAACCCCTTCGACGCACTTGGGGTGCGAGGTATCTTTACGAGCCAAGAAACCCTGAACATGGAATTCAGCACCTCGATTGACTCTCCTCTTTGGACCCGCGCCTTCCGCCTCACGATCGCACTCGTTTGCGCCGCCCTGGGATGGACTTCTCCCTCCGCATTCGCCCAAATCGAAGACCCCGTCACCTGGGACTTTGCGCTCTATCCGAGCGAACAAGAAGGGTTGCATGATTTGGTGATTCACGCCCAAGTGGATTCGTGCTGGCACATCTACAGCCAAGACAACGACCCGTACAACGGCCCCGTGCCAACGAGCTTCGAATTTGACTTGCCCGCGGGCATCAAGGCCGTAGGAAAGGTTGAAGAGTGCACTCCGATGGAGGAATACGACCCCAACTTCATGATGGACCTCAAGTATTTTGAGGAGCACGTCTACTGGCGCCAAACCCTCGACCTGAGTGGTGCCAACTCCGAAGATGCCGTTTCCGGATACCTCGTGTTCATGGTGTGCGACGCCAGCATGTGCTTGCCGCCTGAGGAAATCGCCATCAGCGTCAAGGTTTCTGACGTCCAACCGGCTTCGGAGCGCCCCAATTACTGCCCGCCTTCGCAGCATTGGTGCGATCACGGTGCAAACGCAGGCCACGAAGAAGAAGGCCACGACGGAGGGATGTTCAGCGAAGGAAGTTCCTCCACCAGCAACGACGAACCCACCGACTCGGATTCAGGCGAAGAAGGCGAAGAGGGGTTGATTTGGACGTTCTTGCTTGGGTTTGGCTTGGGGCTCGCCGCCTTGTTAACGCCTTGCGTTTTCCCGATGATTCCGATGACGGTGAGCTTCTTCACCAAGCAATCCAAAACCCGGGCAGAAGGCATCCGAAACGCCCTCATTTACGGGTTCTTCATCATCTTCATTTACACCGCATTGGGCCTAGCCCTGACGGCGTTCTTCGGGGTGGACGTGCTCAACGTCATTTCGACCGACCCCATTTTTAACGTGTTCCTTTTCCTGCTGTTGCTGGTCTTCGGTGCAAGCTTCTTGGGTGCCTTTGAAATTCAGCTGCCTTCGAGCTGGGCCAACAAGGCAGACGAGGCGTCGGACCGCGGGGGAATCGTGGGCATCTTCTTCATGGCCGCCACGTTGGCCATTGTGTCCTTCTCATGCACGGGTCCGCTGGTGGGCTCGGCGCTTGCAGGCGCAGCCACCGGATCTTTTGCGGCGCCCACCGCGGTGATGCTCGGCTTTTCATCTGCACTGGCCTTGCCGTTTGGGTTGTTCTCCGCATTCCCAGGTTGGCTCAACAGCCTTCCCCAAAGCGGCGGCTGGCTCAACAGCGTCAAGGTGGTTCTCGGGCTGCTTGAGATTGGGTTTGCGTTCAAGTTCTTGAGCAACGCAGACCTCGTGCTGCAACTCGGCTTGCTCCAACGGGAGCTGTTCATCGCCATTTGGATTGCCGTGAGTTTGGCCATCGCGTTTTACTTGTTTGGGTGGTTTACCCTTCCTCACGACAGCAAAGTGGAGCGCATCGGCGTGTTCCGATTCTCGCTCGGGATGGCCTTCATGATGCTCGGCATCTACCTCCTTCCCGGCATGTGGGGTGCGCCGGTCAACCTGATCAGCGGGTTCCCCCCTCCGACCTTCTACAGCGAGTGGCAACAAGGCGGGCACGGAGGTGAAGGCGGTTCGCATGGCGGGCACGTCGAGGCGCGATTTGACGACTACGAAGAAGGCCTCGCCGCGGCCAAGGCTGAAGGCAAGCCCATGCTCTTGGACTTCACGGGGTGGGCGTGCGTGAATTGCCGGAAGATGGAAGAGCAGGTTTGGTCTGACCCCAAGGTGGCCCAAATCCTCACCGAAGAAGTCGTCCTCGTCTCCTTGTACGTGGACGACCGCAAAGCGCTTCCCGAATCCGAACACCGCGTTGAACAGTACGGCGGGAAGGACTTCCGCATCAAAACCGTGGGCAACAAGTGGTCGTACTTGCAAGCGTCGCGCTTCAACCGCAACGCCCAGCCGTTCTACGTCATGATTGACCACAACGGGGACCACGTTGGCGGCAGTGCCGGCTACGACCCCGACCCGGAGCTCTTCCTGGAGTTTTTGGCGGACGGGTTGTCCGAATTCAAACGTTGATTCCCGAGCCTCGGGCATGAACTTCCTCTGCTTCGTTCGTCCCAAGTGTGGAGGTTTGGGGCATGAACACCATCTTTGACTCCATGCGGATCCGCGAACACTTCGAAGAAAGCGCCCAACTGGCAAGCGACGTCCTCCGCGACGAGGCCTTCCTCGCGGCCATGGGGAAGGGCGCAGAGCTGCTCATCGACGTTCTCGGAAACGGACACAAAGTCCTTTCCTGCGGCAACGGTGGATCCATGTGCGACGCCATGCATTTCGCAGAGGAATTGAGCGGCCGGTACCGGGACGACAGAAAGCCGTTTGCCGCCCTGTCCCTCTCGGACCCCTCCGCGCTGACCTGCATTGGAAACGACTACGGCTTCGAACACGTGTTTGCAAGGCAAACGGCTGCGCTTGGCCAGCCCGGAGACCTGCTCCTCGCCCTGAGCACCAGCGGAAATTCAGCCAACGTTCTGGCCGCCGCCGAAGAAGCCAAGCGCCGCGGGATGCGCGTCCTGTCGCTCACCGGCAACGGGGGCGGCAAGCTCGCCCTGACCTCGGACGTGGACGTTTGTGTTCCATGGACGGGCTACGCCGACCGCATCCAAGAAGTTCACATCCGGTGCATCCACGCCTGGATTGACGCCGTCGAACAGGCGCTCGCATAAACCCATGGTGTTCCACACTTGGGGCTTCGTTCCGACGAGGCCAGATCGCCCGTGGGTGAAGGTGGAGTTGCGCGCTGAACAAGGTGCGGTGCTGCGCGTTTCAGGAGCATCCTATTCCGCGGTGCTGGGAAGCCTGGCCCGCGTTCGGGCGGCACTCCAATCGGTGCACGTCCGGTGGCCCGGCAAGGCCCTCACGCTGCACGTTCATCCGCCCTGCCGACCAGAGGATTTCGTGCACCTCGACGTCCCCGTCGCCCTGACCCTGCTCGCGCTTCAGGGTCAGGTTTCGTCCGTGAACGTGGCCCAAGTAGCTTCGACGGGAACGCTGAGTCTCGACGGCAAAATTCACGCCGCGGTCGATCGGTCCTCCCATGCCGGACTGCCTCACTGCAGCGCAGACCCCGTCCCTGCAGGACTTCGTCTGCTCGTGGGGCCTGAACAACTTTGCTCCCCGCTCCCCATTCAAAACGTCCAGGCTCAGGCCTTGGCCGAGCTTGAACGCCGCCTCGACGCTTGGCTCCGCACCGCCGGAGAACGCATGTCCGTTTCGGTTGCCTCGCCAGAGGAGCACCGACCTGCGCGCGGCTGGTCTGACCTCCGCGGCGAGGGCCGGGCGAAGACCTGGTTGTGCATCGCCGCGCACGGACGTCTCCCCGTACTGATGTCCGGAGCGCCAGGAGTAGGCAAAAGCAGCCTCGCACGCGCCTGCCAAGACTTGCTCACGGCCTCGCCTTCCACGCTAGGCCCACCCCCACCAGGCGCCGTTCCCTTCCTCGCACCCCATCCGACCGGGGGATCTGCAGGGCTGTTGGGTTCGTGGCGCCGAGGTCAACCGATTCCTGGCGCGTGGGCTTTGGCACACGGGGGGGTGCTCTTCCTCGATGAACTCCCTGAATGGCCCAAACCGGCCCGAGAAGGACTTCGTCACCTCCTCGAAACCGGGGTGCTCGACTTGCATCGCGCAGAGGGCTCGGCCAGGTGGACTTCCAACGCTTGGGTTTTGGCGGCCATGAACCTGTGTCCTTGCGGCCAACACGAGCGAGGTTGCGTGTGCACCTCCGCAGAAAAGCTCGGCTACCGAAAGAGGTTAACCGCACCCCTGCTCGAGCGGTTTCCCGTTCAGCTCGAGGTTGGGGTGGATGACACCGAATGCCCCAAAACGTGGAAGGAATGCCGAGCTTGGCTGGCCAAGGGAGCCCTTCGTACGAACCTGCGGTGGTCGGGCGAAGCCCGTGATGCCTTGGCATCCGTGATTCAATCGGGCTTGAACAGCAAGCGCCTGCAAAACCACCTCAAGCGCCTTGCGGAAGGGCATTCGTGTTGGGCAGAACGCGACGAAGTCTCCGAACCGGATGTGTACGCTGCGTACGACGTGACGTGGATGAATCGTCCAGGATGGCGGTCGGACCGCAACCCCACTTCGACGCATTCGGAAGGCAGTGACGCGTACTTTTGAGCCATGGCGACAGTCCTTCCTGCCCGGGGCCTAACCCCCCATCTTCACGATTCTGTTTGGCTTGCACCCAACGCCACCGTGGTGGGTGACGTTCATCTTGGCGAAGAAAGCACCGTTTGGTTTTCCGCCGTCGTGCGGGGGGACGTGGCTCCCATTCACGTCGGAAAACGCGTCAACATCCAAGACGGCGCGGTCATACACGGCACCTACGAGAAAAGCCAAACCGTCTTGGAAGACAACGTCAGCATCGGACACAACGCCGTCGTGCACGGGGCGCATGTCAAAAAAGGCGCCTTGATTGGCATGGGCGCGGTGGTCATGGACCACGCCGTGGTGGGAGAGAATGCCGTGATCGCTGCAGGAGCTGTGGTGTTGGCCGGAACTTCCATTGGTGCGGGCGAGCTCTGGGCCGGGGTGCCTGCCAAATGCCGCGGACCGGTAAGCGAGGAACTCAAGGCGCACCTCAGCTCCACCGCCGACCGGTACGTCGAATACGCCAGCTGGTTCTAGGTCGTTTCCGGCCAAGCCGCCTCGACGAGGTCGACGTGTTCGCCCATGATGTGCGAAGCCCCGTCCGCGAAGGACTGCGTGAAGTCGGTGACTTCAAAGCGGCGAGTTGCTGTGTCTGTTGCGGAGAGCAACCCGCGTTCGCGAAGCACTTCCTCCACCCTCAACGACACGATGCTCGGTGCATTGAGCACGGCCATGCCTTCCGGCAGCTGCGCTCGAATGTCGTCCATGACCAACGGGTAATGCGTGCATGCCAACACCAAAGCGTCCTTGTCGTTGGCCCAACCGTCTGAGAAATACGCTTCAACCACGGCGTGAGAAATGGTTCCGTTGTGAAATCCTTCCTCGATGGCGCTCGCCAACAAGGGTGTGGCCAACGATTCCACCTTCAAGCCACTCCTCTGCATCAACGTGTCGTAGAGCCCGCTTTGGACTGTGGCCCGTGTGCCAATCAACGCCAAATTCCCGCCGGGGTGGTGGGTTGCTGCCCATTCCACCACGGGGTGTACCACGTCAATGACGGGGACTTCGGAACCCGCCACGGCACGAACCTCTTCAAGCGCGTTGCTGGAGGCCGAATTGCAAGCCACCACAAGGGCCTTGCATCCTTGGTCGAGCAGACGCCTCGCGATGCCGGTGGCGTATTCCTTGAGTCGCTCGGGGCTCTTGTCGCCGTAGGGCATGTGGGCGGTGTCGCCCACATAGCGCAACGACTCCCGAGGGAGTCGTTCCAACAGGGCCTTGGCGATGGTCAAACCGCCAATCCCTGAATCAAACATGCCGATGGGCGCGTCGTTGCGCATGGCCGAAATTGGACCGGCAATTACATTCCCAACTTGGTCTTCACCAAGCTGGAAACGTCCGTGCCCCCGTTGTACAGGGTCACGCCCGTGCTGGAATCAAAAATGTACGTGAAGCCTTGCTCCTTGCCTACGTCCTCGATGGCTTTGCGAACGCGCTCCACCATGGGGGCGAGGAGCTGCTGCTCCATTTGGGCGAGGTCGTTTTGAATGGTCATCCCAAACTCCTGCAATCCCGAGTCGAGCTGCTGCAACTCGCGCTCCTTTTGTTGGCGAATGGCGTCGGGCCACGTGGCCGCTTTCGCTTGGTAGTCCGCAAACTTGGTTTCGAGCTCTGTTTGCATGCGCGTGACTTCGCTTTCGTATTCCGCGGCCGCGGCTTCAATCGAAGCCTGAGCCTCGGCACGTTCTGGCAAGGTCAAGAGGATTTCTTGCGCGTCGAGGTGGCCGAATTTTTGGGCCACGGCGTCCGTCAATCCGACAGAGAGAGCCAAGGCGAGGAGAAGGAAATGTTTCATGATGTTCGTGTTCAGGTGGGGAAAGTTCGCTCAGGGGCGCCCTGCAGACTTCGCCGCGGGGAAAAGCCCGGGAAGTTTGTTCAATTCTTGCCGCCGGATCTGGGGGTCATGCTGCCGCCGGCTCCGCGCGTTGCGCCGTTCAAACGATCCTGCGCACCGTCGCGTGCGCCGTTCACGGCGTCACGTCCCTTGTCCATCAGGCTGTCGCCACCCTTGCCACCGTCCTTGCCGCCTTCGGGCGCCACGGTTTCCCCAGGGACGTAACCGAGCTTCTTGATGAGGCGGTCGGAGATGTCGTATTTGGGGTTGGTGTAGAGCATGTTGCTTTGGTTGCTCTTGTCGAAGATAACCATGTACCCGCTGCCCGACGCGATGTCCTTGAGCGATTCAAAGATCTGCTGTTGCACGGGTTCGATGAGCTCTTGGCGCTTCTGAAAAAGTTCGCCCTCCACCCCAAACTTCTGCTTCTGCATCTCCTTCGCTTCCGCGCGCTTCTTCGCGATTTCGTCTTCGCGCTTGACACGCATCTCGGCAGTGAGCAACACGCGCTCTGCGCGGTACGCCACCTCGAGTCGGTCGGCGGCTTCGAGCTTGGCCTCAATGTCCGCCTGCCACTGGATGGCGTAGTTGTTCAACTCGGTTTGGGCGGTGGCGTACTCCGGCATGTGCAACAGCACGTATTCGGAGTCGATGTAGGCGAATTTTTGGGCTTGGCCGGCAAGCGCCGTCAGGCCCAACACGGCCAGAAGCGCCCACTTGGACGTCGCCTGAGTCAAGGTGTGAGGAAGAAAAGTCATGAGGTTGTCTTGTCAAATTTGGGGCCAAACTCGCCGTCCGTCAAAGTTCGCCCATGTTCATGCCAATGGAGAAGTGGAATTGCCCGCGCGCCATGTTGGGCACGGCAGGCAGGTCGTCCAGCCTCCATCCGTAATCAAGTCCCAGCAGGCCAAACATCGGCAGGAAGATGCGCAAGCCCACCCCGGCCGAACGGTAGACCTGGAATGGATTGAACGCACGCGGGTCCTCCCAAGTATTCCCCCCCTCCAAAAAAGCGAGGGTGTAAATGGTCGCACTGGGGTTGGTGCTGAGTGGGTAGCGCAGTTCGGCGCTGTATTTGGCGACTACCGGGGCACCGGTGTTGCGGTCGGGAGCCGTCAAACTCAGGTCGTCGTACCCCCGCAGGTTCAGGATTTCCCGTCCGTCAAGCACGAAGCCACTCAAAAACACCCCGCCGAGGTAAAACCGCTCGAACGGGCTGAGCCCAGCCCGACGGTTGTACGCACCAATGAGGCCCACGCCCGCGGCCGTGCGCAGCACCAGGCTCTTGGGATTTTCACCGCCACTCTGCGTCAAGGGCGTGTACCATTCAGCCTTGACCTTCCACTTGTGGTACTCGACCCAACGGAAGCGGGTTTGGTCGTCGACGGGGCTTCCGTCCTCGTTGGTGTAAAAGCCGTCGGGGCGGAACGCGCTGTAGGGCGGAGTCGCCTTGACGCTGACTTCAATGTTGGAACCCCAAACCGGGAAAATCGGGTCGCTTACTGAGTTTCGGCCCACCACGGCCGTCAACGCGAGGTTGTTCGCGCGGCCGTTCGAAAAGCTGAAGAAGGACCCAAATTCGTTCAAGTTGAAGTGCTGGTACGAAAGGGCCGCCTGAAACACGAACCAGTCGTCGGGCTTTTTCCAGCGCTGACCAAGCCCCACCTGAGCCCCCGTGATCTCCAAGGATTGCCGCCCCTCGTTCACCACTCCGTCGATTCTCTTGGGCTGGCCATTGCTTTGGATGGACCTCCACACACTGAAGCTCAATGAGTTGGGCTTCTTTCCTCCCAACCAAGGCTCCGTGAAGCTGAAGTTGTAGCTCTGGAAGAACAGTCCGTTGGATTGCGCACGAAGGGAGAGGCGCTGCCCGTCTCCTGTAGGGATTGGGCGCCACGTGCCCTTCTTGAACATCTTCGACGCGGCGAAGTTGGTGAAACTGACGCCGAGCGTGCCGACGATTCGGCCCCCGCCCCAACCGCCGCTGAGCTCGATTTGGTCTGACGGCTTTTCCTCCACAGTGTACTCAATGTCCACGGTTCCGTCTTCCGGGTGCTGAATGGGGTTGACCCCGAAGGCCTCCGGATTGAAGTACCCCAGTTGCGACAATTCGCGCTGGGTGCGGATGATGTCTGTGCGGCTGAACAAGTCCCCTGGTCGCGTCCGAATCTCGCGGTACACCACGTGGTCGTTGGTCTTGCTGTTGCCTTGAACCTTGACTCGGCCGATGCGGAATTGCTGGCCCTCCATCATCCGAATCTCGATGTCAATGGTGTCCCCCACCACCCGCTTCTCGAGGGGGCGCGCATTGAACGTGAGGTAACCGTCGTCTTGGTAGAGTGAACTCAAATCCATCCCTTTGGGATCCATGAACACCCGCGTCTCGAGGCGCGACAGGCTGAACACTTCGCCGCGTTGGATGTCCAGCAAGCTGTCGAGCTGGGTCGTGCGGTATTTGGTGTTGCCCGTGAAGGTGATGTCGCCGAAATAGAACGGGTTGCCCTCTTCCACCCAAACGTCCAACACCACCTCACCTTCTGTGTTGCGGCTCAAGCTGTCGCGCAGCACACGTGCGTTGCGGTAGCCTTCGGCGTGGTAGTGGTCCACCACCTTGTCGAGGTCCGTTTCGAAGGCGTTTTCAAGGTATTTCGAGGCCTTGTAGAACCGCCACCACCGACGCTCCTTGGTCTCTTTCATTTTTCGTGCCAGCACCTCGGGCTCCAAGGCTTCGACGCCGTGAAATGCGATTCGGTCAATTTTCACCTTCTCCCCCTTGTCGACGGTGATTCGAAGCTTGGTTCCGTTCGCAAAAAGGGTGTCGGGCTGTTGGTCCATGGCGATGGCCACGTCCAGGAAACCTTTGTCCACGTAGTGATCGCGAATGCGCTTGGAGGCGACTGCCTTGACGTTTTCGTCGAGGATCCGACCGGTCAGCAAGTCAATCTTGCCCTTGACGGTTTCCTGTTCCGAGCGGTTGACGCCGGCGATGCTGTACCGCGTGAGGCGGGGCAATTCCTGCACCCGAATGACGAGGTACGCGTCACGCCCACGCACTTCCGCCACCTCGATTTGGATGTCGGAAAACAAGTCTTGGGCCCAAAGTGCCGTGATGGCCCGCTTCAAGGCGTCGCCCGGAATGTCAATTTCCTGCCCCACTTGAAGGGAACTGAACAACTTGATGGCTTGCACGTCCGTGTGTTCCGCCCCGAGCACCGTCAGTCCCGCCACCTTGTAGGTGCTTGTCAAGGACAAATCAATCAGCTCCTCTTGCGCTTGCAACGCAGGGGCCAACGCGACCAACCAGCAACCCAACACGGCCGCAATTCCCAGTCCTCTCATCAACTTTGCTTGCCTTGGGGGAGGGCGCCAAACCGGCGCTCCCGATGTTGAAAATCTCGTATGGCGTCAAAAAAGTGCTCCTTCCGGAAGTCCGGCCAAAGCACCGACGTGAAGTGAAACTCCGCGTAGGCGAGCTGCCACAACATGAAGTTGCTGATGCGGTGCTCTCCAGAGGTTCGAATCATCAGCTCGGGGTCGGGCAAATCTGCCGTTTGGAGGTACTTGTCGATGGTCGAAGGCAGAATTTCTTCCGGTGCGAGGCCGTCTGCCATCATGCTGCGAATGGCTTCCACCATCTCCCATTTGGCGCTGTAGCTCAACGCCAAGACCAAATCGAGGTGCACCTCCCCTTCGGGACCTGTTTTCACGCGCTCCAATTCCGCTTGACACGCCTCAGGAAGGCTCGCCACGTCCCCAATGGCCCGCAGTCGCACGCCTTTGCTTCCCAACTCCATCGCCTCTTGAACCAACGTCTTCACCAGCAAGTCCATCAGGGCGTCCACTTCGTCCTTCGGGCGGTTCCAATTTTCCGTGCTGAAGGCGTACAACGTGAGGTAACGCACGCCGCTTTCCAGCGCCGCCTCGACCGTGGCTCGAACCGATTCCACCCCGTGGGCGTGCCCGAAGACCCGCTCCTCGCCCCGACGTTTGGCCCAGCGGCCGTTGCCATCCATGATCACAGCGACGTGTTCCGGCACGCGATTGGGGTCGATTCCCGCTGCCCGCAGGGCTCGGTCACGTGATTCATTGGGGGGCGAACTCGGCGTCGTCATTGCTCCCAGCAAGTTGTGGCCTTTTTGCTGACGCGAAAACCCAAAGAGAACAAAAAATAGCCGTACCGGTCGTTGCGTCCGGGGTCGCCTCGTTGCAACCCTGCCAGCGACTGACCCTCCGGCATATCGTCGAGGCTTCGGTCCGCGAATTGCACGGCGATTTGGCCTCGCGCTTCGCGCAACAACGAAGGGTTCATGTACACAGTGCTGACGTCGTCGAGGTAATCGGTCCAGGTTTTGCGCGCGCCCCATTCGAACTGGAACGACATCCCCGAACCCAAATTCCCCTTCCATCCCAAGCCGTAGGGCACGGCCAAGCCCCAAGGCAAGTAATTCTCAACGTCTTGAAACCACCCTTGACCCTCCGTCCCCATGGGTTGGAGCGGTTGCCAGTTGCCGTAGACGTCTTGACCTTCCGGGTCGTGGGTGTACACCGCAAGCCCCGCGAACAAGAAAGGCACCATCGTACGCTTGGGGTTCCCGACGGCATGGTCGCGGAAATTCAGTTCGGTGAGGAGGGCGTATTCGTTGATCTGGTTTCGGAAATGCAGGTTTCGGTTCTGCTGCCAGGCGTTGGGGTGATCTGCATCCCAAGCCTCGATTTTGCCCTGCATAAACTGACCTCGGAACGAGATACGCGTGTTGAGGTTGTGCCGGTAATAGCCCCCTTGCGCGAGGTGACTCACCCCGCGGAACATGTTGCCGGGATTCAGGTCGCCCGTGTACCACATGGCTCCGAGTTGGTACCCCAGCTCCTTGCTTGCCCCGCGACGGTTGCGCTGTGCCGTGCCGTCCGTGGCGACGAAGGCCAGGAGGGACAGCCACACGAAGTGTCGGGTCCAAACAGGGATGTGAATTGAAAAAGCCATCGAGGTGTTCAACGCACGAAATTACGCGGGATTGCCCTGAAATCAGCGCTCGCGAGGGTCAAGTCCCCAATGCATTTTTTGTCGAACCGTGGAAAAAAAGTCTTGGTGTTCCAAGTTGATCAACCTCACCCGGAAATCGGCAGGGCGAATGTGCACTTCCTGGCCGGGCTCCAAAGGGAACGATCGGCTGTCCATGCTCAACAAAAACAGGGCGTCGCGACCTCCAGCGACCAAAGTGATTTCGCCGTTCAAGGGCACGACCAGGGGTCGGTCGTTGAGGTTGTGCGGCGCCACCGGTGTCACGACAACCACGTCCGACCCGGGCAACACAATGGGCCCTCCCGCGCTCAAGCTGTAGGCGGTGGAACCCGTGGGTGTGCTCACCAGCAGTCCGTCGGCCCAGTAGGTGTTGACGAAGGTGTCGTCCCGGTGCACGTCCACAACCACCATGCTGGCTGTGTCACGCTTGTGAATCACCACCTCGTTGAGCGCGTACGGAAACGGACCGAGGTTCAACCCGTCCACGGACACGTGCAACAGCGCGCGCTCCTCCTCCCATGTCGTTCCTGCCACCAAGGCGTCCATGGCCAAATCGAAGGCCTCCATGCTTACGTTGCTCAAAAATCCGAGCCTTCCCGTGTTGACGCCGAGAATCGGAACCGCCCCGGAACGGACCATGGTCGCTGCTTCAAGCACGGTGCCGTCCCCGCCAAACGCCAACAACACCTCGACCCCTTCGGGCACCTCCCCTTCAAATGGCTGAAGGCCGTGCGGGAGCTCCATGTGGTCGCTCAGTTCGCTCATGTAAGGCTGGTGGATCCACGCGGCGGCGTCGAGGGTCAGGACCCGATCTAGGGCTTGCCTCAGGGCTTCCGCATCCTCGGGAGAGACCGCTTTTCCAAACAAAGCAAGGCGCATGATTCAGGGGTTAGGGTTCGAGGTAACGCATGAACGCATCAAACCGCGCGCGCATTTCGTCTTCCAGTTCCGGCGCGTTGTAAAAACTCTGCACTGTGTATTCGTGGCGTCGGAGGGTTGACAACAGCGATTCAATTTCTTCCGTGTTCACCTTGAAGGTCACCTCCAAAAATTCGCTGTCGTCCACGGGGGCGACGTTGAAGCTGGTGATTTGGGCGCCGTCGGCCTCCACAATCCGCACCAATTCTGCCGGGCTCAGGTCTTTGGGCAGCACTTCGAGCACCAGCGTGCTGCCGGGGAAGCCCCAGCCTGCTCGTTTGGCCAAAAAGCGCATCACCGACGCCCGGTCCACCGACCCTCGGTACAACCCTTGGTGCACCACGGGCAAAACGTCCACGTCGGCCCAACCCATCCGCGCCACGACGTCGTAGAGGTGCAGGTCCATCGCCACGGCGTCCTGGGCGAAGGGTGCCTCGGCAACAAGCGCCGAAGGGTCAAGCTCGAGCAAGGTCTCCTCAGAAACCGTGCCTTTGTACACGTCTTCTTCCACGACAGGCAGGCGCATGAGTTTGAACTCGTCCATGACGTCGAGGGCGCGAGCGACTTGGTCGGTCAACGCAAGGACCGGAAGGTCCAGGGACAGGATTCTCTGGGCGCGCATGGCGTACTTTCGCGTTACAACCCAAAGGTAGGGATGACACGCCTCAGCGTCAACGTCAACAAAATCGCCACCCTGCGGAACGCCCGTGGCGGAAAAGAGCCCAACGTGGTCCTCGCTGCGCAACGCATTCAATCGTTTGGCGCAGACGGCATTACCGTCCACCCTCGGCCGGATGCGCGACACATCACGTACACGGACGTGCGCGATTTGCGTCACGTGGTGCACACCGAGTTCAACATCGAAGGCTACCCGAGTGACGATTTTGTCGCGATGGTCTGCGACGTGAAGCCCGAGCAGGTCACGCTTGTCCCCGACCCGCCTGACGTGCTGACCAGCAACGCCGGCTGGGCCGTTACTCAACATCGCGACCTGCTCCGATCCGTGCTGGAGGCGTTCAAGGCGGCTGGCATTCGAACGTCGTTGTTCATCGAAACGGACGAAGCCCAAATCCGAGCGGCCGCCGACGTCGGCGCCGACCGCATCGAACTCTACACCGAGTCGTTCGCGGTCCAACACCTCAAGGTTGGGCGCGAGGCGGCTGCGCCCTACGCCCAAGCGGCCACTTGGGCCCACGACGCCGGACTCGGGGTGAACGCCGGTCACGACCTCAATTTGAGCAACCTGCGGGATTTCGCCGAAGCCGTCCCTCACCTCGACGAAGTGAGCATCGGGCACGCACTGATTTCAGACGCCCTGTACCTGGGGCTCTCCAACACCGTCGCCCAGTACCGCGCGTGCTTGCATCCCGTGAAATGACCCTTCACGCCCGACACCTTGCCTGCACCGAGGACCCAAGCGCCCCCCACCTTGTGATCCTCCACGGATTGCTTGGCAGTTCCGACAATTGGCAAACCCTCGGAAAGCGCTACGCCGAATCGCATCACGTGTGGATGCTCGACGCCCGGAACCACGGCCGATCGCCTCACGACCCGACCCACAGCTACGAGGCCATGGCGCAAGACGTGGTGGACTTCCTGGACGTCCAGGGACTGGACAAAGTCCGCTTGCTCGGCCACAGCATGGGCGGCAAAACTGTGTTGCTTCTCTCCCAGCGCCACCCTCAACGAGTCGAGAAGTTCATTGTGGCCGACATCGCAGCCCGAGCGTACACGCCTCACCACGGACCGATTTTTGACGCCCTCTTCGCCACGTCGCCGGCTGCCGCAGAATCGCGAGAAGACGTCGAAAACGTCTTGGGCAGCGCCTTGAACCACGACCCCGTCCTTGTGCCGTTTTTGATGAAAGGACTCCACCGAAGAAAAGAAGGCGGGTTCGCATGGCGGTTCAATGTCCCCGTGCTCGAAGACACGCTTAAGAACGTGGTCGGACAAATCGAACTGGGCCTGAACACCCTTCCTGCGTTGTTCATTCGCGGCAGCGAAAGCAACTACGTTTCCGACGAAGACTTGGAGCTGCTCGAAGAGCACTTCTTGCACATGGATCATCACACCATCCAAGGTGCCGGCCATTGGCTTCACGCCCAGGCCCCTGACGAATTCTTCGAGGTTACTGCCGACTTCTTGGCGTAGCGCCCCCACGTTCCAGCCCCTTGGCTCCGCGCATGAATCCGCCGCGCGCTTTGGTTCCCTTGCGGCGCTCCCGCTGTTCTTCTTCCGGCAACTGCACAAAAGCGTGGCATTCCTCGCTGCAGGTTCCTTGCGAGGCTTCTTTGCAGGCGTCGCATTGAATCATCAAGATGTTGCACGTCGGGTTGCCGCAGTTCACATGCGTGTCGCAGGATGCTCCGCAGGTGTGGCAATGGGCGATGACGTCCTCGGAAATGCGTTCTGCCATTCGCTCGTCGAACACAAAGTTCTTCCCGATGAATTTGTTGCGCAGTCCCGCTTCCTTGGCGCGACGCGTGTACTCGATGATTCCGCCTTCGAGTTGGTGGACGTTTTTGAAACCCTTGTGCTTGAGGTAGGCGCTCGCCTTTTCGCACCGAATGCCCCCGGTGCAGTACATCACAATGTTGGTGTCCTTTTGGTCTTGGAACATCTCCTCCACCAGGTCGATTTCCTCGCGGAAGGTGTTCACGTCCGGACAAATCGCGCCCTCGAAATGCCCCACTTCGCTTTCGTACGAATTGCGCATGTCGATGAGGACCGTGTCGTCGCGGTCGGTGAGCTCGTTGAATTCCTCGGCCTTGAGGTGCTTGCCGCAGTCGGTGACGTCAAACGTGCCGTCCGCCAAGCCGTCCGCCACAATCTTTTCCCGAACGCGCACGATCAATTTGAAGAAACTCTTCCCCTGCTCCACAGCCACGTTCAGTCGCAGGTTGGGCAGCCACCCAAGCGCGTCCACGTACGCCTTGAACTCCTCGAATCGCTCAGAAGGAAGGGAGATTTGAGCGTTGATTCCCTCCTTGGCGACGTACGTGCGTCCCAGCACCTCCATCCCCTCCCACGCCTCGTACAGCTCATTCCGTGTCCGCTGAGGGTCCTCCAAATGAACGTATCGGTAAAAACTCATCGTGGTTCGTGGGCGGGTGTCCGCCTTCATGCGCTCAAGAAGCACGCGGCGGTCTTCGATGTTGTGCAGACGTTTCATACCTCGGTAAAGGTACGGCAGGCCCTTGCGGGTCATTTTGAGGTTTGTTGGATTTCGTTGTGACATTCCAAGCCTCGACTCAATGCATCTTGCCGTCAACCTCAAAGAAAAGACGTGAATCATGTTGGAGTTCTGCAAAACCGTCCTCAAACGAGTGAGCTTTGACAGGCGCTTGTTCGCCCGCGAATTGAAGAAGAGCTTCTCGTGGCTGAGCTACGAAGACGCTTTGGCCCTCAAAACCTGGGCGCTGGCCACCTATTCCCACAGGTACGCCCAATTGATCGTCGCCACCTTCGCCGCGGTGCATTCCATGGAAGCCTGATTGAGCCACGTGCAACCTCAAGAGGGTATCTTTGCGTCCGTACTGCAAGCACAGATGCAATGAAACACCTTTTCTCTCTTCTCACTTTGGTTTGGATGACCGCTTTGGTTTGGGCCCAAACCGACACCTACCTCTCCTTGGAAATCAGCGCTGAAGGCGCTTCCGACGAGGACATCGTCTTCGTTGCGCTGGAAACTCAACCCGGTATGTTGGACGGCTCGGCCACCCTCACCTTGATGGGAGACGACGAGCAATACGCGATGTTCGCCTTGCCCATGGGTACGATGCAAGGCACGGTCACGGCCTTTTTTGTGGACTGCCAAGGCGACTCGCTGATGGCAGAAACGTTCATGTCTTTCGAAGGAGCGGACAGCTCGGGAATGACACTTTTGTGGGCTGAACTCGAACTTCCCTACTGCGACGAAGAGGACGAGGAATTTGAAGGCTGGGACGACGACCTTGACCTCGATGCCCTCGAAGCCTACCTCGACAGCATGTGCGGCCAGGTGCTTAACCCTGACGCATGGATGTACTGTGGCCTCCTGGAATCCCTTTCCGACTGCATGAACGGCGACACTCTCGCTTGCCTTGAGTTGGACGAATGGTTGGACGATGTGGAATGGACGTGGCAAGAGGACGAAGAAGAGGAGGAAGAGGAAAACGAGTCCGATTGCAACGCAGCGTTTACGGTGATGCAGGCGTTTGGGAACGACAGCCTGCCCATCTCGAACCTGTTGTGGGTTTACGTCTACGACTACGACGACGACAACAACTACTTGTGGAGCTTTGGCGACGAAGGAACCAGCACCGACCCCTTCCCTACCTGGACCTACGAAACGGACGGGCCTTACGAGTTGTGTCTGACAGTCTCCAACGAAGAAGACAGCTGCAGCAACACCTTCTGCCAAACCCTTTCCGTGGACTCCATGGGCTGGTGGACCGGATTGGTGGATGGGTTCATAATCAACGTTTTCGACGGCGGCACGGGCGGCAGCGTGAGCGAAGTGACCCTCGCGCCTGAAAGCGCGGTCTCCCTTTCGCTTTACCCCAACCCTGTTCAGGAGGGCAACCTCGGCGTGGCTTGGACGGGCAACGTGTCACACGCAGCCACGATTGACGTGCTTGGATTGGATGGCCGCGTCATGGCAACCCGTTCTTGGAATGTGATTTCAGGCGCACAACGCACTTCGATCGACGTCAGCTCGCTCGCTTCAGGAATCTATTTGGTTCGTCTCTCGGCAGGCGACCTCCAGCGCATCCAGCGCGTGGTGATCCGCTAAGCAACCTTGATCTCATCAAGAACCCTCGCCGTCCGGCGGGGGTTTTTTCATGCCCAAAAACGCAATGTTGCGCTTCAGGCCTTCCAGCCCCGTGCGCTTGACCGCACTGTGCCGAAACACCTCCCGGAACACCTCTTCTGTCAGATCCTCCCAATCCGACTTGGTCATGTCCAGCAAGCGCGGGTGAGGGGCAAACCGAGGCTCAGTCGACGGAGTGGAATGGCGGTTCCACGGGCACACCTCTTGGCAGATGTCGCACCCAAACATCCAATTCTCCATGTGGCCTTTCACCGGCTCGGGGATCGCCCCCCGGAGCTCGATGGTGAAATAGCTGATGCACTTGCTTCCATCCACCACGTAGGGCTTGATGATGGCGTCTGTGGGACAGGCGTCGATGCATCGCGTGCACGTTCCGCAATGGTCGGTCACAGGCGCGTCTGGCTCCAGCTCGACGTCGAGTAGCATCTCCGCCAAGAAGAAGTAACTCCCGTGGTTCTTGTTGAGCAACAGGCTGTGCTTTCCGATCCACCCCAAGCCTGATCGCTCCGCCCACGCGCGTTCCAAAATGGGCGCCGAATCCACGTACACCCTGCCTCCCACATCGCCCCATTCCGCGCGCATCCACTTAAGCAACTCCTTGAGTTTCCACTTCAGCACGAAATGGTAGTCCTCTCCGTAAGCGTACTGCGCAATGCGCGGTGCTCCCGGGTCCGTGGCGCGATCGGGGTTGTGGTAATTGAACAACAAGCTCACCACAGAACGCGTCCCCGGAAGCAATTTCCTAGGGTCCAATCGTTTGTCAAAGTTGCCCTCCATGTAGGACATGTCGCCGTGCATTCCCTGCTTGAGCCACGACTCCATTCGAGGTGCTTCCTCGGTCAATTCGTGGGCCACGGAAATCCCCACGGACGTGAACCCCAACTCCTGAGCGCGGCGCTTCAGCCACGCCGCTCGTTCCGAGGCCAGGTGCTTGGCTCGCGACATGCCTCAGGCGTCAAACAAGTCCCCTGAGCCCGCCGAGGGGGTTCGGCCCAAATGCGCGTACGCCGCAGCCGTCGCCTGACGTCCTCTGGGCGTACGCACCAACAGTCCCTCCTGGATGAGGTAAGGCTCGTACACTTCTTCCAACGTCCCTGCGTTTTCACCAATGGCCGTGGCCAGCGTTCCAGCCCCCACGGGGCCACCCTTGAATTTGTCGATGATGGCCGTCAAAATGCGGTTGTCCATCTCGTCCAACCCTTTCTTGTCCACCTGCAACGCGTCCAACGCGTAGGCCGTCACGTCTGGGTCAATGCGCCCCGAGCCCTTCACTTGGGCGAAATCTCGCACACGTCGAAGCAGCGCATTGCTGATTCGTGGCGTGCCACGGCTCCGAGAAGCAATCTCGTACGAAGCCTCCCCGTCAATTTCAATGTCCAAGATTCCTGCGGACCGCTCCACGATGTCCGTCAACGTTTTGGCATCGTAGTACTGCAACCTCAGGTTGATGCCAAACCGAGCCCGAAGAGGTGCCGTCAACAGCCCGGACCGCGTGGTCGCCCCCACCAAGGTGAACGGATTGAGGTCGATCTGAACCGTCCGAGCGTTGGGACCTGTGTCAATCACGAGGTCAATGCGGTAATCCTCCATGGCGCTGTAGAGGTATTCCTCCACCACGGGGGACAACCGATGGATCTCGTCAATGAACAAGACGTCGTTGGGCTCCAGACTCGTCAGCAAACCTGCAAGGTCTCCTGGCTTGTCCAGCACAGGCCCAGACGTGGTTCGAATGGCGACGCCCATTTCGTTGGCGACGATGTTGGCCAGGGTCGTCTTGCCGAGGCCGGGAGGGCCGTGCAACAGGACGTGATCCAACGCTTCGGCACGCTGCCGAGCCGCGAGCACGAACACCCGAAGGTTGTCCATGGCGGCACGCTGGCCGGTGAAGTCCTCAAAACGTGCTGGCCTCAGGACGCGGTCCAAGTCCCCGTCTGAAGCCTGCTCCGCCTCTCCCCTCACGTCAAAATCGTCGTCCTGTAGCATCACAGCCAAGTTACCACGTACGAACATGAAAAAGCCCTCACTGAGGTGAGGGCTTTTCCCACGGACCATTCACAGGCCGCATGAAGTCGTTTCCTCGACTTAGTGCTCCGTTTCCCCCGCCTTCAAGGGAACCGTCTGTGGCACAAAGTCCTCTTCAAAATCTGGGTTGCTGTAATCGTACGCCCAACGGTGCACCTCTGGCAAAGCACCAGGCCAGTTTCCGTGAATGTGCTCGACCGGGGTCGTCCATTCCAACGTGTTTCCCTTCCAAGGGTTTTCCGAGGCCACTTGACCCCGGAAAATGCTGTAGAAGAAGTTCCACAGGAACGGCAGCTGTCCAACGGCTCCGATGATGGCAAACGTTGAAATGATGGGCTGGAGGTCCATCACGAAGTCGAGGTATTCGAAATTGCTGTAGTCGTAATAACGACGTGGTGCCCCTGCAAGGCCCACAAAGTGCATCGGGAAGAACACGCCGTAGCCGGCTACCAAGGTGGTCCAGAAGTGCACGTAGCCCAACTTGGTGTTCATCATCCGGCCAAACATCTTGGGGAACCAGTGGTACACCCCGGCCAACATGCCGAAGATGGCACTCATGCCCATCACGATGTGGAAGTGCGCCACGACGAAGTACGTGTCGTGCACGTTGACGTCAAGCGCAGAGTCTGCCAAGATGATGCCCGTCAATCCACCCGTCACGAACGTGCTGACCAAACCGATGCTGAAGAGCATGGCTGGCGTAAAACGCAGGTTGCCCTGCCACAACGTTGTGATGTAGTTGAAGGCCTTGACCGCGGAAGGAATGGCAATCAAAAGCGTCGTGAACACGAAGACCGAACCCAAGAAAGGGTTCATGCCTGTCACGAACATGTGGTGCCCCCAAACGATGAAACTCAGGAAACCAATGCCAAGAATCGACCCCACCATGGCCTTGTAACCGAAGATTGGTTTGCGTGAGTTGGTCGCGATGATTTCAGAACTGATGCCCAAAGCGGGCAACAACACGATGTACACTTCGGGGTGACCCAAGAACCAAAACAAGTGCTGGTACAAAATGGGGCTGCCGCCGGTCACGTCCAACGCCTCACCGCCAATGAAGATGTCGCTCAAGTAAAACGCCGTTCCCATGGAACGATCCATGAGGAGCAACACCACAGCAGACACCAACACGGGAAAGGACAACACGCCCAAAATAGCCGTCACCATGAAGGCCCAAATGGTCAGAGGCAAGCGCGTCATGCTCATGCCCTTGGTGCGGAGGTTAATCACAGTCACGATGTAGTTCAATCCGCCGAGCAACGAGCTCACCACGAACAAGGTCATGGAAATCAACCACAACGTCATGCCCAAGCCAGAGCCAGGCATCGCCTGAGGCAACGCACTTAGCGGGGGGTAGACTGTCCAACCGCCCGACGCCGCTCCGCCCTCCACAAAAAGGGAGAAGATCATGATGACACTGGACACCGCGAAGAACCAGTAGCTCAACATGTTCAGGAAGCCTGACGCCATGTCGCGAGCACCAATTTGGAGTGGAATGAGCAAGTTGGAAAACGTTCCCGACAAGCCGCCAGTCAGCACAAAGAAGACCATGATGGTTCCGTGAATCGTCACCAAAGCGAGGTACGCGTTTCGGTCAAGCACACCTCCAGGAGCCCACTTTCCAAGGAACGTTTCCAGGATGGCGAAGCTTTCACCCGGCCAGCCCAATTGCAGTCGGAAGAAAACCGACAGCATCACTGCGATGATGCCCATAAACACTGCAGTCATCAAAAACTGCTTGGAGATCATCTTGTGATCCTGCGAGAAGATGTACTTCGAAACGAAGCTCTCTTCGTGATGTGCGTGTCCTGCCATGATCAGAGGGTTGCAGATTCGTTGTTTGCGTTGCCGGCTGCCTCGGCACGGGCGTCGGTTTCAACCGCCTCCTCCTTGTCAGCCAAAAATTCTTCCTGAGACTCGAGCCAAGCATTGTACTGCTCTTCGCTCTCCACCACCACTTTCATCTGCATGTTGAAGTGCGCAGCTCCGCACACTTTGTTGCAAAGGAGGATGTAGTCAAAGTCGGGGTCGTTCAACACCGTCCGCATGCTGTCGGTGGTAATCGTTGGCGTCATCTTGAAACGCGTCGGTACGCCAGGCACCGTGTTCATCTGTGCTCGGAAGTGAGGCATGTAGGCGCTGTGAATGACGTCGCGTGATCGAAACACAAATTCCACCTCGCGTCCCACGGGCAAGTGGAACTCGCCCTTCGTGATTTTGTCGTCGGCGCCTGCTTCCCATGAGGCCACACCTCCTTCGTAATCGAAGGGCTTGACCTCCATGATTCGCTGGCGGTGACGCTTCAATCGGTGAACCTTGTCTTCTTTGGCTTCTTGTGCCGCCTCAGAAAGCACCAACACGTCGCTGCCTTCAAGCATGTGTTCAAGTTCGTGCAAGCGCGCTTCGAGCATCGCTTTGCGCTCATCCGACATCCCGTGGTGATCGCCGCCGTGATCGCCGTGTCCATGACCGTGGTGGTCGTCGGCATGCAACTCCACTTCGACCTCTTCGATTTGCGCGAGGAGGTGTCCACGTTCGTGAGCGAGCTCGGCCTCGAGGGCGTCGATTTGGCCTTGAATTTCTGCAAGGGCGTCAGCCACGCCGTCCGCCGTCACAATCCCAAGAGGGTTGGTGGGGGTGATGAGGTTGTAGTTCGCCAACCCGAATTCGCCGTCCGCACCAGCGTAGCGCGCGGTCCAGTCAAATTGCTTGGAGTAAAGTTCCACGCGCAGAGCGTCGTCAGCAGGTTCGCCTGTCATTTCGTTCCATGTCCGCAGGCCGTAAATAATGATGACCGCCAAAACGATGGATGGAATGACCGTCCAAATCAACTCGAGGCGGTTGTCGTGCGCAAAGAAGCGCGCCTTGCGGCCGGGGTCTTGGCGGTACTTGTTCGCGAACACAAAAAGCGCAGTATTCACGAGGAAAAACACCGCGATGATGATGTACATGTTGAAGTTCATCAACGTGTCGTAATCCTCACCGTGCGCAGAAGCCGCAGGAGGATTGTAATCTCCGTAACGGATGATCAACCAAACAAACGAGGCGTAGAAGGCCACCATGAAGGCAATCCATAGGCTTCCATTCAGGCGCGTATCCGCAGCACTGATTTCCTCTTCCTTTTTGTTGCGGATGAGGGACGTCAACTGACCAACTTTGGCCAATTGTGCAAGAGCGATGACTCCTGCAATGACGACGAGTAGCGTGATGAGTTTCATGAGATTCGTCCGTTGTCAGATCAATAGTGGAGTTCCATGCTTTCCTGCAACATGGGGTGGTTCTTGCTGATGAGCGGCGCCTTCGCCAACGTGGCAAAGGTCCGGTTCATGAAGAGCCCCAAGAAGCCGAGGAACAATCCGATTTCAAAGAAACCAAAGTGGTTGTGATCGAACATCGTTCCTGGAACGATGAGCAAGTACACGTCCACAAAGTGTGCCACGAAGATGAGCAAGCCGACAGGCACCACGAACCGTGGGTTGCGCTTGGCATCTCGTGCAATCAACACGTAGAAAGGAACCGCGAAGTTGATGAAGAACATCACCATGAACGGAACCTGGTAGTCGCCCAAGATTCGACTCATGTAGTACGTCACTTCTTCCGGGATGTTGGAATACCAGATGAGCAAGAATTGGCTCACCCACAAGTAGCTCCACAACATGGAAATGGCGAACATCCATTTGCCCAAATCGTGCATGTGGCTTTCGTTGACTTCCTGGAAGTACCCTTTGCTGCGCAACCAAATCATCGACAGGTTGGTGAAAATCATGAAGCTCACCCACATGCCGCTGAAGACGTACCAGCCAAAGAGCGTGCTGAACCAGTGCGTGTCAATGGACATGATCCAGTCCCAAGCCAAGGTCGAGCTGAACACCGCAAAGAAGACCAAGAACAACGCACCGCGGCGGTACTGCTTGTAATGGAGGTCCAAATTGGGCGCCTCGTCTTCCTTCAACGACCACGTGCGGAACAAGCGGGCGAAGATCAAGAACGTTGCGAGGTATGCGATCGTGCGGAGCCAGAAGAACGCATCGGCGAAGTACGCCGCCTTGCCCGCAATCACGTGATCGTAATTGGGGTTCAGCACGGCACCCTCCACCATCTCATCCACGTAATCGACGTGGTCTCCGTGGTCCACCATGTACTCGTGGTACAAGGTGTGGTCCATCCAGTGGTAGAGGTGGTGCGCATGGAACTTGCCCGCCACTAGGACGACGACAATCACGGCAGCCCCCCAAGGCAAAAAGCCCCAAAGCGCTTCGAACCAACGCTTGAGCACCGCCGACCATCCGCTTTCCGTGGCGTATTGCAAGGCGTAGAAAAACAGCGCCGCCAAGGCCATGCTGAAGTAGAAGAACCCGTTGATCAACAGGTTGGCCCACCAACGCTGGTGGTGGTCGCTGTGGTCCGTGAAGAAGCCACCCACAAGGGCGATAACCCCAATGGCCATCAAGACCTGGGTCACGAGCTTAAGACGTCCTTCAAACTTGAATTCCATGATCAGTTGTTCATTGCCATGGCGCCCTCAGCCGCCGATTCAACCACGTTTCCTGCTTCGTCAAACTCGGGCATCTCGCCTCCGTTTTGGAGCACCTTGATGTACTCGATGACCAACCAGCGGTCCTTTTGGGACAACTGAGAAGCGTGCGAGCCCATGAGGCCCTTGCCGTACGTCAACGTGTGGTACATCTTGCCCGCCGGAAGATCTTTCAATTTGTCGGCGTAAGACGGAATGCCCGCGATGTGGCCGTTCTTGGACAACGCTCCGTCGCCCTTGCCTTCCGCGCCGTGGCATTGGGTGCACATCTTCTCGTAAATCTCCATGCCCGCTTCGATGTGGGCCTTCGATGCACTCAACGGACTGACAAGTTCTGCACCGGCCGCCTCATACCCTTCTGGGGTGTTGGGGAACGCGTAAGGAAGTCCAAACGCCTTGTTCTCTCCCACAAAAGGAATGGTGCCCGCCACCGGAACTCGTGCGCTCGGCGTGTTGCGTTGCGCAGACGCAACGCCCTCGGTTACGTAATACGGGTCCATGCCGTAGTCGACGTACGCTTCCACTGCAGGAGAGCGGTACATGTCGGGCATGTATTCAAGTCCCGGACTGTTTGGGTCCGTGACGCACCCCGTCATCACCGCCATCACAGCGGCCACTGGGGCAACAAGGTTCCAACGCTTTGACATGGCTTAGGCGTCTTTGATGCTGAGTTCAAGCAAGTCCGTGGCGCGAATCGCAGCTTCGAGTTCGTCTGCAGACATGCTGTTGTTGTCGGTCGTGATTTCGACCACGAATTTGTCGTCCGTGGTACGCGGGTCGGGGTTGGTGGCAGGCATGCCTGGCAGAGTGCCGTTCCGCAACAAATACGTCAAGGCCATGCCGTGCGCTCCGCACAACACCGAAAATTCAAACGTCACAGGGAGGAAGGCCGTCACGTTCTCAATCAACGAGAAGCTTGGCTTGCCGCCAATGTTCATGGGCCAATCGTGGATCATGAAGTACCACATGCCGAGCAACGCCAAAGACGTGCCGGTCATGGCATACATGAACGAAGCAATTGCCAGACGCGTGCGCTTGATCCCGATGATGGGGTCAATCCCGTGAATGGGAAACGGCGAATACACATCCTTGACACGGATGCCCTGACCCACCAAAGACTTGGCCGCAACCATCACCTTGGCGTCGTCGTCGTACATGACGTGGAAGATCTTGCTCATTTGGCCTGCTCGTTTTTGTAAGACTCACCGCTCGACTTCAAAATGGTCTTCAGCTCGTTCAACGCCAGCACAGGGAAGAAGCGTGCAAACGCGAGGAACAGCGTCAAGAAGATGCCGATGGTGCCGATGAAAATGCCGATGTCAATGCTTGTCGCGTGGAATTCCCCCCAGCTCGACGGGAGGTAGTCGCGGTGGAGCGACGTCACGATGATCACGTAGCGCTCGAACCACATGCCAATGTTCACGACGATGGAGAGGGCAAACGTGGCCACCAAGCTGCGACGGATCTTCTTGAACCAAAACAGCTGCGGGCTGATCACGTTGCACGTCATCATGATCCAGTAGGCCCAACTGTACGGGCCGCTGAAACGGTTGATGAAGGCGTAGCTCTCGTATTCCACACCGCTGTACCACGAAATGAACAGCTCCGTGAGGTAGGCGACACCCACAATGGAACCCGTCACGATGATGACGATGTTCATGTACTCGACGTGCTTGACGTGGATGTAGTTCTCAAGCTTCATGCCTTTGCGCATGATGAGGAGCAACGTCTGCACCATGGCAAATCCCGAGAAGACAGCCCCTGACACGAAGTAGGGAGGGAAGATGGTCGTGTGCCATCCCGGGATCACCGACGTCGCGAAGTCCATCGAGACGATCGAGTGCACCGAGAACACGAGCGGCGTCGCGATGCCTGCGAGCACCAAGCTGACCTCTTCAAAGCGCGTCCAGTTCTTGGCACGGCCGCTCCAGCCAAAGCTGAGGATGCTGTAGATTTTTTTGGGGAGAGGTTTGGTCATCCGGTCGCGAATGGTCGCAAAATCCGGAATCAAGCCGATGTACCAGAACACGAGCGAGACCGAGAAGTACGTCGAGATGGCGAACACGTCCCACAAGAGCGGGCTGTTGAAGTTCACCCACAACGACCCGAACTGGTTGGGAAGCGGCAACACCCAGTAGCTTACCCAAATCCGTCCCATGTGAATGCCGGGGAAAACCGCGGCCATGATCACCGCGAAGATGGTCATGGCTTCCGCAGAACGGTTGATGGCCATGCGCCACTTTTGGCGGAAGAGCAGGAGCACCGCAGAAATCAGCGTCCCTGCGTGACCAATCCCAACCCACCACACGAAGTTGGTGATGTCCCAGGCCCAGTCGACCGTCTTGTTCAATCCCCACGTTCCGATTCCCGTGCTGAGAAGGTACAGGATGCACCCCACGCCGTAAAGCGCGATGAGGCTCGAAATCGTGATCATGATTTTCCACCCAAGAGGGGCGGGTCCCATGATCGGTCCCACAACGTCATCGGTGATGTCTTTGTAGGTCTTGTGCCCCAGAATCAGGGGTTCGCGAATGGCTGCTTCTCTCTGCATGACGAGGGGATCAGGCTTCGTTGGATTCAGTGTTCCGCACCTTCGTCATGTAGAAGATGTTGGGCTGAATGCCCACTTCTTCCAAGGCGTGGTAGGAACGGTTGTTCTTGGAGTTGGTCTTGACCTCCGACGCGTTGTCGTTGAGGTCCCCAAACGTGATGGCGTTCGTGGGGCACGCTTCCGCGCAAGCCGTCTTGATGGCGCCGTCCACCACGGGAGCGCCGTTTTTCTTGGCTTCGAGCTTGCCGTCCTGGATGCGCTGCACGCACATGCTGCACTTCTCGATGACCCCGCGCGCACGCACCGTGACGTCGGGGTTCAACACGAGACGCGTCAAGCTGTCCTGCGACGGGTTCATGTGCTGGAACTTGGCGTACCCCTGGTAGTTGAACCAGTTGAAACGACGGACCTTGTAGGGGCAGTTGTTCGCACAGTAACGCGTGCCGATGCAACGGTTGTACGTCATTTGGTTCAGGCCCTCGTTGCTGTGCGTGGTCGCCGCGACCGGACACACCGTTTCGCAAGGTGCGTGGTTGCAGTGCTGGCACATCATCGGCATGTGAACCGTCTGAGGGTTCGCCGAGGGGTCCTCCATCTTCGTGTACGACGCAATCACGCCCACGCCTTCTTCCGCGCCGCGCTCCTGAGACCAGTCAGAAGCGTAGTAGCGGTCGATCCGCATCCAGTGCATGTCGCGGTGGCGACGAACCTCGTCTTTGCCCACCACAGGCACGTTGTTCTCAATGTGGCACGCCGTCACACACGCGCTGCACCCCGTGCAAGTCGTGAGATCAATGGTCATGCCCCAGCGGTGACCCACGCCTTCCACAGGGTGGCTCTTCCAAAGGTCAAACGCGGACGTGTTCTTGGCGTCGCTCGAATTGATGACACCGTCCCCGTTGACGTCGGCGTGAACGTTCAGGGTGTGGCTCTTGTTCCAAGACGCCTTGCCCTTGGGCTTGCTCGCCTCCGCGAGGTAGCTTCCAAACGTCGTTTCCTTCACCACGCTGTCGCGGTCCATGACCGTGTTGTGGATCTGAGTCGCAGCCAAAGCGTACTCCGCGCCTGTCGCTTCGACCGTCACGTCGTAGGCGTCGTAACGAGGCACACCGCCGTTTACGCTAGCCAAGCCAAAGACGTTCGCGCCGATCGGCATGGGCTTTCCGTCTGCCGTGAGAAGGTGCTCGCCGTTTTCGCCCGTGGCGAATGCTGCTCGGCCAATGTTCTCGCCACCGTCACCACGTCCGTATCCAAGGGCGATGCCCACAGTTCCAGGGGTTTGGCCTGGTTGCATGAAGGCAGGGAGCTCGACGGACTGGCCGTCCACCGTCACTTTCACCACGGATGCCTTGTCGCGCTGGGCGATGTAGGTGTTGAGGCCCATCGCTTCCATGTCCGCTCGGGCCATGGTCACGTAGTTGTCCCAGGTCACCTTCGAGATGGGGTCGGGCGTTTCTTGCAACATGGGGTTGCCAGCCTGGTCACCTGAACCGATGGCTTGCTTTTGGTAGAGGGCCAATTCCATGGCTCCTCCTTGGACTGCGTTCAATCTGCGCACAGAGGCGCTCACGTCGTTGCCCAAGGCAGGCGCCGAGACGGGCATGTCCTCACCAGTCATGTAGAAGCCGTCGTGCAACGAGCCGTTCCACGCGTTATTGTTGTACATCGCGTCGCTGGTGTAGCCCGCGTCGTGTGTCGTGCGAATCACATCGTACCACGCCGTGGGTTGACCGGCCCAAGCCATGAAGCTTTCGCCGGCGGCACGCGTGTCGAACAAAGGCTGAATTGTGGGCTGAGCCAAGTCAACCCGGGTGCCTCCAATTCGGAGGTCCATCCAGTTCTCCAACCAATGGTGGTCGGGGGCCATGGCGGTGCAACGCGATGCGCTTTCGTCGGCCAAACCAGAGGTGCTCACACTGAACTTCACTTTGCCGAGGCCTGTCCGGAAGGCTTCCTTGTCGGCAGCGTGGTAGGCCGGGTTGGTGCCGTGCATGATCAAGGCAGAAACGCGGCCCGAGTTCATGTCGGCAACGAGCTGCGCAAACGCCGCATCGTCCCCGGCAAACAGACCTTCTTCGTTGTACTTCACAGTGGTGCCGTCCGCGCCAAGTGCCGTGTTGATGGCGGCAGCCACCAATTGGGCATCGAGGTCGTTGGAACCCGCCACCACCAATCCTGTGGAGCCGGCCTTTTTCAAATCTGCTGCTGCCGTTTGAACCGCATTCGCCACGCCTTCACTCAACCCAGACACGTTGCCCGTGCCAGTGAGAAGCCCGTGCAACGCTGCCAGGACCTTTCCGCTCTCGGATGGCTTTACCATCGTGCGCGAGTCGGCGTTGGAACCGGTCAAGCTCATCGTCGATTCAAACGCGTGAAGCTTCGACATTTCGCCGTTTTCAGGACGGCGACTCTTCGCCCACTCAGGCGCGTAGTAAACCGCATCTCCCCACGTGCCCAAAAAGTCTGCACCCACCGTCACCACCGCCTTGGCAGCGGCAAAGTCAAACGCGGGGAAGCCGTCGACTCCGGTGTGTTGCTTGGCTGCACTGCGCAAGGCGCTGTGGCTGACCGCATCGACCTGAAGATGTTCAGCGCCATGAGTCGCACAGAATGCATCGATGCTGCGCTTCAATGACGGGCTCAACACGGTGTTGGTCAACACCACCTTGCGTCCTGCACCGCCAAATCCCTTTGCCACTTCAGCGTCCAAATCAGCCCACGTTGAGCCAGCTCCGCTGAGGTGAGGCCCCTGGAGGCGAGCGCTGTCGTACAGGCCCATCACCGAGGCGTTCACACGCACGTTAGCGCGTCCGACGCCTGTGGCGGTGTTGCTCTTGATGAAAATGGGTCGGCCCTCGCGGGTCTTGACCAACACGTTCATGTAGTCGTGACCGTTGTAGTAGGTCGACGCGTAGTGGTTGGCCACCCCGGGGGTCAAGCCTTCAGGCTTGTTGACGTAGGGGATGGACTTGACCACAGGCGTCTCGCATGCCGCCAAGGTGGCCGCTGCGAGCGAAAAGCCCATGAACTTCAAAAAGTCACGACGTCCCGTCGTGGCTGAGGTAAGGTTGTCGTTGCCGAGCATCTCGTCAACGCCCTCGTGTTGGGGAAACTCCTGACCTTGAAGCGTTTGGAACGCCTCCGTTTGGTGGAGGTCATCGAGTCCGGTCCAGTAGCGTTTGGTGTTCGCCATGTCTATCGAATCAGTCGGGTTCTAGGTCTTGGGGATCAGTAGTGGCACTTGGAGCATTCCCAGCCCCCGAGTTCCTTGACCGTGATTTTGTCGTCTTCGAGAATGCGTCGCAGCTCTTCGTTGCCGCGCACATCGTCTTTCATGCGGTTGTGCATCTCTTCGTAGTACTCGCTGCTAGCGAGGTCGATGGATGCTTTGTTGTGGCACTCAATGCACCACCCCATCGTCAGGGTTGGCTTGCTGAGTTCAATCAACCCCGGGTACTTGTCCACCAAGGTATTGATGTGGTCCACAGAAGCAATGCGGCCAGCGCTCCACGTTTCCACGTCCCCGTGGCAGTTTTGGCATTGGAGGCCTCCCACCACCACGTGCTGTTGGTGGCTAAAGTAGACGTGGTCCGGAAGGTTGTGAACCTTGTTCCACTTGATGGGCTCTCCGGCGTAACTCGCCTGAGGAGCGGAGAAGCCGTTGTTTCCACTTCCATCGAGGTACGTCCCGGTCTCGGGGTCAAATCCGATGGCTGCATAAATCTTCGCAATCTCCACTTCTCCGTACCGCTTGCCCTTTTTGACCGCCTTGTGGCAGTTCATGCACACGTTGGTGCTCGGGATGCCGGCGTGCTTGGATTCGTAGGCGCTGTGGTGGCAGTATTTGCAGTCCACCTCGTTCTCGCACACGTGCACCGAGTGAATGAATTTCACGGGTTGTTCAGGCAAGTAACCTTCGTAAACGCCGATGCCCATGAGGCCTTGGTAGCCCTTCACTACCCCAAACGCCACAACAAACACGCCAACGATGGACACAAACACGAGGTTGTTCCACGCCCAACCACGCAAGCGTTGGAGGTAACTCAAATCTTCAAGCTGGGCCTTGCCATCGCGCTCGCGGAGGGTGTTCGTCAACGCGCGGTTGACGCCCGAAGCGCTCATGGCAATCAACAAGAACATCACCAAGAGAGTCAAGAACCACAGCGTGCTGCTGTCGCTTGTTTCCTCCACGGGCATCTCGTCGATGTTGATGCAACCGCTGTCGGTGCTCGCCGTGGCGACCACGTCAGGTGGGTTCTGCACGTAGGCCATGATGTCACGTACGTCGTCTGCAGAAACCGCTTGCGCGCTCATCCATCCGTACGTGCCCACGTACCGCTCTACCAGCGACTTGATGTAGCCGTCGCCCGTTGCCGCGGCGCCTTGCGGATTTTGGATCCATTGGACCAACAATTCGTCGCTCGCACCCCAGCGGTCCTTGATGCCTGCAAGCCCAGGAGCAGCAAGCACATCCGCCGTCACAAGGTGACATGAAGCGCAGTTGGCGTTGAACAGCCCTTGGCCGTTCTCGACATCACCCCCTTCCCAAATGGATTGCGCAGAAAGGCCCTGCGCTCCGAGGAAAGCGGCGACAGTGAGGACGCGTACAGCTCCCTTCAGGAGGCTTGCACGCCGTGTTTTCGTGTATCGCATGTCGATTGAGTACCCTCTCAATTTGTGCGCGAAAATAAGCCAAACTCAGGCCCGAGACCTAACAAGTCACAGGAATGTCATGAACAACGGGCATTTAGAATCGTTCCACGAGCATGAGTGAATTGTGTTTCTCGGAAAGCTTCCGTTTTTGAACAGAATTCACACAACTTGTTCTGAGCCACGTTCTGACCAAAACCTTGTGCGAATACCTTTGGATCATGTCCTTTTTCGATGCGCCCTCCCGATCCGTTCTGACGGCCGTTGCGTCACTGGCAATTGGAGCTCTTTCGACTCCGAGCGCTTGGGGCCAACAAGACTCCATCAAATCGCCAGAAATGTGGTGGAAAGGGTTGTTTCGGACCGAGAAGACGGTTCCCTGCCTAGAAACCCCGGCGGCCGAACCGGCCGCAGTGATGTTGGAGTCAGGCACAGCAAATGCGGCGCAAGCGGAGGGAGACACGACGCTCGTCCTTTGGCACGTACCCACGGAACGACATGCCCCTGCCACCTTTGAGTGGACCCTGCCTGAAGGTTTGGCACATTTGGACTCGTTGGACAAAGCCGACCCCAAACCCCTTCAAGGCTACCGAATTCAAATTTATTTCGGAGAGCTTCAGGAGGCTCGCGCCGTGCGCGCGGCTTTCCGGAGGGACCACCCCAACGTCGCATGCCAACTTCTTCCCATCACACCCAATTACGCCGTAACCGTGGGCAACTTCCGAGACATGTGGAGTGCCCAACGCGCGTTGCGGGACGGAGAAGTCGGCACGTGGAAGCACGCCTTGGTCATTCCAAGCACCATCGATTTGCCAACGTTGCACTGAGTCCCTCCGGGTCTTTGTGCACAACCTCAACTTTCATGGCCACGAAAAAGGGGCACCCGATGGCTGCCCCTTTTTCGTAGCTGCGAACAGCACGTGTCAATCGTCCAAGGTCTGCTTCACTTCCACCTCTTCGTACGCCTCGACGACGTCGCCAACCTTGATGTCGTTGAACCGGTCGATGTTCAAACCGCACTCGAATCCCTTGGCCACTTCTTTGGCGTCGTCTTTGAATCGTTTGAGAGACCCAAGCTCGCCTGTGTACACAACCACCCCGTCCCGGATGACACGAACTCGGCTTGAGCGAAGGATTTTGCCCTCTGTCACGAAGCAACCGGCAATGGTGCCCACCTTGGAAATCTTGAACGTCTCGCGGATTTCCGCCGAGCCGACGATGTTCTCTTCGATTTTGGCACTGAGAAGACCTTCCATGGCGTCGCGCATCTCCTCAATCGCCTTGTAGATGATGGAGTAGAGCTTGATTTGGATTTCCTCTTGCTCAGCAAGTTTGCGCGCAGAGGCGGACGGGCGGACCTGGAATCCGATGATGATTGCATTTGACGCCGACGCCAACAGCACATCCGAATCGGAAATCTGACCCACAGCCTTGTGAATGATGTTCACTTGAACCTTTTCGGTCGAGAGCTTTTGCAACGAGTCGCTCAAGGCCTCGATTGAACCGTCCACGTCCCCCTTGATGATCAAGTTGAGCTCCTTGAATTCCCCAACCTCGATCCGGCGGCCCAGTTCTTCGAGCGTCACCGTCTTTTGTGTCCGAACGCCCTGTTCTCGCTGCAACTGCTGGCGCTTGATGGCGATGGCTCGAGCGTCTTTTTCATCTTCGAAAACGTTGAATTTGTCTCCGGCTCTTGGCGCGCCGTCAAAGCCAAGAACAGACACCGGCGTGGCCGGACCTGCCTCGTCAACGCGTTGACCGCGTTCGTTGAACATGGCCTTGACACGTCCGCTGTGTTGACCGGCCAGCATGGCGTCCCCCACGCGCAACGTCCCCGACTCGACCAAGACGTTGGTGACGTAACCGCGGCCCTTGTCCAAGCTGCTCTCGACCACCGTTCCGAGCGCGCGTTTGTTGGGGTTGGCTTTCAAATCCAAGAGTTCAGCCTCGAGCAACACCTTTTCCAAGAGTTCCTCTACGTTGGTGCCAAACTTGGCCGAAATCTCTTGACATTGGAATTTCCCGCCCCAATCTTCTACCAAGATGTTCATCTCCGCCAACTCCTGCTTGATGCGGTCGGGATTGGCTGTTTCGCGGTCCACCTTGTTGATGGCAAAAATCATGGGGATTTCAGCAGCCTGCGCGTGGTTGATCGCCTCCTTGGTTTGGGGCATCACGCGGTCGTCTGCCGCCACCACGATGATGGCCAAGTCCGTCACTTGCGCACCGCGTGCACGCATGGCCGTAAACGCCTCGTGACCCGGGGTGTCGAGGAAGGTAATTTTCTTTCCTCCGTCCAATTCCACGGCGTAAGCACCAATGTGCTGCGTAATTCCACCCGCCTCGCCTGCGATGACGTTGGCGTTGCGAACGAAGTCAAGCAACGAAGTTTTTCCGTGGTCAACGTGGCCCATCACCGTGACAATCGGAGGCCGTGATTCCAATTCGTCCTCGGAATCCTCTTCGACCAAAATGGCCTCCTCCACTTCGGCACTCACAAACTCCACCTCGTACCCGAATTCCTCGGCAATGATGGTGATGGTTTCGGAGTCCAAACGTTGGTTGATTGACACCATGATGCCCAGCGTCATGCACGCAGAAATGATGTCGTTCACCCCGCGGTCCATCATGGTGGCGAGTTCCGCTACCGTCACAAACTCCGTCAACTTCAGGATGCTCTCTTCGAGTTGCGACTGAAGGTGGCTTTCTTCGTGACGTTGTTGGATGGCGTCCCGCTTTTGGCGGCGAAGCTTCGAGGATTTGGACTTCTTGCCTCCCCCCATTCTGGCGAGGGTGGCTCGAATTTCCTTTTGAATGTCCTCCTTGCTGACTTCTTTTTTCGGCTCGTTGCGACGTCCGCGTGTCCGCGCATCTTTGGCTGCAGCGCCTCCGGCCTTGGCGACGTCGACTTTTTTGACACGCACTCGTTTCCTCTTGCCGTCGTCAGCCGTCTTGGAAGTCGAGCGCTTCTTCTCCACTGGAAGCTCAATCTTGCCCACCACGGTGGGTCCGGACAACTTCTCCGCTTTGGCTCGAACCACCTCCGGTTCCGCTGGAGCTTGCTTTTCTTTTTTGGCGGGAGCTTCCGGTTCCTTCTCAACGACTGGCTTTGCTGCCTCTTTCGGAGCTTCCGTTTTCTTTTCAGCCGTCTTCTTCGACGCGGACTTCTTGGACTTCAGCGCTTCCAAATCCACTTTCCCGACCACTTTAGGTCCGTCCGAAGCTGGCTTTTCTGCCTGCGCATCCTCTCTAGCAGCTGCAACTTCGGTCACCTCAGGAGCAGGCTCCGTGTTGCTTTGGGGAGCGGGCTCTGCTGCTGCGGGCTTCGTCCTCTTCACAACAGGTGCCGCCTCGCTCTTGCGGAACTGGCTCAGGTCGATTTCTGGCTCCTCCTCCTCTTGCTTGGCCGCCGCGCGCTTCTTCGCGCTTGCGAGCGTGATGCTCTCGCGATCTTGAATCGTGGCAGCGCTTGCCTGCGCCTTTTCCTTCGTCTCCTTGTCCCCCTGGAAGTTGGAACGCACCAAGGCGTATGTCTCGGAATCCAACTTGGTGTTGGGGTTGGCCTCGACCTCGATGCCTTTGGACGCCAGAAACTCAACCACGGTGGTCATGCCAAGGTTGAACTCGCGGGCGACTTTGCTCAGGCGTACAGGTTTGTTTGCTTCGGCCATGTAGGGGAAATTCTGTGTGAAATTAGGGACAAAGGGGTTGGCTAGGGGGGCTCGGAGGCACGCGTTGTCGGCGTGCCCTTATGAATAACTTAGGAATCCAATTCGGCTTTGAGGATGGAGATCACTTCGCGGATGGTCTCCGCTTCGAGGTCCGTCCGAGTCACCAAATCGGCTTCGTCCAAGTTCAACACGGAACGGGCGGTGTCGCAACCAATCTTGACGAATTCGTCGAGAATCCACTCGTCGATTTCGTCTGCAAACTCCTTCAATTCCACATCTTCGTTGACTTCATCGTCTTCGCGGTACACGTCAATGTCATAGCCGGTAAGCAAGCCCGCGAGCTTGATGTTGTTTCCTCCTTTTCCGATGGCCAAACTGACCTGGTCAGGCTTGAGGTAGACCTCCGCCTTTCCGGTGTCTGGATGCAAGGCCATGGAGGTGATTTTCGCGGGGCTGAGTGCGCGTTGGACGAGGAGCTCTTCGTTGGCCGTGTAGTTGATGACGTCGATGTTCTCGTTGCGCAATTCCCGAACAATGCTGTGAATTCGGGACCCCTTCATGCCAACGCATGCGCCCACTGGGTCGACGCGGTCGTCGTACGACTCCACCGCCACCTTGGCGCGCTCGCCCGGAGCTCGAACAATTTTCTTGATGGTGATCAAGCCGTCGTAGATCTCGGGCACCTCCATTTCGAACAAGCGTTCGAGGAATTCGGGCGCGGTGCGGCTCAAAATGATTCGCGGCGTGTTGTTGCGCATTTCCACCGCGGCCACCACGGCCCGGACGGTGTCGCCTTTCTTGAAGAAGTCCCCGGGGATTTGGTGTTCCCGCGGCATCACCACTTCGTTGTCCTCGTCGTCCACCAAAAGCATTTCGCGCTTCCAGATTTGGTAAACCTCGGCGGTGACCACCTCACCCACGCGCTCCTTGTATTTCTGGTACAACGCGTCCTTCTCCATATCCAGGATGCGGCCTGCAAGGTTTTGGCGAAGAGACAACACGCTTCGACGGCCAAAGCTTTCGAGCTTGATCTCTTCGGACAATTCTTCTCCGACTTCAAAGTCGTCCTCCACCTTCAACGCCTCGCTCAGCGCCACTTCGAGGTTTTCGTCTTCCACCTCGCCGTCCTCGACGATTTCGCGGTTCCGCCAAATCTCCAAGTCACCCTTCTCCGGGTTGATGATGATGTCAAAGTTTTCGTCCGACCCGTACCGTTTGATGATCATGTTTCGGAAGACTTCTTCCAAGATGGCCATCAAATTTTCTTTGTCGACGTTTTTGAATTCCTTGAATTCTGCAAACGATTCCAGCAAGTTCAACTGCATGTTGACTCAGGTTAGGGGGCTTAGGCCCGCGGTTTGTTGTTAAACGAGATGTTCACTTTCGTCCAGTGCACGTCTTCAAAGCGGAACGGGTGGTCTTCTTCGACCCACTCTTTTGCCTTGCGACCTTCGATGCGGCGCTTTTCACGGGTCGAGACCACGAAGTGATCTTCCTCCACCCGCGTCAACAGGCCTTCCGTCTTCGCGCCTTCTACGGGCATCACGGAGACTTCGCGACCCACGTTTTTCACGTATTGGCGATGCAACTTCAGCGGTTGGTCCAGCCCTGGAGAGAGAACGTCCAAAGAAAAATCTTGAAGCTCCCGGTCCAAAGAAGACTCAATGTGGCGGCTCAAGCCCATGCAAAACTCGATCGACGTGTTTTCGTCGTGGTCGACCACCACGCGGATGTTGCTGCCGTCGGAAACGACAACTTCCACGAGAAACCCAGGGGTCCCTTCAAGGTGCTCTTCGGCGAGGCTTTGGATGTGCTCTTTGCTGATCACGGCTGTGCTCTGGTGGGCGGACAAGTCGGCGACTCAAATCTTGTGGGACAAAAAAGAGGCCTTGTGGCCTCCATCCGTGTCGTCGTCTTGTCTTTCCGGTGCAAAAGTACACAATTTGTTCCTTCCGTCCTACCTTCACTTCATGTCCTACATCTTGCGCATGATCGAGGAGGGGGAACACCAGCATCAGGATTTCAAAATGCGCGTGGACGACCCCCAAAAAATCGCCAAGACGTTAAGCGCCTTTGCCAACACCGAAGGAGGACGGCTGCTCATCGGTGTGCGCGACAGCGGCGAGGTTGCGGGGTGCCGCATTGAAGAGGAGTTCCACGTGATCCAATGCGCTGCGGAAATGCATTGCAGGCCGGCTGTGGCGTTTGAATCTCAAGTTTGGAAGCACGGTTACCTGAGCGTGCTGGAAATCAAGGTGCCCCGAAGCGCGCAGCGCCCGCACTTTGTCGAGCTGCCGGAACGTGCGGAGGTCTCTGGCAAGTCCGCCGACCGGTGGCAGGCGTTCTTGCGAAAGGACGACCGCATTCACAAGGCGTCGCCGGTGATGGTCAAAGTGTGGCAGTACGAGATGCGCATGGACCGCTCCGAATTTCGGTACGACGAGTACGTAGGTCGCTTGTTCAAGCGGTGGCGTGAAGGGCAGCAACTCCGATTTGCGCAAGTTGCCCGAACGTCCCGGATGGAATTTGACGAGGCGGAGGACTTGCTCGCACTGCTCACGGTTTGGGGCATTGTCGAAGGAACGTACAGCAAACAAGGGTACCGGTACGGGCTCGTTTCAGAGGAAGCCTTGTCGTTGCTCGAATCGGAGGGCGCGGACGCGTTCCGTTGGAAACACGCGGGGTAAGGTCGAAGGTCAGTCCCGGTACCAGCAACAAGCCGGAAGCGCGAGGTAGGCGCTGTCTGGGGCCGGGAAGGCGTCCGTGTCGTGTCCGGCCAAGGCGATGCGCCGCTGGATTTCCTTCGACGTGATTTTTCGAGTTCGGTAGACGACGGTCATCCGTTCTGTCGTTTGGTCCCAATGAATCCTGAGCACCGCTCCCCCTTCAAGGGCATTCACCATGTTCTCCTCGCACCACGGGCAGCACCCCCTCGCCTGAAAGGACGTCTCAGCACGTCGTTGAGCCTTGGCTTCCGAGGGGGAAAGGCCCAAAGAAGCAAACAGCAAACCAAAAATGGCGAGTTTGTGAGGCACCGTCATGAAGGCAAGGTAACGGGCTCGTTGGAAAGTTCATCGGGATGAGCACAATATCCCGAACTTCGTCCCGTCATGATTCGCGTGAAACTTCAGTGCCTTTTCGTGGTGTGGGTGTCCCTTGCGGGAGCGACGGCTTGGGCTCAATACGAGGTGTCGAGTTGGCGCGATCACTTTCCCTACGGCGCTGCGGCTGAAGTGATGTTCGCGCGCGACGTGGTCGTGGCACGGACTCCCAACGCCCTGTTCACGGTGGACACCGCGACGTACGAAGTGAGTCGGGTCGTGAAAGGAACCGCTTTGTCGCAAGGAAACCCGTCAGCCCTGGGGTACGACGCGGAACGGGGCCAGTGGATTGTCGCCTACGAGGACGGGGGCATTGACCTGCGAGACGCCGCGGGAACCACCAACATCCCTGACCTCCGGATTGCCCAAGTGGTGGGGAGCAAGCGCATCGAATCGATTTACGTGGAAGGCGATTTTGCCTACCTCGCCTCCGCTGTAGGTGTGGTGGTGCTCGACCTGACCAAACAAGAAATCGCAGACACGTGGTCGCTGACGCCCCCTGAAATAGCCGTTGACGCGCGTTGCGTGACGTCGCACGACGGCATGTGGTTGGTGGGGACGAGTCAAGGAGTTCTGGCCGCGGCCAAGGGCGACCCGTTCTTGGCCAACCCCGACCGTTGGACGGCTTGGGAAGGCGCCCCCGACCTCGGTGGGGTGCTGGAATTGAAGCAGTTTGCCGGGTCATGGTGGATGGTCACGGAGGTGCCGGAGAGCGACCTCGCCGTGGTTTGGGCCGGCAGCGACGACGGGATTTGGGATGTGATGCCGGGGTGGGATGCGGACGGACTTCCTTTTGGTGGCATGGCGACCGGTCCTTGGATTTTGGCGGAAGACGGTAGCCGGTCCGAGGGCTTGCTCGTGGCCTCGTGTTGCGACGTTTGGGGCTGGGATGCGCAAGGGGAACCGGAGGCGCCCACCAACGAGGTGCCTGCCTTTGCGTACATCCGGGACGTGGCCGTGGGCGCAAACGACACGCAGGGTCGCGTTTGGCTGGCAAGCAACGTGGGCGGCGTGGTGACGTGGGTTCCGCAACCCACGGCGTCGAGCATTCCCACCCGCACCAACCGACCAGACGGCCCTCCCAACGCGGCTGTGCGCCGCATGGACTGTTGGAACGACAACCTGTGGGTGGCCACCGGCGCGGTAAGTGCCTCTTGGACTCCCCAGTACCGGTCAGACGGCTTGTTCCAATACAGCGACCGCGACTGGCACGTGCCCGCCTTGCCTGAAAACGCCAACGACGTGGCGGGGGTGAAAGACATCTTGGACGTCAGCATTGACCCCACGGACCCCTCTCACGTCGTCTTCGCATCGTACGAAGAGGGACTCCTCGAACTCCGCGACGGCCAGGTGGTTCGTGTCCTGAACGCGGAAAACTCGAGCATGGAGTTGTCCGAGGTCGGTGGGTCCCCGCGCTCTGCCGTGAGCGGCGTGGACTTCGACACGGACGGCAACTTGTGGTTCGCCACGCCGTGGACCACCGCGTGCCTCCACGTCATGCTTCCGGACGGCACCACGGTGGGGATGGATTTGGGCGACGAAGGCCAAAACCTCCTCTTCGGCGACATCGAAGTCACCCGCGACGGCTACGTCTGGGCGGTGCTGCCTCGCGGCAACGGCGTGTTGGTGTACGACCCCGCCGGCACCCCTGAAAACCCCTCGGACGACAATTGGACCATCTTGACGAAAACTCCGGGTCAGGGAGGCCTGCCTTCCAACGACGTGTTCTGCATCGAAGAAGATTTGGACGACGAGATTTGGGTGGGTACGGCCAACGGCCCGTGCGTTTTTTACCAAAGCTCGACGGTGTTTGGGGACGACGTGAACGCAAGCCAAATCCTCATCTCCCAAGACGGAAACTTGCAGTACTTGCTCGAAACGGACGTCGTTCAATCCTTGATCATCGACGCGGGAAACCGCAAATGGGTCGGCACGCAAGGATCGGGCGTTTACGTTCTCGCGTCGGACGGCCTCACCACCGACCATCACTTCACCGTGGACAACAGCCCGCTTCCCTCCAACGACATTCAAGACATCGCCATGGACTACGGCTCAGGCGAGGTGTACCTCGGCACGGCCAAAGGCCTTATGTCGTATCGGGGAGAGGCGACCAACTGGGATCGGGAAATGCAAGACGTGCGCATCATGCCCAACCCCATTCGCGCGGACCACGAGGGGCCGGTTGTGATTGACGGTTTGGCCTACCAAAGCACGGTTCACATCACCGACGCAACGGGGAACCGGATTGCCGTCCTTGAAAGCAACGGCGGCCGTGCAACGTGGGACGGAAAAATGGAAGACGGCAGGCAGGCGCCTTACGGGGTGTACCTCGCGTTCGCCACAGACCGAAACGGCAAGGAGGGCGCCGTCGTCAAATTCGCCGTGTTGCGATGAACAGTTCGTCCCCTCGCATGCCCTTCTCGAAGTTGCCCGAGGTCGGCACGACGATTTTCACCGAGATGTCCGCGCTCGCACTTGAATGCGGTGCGCTCAACGTCGCCCAAGGGTTTCCTGACCTCGACACCCCGAAGGCGTTGCGACGGGCTGTGGCCCAAGCGCTCGAGGACGGACACAACCAGTACGCCCCCATGCCCGGCAACCGGGACCTCCGTCGCTGGATCGCCGAGACGTACCACGCCGGAGCAGGCTACTGCCCCGACACGGAAATCACCGTAGGAGCAGGCGCTTCAAGCGTCCTGTTCGCCGCCATGTCCGCCCTGTTGCAGCCCGGCGACGAGGTTGTTCTCCAGGACCCCTGCTACGACCTGTATGCGCCAGTCGCCGAGTTGAATCAGGCCCGCGTCGTGCGCGTGCCGTTGCTCGACGCGCAAGGCCAAATGAACGGCCACGACCTCGCCCGTGCCGTGTCACCTCGAACACGCCTCGTGATCTTGAACAGCCCGCACAACCCCACCGGCAAACTCACCACCCAAGCCGTGCTGGACCTCCTGGCCGACGCCCTCGAAGGCACGGACGCGTGGTTGATCAGCGACGAGGTGTACGGGCCAATGGTGCACGACGGCCGCACCGCACCCGTTCCCGCATTGCATCCTCGCCTCCGCTCCCGAACCCTCGTCGCGGGCAGCTTTGGAAAGCTGTTTCACGCGACAGGTTGGAAAATCGGGTGGCTGGCCGCCCCCGCCGCCGTCACGGCGGAACTCCGAAAAATCCATCAGTACGACGTGTTCTCCACCGGCGCGCCTTTTCAGGCCGGGCTCGTGACCTACCTGTCCTCCGAGGCAGCCGCGACCCACCTCGAGACCGTCGGCCCCATTTACGCCCAGAAGCGGGACCGGCTGCTGAAGGGCCTCGAAGGCACCGCGCTCACCTGGGAGCCCGCCGAAGGGGGCTATTTCCAGGTCGTCGGGGTCGAGGCGTACCTGAAGCCCGGAGAATCGGACGGGGATTTGGCACGCCGGTGGACCCGCGAGCACGGCATCGCGACCATCCCCATGAGCGCGTTTGGACCCTCCTGGGAACCCTCTGTGCGCCTCTGCTTCGCGAAAGAAGACGCCACAATCGACCAGGCCATCGGGCTTCTTAGAGCCATTCCTTTGGAGTCAAGTGGCAACCCGGCCCAACCGGATGGGGTCGCTCCTGCATCCCCACTCAAACCGAAGACTGAATTGCGCGTGGTGGCTCTTCAAGCCGACCTTGCTTGGCAGGACCCAGAGGCGAACCGCATCCATTTCGAGGACCTCATTTCCGAGACGCTCCAAGACCACCGTGCCGATTTGATTGTTCTTCCCGAGATGTTCACCACGGGCTTTTCCCTGAGCGTGGACGGCGTCGAACAGCTCGATCTCGAAGGCCAAGGACCCAGTTCGACGTGGATGCTTCGCCTGGCCGCCGAGCACGGCGTGGCGCTCACTGGAAGCGTCGCAGCCTCAACTGCCGACGGCCACGCCGTCAACCGGATGTGGTTTGCCACGCCGGAGGGCGACCTGCACGCTTACGACAAACGTCACCTTTTCACCTTGGCGGGAGAACACGAGAACTACACCGCCGGGCGAGACCGTGTGGAGGTGCAATGGGGCGGGTGGCGCATCTTGCTTCAAGTGTGCTACGACTTGCGCTTCCCAGGATTCGTGCGAAACCACGGCCCCAACCCGTATGACCTTGCCTTGTACGTTGCCAACTGGCCCGCGCCCCGGCGCGACGCGTGGCGAACCCTTCTGCAGGCTCGCGCAATCGAGAACCAGTGTTTTGTGGTGGGAGTCAACCGATGCGGCTCCGACGCGAATGGCCACCATTACGCCGGCGACAGCCTCGTCGTTGATTTCGCAGGAAAGCCCCTTCAAGATTCTGGATCACTCGGCACGCCTGCAACCCTACGTGCTGTTCTCGACCGAAACAAGCTTGACTCGTTTCGAGCCAAACTGCCCTTCCTCAAGGACGCCGACCGTTTCGCGGTGCGCTGAACCCGAACCTTACTTGAACGCGTTCTCGCCCGTGATGTCGAGGCCCGTGATCAGCAAATGAATGTCGTGCGTGCCCTCGTAGGTGATGACCGACTCGAGGTTGGCCATGTGGCGCATGATGGGGTACTCGTTCATGATGCCCATGCCGCCGAGCACCTGACGCATCTCTCGTGCGATGTTGATCGCCATGTCCACGTTGTTCCGCTTGGCCATGGAAATCTGGGCGGACGTTGCGCGTCCTTCGTTGCGGAGCACGCCAAGTCGGTGCGTCAGCAACTGAGCCTTGGTGATCTCCGTGATGGCTTCCGCCAATTTCTTCTGTTGCAACTGGAATCCTGCAATGGGGCGACCAAACTGCATCCGCTCCTTCGCGTACCGCAACCCGACGTCATAGCAGTCCAGAGCCGCACCAATCGCGCCCCAAGCAATGCCATAACGGGCGCTGTCCAAGCAGCTCAGAGGCGCTCCGAGACCTGACCGTCCGGGCAGGATGTTTGCCTTCGGCACGCGAACGTTGTCGAAGATGAGTTCCCCCGTGTCGGACGCCCGCAAGCTCCACTTGCCCTTCATCGTGGGCGTGCTGAAACCCTCCATGCCGCGCTCGACAATCACGCCGTGGATTCGGCCTTCCTCGTTCTTGGCCCAAACCACAGCAAGCTGAGCAAACGGCGCGTTGGAAATCCACATCTTGGCTCCGTTGAGGATGATGTCGTCCCCGTCTTCCTTGTAGTTGGTGACCATGCCCCCGGGATTGGAACCGTGGTCAGGCTCAGTCAGTCCGAAGCAGCCCATCCACTCGCCGGTCGCGAGTTTGGGCAGGAACTTTTGCTTCTGCTCCTCGGAACCGTACTTCCAAATGGGATACATCACAAGCGAGCTCTGCACGGAAGCCGTCGAACGCAAGCCGCTGTCGCAGCGCTCAAGTTCCTGCATGATCAACCCGTAGGCGATCTGGTCGAGACCCGCGCCGCCGTACTCCTCAGGGATGTAAGGCCCAAACGCCCCAATCTCGCCCAACCCCGGCAACAAGTGTTTGGGGAATTCGCAACGCTCGGCGGCGTCTTCGATGATGGGGCTGACTTCCTGCTTCACCCACGCACGCGCGGTGTCGCGAATCAACTTGTGCTCCTCGGTGAGGAGCTCATCCATGTTGTAGTAGTCGTGGCCTTGGTAGAGGTCTGTACGCATGATCATTGAATTGCGCCCCAAAGATAACCCCTCCGCACTCGTCGGCGCTTACGCCTCGTTCTGTTCGTACCAAGTATCGGTCAACAGGTTCCCGGTTTGGTACGCAGCCACCGCCATGGCGTCCACGCGCTCGTTCAACGGGTTGCCCGCGTGGCCCTTGACCCAATGAAACGTGACCTTGTGCTTTCGGTAGATGCGCAAAAAGCGTTGCCACAGGTCGGGGTTCTTCTTGTCCTTGTAGCCTTTCTTCTCCCAATTGAAGACCCACCGTTTCATCACCGCATCCACGACGTACTTCGAATCGGAATACACCTCCACCTCCACCCCGTCCCTCGTCAAGGCCTCGAGCCCCACAATCACCGCCAACAACTCCATGCGGTTGTTTGTCGTGAGACGAAATCCCTCACTCATCTCCTTGACGTGCTCGCCGTACATGAGCAACGTCCCGTACCCGCCTGGACCGGGATTGCCGCTTGCCCCACCGTCGGTGTACATCGTGACTTTGGCCATCACGACTTGTGCGATTTCAGATGAGATGCGTCGCGCACATCGGTGCCTTGAGCC
>Ga0181559_10000299_pt1 | contig 44144 bp, 30 predicted proteins | sample 011ome_21_FD_133752 | JGI IMG/M metagenome (GOLD analysis project Ga0181559, IMG submission 133752) | Coastal salt marsh microbial communities from the Groves Creek Marsh, Skidaway Island, Georgia - 011508AT metaG (megahit assembly) | ecosystem: Environmental > Aquatic > Marine > Intertidal... | reverse complement strand
GAAAGAGCATAAGCAAGACACGCGATGGATAGCCCTACTCTTTCACTCAACACCGATTCGATCAGCCACACGCCCATTCCTAGCGCGACGACAGCTGCCACCCCGTGGGTCAAGGCGTTAGCCCACTCCTGATCAGGTTGAACGGGCGCATCGAAGGAACAACTCGTAGACAAGAACGGCCCCAAATTTTTAATCGATCAATTGCGGAGCACCTAGCAAATCCCACCCAAGCGGGGATCTAGTCTCAAACAACTTAGTGAGCCGCGGAATCTCTGCGTCCACTAAGACGACTGCAAAATCATAGGTGTCCGCGGGCTCCCATGGTAAAGGATTGCTTGCTCCATTTGGCGAACAAATCGCGACAAATATTGTCAGAGCGGGGGATCGAGTCAGAATTGGGCAATTTGGGAAATAAAAACTGCTTCTCGACGACTGGTCTTACCAATAGCGTCCGCAAACAATCCCGAAACGCAAAAGATCCCAAACGCTACCGATCGATTGCCAAAGCACTTTTTTCGCCACCTTGTCACAAGACGCCAATTCGCCGCGAATCGACAACGTGTTTTCGCGGCCAAGGAGAAGCACTCGTTGGGTTTAGATAACGATAACACGACCAATCAACAGCAATTAACGCGTCGCTTGGCGCGCATCGATCAACTGAACCGGCAATTCCGAACCAACACCACGAGTGCATCGCTCATTCACCCGGACCGATTCGACTTTCCTGAATTACTAGTCGGAATCACTTGCAGTCGCATTGGGTCGAGGCCCGAACGAATCATGCAGGTCACTGAGAATCTAGGCTTGGCAATGCGGAAAGCAGAAGCGATGCGTGCCAGAATTCTGATTGGGAAAAAAACGGCAATTGCACCATGGGCCGCCGCTGCTTCAGAGCTCTGGAATATCCCCTTGGAATGGATCGAAGAGTATTCCAATCGTTCGACACAAAAAGCTCGAGCCTTATCAATCGATTCGCAGGAGACGGCACCGAATAAGCAGTCGACAACATTCCCAAGTTCGTTCAAACGATTCGATAAATGGGTAGCGGAGTCCACGAGAGAGGCAACGGTACCCGACACCGACCAGGCAGTGATTTGGATACCCGATGTGCTCTACGTGCCGTGGATGAGAAAAGGCGGGAAGATCGAAACCGCAGTTTTAGCACGGCAGAGGCTTGATCCCGATTTTAAGGTCGTCACGTTTCCCTCGGTCGTTACTCGTCAAAAACGCAGGACCCCATCTCCACGGTGGGTCATCCCTAGCGTCCTAGCGTCCAATCAATGGTTAATTCACTGCACCCGAGCCCCCCAAGATCGATGGCCCAGCGAGACAGAAAGCAATTACAGACGAGAAATACTTCAGGATCCTAAGCGTGCTTTATCTCGTCACCCAATCGACTCGTTAGCGAGGATCGTTGCACAGGGTCAACTGACCGCTCAAGCATCGGTTAGTTGTCGCCGTTATCCAGTGGTCTGTTTCTCAGCAAGATCACTCGACTCACTTTTGCGCACGCGCTGCTATCGCCCTCACCTGCGTCGCTGGGACTACGAACCGTTCGGCGTTGCACTCTCCAAAGATTTTGCTGAATCTATTGGGATTCAACCTGTAATTTACACGGATTCCACGAACCAAAACGGCTACCAACTCTTTGATCGCTATCGCCTTCACCCTAAAGGACGAACCTACGATTGGTCTGCTGAAAAAGAGTGGCGATCACCCGTTTCCGTCAAGCTACGCAAAGTTCCCAACTCGGACATACGAATATTCGCTGAGGATTCAAAACAGTCGCGATTGATTCTCCAGCAATGCCCGTGGCCCGTTGAATTCCTCGCTCGCTCCGATTCGAAATCGCCCATATCGGACCACCAGAGACCGCTTTGACAAACAACTCCTGATAAAGGTAAAAGTGGAACGAGAGACGTAGGGAGTACAAAATATTGCAAACTGGCTATAATTCCACCTCGGAAGATTTGTTGCAAGGAGATCCGAAACGCTCTCGTTGTAAAAGGTCTCGTCAACTGCTGGATGGGCTTGGAATTGCTGAGTTCAAAGCGCAACCGTGACCGGCAAACTTCCAACCACTGGACCCAAAACGACAAGGCCGAAATCAGTGACGACCGACAACCTCGTTAGCCTCACCGCAGATCCATCCACACTTCATGATCTTGCATCGTACAAGTCACTAAGTCATGAAGAACTGAACCTTCGCATCGAAAAGGTTCGTCAAGAACTTGGTGATTCATTACTGATACTCGGCCACCACTACCAGCAGGACGATGTGATTCAACACGCGGATCTGCGTGGGGACAGTTATCAACTCAGCCAGATGGCGGCAGACAGTAAGACCTGCAAAACCATCATTTTCTGCGGTGTCCACTTCATGGCGGAGACCGCTGACATTCTTGCTAATCGCCCTGAAAAACTCGCGGAACGAAACCAGCAGCGGGTGGATGTAATCCTGCCCGATCTCGCGGCAGGATGTTCGATGGCCGATATGGCTGCGATCAATCAAGTTGAAAATGCTTGGGCAGACATGTCGGAGATCATCGACACCGAGAAAGTCATTCCGGTAACGTACATCAACAGCGCCGCCAGCCTCAAAGCCTTTTGCGGCAAACACGGCGGAATCGTTTGCACCAGCAGCAACGCAAAGGCGGTGCTTGAGTGGGCATTTGAACGTGGCGAACGTGTCTTCTTTTTTCCAGATCAACATCTAGGACGCAACACTTCCCTCGGCATGGGTATCGATGCAACGCAGATGCCGGTTTGGGATCCCTATGCAATGGATCTCGGCGGCAACACCGAACAAGAGATCGAGCAGAGTCGTGTGATCCTATGGAAGGGACACTGCAGTGTTCACCAAATGTTCCGCCCCGAACATGTTGCTGCGTTTCGAGCCCGAGATCCCGAGATCAAAATCCTTGTCCACCCAGAATGCCCAAGAGAAGTCAATGACATTGCTGACGTCTCGGGAAGCACGGGAAAAATCATTTCCACGGTTCAATCGAGTCCCGCTGGTAGCAAATGGGCAATTGGAACAGAACTCCACCTCGTGAATCGCCTGAAAGCACAACACCCCGAACAAGAAATCCACTTTCTTAGCCCGGTCGTCTGCATGTGCGCCACCATGTACCGAATCGACTTGCCGCATCTGGCCTGGACCTTGGAAAATCTTCGCGATGGAGCCATCGTGAATCACATCGAAGTCGATCAGGAAACAAGTCGATGGAGTCTTATTGCGTTAGAGCGAATGTTATCGATCAGCTAGATTTAGATCCCCCCATCGATTCTCACGGAATCGATGGGGCAGTGAACCGGCCTGCGTCCACTGCCCATCAATCCAACTGCAGAACCTCGACCACCAGATCCAACGAGCTCCTTCGCTTCTTATTTACGAATCAAAAGGTTCTCTCCCTTGGTAGCCCCATCGATTCATTTTCGGCATGGAATGAACCAGCGTCATTGCTTGAAGCCGACTTGTTACCGAGATCAAGGGACTAGTCGAAGTCCCCACATTTCCAACGCGTTCGCCCAAAACAAATGACCAATAGGCGAAGCAATGTCGCGTCGGCACGAAGAGTGCCTGAAATAAGAGACTGGGAATAAAAAACTGGCGACAAGAAAGTGAACCAATCCCTCTACTTGTTATCGCAAACGAACATTGCAGTCAGCCGCTCGATGAATTGGATTAAATTTTCAAGTTATCGAAATCTCTTGGTGCAAGCGAATCGTCCTTCCTTGGGATACGACAAACATTCGCAATGCATTTCGCTCGCAATGTCTCCCGCTACGTAATGAGTACAAATCCGGGATTCTCGCGGTTGAATCAAAAACCAGAGTGAACCGATGAAGCACGAAACGCACGAAGCAACTTTCCTCTGGTTATCCCGTCACCAGATCGTCCAACTGCTGCTTATCGAGTCGACGTTGGCGGTAGCGGTGGTGTCTTGGTTTACAACCGACTACCCCAGTGAGGTCATACTGCAGCACTTGCCCACCTTTGGCGTAGCACTGATCATGGGGTGGTACCTGACACGGCAACCTCTACCGTGGTTATCGTTCAACTGCTTTCTGACCTTTATGTATCTTCATTGTCTTGGAGCGCATTGGATCTATTCTTTTGTACCGTATGCAGAATGGATCCATGACCAAACGGGTTTTGAAATCAATCAGGCGTTTGGCTGGCAGCGAAATCATTACGATCGACTCATTCACTTCGCGTCGGGATTCCTCGGTGCTCCGATAGCGATGCAATGGCTCGCTCGATGGAATCCACCCAATCGACTCCAGCGTGTGTTTTTGGCGGTTTCGATCATCCTTGGATTGGGTGCGGCTTATGAAATCGTCGAATGGATCTTGGCAACAGTGCTCTCACCTCATCAGGCTGAATCCTATAATGGACAGCAAGGCGATGTTTGGGATCCACAGAAAGACATGGCATTAGCAGGGATTGGATCGTTGATGACCGCGTGGCTGCCGAATCAATTCACTCGAGTTACTCACTTACGATGACGACTTCGGACAATCATCACCGAATCAAAATTACCGCTACCAGTGTTCTCGAGCAGTATGTCGACCACAGCAACAAAGCACAACGGCATTGGTTTTGCCATTTCATCAAGCCATCGCAGGTAAAAAGATGACTAAACCATCCTTTACAGGGATTCTCGCCAATCAAAAGCATGAGATCAATCGGTTCGACAGAAGTCGCGCCGATGGGAAACCAGTCACCCGTGGCAAACACGACAATGGCGAGCAACGGCAAAGTCATTTTGTTGGATTGATTCTTCTGCTGATTGCGATATCCCCCGGCAGCAGCTTTGCTCAATCGCCATCATCTTCGGCAGACTCTTTGAAAGAACAACCGAATCAACCAGCGGACTTATCTAGTGTGCCACCCGACCTGACACCACCCTCTATGACCATAGGACAGCCAGAGAGGAACAAGCGCGTGAAACATCAACTTGATCGGTACCGTGATACAGACGTCTATCACTCCCTGTTTCTTCCCAAAAACTGGGAAGCCGACAAAAAGTTTCCGGTGATTGTTGAGTATGCGGGAAATGGTCCTTACCAAAACAAATTAGGAGATCGCTGCAGTGGGCTGGTTGAAGATTGCAACATGGGTTTCGGAATTAGCGGAGGATCTGATTTCATCTGGATCTGTCTGCCGTATGTGGACCCCACCCATCAACACAATCAACGGCAATGGTGGGGCGACCTCGACGAGACGGTGCAATATTGCAAAGAGGCAACGCAAATGATGATCGATCATTTTGGAGGAGACGAGAACAACTTCTTCCTCTGTGGGTTCTCGCGCGGCTCCATCGCGTGTCACTACATTGGCCTCCACGATGACGAAATCGCTAAACGATGGGCTGGTTTCATCTGCCACAGTCACTACGATGGCGTCCGAACATGGAACTATGCAAACAGCGATCGGGCTTCAGCCGTTAAGCGACTCAACCGCCTCAACGGCAGACCGGAGTTTATTACGCAGGAAAACTCCGTCGAGTCGATACGCCTTTATCTCGAAGAGAATCTCCCTAACGCTAACGTTCAGCTGCATAGGATTCCGTTTCGAAACCACAGCGACCAATGGTTGCTGCGTGATGTTCCACTCCGAGCAAGCCTCAGGGACTGGCTTTCCAGACAAGTTGAATCAAAAGAAACATCGAGAACAACGGAAAACTAAAGACCCTAGTGGCAATGGTGGCTGAGAGAGATCAGTTACTGATCACGTCCTTCAAGTTGAGGCGATAGAGCACCTGGTTATAGTCCCAGCGTGACGTCGCTCGTTCTGCCTTTGAAAACGTTTTCGTGTAGGTTGCTTCAAACAGAAGAATCGGATCTTCCCCATCTTGAAATGGTGAGTGTACCTGCGGGTTGTAAAACGTGTATGTATCGTGTGTGGCGACCTTGACCGCACCGTGCCACGGTCCTTCCGGATTCTCCGACATCGCAAACCAAATTTCACCCAAGAATGAATCTTCACCGTTATAGCGAGTAAAGATGCAGACCCATTTTTTCACGATCGGATGCCAAGCAATCGCGCCACGGTGTGGCTCGATCTTGGAAGATCCGTCAACCGTTAGAATTTGTTTTTGCGGTTGCAGGTGTACCCAACGATCGGGATTCGACCAACTCTCAAATTCTGCTCTGCACTTCAAGGTCGGCAACGGGTCACCAAAAAAAATCCATCTTTCACCATCTTCGCCCGTCACAATGCTGGAGTGCCCAGACGGTAGTTGCATTGGCTGCCGGTCATCCTCACTTAATTTCCAAAGAACGCTCATGCGATCAAATCGCCTTGCCTGATCGTTCCAAACACACAAACCGCTTTCATACTCCGTCATGGGTGGGCGAATCTTCGAGTACGACCCGACCAGTTTGTTCCGCCCTTGCTGATCGGGAAGCGTTGCCAATCCGGAAAGCCAAGTCGGTCCATCCCCGGGAAATTTTGCAAGATCTCGCGGAGCCGAATCCTCGCCACGAAAATATTGATAATGGACTTTGACCGGGGGAGTGATCGAAAGTTGCTGATCCAGCGGCGTTGTCGCCCCGGTCATGTGAAACCGTCCCAGTGGATAACTGGGTAATGTTGTATCGCCCCAGGCCCAAAAATACTTTCCCTGATAGATCGCATTTTGAACGCTGTCACAACCCATCACCCCAGATTCTTGCCAATCCAAATCGAATCCTAATTTTTGACTCTCTGCAAAGAGCCCTGCACCCGTAATCCGCCCCAACCTCAATGCGCGTTGTTCACGATCGACAAAGACCTTGGTTTTTTGGCCACGATGCGGCGTCACGCGCAGACCCCGATAACCAAATCCGTCAGCCGGCACCGAGTAGCCATGCCCTCGCACATGAAGCCACGTGGAGACACCGTATAACTCGGGTGCGTCGATGGCGATTCGACCAGCGTTATCTGAAACAAATCGCAAGTGGTGATTCGTTTCCAATTCAATTAATGGCACAGGCCAGCCGGTTTCTCGATCGAGCACCTGTATTTCAAATGGCTTAGCATGATCCGTCTCGCATCTCCCCCAGTGTGGCTGAAAAACGACAGGTAAAATCGCAAGTACTATCCGCCAATCAAGTAGTCTCATCCTCTGCCTTTCGAAAAAGGTGCCTCCGCGGCATCCCAAATGCGTAACGATCGAACCACAGAAATGAACTAAAGGCCAAACGGGTTATCCGTATCCTCGGGTCCGGTATCGTCGAGTCCAGTTTCCCCGCTTCGAGGATTCTGCGAACCACTGAGATTCGTATCCCCCAGATCAACTTGCGATTCATCGAAAGCTTGAAAATCTGGATGATTGATTCCAAAAGACTTGTCTTTCGGACTTGAATACGACTGAATACTTTCTCCGGTGAAAAGTCTGTCTTCTTTTCCCTCACCGGCTTCAATCACGATGGCCGATTCTTTGAGTAGCCCAAGTTCTTTAACATTGATGGCGAAACACCGAGTCTGACATAAACCACAACCGACGCAGCGATCACCCAAGACGACCGGCGCAAGAAAACCACTGTCAGCGATCGGCTGTCCCTGCTCGCCTAACTCCGTTCCCACTTGAAGGTATTCAATCGCATCGTACCCAGCGGCTTGACATTCCTTAACACAGTAGTCGCAGTCACCATCACCGGCATAGGGAAGACAAGTTTGTTCGTTGACAAAAGCCAGGCCCATTCGAGTCACACGTTTTTCGTCAATCGTCAAGGAACGAATCGCCCCGGTAGGACAAACCTGCCCGCACGCGTTACAGCTTGAATCACACCCCGCCCAATCAGCTTCGACTTTTGGCGCCCATAGGCCAGCAAGTCCATACTCCAACCCCTGTGCCTGGAGGACATTATTCGGACAGACCTTGAAACACTCACCGCATCGAATACAAAGATCGAGAAACGAATCCTCGGGCACGCTTCCTGGCGGTCGCACTGGCAAAATGCCTTTTGCATTTACCTCGGAACTCAGCATCCCAGTGGCGATGGCACCCGACACTCCACCAACCGAGGCTGCAACGCTACCACCAGCAAGGGAAAGGAAGCCTCGTCGACCAATGGATGACTCACCGGTTGGTGGATCATTCGCCACCTTGAGCTCAACCACGTTCCAGCGTTCTACGAATTTAATGGCGTGGGTCGGACAGGCTCCCGCACAGGTTTGACAGTGTGTGCAATCCGTACCACGCGTCGTGAAATCAGGTTTGATCGCATCAAAGGGACAGACCTCAACACACTTGTTGCAATGGATACATGAATTTTCGACCTTCCGATCGGTCCATCGAAACAAGTTACTGACTGAAAAAACCGCACCGCTTGGACAAACGTACTTACACCAAAATCGCTCGCGAAAAAAACCAAGAGCGAGAATCGCAAGAAACAATACGATGCTCAAGTAATGCCCGAATCCTGTTGCCGGAACAAGATGCCATCCTCTAGCCAAACCGGTTTGAACCGGTTCACCGATCAATAGGCAAGCACGAGTGATCACCGGAATTGCCGAAACAAATCCAGTAAGCAGTACACCCATCGTTGCAGCGACGAGAGTGGCAGCCAAAAGATAGTATTTGACATGAACCCACCAGCCTTCACCCTCCACTCGAAAACGTTTCACACGCTTTCCTACAAGAAAATCAAAAAGATCAATGGTTGTTCCGAGCGGGCAAAGGTAGCCGCAAAAACCTCTCGGAACAAGAAAACTGACCGCCAAGATAACACCAGCACAACCTAACGACCAAACCCAAGATCTCGAGGCGATGGCTGTGGAAAGACTAACGAGCGGATCGATTGCCAAAAACAAATCAACCGGCAATCTCTCTCGGGCTGCAAAATGCTCCGCATAATGAGCAGGCCATTCGTCTGGTCGGCGATCGTAAAAATCCCAGCCGGCTTGTCGAGTTAAAAATGCATCAAACAGCGAATTCGATACTTGATTAGGCAACTCTAGCTGAAGCTGATTAGCACCTGCTTCAAGAAGTGAGAGTTCAACAAAACCTGCACCTTCTATCTCCTGCAGCCACAAGGATTTGGCACCCAACAACCAATCAGGCGAATCGTCCGCCTCAAAAAAAAGACTACCAGACTTTTGTTCGATCTCTACCAATTTCCAACCCTTGGTCAACTTCGCATCGGGGGCGGGACGCGCACCATAAGGCCAACAGACATAGAAAAAGCTGTAGAAGAATGCGAAGAACGCCAGTGTCTGAATCACTCGCCTATTTGGTGACAAGACCCAGGAGGGTCCAAGCTTCCGCAACCAACGACGGATTTCTCCTCGCCGTTTACTCTGATAGTTAGACCGAAATGCAGCTGGCAAACGATTTCGTAACTGAGACAAAAACCTTCCGTAAAAAGGTTCTTCACCCACTTTTAGACGACGTACGGCGGGCAGGTAGTGATCTAGCCTCAACAAAGCCCGTGATCGACTGCTTTTTGTACTGGCAATCAAACGATATGCCACGATGAAAACCAGCACGGCTAAACCGATCAGAAACGAATCGAAATCGTAGTCCCTGATCTCGCACAAAACTCTCGCCCCCGAGGGAGTTCCCGGAACTAAACCACCGATACTGGGTGGAGCGTCAAACCATGGAGTTGCGAGTAAGTATCGGTGCGTGTCTCTCACTTCGCTGTCCCCGCAAGGGATTTTGCGGTTGCATTGACAATCGCTTGAGAGGTGATGGTTGCACCACTCGTACCATCAACACCGCGTACCGACTGAAGCCGCAAGATCGAGTTCTGGGTATCCGTGATCGCAGAATAAAACTGCTTCTCGTTGTGGCTGACCACTTCAACCGATTCGATTTGGCCACCCACTAGAGAAACCTCAACGTTAATTTTACCGTTGTATCCCGTGCTTTCACCTTCGTAAGTCCCATCCGGCAGCGAAGTAATATTAACCTGCTCAAATAGCTGAATCGCTTCTATGCTTTCTGACGCGCGCTTTTTGAAACGATTCTCGTAGTCAGCATTCCGAAATTGCTTCGACGCCAATACGCCCTCGTAGCAATCAATCGCCTCTTCAAATCTGCCAGCTTGCCTCATTGCATCGCCCATCGCGATTAGACCTTCGTATGCAGCATTCGTATTCACCACTCTTGCCATCATCTTTTGAGCATCATCATATCGCGACATGTTCCCGTATAACTTGATCGCCGAAGCAGCCGCGCCAACGGTGTAGGTACGAGAGACTAATTGCTGTAGAGCCATTTCTTCGCATCCCAGTCTCCAATAGCACTCAGCGAGTTTGACACCGGCGCCTTCACCTTTTTGGACACCCGCCAAACGGAACCAATAAGCGGCTCGTTCGTAGTCTTGCAATAAGTCAAAGTACATACGCCCGAGAGTTGCTCGATCTCGCTTCATTAACTCAGCCTGCCCAGCATGCTGGTCTAGACATAAATGCACCAACTTAATACCCGACTTCCACCGACCCGGATTGGGATTAATCACGTCCCATATGAACTGGCCCATGTTCTTTTGATTGTTCCAACCACCCTCCGGCTTGATTGGCCAACCGAGATCCAAAGTTGGCGGATAATTTAATTCTGTGGATGCAAACCAATCTGGAAAATTCTTTCCTGCCTGATCGATCACCCGATCTACTTCTCGAGGTGTTCGTGCTGAGTTTCCTGAATCAGTATCTGGCGAAGGCACGCTCGCCAAATTCATTGGTGTAAGAATGAAACGCTTACCCTGATAGGTGACCGCGTGTACCTCTTGAAAGCGATAAGTTTTTGAAACCGTTCGCTGCCCGAACGGAGCAGTAAAATCGAACTCCATCGCTTCCTTTCGAATCGAAGTCACACTGCCTTTGACCTTCGCGCCATTCAAAAACTCAACGAGGTCTTCGGCTTCTAGGGTGCTTGATGTACAACCGAGGAGACAAGCAAATGCTAAAAGGCTTAGCCGTTGAACCGAACCGCACATCCTGAACAGCATCGGAACCGCAGATCGCAGCCTTATCAATCCGTGCGACAAAATCGTGGCGAGCAAGTATTTTTGCGATGAACACCAACGCGACTGGCTTGTCATTTTTTCTGATATTCTGTTCATGATGAAAAGCCTCAGCCAACCGCGATCAACCAGTCATTGAGGTAGATGATTTTGAACGGTCACAACGTCTTGGACTTCAAAAGGAATGAGCTCAACCAAAAGTTAATCGGCGACCAAGCAATTGGCAAAATGCAAACTATAGCGAATTGTCAGAAGCAAATACTCTTCGGTTTTCAACCCAAGCGAAGAAGCCTACTCAGTTGTCGTGTCGATTAAGGATTCACGCAGTAGGCAGTCCCCTATTTTCTTCAGTTCCACCCAGCCCGGCAAAGCATTTTCGTGAATGTCGGCCACAGAAAACCGAGCAATCGTTGGGGAAATTTGAAAATCAATTCGAGGTTCATCGCAACATCCCCCCATCTCTAAACGTCAAGTGGGGAAACGAGACAAACACTCTACCGCAGATAAATTAATTTTGGCCGCGCGGGCGTAGAATCCCACCGGACTAATGCACAGAACGATTCTCCCGAATCACATGGTCCGTCGGGGTCACGCTAACGTTTTTTTCCCGGTCGCAGCAAAAGCTCTTCACAAATACTATGAGTTTGGCTTGCATACCAGTGAATCAACAAGACGACAGCAGCGCAGATAACAAGTCGCTCAGAACGATCAGCGGATCTGCTGCCGGCGACGCAAAATGGAGCGGTGAATGTCTGAAAAGTAATTCTCAGTACCGATCTTGCCTTATATCAACGTCCTTCGGAACACACGATCGGACGAATTCATCTTGGACGGTGGCCCGTTCACTTACTTTCTCGCAACCACGAAGCGATACGCTGAATAGGTTGGGTCGCGACTATCGAGATACTCTTGGGCGGTTGTCACCGATGCACTGCGATAACCACAATCGGAAAGGAACGCGGTCGGATCAGAACATCCGAAGACAAACTTTTCCCCGAGTTGTTCCATTCCATCAACGAAAGCAACTATCTCTTCGACTTGAGTGGTTCCGTCAACAACGTCTGGAGTCACCATATCCGACCAAAGTCTTGAGTCAGGGTGCTGCAATAACTGACTAAGCAACGTTAAGATTTCTTGGTTCTCTTGTTGACTAAAGTACATCGAACAGCCTTCGTAAACGATGGCAGTTGGAACATGCGGGTTAAAATCCGGGTGCTTTAGCAATACTTGTGCTAGGTCATCAACCTTAAAGTCCGCCGCCACCATTCGTCTTTGCACGACCGGGCGATCTTGCAATTGCGAAATCACACGCGTTCTCTCTTCCAACATCTCAGGCAGATCGACTTCAAAAAAGGTCGGGCGATTGAGTTGATTGAAAAGCCGGAAAGGTCGCATATCCAAGCCGGCGCCCATCAGGACAACCTGTTTCAATCCTGGGATCGCGAGTAATGTCTCATCGATGTGCCTAGTTCGTGCAGCAACCGTATGTTGCAGGTGGGGCAGGATTCCTTGAAGTCTTTTCGCAAGTAGTTCACCATGCGGTCCGGCAGCATGACGTTCATGGGCGTTATCCAATCTCACAAAGCCTTCATCGGCTGATGCGCGAAGCCCCGCGATCATCCTTGCTGATGCCTTGAGCTTGTGTTTGAACAATGGGTTAATTGCCGGCTTTTCTCTTGTTGGCTTTAACTGGATAGACGGCTGCGCGAAATACTTCATCTCCGCCTCGGCGACGACTTCGTTATTCGATCGAAAGATAATGGGCAGGGTTACCAGGACGCGTTTACCAGCAAAATAACGCTGCCTAACCATCTCAGCGGTCTCGGCAGCAATTTTGCAGGTCGCAGTGACATGCCCGGTGCTGGGGCACTTGTAGCGAACATCCATCGCTGCCAGCCAAAGTGCTGCTGAGTTGTCTTCATTGCACGGATGTACCCCGGCAAACGGAACGCCACGAAGAAGCGTCGCCAAAGCCAAACCACCGGTGTAATCCGCTGACAGTGATAGAAGTGCGGCTTGGTGGGTTCCATGCTGATTGGTCGTTGCATGGTTCAGTGGCAGTTCGGTGATGCATCCACCCTCCTCAACCTCCAAAACACGCCAGCCCGTCCACTGGAGGACGGGAATTGCCTCGTGCAAGAGACGTGTCATCAGAGTTGGATTTACACGCGCATCATAATCTTGTGCCCAAGAAATCGTGCTTTGACTGTGCTGCGAGACGATCATCATTTCCCCCGAAAACCTTGGCGACACCGAGTGCCCCATTACCCTTTCCAGGAATTTCTGAAAAGCGGCAATTTCTTCTAAAGCGTGGAACTACGCTCTACCGGCACTGAATTTCTAGCAGCGGTAAAGCACTCTGAATCGATAAAAAGGATCACATTTGAGAAAGTCGGGGAAACTCTCGGAGATATTTCCGGTGAGTAAAAGATTAGCAATCTAGGGTTCCAGTGGATTCGTACCACCTTTAACCCATCGTCGTGGAGTTAGTGCAGAACAACCGTCATGATCCGCACGACACAACCGATCACGGCAAGACATCCATCTACAGAACTCGCAATGCGATTTGCATAAGCGAGCGTGAAAGACGCATCCCGCTACTCCAACACGGTCTAGTCTAGGCCGATCCTACCATGGCAACACCACAACCCAAGAAGGATCATTACGAGATTCTTCGCGAGTTGTCAGGGGATTCCATTGTTTCTTGTTTTCTCGCGCGCGATCTAGATTCAAAAGTAGAAGTCATCATTCGCGAGGTTCCTCGCGGTCTATTCGCGGAAAGCGGTTTCGAACGATTTCAAAACGAGGCCCGACTTACTTCCGCAATTGATTGTGAATCCTATTCACAACCAATGTCATTCGAGATCACCGATAGTCATGTCCGAGTCGTTTATCGCTATATCAGCGGCGAATCACTCGCCAATCGGTATCGACGCCAAGCTCTCACTGCATCGGAGGCATCGCAACTATCAATTGATCTCCTCAGAGCTTTAGTGCAAGTTCACAAGGTAGGTTGCGTCCATCGAGACATAAGACCGTCCAACATCATCTTGCCAGAAGATGGTGTTGCCACTCTTTGCGGCTATGTTCCTTTGTGGAGACCAGAAGTATTCGGCCACAACAATCGGCTTGGTCAAGACTGCGCAGCGTTCACTTCACCAGAGCTATCGGGAATCATTGACCACGACGTTGCCGAGTCATCCGATCTCTACTCGCTCGGTTACGTCTTGGATGCGTCACTTGCCGGCACGCCGGCTTTTGATGGCGACGTGAGTGAGATTCTTTATTGTCATATGACGCAGAACCCGGATCAAAGCAGGTACCGATCCGAAATTCCGGCATCACTACTGAAATTCATTGAAAAACTCTCGCAGAAAGAACCGCGAGATCGTTACCAGTCTGCCGAGGCTGCTCTGTTTGATGCGATTCAAATTCGTAGAATCATCGACGGGGAACTAAATGAATCGGATTTTGTCATCGGAAGCGTTGACCATCGCGCCGAGCTAATTGACCCAGCGTTCGTGGGCCGCGAAGAAACAATGCAGTCGCTGCAACATCACCTGCATTCTGCAAAAGACGGCAACTGCCCTCGCTGCCTCATTATGAGCCCATCGGGGATCGGCAAAACAAGAGTGCTGACCGAGTTTACGAGAATAGCTGCAAGAAAAAACTTTTTCATCCTGCACGGCCGTTGCTCCCAACACGCGGCACAGGAACCGAGTGCACCTTGGCTACAGATGGTTGATCAACTGTCAAACCATCTTCGACGACAAGAAAAATATCGCTTAGAGCTACGCGAAAAACTTTTGTCGCATCGAGAGGAAGTGAATATCGCGATGCCAGCTCTAGCGAGCGTGCTGGGCTGGGAGGAGGGTGCGATTTCGGGACCCGACGAATCAGGTCAAGAACGTGTAGTCGAAGCGTTCACGCGTGTCTTTACGTCGCTAGGCAAAGAGAACCAGCCGATTCTGCTGACGATTGATGACGCTCAGTGGATGGACGATCAATCCAAACGAGTTTTGACCACAGTGAGCAAGATCGCTCCGCCTCACGTCTGCCTACTGGTCTGCAGTCGTCCAAGCGACGATATCCAGAGCGATCTCTACCACCGGTTAGACTCGCCGACTCAACTGATTCTCGGAACCATTGACGACAATGCGATCGGTCAATTAGCGGAATCGATGTCCGGACCGTTGCCGCCGCAAGCGATCGAAGTCGTGCAGCAGTACGCCGATGGCAGTCCATTCATGGCTACTGCAGTTCTTCGCGGAATGGTCGAGTCTGGCGTACTTCGGATTCAAAAAAAACGCTGGCAACTTGACACAGAAAAGCTTTCCTCCTTCCAAGCAGCAGAAGATGCCGGTCAGATTCTATCCGAACGCCTCGCGCAATTACCCGACGCATCCAAACGCCTGATGGTCGCCGCTGCGGTGATTGGAAAAGATTTCAATAGCGACGCCGCCGCAGAATTAGCGGGCATGACGACTCAGCAAGCCGCAAGCATCCTCCAATCCGTTCGAAAACAGCGATTGGTCTGGACGCGACCCGATAGCACTATCTCGTTTGTGCATGACAAAATCAGAGAGACCCTACTCAAGGAAACCCCCGAAGAAATCATTCGTAGCATGCATGGAGAATATGGCAGGCATCTCGAAGTGACCGCACCTTCGCGTGTCTTTGATTTAGCCTATCACTTTGATGCAGCGAATCTTCCCCAACAAGCGTTACCACACTCCATCAATGCTGCGACGATCGCACGCAAAAGCTTTTCTCTAGCAAGTGCGGAATCGCAACTTAGCATCAGCATCCGCGCGTTTCAGTTTGCATCCGAACGCGTGCGTCACCAAGTCGAGATGATGATGGCTGACGTCTTGTTGCTTCAAGGTGAATACGATGGTTCTCAGGTTTGGTTGGACCGAGCCGCTATTTCGGCGACCAGTAAATTAGAAAAAGCAGAAGCAGCACTCAAGCAAGGCGATCTATTCTTTAAGCGTGGCAATAAAGATCAAGCTGCAGTGCACTATGAAGATTCGTTGTTGCAACTGGGACATCAAAACAACCACCAAAGCATCTCAATCTGGTGGAATCTCGGTAAAGAAATTATTCGTCAATCGGTTCATACAGCGTTCCCCTCGCGCTGCGGTCGCAAGGGAAAACTCACCGATCCGTCCGATGCGATGGTGCTATCTCTCTATAGCCGAGTCGCTCATGTTTACTGGTACACTCGGGATAAATACTGGACGCTCTGGGCTCACCTGCGCGGACTCAACTTAGCTGAAAACTACGAGCCGACCGCCCACCTAGCACAATGCTACTCCGAGCACGCTCCGGGAATGACACTCCTTCGCTGGGAGTCACGTGGACTTCGGTACGCTCAAAAATCACTCAAAATCCGGCAAAACCTAGCTGACATTTGGGGTCAGGGACAATCGAGAAATTATCTCAGCATCTTCCTCTATTCGTTTTCTAAATTTGAGGCGTGCGTTGCACAAGCGAGGCATGCCGTCGAGATCCTAGAACGTACCGGCGACTACTGGGAAGTCCACATTGGAAGATACCAACTCGCCGCAGCTCTTTATCGACTCGGTCAGATGGACGAAGCGGTCAATCAAGCGAAATTGAATTACGAATCTGCGTCACGACGCGGCGACTACCAAGCTACCGGCAATGCAATTGACGTATGGGCGCGTGCCTCACTTGGCGCCATCCCAAGCGAAATGATTCAAATCGAACTCGATCGCGATATCCACGACCATCAACGATATTGCCAAGTCAAGCTCGCAGAGGGAATACACGCCTACTATCAGAATCAATTGGACAAATCGATTGACTGCCTAAGCGATGCGATACGGAGTTCTGAAAAAAATCGAGTCACCAACACCTACACAAGTCCTTTGTACACGTGGCTATGCACGGCAATGAGGGCAAAACTTGAATCTGCTCCCCCCAAAACGCCCAGAGCAAATTGGATTGCTCTCCAGTCGCTACAAAACGCTTGCCTCGATGCGATGAAGATCGCAAGGCAATTCACCAACGAAGCTCCACATGCGTTTCGTGAATACGCAATCTTTTGCGCGATGTCTGGTCGCTACCGAAGGTCACGTCATTATTTCTCAAAAAGCTTAAGAATTGGCAGGGCTCAAAAAGCTGAATATGAAGTCGCCTCAACCATTGTGGCTCAAAATGAATTTGCCTCGGAATTGGGATGGAATATCGATCCCAGACAAGTACTAAGAGCAAACGAATTTATTTCACGAATCCAGCTTTCGGCATCGAATCCGGAATCCCCTAAGTCCATCTCATTGCTGGATCGTTTTGAATCCCTACTTGAGGTCGGACGAAAAATCTCAACGAGTGTTCTACCGAATGAAATCCATCAAGCCGTTTGCAATGCCGCTCAACGAATCTTAAGGGTTGAAGATGTTTGCTTGATTCAGGTTGATTCAAATGGTTTTCCCAAGGAGACCTATCCACCCAACAAACCATTTGATCCCAGCATTGTTCTCGAGACGGCGGAACAACAATCGACGCGTATCACGGATCGCGCAACCCACACGGACCACGGTATCAATACCGTACGTGACGGCAGCTTTCTGTGTAGTCCAATCGTGGTCGGCGGCAAGTCGGTCGCGTATCTCTACCTAACCAATACGAGATTTCATGGTTTATTTGGTGATGACGAATTACGGATCGCCAATTACATCACCACGGCAGCAGGAGCTGCTCTGGAAAAAGCAGATGGATTCCTTCAACTAAAAGATTTGAATCTGAATCTGGAGAAAAAAGTCGAAGATCGCACCGCTGCGGTGGTTGAACACTCCCATGAACTGGAGAGAACCGCGGTTCAACTTAGAGCGGCGCAGGAAAAACTTGAAATTGCCAAGAATGCGGCTGAGTCAGCGAATGAAGCCAAGAGTAGCTTTCTGGCGAGAATGAGTCACGAAATCCGAACGCCCATTGCCGCTGTCCTCGGCTTCACCGAACTTCTTCTCAGGGGACTCATTCCCGACGAAGCCGAGCAAAAACAGCATCTCGCAACCATCCATTCCAACGGAAAACACCTACTTCATCTGTTGAATGAGATCCTTGACCTCTCGAAAATCGAGGCGGATCAGGTGGAAATTGAATCGGTTCGATGCTCGCCATTTGGACTACTAGCCGACGTCGTCGCCTCGCTGCGTTCGCAGGCATTAGCAAAGTCGATTGACTTGCAACTTGAAGTTCAGGGCCCTCTTCCAGATTCTATTGAAAGCGACCCAACTCGAATCCGCCAAATTGTTACCAACCTAATCGGTAACGCAATTAAATTCACCAACTCGGGTGGCGTGACAGTCAAGGTGTGTTCGAAGATTGAAAATCCTATTCGTGGCAAATTAACCATTACGGTCCAAGACACCGGCATCGGAATGTCCACCGATCAAATGCAAAAGATCTTTGAGCCGTTCCAACAAGCGGATACCTCGACGACACGTAAGTATGGTGGCACCGGGCTGGGCCTCTCCATTAGCAAAGGCCTGGCAGAGCGACTCGGCGGTTCACTCACCCTGAATAGTGAGATCGGCGTCGGAACAGAGATTGTCTTCCAGCTACCGATGACATTGCCTAGCGATCACCTTCTTTTGAATCCCGAGCAGGCACAGGAGCGTGAGGCTAACTCCAAATCGCAAGCCTTCAGACGAGTTCAACTCGACGACATCCGCGTACTAGTTGTCGATGATCAGCCAACCAACCGCGAGCTTCTACGCCTGCTTCTCACTGATTCCGGAGCAATCGTTACCACGGCAAATGACGGAGAAGAAGCGATCCGCGCAGCGCTAGACTCGCAACCGACGCCCGATCTTATTCTGCTCGACATGCAAATGCCAAACATCGATGGTTACACCGCTGCGAAGGTGTTGCGTAGGGAAGGGTATACCCGACCCATTATCGCGATGACCGCAAATGCGATGACCGGTGATGACCAAAAATGCAAAGCTGCTGGTTGCTCGAATTACGTATCCAAGCCAATTGACCTCAGTGCGTTGCTCGAAATGGTGTTTTCCTGCGCAGCGGCGAAGAGCAGAATCCAATCTCGGAACTCAAGAAACTTAGCAGAGTTTGATCCAAATCCAGCTCTTCCAAAACTACATCTCACGGGTCATTCTTTGTCAACCAACGAGTTAATATCCAAAACTCAACACGATGAGGTCCTCAAGAAAACCATCCAACCGAATCAGGCCTCGATTTTGCCTGACAACTGGCTGCGTGAGTTTGCGTGCGAGCTGATTGATCGCGTGTCCGACGAAATTCCTCAGCTCGTCAACGCATATGAATCCGGCGACTTGCCGGAAATTGCGAGACTCGCCCACTGGATCAAAGGTTCTGGCGGAACCGTAGGACTACCACAACTTTCTGACATCGCGGTCCGTTGCGAAAAAGCGATCAAGGAAGATCAGATTGATGGAATCTTATCGACGATCCAAGAGATCAATGCCTTCGTCAATCACGTAAACCTCGAACGTGGTTCTTTTGTAAGCTCCGGCAACTCGTCCGGCGAATGAAAGAAAAGAGTCGTCGCAAACGGACGACCTTGCGACAGAGCATTGTCGTACCTGAATTGCCCTCGATCTTTTCGCACTTTCCAATGCCCACGAGAACCCAATGATCATCGAATGGCAAGATGCAGACTTGCCTTCTTGCGAATCACACGCGATGATCAGGTGAGTTGGAAACGATGCTCACTCTCGGGATAGGTAACACTGATGGCAATTCCTCCATGGACTTATGGCTTGCTCCGTCGTGGCATCACCGATGTTGCCAAAAGAGCGAGTGAGACCGAAGCAGTCGAGCGGTTGAAGCAGCAGGCAAGTGATCTGCTGCAAGAACTTCCCGAAGTCGCAGCGAAAGGCATCGACGCGGTCCTCAAGAAAACAGAGGTTGGCAAGAAAAGCATTGAGAATTGGTCAAAGCGACAATCTCCATTTCAAGGTCCAATCATCAATGCGAGCGGTACGCTTTTTCATCCAACTGGAACCGGTTCCAGCATGTCGAATGCGGCGATCGAAATTGGAAAGGAAATTCTTTCCGGCGACCTTTCCTCAAACTCAATCAATTACAAAAACTTCGATCAACGCCTTCAAAGGACTGTCCCCGAGTCACTCGGTTACTCGATCTGCATCGCGCACAATTTAGATGCAGCCATCACATTAGTCGGAACTCAAGACCGCAATCAGACCATTGCCATTCACGAAAATCAAAAAAACATTGAGATCGCAGGAATGCCGCTTATCGAGCGAATCAAAACACTGACTCAAATGAGAGTCGTGGGCATTGATGAATACGAATCATCGGAAAAATTGCTCGAGGATTCTGGCATCGAATTATGGGTACAAGATAATCGATCGCCTGCGCCCACACGACGGATGAACGCACCCCATTCACCTCGAATGATCATCGCGAACCTCTGTTCTCTCGCAGAGAAGCCTCGGCACCAAATCCCTTCTTGTTGGTCACTGCTCAAAGATGATCGCGACTGGGTGATCACACCTGGAAACAGGATTCTTGGAGGCCCACAATGCGCCCTGATCATCGGCCCCAAACAGGCATTAACCGAACTCAGGAATCATCATCTTTGGCCATCGCTCAAAGCGTCCGAAGCCGTCTCACTTATGATGTTAGTGACCATGGAACTCGGACTCGTCAATCCTGATGGCGTTCCAATTCAAGCTCTACTCAACACGAGTCTTGATAACGTGCGATCAAGGACGGAACGGCTAGCAATAAGAATTGGATCGACAGAAGCAATCAAAGAATGCCAAGTGAAAGAGGGAGAAGCGTACCTAAGTTACGATCAGCAATGGACACTTCCCTCTCAGCAACTATTGCTTCGACACCAATCATTGAACGCCGATCAATGGAACCGCAAACTAATAGACGACTATCCATGCGTCCTTACAACCGTTAACGAAGATAAGCTTTGCGTCGACCTACGCTGGGTTCACCCTGCCGATGATGCAAAACTAGGTGAGATTTTTGGCGGCACCGTTCACTAAACGATCCCGACCCGCCATTCTTGTTATTAACAGACGCACAAAATTTTCTTTCGTCTCGCTCGAACAGGCCGGTAACGCGACAACCCAGAAACTGATCCGCACAGCGACCAGTCAGGGCAAATATTACGGCGAGATCCAAGTCAAATCGTCCCACCACTCGGTGTCATTAGGCTGCGGGGCCCCATCGGTGGTCCGGCCATTTTTAACGATCTTTGTGAGTTTCTCCGTTAACAATCGCACGGTTTCTGGGTGATCCGCGACCACGTTATTTTTTTCCGAAGGATCGATCGAAAGATCGTACAACTCCATCGCCTGGCGTCGATGCGGCATGATCAACTTCCACTGTTGGTCTCGTATCGCGAACCCGCCTCCGATGCTGTGATGAATCATCGGTTCACGCCGAATCGCCTGCGATCGATCATCTTGCGAAGCGAAAAGATCAACAAGAAAGCTAACACTATCTTCGGCGGAATCGTCAGGAAGCGTGACATTCATCATCTCCGCAAGCGTTGCCAACAAATCAGTTTGGCAGATCGGCCTAGCAGAAGTTTGGCCAGGGGCAATCCGCTCTGGCCAGCGAACAAAAAACGGCACACGATGCCCGCCCTCGTAGATCGAACGCTTGCCTTCTCGATAAATCAAATTGCTCTGATGGGCAAACTTCTCTGCACGCTTTCTCCAAGTATTCTCCGGTCCATTGTCGCTGGAAAAAACAACCAAAGTATTTTGGCTGACCCCTAGATGGTCTAGCGAATCCAAAACCCGTCCGATTTGCCAGTCGGTTTCCATCATAAAATCACCATAAGCACCCGCCTGGCTTTTGCCGCGAAAGGCATCGATCGGAATGACGGGCTTATGAGGCGAAGTGAATGGCAAATAGACAAAAAATGGTTTCCGAACATCCGAATTCTGACAATGATGCTCGAGCCACTGGATGGTCTTATCCGTGAACCGAGTGAGACACTCGGAATCCACAAAATCGCTTGCGATTTCAAGTTGCCCTTTCACATTCCCCCATTGGTCGGTGCCACCGAGCAAACGAGCAACCTCGTCGTATGGCGGCATGATGCGATAATCATCCAACGCAATCGCGTTCGATTTTTTTTGCGTGTAGAACACCGGTGGATTTTTTGCATAACGTCCTTCAAACCAGGCAAGTATGCCGTAATTGAGCGATGCTGGAATACCAAAGAAATAACCAAACCCCTTGTCCAAAGGCATATCCGTAACCGGCTGACTCCAATCTCTTTTTGTGCGATCCCCGGGAAAATCCATCCCGAGATGCCACTTACCGATCATTGCTGTTTCATACCCCCGTTGCGTGCATAGTGATGCGAGGGTCATTCGTTCGTCGTTGATCAGACAAGGACGCTCAGCTCCTAACACGCCCCGCTTTAACTCCGTTCGCCAACAGTATCGCCCGGTTAACAAACCGTAACGACTTGGAGTGCAAACGGTATCGCTGCAATGTGCGTCGGTAAACACAATTCCTTCGGAGGCCAATCGATCCAGATTCGGGGTCAAGAACTTGGCTTCTGGATTGAGACAGCTTACATCCCCGCAGCCTTGGTCATCCGTGTAGATCACAAGGATATTCGGCAGCGGGGCAACCTCGGGCGTATCCGCCAAGGTTATCGACGCGGCGAATGCGCATAAGACGAAAAATACAACCCGAAGAATTGATAATCGAGGAAGTAGCATCATTGCCAATCGTTCAAAGATTAGAAGTTGAAGAGAATCCGTTTTGCGAGAAGCAAAAAAACCGCACCTATCAATCCGTCAGAAGCTTTGGTTGTTTTTCTTGGAACGAAGCCGAAGGGAAAGCAAAGTTAAACCGAAAACGATACCTGTTTACGCCTCGTTGCCTACTGATGATCCACGTTCACACGTTCATTTTGATCGTTTGAAACGCGCAACTGAATCTGGGTACCGATGGTAACTCACCCCCTCGGTCTGCCAGTGTTCGACTACCTTGTCATAAATCGATCGCAGTCGATCACGATCAACAGCAACGTCCTGCAAGTTAATCAAATTGGTGATTTCCATCGGATCCACCGTAAGTTGATAAAGCTCCTCGGATGGTTCCAAGCCGTCAACGGTAGCAGGCCAGCGAATGTACTTCCAATCTCCCGCCACTACAGCCAAGCTGTGGACGTCACTTGGCCCCCAAACATTCATCAGAGGCAACCACTCATGGTGAGATTGCTGAGGATCTTCGTAAAGATGCATCAAATCCTTACCATCCATGTTAATCGGCAGAGGCACACCAGCAATTGATAGGATAGTAGGAGCAAGATCAACGTTTCCGGTCAAAGCGGAACAGCGACGATAACTCGATAGATCCTGAACCACAGAATCGCCCGCAAACGATTTGTTGTCGCTTGCCTCTGCCTGCAGCTCGTCGGCATTGAGAACTTGCTCGTCGTCTAAAGCCGCAGCAATTGCGGAAGCTTTCCGTTGTGCCTGCGTGTTCCGAGGATCGTAGATAATCAGAGGCACTCGTGATGATTCCTCATAAGGAAGCACCTTGGACGCATAACCGTGAGAACCACACAAAAAACCATTATCCGAGGTGTAAATCACAACGGTTTCTCGCTCAATCCCGGCATCGTTGATGGCTTCACGTATCATACCAACAGCAACATCGATCGCATAAATCTGTTGATAATAGGTCGCCATGACACGATCGTAGTCATCGCTGTAGTTCCAAGAATGGAACCGTTCAAACTGCCGACCCAATCGACTTTGTGCAGAAAAATGCTCGCCATATTCACGTCCAAAGTTCAATGGTTTGACAAACGTTTTTCCCCGGTACACATGATCAAATTGCGGATCTGGGGTCGTGGGATGATGCGGTGCTTTAAAGCTGATCGAAAGACAAAAAGGTTGTGACTGCTTTGATGTATCAAGGATAAAATCACGGCCAAAAGCTCCGTAAGACAAGGTGGAGTGAGGATACTCTTTGGCATACTTTTTCATCGATGGGTTACGTAAGGTCTGGTAGTTCGTTTGGCCAGGTCCACCACCCCAGCGATCAAAATCGTTCTCAGGCAACCAGCTTTTTCCACTCGGCTGCTTTGAAACCTCAAAACCGAACTTCCCCGCGAAGGCTGTTTTGTATCCAGCCTCGCGCAAAAGCATGGGATACGATTCGAGCCAATGATCCTCCAGAAGCGGACCGTGCTCAAAGTTGCACCCCGATTTGTACTCGTATTTCCCCGTCATGATGTTCACTCGACTAGCCATACAGATGGCGGTCGTGTCGTAATGCTTGTCAAACACCACCCCATCTCGAGCAAGACGATCTAAATGTGGCGTTTGAACGTTCGGGGTTCCGTAACAACCCATTGAATAGGTGCACTGATCATCGGCCAGCAAAAAAACAATATTAGGCCTTGAGTCACGTTGACCACGGCGGTCATCCCCATCAACGCTTTCAATGAATAGCAGACCAACAAGGTAAGCACAAAAACCAAAACGAGCGAAGCAGATTGGGAGATTAGCTCGCCACATCTGGAGATTACAAAGCATCAAAATTCACCCGTAGCGAGATGAGTCAAACAAAGTTTCGATTGTATCGGATTATAAACCTTCATCTAATCGATGACGCAGTAAATGCCGTCAACCTATCAAGCAACGATAACGCTGAAACGCAGCATTAAAACACCACGCTGCTAGCCACGCAGAAAAAAGTCGCTCTAAGACGAGCAAACGCAGACGCGTCTGAAGAAACGAAGCAGACAATTTTGCACAGACGCCGCGTGCTTTCGACGACATCTTAACCATTACGGCAGGGTGGGAAGAACGACACCGATTGAGAAAACAACCATCCAAGTGCGATGCGATTTAGCATCCGTCACCGGCAAATGCGGTACGCGATTGGGCGCGTAGGGAATGGTTATCCCCATGGGATCAGTCGTCGAGAGACTGACGCCGCGAGAATGAATTCTCTCGACGCTTTCTGATTCCCGCTCGATCCATAAGGGACTGTCGCATCATCTCATCCACGTAATCATCGTCGGCGGGCGGAGGCCCGTAGGCACCGAGTTCCAACGGATCGTAATCGAGTGTGTACTCATGACGGGCAATCGCAACCAAAGAACCTGGGTCCACTCGCTTGCGAATGACCGTTCTACCGGCCACCTTGGTTCCGTTGCGACTGTTGAGATCTCGGATAAACCAATAACCCTGCTCTAGGGTCAAGCGACAATGCTGGCTAGAAACATTCTTGAATTTCAAAGCAATATCGCACTCATCGCGTCTCCCGATGGTGAGGCGATCCTTGATCAAAGGAATCGGATCTCCACCTCCACAAGGTGTCAATTGCCCGTACTGGCCAGCATACTCTTTGTTTATTTCACTCACGAATCGCAGCCCAAAATCAAAATTTTCGCATCGCCAAAAATATCACGGTGTCTTTCCGTAGCACTTCAAGAACGCTTTCGACCCTCTAGTTGTGCACAACGAAGTTGAAAAATCAGCGTTAGAAGTGCAGACCGGCGAGTCGTTCCCCACCAGTGATCTGCTCGCAGCCTTGCAACACGCCTCATTTGTCCCATTCTCGCTAAACCGCCTTCACCGGAGAGGCGAAAAGCCATCCAGCAGGAACTTCATTACCATCAAAATGTCGAATCTTATTCGATCACCGAAGTGTCTAAGGTAGTCCATCCGACGAACCGAAACTATCGTACTCAAAAAAATCTCTAACAGAATCGTTGCACAAAATTAGGTCGACCAACCGTAACACCACGTACCGATTACAACGATTGACCGGCTGAAAGGCAGTCAAAGTCAGCCCCCTCCTGCAAATGGCTGTGTTCCAGCTAAAATCACTCCGTGTAGTATTTTTTCAGAAACTTGGCGGACATCAAGCGGCCCATTGAATCTTAACAAGAATCAAACCGACGAATCACGACTCGCTTGGCAGCGAGAAGGCCATGTGATGAACTCATTTGGTGCTTTCCTGAAGCGAAAGCATGGAGGCCGAATCCAACGCGTTAGCATTGACGCGGGCTTCACTTGCCCAAATGTGGACGGAGCCGTGGCCAAAGGTGGCTGCAACTTTTGCGACAACCGATCCTTCAGCCCCTCTCGTCGAGTTCGCCTCCAAAAAGTCGCGGATCAACTTCGTCAGGGAATAGAAACGGTTCGACGGAGGTATTCGAAGGTATCAGGTTTCATTGCCTACTTTCAGCCCGCCACCAATACCTATGCTCCGGTGGAGCAGTTGGAAGAAATCTTTGAGCTTGCCGTTTCCATCCATCCAGAAATTGTCGGCCTTGCAATCGGCACCCGACCGGATTGCGTCCCCGATTCCGTCTTAACCCTGATTGAACGACTGGCCAAAACCAGCGATGTTTCGGTCGAGTACGGAATGCAATCCATTCATGATAAATCTCTAAAATGGATGAACCGTGCGCACAATCATGCGCATATGATCAACGCGATTGATCGCAGTCGAAATCGTCATTTCGAAACGTGTGCTCATGTGATCCTCGGAATCCCGGGGGAAACGCACGCAATGATGATGGAAACTGCAGAAGAGATCGGACGACTTGGTTTTGACGCCATCAAACTCCACAACCTCTATGCGGTTCGAGGAACTCCACTCGGAACCGAAGTCCTAGAGGGTAAGGTTGAGATGATGGAATACGACACCTATCTTCAGACACTGGTGGACTTCCTCGAACGCATTCCACCTCATGTCATCGTTGAACGAATTAGTGGAGATGCACCACCTGACTTTCTAATTGCTCCACTTTGGTGCCTTAAGAAGTCAGAACTACGCTTGGCTATTGAAAAAGAATTCGAGCGACGAGGAACCGTTCAGGGCAGTCGTTGGACTCCCCCAAGCATTGACCCGACCTGTCGCCCCATTCCTACTGATCAAACACCAGACGCAATTCGGGTACAAATTGACCAGCGTGGGCGACTGCCTGTGCTAAAGCTACAAGATCAATAATGATCACCAATGGTTTGATTCGCTAATTTCCAAAACGAATAGACCCAAGAAAGATCAATCGCTGTTTGGTGCGTAGAATAGAAAAGGCCTACGTCGAAATCCCCGACACCCCTGACACCATGATTTGAAATGGCACGACTTGGCATCATCTTTGGTTTGATTCTCTTTGGGATCAGCATTTTCGCAATGCTTCAAACACCTCAAAAGACTCCAAGTCAGTTCTACTCCATGATGTTTGGCATACCGATATTTTTCTGCGGTCTTGTGGCACTCAATCCTCATCGACGCCGCCATGCCATGTTGATTGCTTGCATGGTTGCAATGTTTGGAGTGGGTGGTGGACTGGTTTGGATTGCCCTTAATATCGTCAACGTGCCGGATAGCATTGGCACGAACACCGTGTCTACGCTTCCACCGATGGTTGCGATGACGGCGACCTGCTCGTCATTCATCGGATGCTACCTAGTAGGATTATCCAGCATCAAAAAACGTCAACGGCTTCAATCAACCGATTTTTGTACGGACAAGACCGCAGCTTAAATCACTCCCCGCACTTCAATCAGCTAAAATCGTTCTAGGAATTTTCCTCAACCAATCGATTTTGGTAACCCTCAATCAAGCGAAACGGCCTTCGCGACACCGTCTGCCTAAACTTCAAACACCTATCGCTCGCCAAGCGTTTACCGATGTCATTGTCTTCTGCGAATTACGAATCAGCCATCGAAACGCTACTAACAGCATTTTCAGACCAAGATCCACTGCGTGCACGTGTTGCCGAGGTGCTGGAAGCTTTACCGAAAGAAGTGATTGATGATTTTCTCGCGGAGCCGCAACTGTACATCCATACGCTCGAAAAACGATCGACCATCCATTCGCTCTCCAGTCGGTCCAGACAATCGGATACAAGGACGGCGACACCCTCCCAAACTTTTCTACGTTTGCCCGGCAAAGATGGACGCACGAGTCGATGTGTCACCCTGAAGCGAAGACTTGAGACAGCGACGCTACCCTTTTGCTTGTATGTCATCGCCCACGAACTTGCCCACGCTCATCTCAACAATGGATGCTGGGGGGATATCAGCGATCGAGAAGAAGCCGCTGACGCACTGGCTGCCGCTTGGGGTTATACCAAACCAGAAAGAAGTGGTTGGCAGATGTTTCGTTCAAATCCTAGGAGCGAGATCGATCGATAGATGGTTTGACGAAAAAAACGCCATGATGTCTTCAGCACACGTACAAGAAAAAAATGCACGCTGACATCCATCTACTCTTTATCGATCACTTCGAGTAGCCGCGGGATAAAACGCCTCAGAGCGCGAGAGCGATGACTGATTGCACGCTTGACCGCCAGATTTAACTCACCAAACGTGCGGTGATACTCGGGAATCACAAAAAGCGGATCGTACCCAAACCCAGCACTGCCGCTGCGTCCCTCGGCGATGCGACCGCGACAAATACCAAAATCTTCCAGCACCACGCTTCCGCTAGGATCAGAAAGACACAGGTAGCAATTGAATTGAGCACCTCGGCGATCCGCCGGAACGCCTTTTAGCTCTCTCAGAACCTTATCGTTGTTCGCCTCGTCTTCGCCGTGAACGCCAGCGTATCGAGCAGAGTAAACGCCCGGACGCCCTTTCAGAGCATCAACGCTCAAACCGCTATCCTCCGCAAGAACCCATCGGCCAAGATGCTTGGCCTGCTCCGTCGCTTTCAAGGCCGCGTTTTCGCGAAAGGTTTCTCCCGTTTCATCCACATCAATTGAATCGGGAATTTCTGCGAGCGACGTCAATTGGATCCGATCCTCGGGTAAAAGCATCCGCAATTCGACTAGTTTTTTTGCGTTATTCGTACCGAGGACAAGATCAAACATCGTTTTTATCGCATTCCGAACGCTGCACCATAGATGCTACGCTTCGAGAGTTTAGGGACAGCAATTGGAGTCGGCTGAACATCATAAGGAATCTTGGCGATTCCGTTACCGAGAATACCGCGCGTTCCAGTGGGAACCTGCCGTGCAGCGGAGGGATCGACATTGAAAGCACTGTATTTTTTCATCACGGCACGAATTTCTGGCGCGTACTCGAAACGGCCATCCGGTAATTCTCGGCCGAGCTCATCAAAGCTGCCTACGGTGACCAGCGATCGGTAGCGATCATGAAACTGGTAAGCCTCGACCCCTTGAGACCTTAATTCCGAAGCCATCTTTTCTGCGTCGGCAGCATATTGATTGAGGCGATCCTGACTAGGTGTGAAATCCTTGTCCGAACGGCCATCGACGATTGCACCAAGGCCCTCAAAGGTTTTGACAACAACGGTATATCGCCCATCACACTCGAGCAAACTGTGGTGAAGACCTTCATTCATCTGATGAACGAACGCATCGACTTTCGGAGCAGAGAAAAATTCCTCCGGGAGAATTGGATTTCTCGTTACGAACGCCTGACTCATTGGCCCAAGTTGGTTCTTGGTAATTGCTGATTGACCAAACAGCTTTGCGGTGATCGATTTAACCGTCGTTACGGGGTTACTCTCGTTCGTCTCGGCGCTAACTTCTCGTTGATCGGTAAAGATTGGCAATGTCGCCGTACGAATGGTTTGCAGATCCCGTTCCACCTCTGGTCGTTCAACCGTGTCATACTCTCCGACCAGCACCGCGTAGGCGTCATACTCGTAACGATTGGCATATCGTAAACGCTTTGACGAAGTAGGATCTTGGGCGATGGTGCCAGTAAAGTCGAACTTCTCTTTGTAGATATAGGCAGGCAACTCAAGCTCTTGGCGAATCTCATTTGCAAGTCGCTCGGCTCTTTGTCTCGATCCGACACCGACAAAATTAGATGCCAAAATCATCCAAGGCCCTTCAGCCTCGGTAAGCTCCAGTGACTCTGAGTTGATTGGCTTAGCGGAAGTATCCTTGCCGAACATCTTCAAAATGGAATTGGTATCAGCGTGAACCATCTCGCCGAAAAGCAAAACGGCCACCAAAACGATGAGTGGTCTTTTAGTCAGAGCGGCAATCATCATGACTTCCGGAGTGTGAAAACGAATGGATTTTCGAGGAAACGTTCCTTCATGTAGTCTTCGTTATCAAATACGGAGCTTTTGGCGAAAGAGAAAAATGAAAAAAACTGGGTCAAACTTAAACCTTTTTGGCGACTTTTCTCAAAATAATAAAATATTACTTCCGCCCGCTTGAGAAGATCCAGCCAACCATGGGAGCGAGCAAAAGCACCCATCTCACTCAAACTACCAAATGCAAGCCTAGGACCACTCGATACGGTTTCCCCCAAACAGCAGTCACAGTCGATGTGATCGGTTGCAGTGTTTGACTGTCTTCACTGTCTCGCAATTCACTGGCTTGCAATTCACTGGCTTGCAATTCACTTGGTCGCAGTGTAGGCGTAGCGATTGTGGACCAAGGGATCCATCAGCCCCGCATTGTTCCACGGCTCCAAACGCCGCCGGATTTCTGAAAACATACGCGAGTCGGCAGAGTCCAAAACAGAATCAAACCAATTGACGAAATCTAAAAATGACTCATCCGATGCGTTCCACAGGTGGGTCAATTTCTCGCCAGCTTGATAGGCTTCCTCACAGCGGATCGCGGCAGCGAAATAAACCATACATGCAGCGGTAAAGCGTTCGAAACATCCAAGATTACGATAAGTCATCGCAACAAGCTGATCGAGCAAGCGAGTCTCTTTGACAAATACCTCCTCATAAACTTTCAGCTGCTTTTCGGTATCACAACCGGACAGAATCACCTTCGATATACGCTCCACCCCGGCTAACGCGTGGGCGATACCGGTGCTGTGCAGCGGATCAAGTGTTAACGAAGCGGTTGGCAACATCACGCACCGCCCATGCGGAACGGGGGCAACCCAACGCTGTAGTCGGCTAGTGGTGACAGCGGCTTGCGGTGGCCCCACGCGTTTCGCTGCCGACATCATTGCAGCGATGCTCGGGTAACTTGCGAATAATGATTCGAAACGAACGAGTGGATTTTTCAGGGGCGTCGTGTAACCGACACTCGTGACGCCGTGATTGAAACGCAGCATCCACATCCAACCTTCGCCCAGAAGATGATGCTGTGCCGCATCGTCTGCAGAAAATGGATTTTTGAATGATTCACGCTGTGATGGGCTAACCACGTCACACCAATTCTTGACTCCAGAGAAGTGGGCAAACAGCGAATGGGTTTGCGTTTTCAAGTGTTCTGTCCAGTCTTTTACCTCGAGAAATTTTGACAGCACAGAAGACGATCCGGAGGCATCAACAACCCATTCACTTTGAATGGTGGTCTGATCCTCAACGAGAACGTTCGGCATCGATTTCACACATTCAACGACGTATCCAGCGCCGGTTGAAACATTGATCCCAACGACTTCATAACCAGTCAAATCTTTCGCTCCCGAACGCACAGCGTTTTCCCAAAGGAAGTTGTCAACGCTGGCTCGGTGCCAATGTGTATCGGAGCGAAAGTCGGTCGGGCTCGCCGCTACCAGTAAACTCTGTCCGCCGACACTTTCCTCCTGAAACAGGGTATTTTTTTGGTGCACCAGATAGCTGAATCCTCGTTTTCGCCCACATGGCAGTTCTGGGTAGTGTTGTTGCCAACTCCCCCAACAAGAAAGTTGTTCAAGGGGAGTGATTCCGTAATTCTCACCGAGCCTTCGAAGGATGGAGTCAGCGATAGGGGTTGAGGACTCACCGATTGCAAACCGAGGATGCTTGGAACGGTCAACAAGAACAACCGACAGACCTTGAGAACTGAGAATCCACGCGAGGATGGATCCGGAAAAACCAGAACCGATAATGGTCACATCCACTCTCAACACGCCTAGCTCCTTGTCCCGCTTGACCACTCGCACCGCTTGATTCACCCGTCACCGCGCGAATTTGCGACTGACGCCTTTGCATCTCACAGCTCTTCACTGCACAAATCTCTCTTCACTGCACAAATCTCTCTTCACTGCACGACACTTCATTGAACGAGCTGTCATAACTCAATGGTTCTTGGCCCAAACTCTTTCTTTTGGACTGCTATTTGCGAAAACCGAGACTGCAATCCACGAACATGACGATGCAAACGACCTGGGTATTCTGAGGCAGCTTCGATTTTAACGACACTCCGTGGTCAGGCTAACTGCGTTAAATTCAACTGATTGATCATTTGCACTGCCGGATCATTCACATCAAGATCCCAAGGGTCGACGGTGATCACGACCTCTCCGCCACTCCAGCGAATGACTCTTCGCTGAAGCTCCAAAAAATCACTCGATGTCATTTTGGGCAGTTCTCCCAAGTCCGACCCCCAAGGCAAGAGAACTTGATCATCGCGCTGAGGTTTTTGAGCTTGCGAGGATATTGGCGGAACAAGGTAGTCATCGACTGACCTGTCATTCGAATCAAGTCGTGTCGTTGCCATGACGGATGGTGAAAGGGGTGAAGCGACTCCACGAGCTGGAATCAAGCTAATGTGACGAGCGCCCTGCCTCACAGCGTGTCGCACGCCGAGTGTTGCCCAACGAATCGCTTCACTGCTTGAAACGCCTGGCACGCCCACAATCAAAAAAACTCGCAAGTCAACATCGCGTTGACGAAGGTAACTTGCATATCGATCAAACTCATCACGGCTCATCTGCTTGCCGAGACGATCCAGCCACCTCGGCTGCACGGTTTCCAGCCCAACGGCCACCTCGAGTCGACCATTCAATTGGTCTCGAAATCGTTCGAGTCGACTCGATCCAAATCGTGGATGATTCTCGATAATCACACGGCGAAAGGAATGAACACGGGAAAGAATCGCGTCGTAATCATCTACCGGAATACTTCGTGGATCAAAAAAATTACCACTGTTATAAAGCTTGATCCAATCGGTCTGCCGATCTGTCTTCAAAGCGAAATCGACTTGCCGTGGGATCGCGCCTCTCGGAGTTGCCTTATCAATCGTGTGATGATGCAAGTCACACATTTTACAGCCGATGGGGCAGGTCGACGCCGTCAAAAAAACGGTCAGGCAACTTCGAACGACCCCAACGCTCTCAGCTTCCTGCTCACGCAAAACCAGATAAGGTCGATCGACAGATAATTTCTCGGAGTGAGACAATTCAGTCGCCATCAGACGTGGAAAAAAAGCGTCAAGCCCACCCGCTATTTGACTCGACGAAAAAAGCAGAAAACCCCCAATCAGCTACGAAAGCATATCCGAGGCGGAACAGCGAAGGAAACCGCTCTGATGCACCTTTGTCCCCCACACTCACCGAACCACATTTCAAAACACATGATTTGCGGGGCAGACAAGTCACCACCGACCGTTGTGTCGAAAACGGAGTCTCTTCAGCCAATAGAATGAGTCATTGGGGACCAAAGGACCAGCCTCTTGCCTAGACGAATCCTTGGCTCGAAACGAATTGGAGCAGGCGATCCCCACTAGACTTTTGCAGCAAAAAGTAGATCATAACAAACGCAATAAAAAACTTGGTTGTAAGCCAAACCATTTTCGGTTCATGACGTACTACTGCGTTAGATCTGCGTCAAATCAGACCGAAACCGCTTAAATCCAGCTCGAGAGGAATTAGTCGCCAACAACAGCATCTGTTGATTAAGCGGCGAAACATGCGAATCCGTTTGGACTCCCCCAATGGGATTTCGGACGACGGGGTCGCTTATTCATTCGAACTTGATCACAGCGAAGTTTCGTTCAGAAGACAACACGACAGGGCGGCTTGAATCTTGTCGTGATGCGATCAAACGCGGTGCCAAAACCGGTCAACTAAAGCATCAACAACGGTCCCGCCGATCGTGAGAATGCTTGGTTGCAAGCGGTGCGATTGTATGGGGTTAAAATGTATCGGGCGTAAAGTCTGGGGCATTTAAACTGGTTCGCAATTGCCATCAGGAATCGAGGCTCCTTTTGGGCCTTCAGGGTTTGCTTCCCTGATCAATCACCTGACCGCCGTCAAGCCGTAATTGCGGACACCAACTTAGACAGCAGAGCTGAAAAAGGGTTTGATCGGTTCATTCGGGGTACAAAATGGCACCGTGGGATGCAGACCAAGCACGCAAAGCGTAAAACTATAGATCCTGACGACTGGCGACTGAACGCCTTTCGCGGAACAAGATCAACGTAACTGAAATGGTTTTTTCAGGAGACAACGAGATGATGATGGTCGAAGCGAATGCACTCAGCAAGTTCTACGGAGAATTTGCCGCAGTCCAAAACGTGACCTTCTCGGTTCCCTCCGGTGAGGTTTGTGCCTTCCTAGGCCCCAACGGCGCCGGAAAATCGACGACGATGAAAATGTTGACCGGTTTTTTATCGCCCTCTTCCGGACAGGCAAAAATCGGCGGATTCGACACTCAAACCGATCGCCTAAGTGCCGCGGAGCTTCTTGGTTACCTGCCAGAAAATGGACCGCTCTACAGCGAGATGACCCCACAGAGTTTCCTCCGATACGTTGGAAAGACGCGAATGATGTCCAACCAACGACTTGCCGAGCGACTCGACTATGTCGTTGAGCAGTGTGACCTCGGCGATGTTTGGGGTAAGGCGATCGGCAAGCTTTCCCGTGGTTACCGTCAACGTGTTGGAATGGCTCAAGCACTTCTGCATGATCCATCGGTGCTGATCCTTGACGAACCAACAAGCGGATTAGATCCCAACCAGATGCACGGATTACGTCAGTTGATCATCGAGCTGGGGAAAACCAAAACCGTTCTACTTTCAACGCACATTTTGCAAGAAGTACATGCGGTCTGCAGCCGCGTCGTCTTGGTGAACGAAGGTAGACTCGTGTTCGACGGCTCAACCGAAACGCTCGGAACCGAGAGTGATGCGATGGAAGCGAAATTCCGCGAACTCACCTCTGCGTGACACCGCAAAGGCCAATCACCACATGACGTGAACCTGCAATCGATCGTCAAGCGACACAACGACGACTTCGAATAAACATCGCAGAACCGATCACTGGCGAAACTTTACGGACAAATCGGGCATCTTTGGCGATACCACCAAACGCCCAACCTTACGATTTCTACACGACTCCTTTTTGACATCAACTAACCATGAAGCTCAGAAGACAAGTCATCGCTGCAATCTTTCAGCGTAATTTCTCGGCCTACTTCTCCGGGATGCTCGGCTATCTGTTCATCATCGTATTCGTCGTTGCATGCGGTTGGTTCGCATTTGACACGAGATTTTTCACAGCAAATGAACCGAATCTGGATCAACTCTCGGTTAAATACCCAATGTTGATGCTGTTTCTGATCCCAGCGATTGCGATGGGAGTTTGGGCCGAAGAACGCAAGACGGGGACAGACGAATTGCTGTTCACCATGCCAGCAACGGATCTTGAAATCTTGCTTGGTAAATACCTCTCTGTCACCGCGATCTATTCGGTCGCTCTCTTTTTCTCGATGACCCACGTTCTGGTACTCATGTACCTGGGGAACCCCGACATTGGCCTGATCGCGACGACCTACTTTGGCTACTGGGTTGCCGGCTCCGCGCTACTTAGTGCAGGAATGCTCGCTTCGCAATTCACCAGCAACATGACCGGAGCATTTGTTCTAGGGATGGTCATCACCGCGATCCCAGTTTTCATCGGCTCGGTGGCCCGATTTTTTGGACTAGGTACCATCCTAGATGGATTCAGCTTAGATGAGCAGTTTCGCGACCTTGGCATGGGTATCATTCCGTTCACGAGTTTGATTTATTTCATCGGATGCACCCTCCTGATGCTCTATCTCAACCTTGTCATGATGTCGCGTCGACACTGGAAAAATGGAGAAGAGACCAGCAACGCTGGGCAATTCACTCTTCGGGCACTAAGTATCGGAGTAATCGTATCCTGTGTGACTGCGTGGGCCGGATACACGGGAACTCGCTTGGATATGACAAGCGAAAAGCTGTACTCACTTTCAAATTCCACTCGCGAAATCCTCAACGCATTGGATTCCGATCGGCCAATCGAGATTCAAGCGTTCCTGACGCCAAAGGACGACACCCCCGGCGACTATGTAGAGACTCGAAAGCGTCTGGTCGGTTTGCTTCGCCAGTTTGACAAACTCGGGGGCAAAAACCTAGAAGTTCGCTATGTGGATGTTGAACAATTCACACCGCAAGCCGAAGAAGCAGAGCGTTTTGGAATCAACGCGGTCCGTGTCCCATCAGACGAAGCGGGAAGACGTACTGAGCAGGAAGTTTATCTCGGTGCGGTCATCATTAGCAGCTTTGACAAAGTCGTCGTTCCGTTCTTTGGCAAAGGACTACCCATTGAATACGAATTGACTCGCTCCGTCCAAACCGTAGCGGATGACACCAGGTACACCGTCGGCGTTCTGCAGACCGATGCCGACCTAATGGGTCAGCGGGAATGGCGAATCATCACGGAGCTGAAAAAGCAGTACAACGTGGAAAGCGTCTCAGCAGCGTCAGAGATTGATCCCAGCGGATTCGATGTGTTGCTCGCAGCAATGCCATCCTCACTCACTCAGCCTGAAATGTCGAACTTGGTGAATTATGCCAACACGGGCAATCCACTTCTCGTATTCGATGACCCATTTCCGCTGTCATTCAATACTGGTTTTGGTGTCACCGGTGCACCACGGCAACCCAAACCGTCCGCCGGTGGCGGCGGCATGATGGGCGGCGGTAGTCCACCTCCCGAACCCAAGGCGGACAATGGGCAGGCAACCTCCTTGATGCGTGCCCTCGGTGTTCAGTGGGGACACGACAGCATTGTCTTTGATGTTAGTAATCCACACCCCGAATTCGCTCTACTGCCTGCGGAATACGTTTTCGTCACACGTGGCGGCAGCAATTCAGATTCATTCAATGAGAAGTCCAAGATCACCCAGGGGCTTCAAGAGATGATCATGCTTTACTCGGGGAGCATCGAAAAGTCGACAGCTAGCAATGCAGAATTCACCCCCCTGCTGCAAACGGGCTTGGAGTCGGGACGTCTGCGTTGGGAAGAGTTCGTTGACGAAGGTGGATTCAACTTCCTCTCGATGCAATCCGCGGCAAATCCCCGACGTGATCCATTGCGAAGAATCGATAGTCGCGAATACACCTTGGCTGCTCAGGTTAAAAGTGAATCTGGCGATACGCCTGTCAATGCAATTTTTGTTTCGGATATTGATATGATTTCCGACTTTTTCTTCGAAGAACGCAATATTGGCAATCTCAACATCTCGTTCGACAACGTCACGTTCGTACTCAATGCTGTTGATGCCTTGGCAGGTGATGATTCATTCATCGAACTGAGAAGTCGTCGACCCAAGCATCGCACGCTCGTCAAGGTTGAGCAGAACAAACGCGAGTTTTACGAAGAAGCAAATTCTGCGGAAACCGACGCAGACGAAGCGGCCAAAAAAGAACTCGAAGCACGTAGAACGCAGTTGCAAGAGCGAGTCAAAGCGATCGAAGAAGATTCCGACCTCGATCCGATCGCCAAAAACCAAATGCTGCGGCAAGCACAAGAGGCCGAACAACAGCGTCTCAACCTAGCTGAGGCAAAAATCGAACAGAGCAAGAACGATGCGGTCAGAAAGATCAAAGCGAAGACAGACGCTCAGATCCGGTCGCTCGAATCGTTCATTCGCCTCTGGGCTGTTTGGCTACCTGCCGTACCCGCTCTCGCCGTTGGGCTCTCGGTCTTTATGTCCAAGATCGCCGACGAAAAGAAACAGGTCAGCAGTAAGCGCCGAAGAGATTAAAACTTCATCAAGCACCGTGACGATCGAGGAACGGGTGGTGAGCAGCAAGTCTTGACCATTGCAAATCCTCGAGACCGATCGCTGCAGAGCCAAGTGAACTTAAGACCCGTTCGAATCGAACCCAGCAAAACTCGCTCGAACGGCGTTCCGACTAAACTCATTCAAACCTACTAATCGATAACATTCAGGAAGATCGAGATGTCTACGAAACCGCAAGATTCGGCGTCATCCCAAACAGGTCAACAGGCGGGCGTTTCTCCATCACCAAGTCAAACCAGTCGAACCATGATTTTCGTGGTCGCAGCCGTTGGATGCCTTGCAGTCACAGGATTGTTCGAGGCGATGAATCGTCCTGCGAGCATTGAAGAGTATGGAAAGATGGGTCAGGAGTTCTATCCAGACTTCACCGATCCCACCAAAGCAACATCACTCACCGTGTCGGTGATTGACCCCGACGAGATCAAACCACTCGAATTCAGCGTCAAACAAGCGTCCAATGGGCAGTGGGTCATCCCATCGCACCACGATTATCCAGCAGACGCGGCTGACCAACTTGCTAAAACCGCCAGCAGCATTATCGGTATCAAACGAGGTGCAATGATTTCGCGGTGGAATTCAGACCACACCAAGTACGGAGTGGTTGACCCCGTTACGGATTCGGTCAGCGTGGATCAAATTGATGGAATCGGTAAACGCGTCACGATAGGCGGACCAGACGACACAACGCTCGCAAGCTACATCGTTGGCAAAAAATACGAAGACTCAAACGACCAGTATTACGTTCGTCACCCAAACGAAGACGAAACTTATATCGCACAACTGGACATCAACCTGACCACCAAATTCGGAGATTGGGTGAACACGGATCTTCTAGACATCACCAGTAGCGATGTCTTGCGATTAGATCTCAATGATTATTCATTCGATGAAATCCAAGGAACCATCACGGGTAATGTTCAATCTGTTTTATCACGAGCGACTTCAGGCGATGACTGGCAGCTTGAAGGAATCAATGCAGAAACCGAGCAGGTGAATAACACTTCGATCACAGACACTCTCAACACACTAGCGAATTTAGAAATTGTCGGCGTCCGCCCCAAACAACCGGGCCTCACCGCGGACCTTCAGATTGACCGCCAAGCTCTCAAGTCACAACGAGATCTTGATCGTCTCAGTAGTGATCTTCTTTCGCGTGGTTTCATTCTTCAACCAAACCGAGAAAACCAAGAAATCTTGGAGCTTATTTCCCGTGAAGGTGAAATGTTCGTTGGAGCGGCCGACGGACTCCTTTATCGCCTATATTTTGGACGAGCCTTCACCGGTTCAAATGAAGACCTAGAGTTTGGGATGTCATCGGACGATTCAAACGACGAGGGTGAAACGGAAGCAGACGCAGCGTCAGATCCAAAAACGGATGAGAGCGAGTCGAATGAGAATTCCGAGGACACACAAAGTGGTAAAGCGGGACGCTATGTCTTTGTACGCGTCAACTTTGACCCCACATTGCTTGGTGAAGTCCTAACTGAACCGGTAGAACCTCAAGAACCTGAAGAGATCAAGCCGTTGCAGGAAAAGATTGCAGCCGCGGCCGAAGAAGCAGCAAAGGAAGAGGGAAAACCAGAATCGGATGACGCTTCAGACAATACTGAGGCTACCACGGATGATTCGGAGCCAACTACCGAAGGAAATACCGAAGACAGCACAGATGCAGAAGGCGAAGCGGAGGAAACCGACGAGCAGAAATTGCTGCGTCTTCAAGAAGAGTTCAGCGCGGCCCAAACTGAGTACCGAACACAACTCGCTGCATACGAAGAGTACACGCAAAAAGTGGAGGATGGGACGAAAAAGGCAGAGGACCTGAATCGCCGATTTGCTCTTTGGTATTACGTCATTCCGGGTGAAAGCTTTGACAAACTTTCCCTCGACCGCGAAACCGTGGTCGAACCCAAAGAAGTCGAAGCAAGCGAGGACGAATCCGCATTGAACGCACCTCCTGGATTGGAGGGCCTCAGTGATGCCATCATGCAGAATGCTGGAATCGATCCGTCGGAACTCGGAAACCTTGGCAACCTTGTGCCTCCAACACCAGAGAACACTGGGGAGGCCGCAGGATCAACTCCGAGCGAGGACGCCCCGAAGGCGGAGAGTCCCGAATCAGCAACTGAAAACGCTCCGGTAGAGGAACAGAAACCGGCGCCCGAAGCGACCGAAACGGCTGCCCAACCATCCAACGAAGCGAACGATTCGGAGCCAGGATCAACAAGATCAACTGAGCAAGAGGCGACGAATCCTGAGAAATCACAAACGGCAGAAGACACCCCATCCCCTGCAGCTGCGGAGTAGCCTCACTCAAAAGATAACTTTTGTAAGAGGATAAAAGAAGCATGATTAGCCGCACCCACCGAGAGGTGCGGTTTTTTCATGGATTGATCCAGCGACTAACAAAGGTTTCGCATCCAGAAACCTTTGGCCAAGCAATTCATGACGGCTTGAAGCTTGGTGATGCGTACAGGACTCCAAAATCACACTGTAATTCATCAGATGCCGCCCATCTCCTTGCGGCACGCTAAGGAACGGATCGAGTTATACACAACAGTGAGCAAAAAACTCTGCTTAAATAGCTAAGCCGCGACGCGATTTCAACTTCGCTACCATCAAAGTAATCGAACCAACAATCAACACCAGGGTAAACAAAAGGTATCCGTGGACAACGGTGGGGTCACCAATATTAGCCGGCAATTCGTCGTAAACGTATTTGAGATTTTCGTCTAACGGGATCGCAAATAAGGCGGAGAAAGGACTCGTGAATCCAAACAAATCAATCTTCGCTAATAAGTCAATCGAGAATCCAAGCAATCGCCCAACATAACTTAGAACCGGTGGCACCACGTACAAGACCAACAAGGTCGCATAAGTCCCTACCAAGGCGAATGCTGTTCTTTGACTGTATAGGGACGCAAGTAATGCAATAACAGAATTTGCCACACTGACCACCGCAATGATCACCAACATCTGCAAGACGGCATACCAATTACTCCAAAAGCTCATATTCAGCGCAACACCTAACAACAGTGGCCAAACCAAAAAGCTGGTAAGGACCCCCGCTACTCGAAAACCAACAACAAACTTTCCGACAATGATTTCCCATGGCGTAAGGGTTGTGGTCAAAAGCAGACTTAACGTCTGACGTTCTCGCTCGCTGGTCATGCTTCCCGCAAGGAAAACGGGTCCAACCAGAAGGTTAAAAACAATCACGTAAATCGGAAACCAAACGCAAGCCTCGATTTTCCAAAAGAGAAAAACCCCCATCATTGGAATGGCTAACAGCATGCTAATCTGAATTGCCAATCGCAACATCAGTGTGCCTTGGCTAAATATCTCACCATGCAACTCTTTGTCATAAACCGGGTTGCGACCATCGGCCATCAGGTCACTCTTTCGCGGCGGTGCGAACAAACGGTCGGGGAACTGTTCGGATTGGATAACCAACCCAATCGCTCTCTCTGACTCACTTTGCAAGTCAATCACCTCGTTACCCTCACTACCCAAGTCCGGAGGGTAAAGCATGCGTCGAGCAGCTGCTGCTCCCATACCAACAACGGCAACCAAAGCAATCGGTGGCAATACCAGCGTCGCAAGGGTTAATCGTAATTGACCATCACTCTCGAGCGATTGCCAAAATAAGATGCTGCCGATCACAAGTGGCAAGATGACCAAATAACTCACAACCAACGCATGGCTTGTCTTGGAAAAATAGCTACTGCAAAAAACACTGATCGCCCCAAACAAGACGATCGAGACAAGTATCCCCAGATAGACCGCCAGCACCTCATATAAACTCACGCCTCCTAGCGGCAAACACAATACGATGATTGGGATTGATGCGATTACAAACAGCAGCAGATGGGTAAGTGAGGCAACCATCTTTCCAAGAATGATTGCTCCGGGCCGGAGCGGCGTGGCCAGCAACATCTCGTAAGTGCTTCGCTCCTTTTCACCGGTCACCGCGCCCGCCGCAAAACTCGGCGTCATCAAGGATGCAATCACGTACTGACCGAGAAAAAAAAGATCCGCAAGCTTCTTTGCTGATGCAGGATGTGTCGTTAGGTCCATCGTTGCATCCCGCGGCCAAGCAAACCAGATAATCATCGCCAAAGTCGCTTGGTAAATCGTGAGCAAAACGAACGAACGATGCTTTCGCAGGTTTACCAGCAACTCTCGCTGCAGCACAGGATTTTCAACCAAGTACACAGTAACCTCGTTAGACATTGAGTTAGTAGCTTGCCGCGAGGAATCCATTCTCAACCGACACCGGAACCATGAATCTTAGACCACAGGTGTCTTTGACTTTTCACCAGCTTGTTCAACAACGTATTTTGGTACAGCGTAGCCAGGCAAACGCTCACGCAACGCTTGCATGATCTGTAAACCGCGATCTACAGAAACTTCAAAATGAGAAGCGCCTCGGACTCGGTCGAGCTGATGCAGGTAATAGGGCTGGATACGATGATTGATGAGCTTTTCACACAACTCCTCCAGCACCTCAACCGAGTCATTCACCCCTCGCAGCAGCACCGCCTGATTGAGCACCGGTATTCCTGCATCCACTAATCGCCCAAGGTGATCAAGCACATGATGATCCAACTCTCGCGGATGGTTCACATGAACGACAAACCATGTAACCAGTCGAGTTTCAGCGAAGAGTTTTATAAGGCTCGAAGTAACCCGCTGCGGGATAACGATTGGCATCCTGGTATGAACCCTCAAACGTTTCACATGTGAGTGGGTTGCGATACCATCCACAATCGACTGGAGTCGTTCATCGACAAGCGTCAGCGGATCACCACCACTCAATAGCACCTCTTCTATTTCCTCGTGCTCACTCAGATACGCCAACGCTGACTCAACCGACTTCCCATTGGCTGAGGCATCGGTGTAGGGAAACTCTCGCCTAAAGCAGTATCGGCAGTGGACCCCGCAAGCGCCTGTGGTAATCAGCAAGGCTCTGCCTTCATATTTATGCAGGACCCCAGTCGCAGGCATCATTTTGAGGTCGCCAACTGGGTCTGCGGTAAATCCGGGGGAATCTAGATCCTCGGCGGAAACCGGCAAGACCTGCCTTAGCAGCGGATCACTGGGATCCCCCGGACGGATTCGAGAAAGAAACTCGAGCGGTACAAAGGTAGGAAAATCCTGCTCGCTAGGTAACAAATTAGGTTCCTCGCGACTGTGATCCCCCCCATTTCCTGAATTCTCGGGCGTGAGTCCCAAAAGTGAGCGAAGCTGAGAGCTGGATCGGATTGCAACTTTCATAGCAACCCGCCAATCCGCCGCAGATAACGAAATTTCCTGTGCAAACCCATCCAAAGCGGGCGGGACAAACTCCCCTCTTCTCGCTAGAATCTCGTCCGACTGATCTGTTGACTCGTCGCGTATCATTCGAGCTGACAATCCGTTTTATGAATATTTAACACACAGCCCCTCAAGATGGAGCCATCCTTATATGGCTACTTATAACACAAGCGACTTCCGTAAAGGACTCAAGGTTCAAATTGACGGCGAACCTTACATCATGACGGAAATGCAATTTGTCAAGCCTGGCAAAGGAAATGCACTCTACAAGTGCAAACTCAAAAACTTGGTACGCGGTACCACTCTGGATCGAACCTACAAAGGTGGTGACTCCCTAGAGTCAGCGGACGTTGAAAACACGGAAGTCTCTTTCCTTTACCGACAAGGTGAAGACTACGTGTTCATGCACCAACAAACATTTGAACAATACGAAGTTCCCTCCGCCATTGCGGGCGATATTTGGAAGTACCTCAAGGACGGCATGGCCTGCTCCATGACCATCTACAATGGAAATCCAATTATTGTCGAAGCACCTAATCAGGTTGAACTCGAAGTGATCGAGTGTGCCCCTGGCACCAAGGGCGACACAGCGACCAATGTCACAAAGCCAGCCAAAGTTGAAACGGGAGCCGAATTTATTGTTCCAGGTTTCATCAAAGAAGGTAACGTGATCAAGATTGACTCCCGCACCGGCGATTACGTCGAGCGAGTAAGCAATTAGTTGCTGCCAGAAGCTTGGCGATCCTTCCTACGAGAACGAAATGCACGCAGATGCCATCCGCTAACAAGCGATCATCTGCGTTATTCGTTTGGGTACTAATGACGAACCGACAAGTTCACCGCCATGCGAGGGACCGCAGAGAGTTCGAACTTAGAAATCACACGAACACCACCACGGCCCTTTGCAGTCGTTGAACCCTTTGGTTCACGTTGAACCTTCACGTTGAACCTCAGTATTCTACACGTTCAAAAATCCTCGCAAACTTATTCGCACCCCTCGCCTTAATCATCATCAAGTTCGCATCATGCCTTGACTGCAGCGTTTGCAACAATCGCGAAGACCGCGACTAAACACGTCTCCCCCACCCGCAACGTCTATCTCGTTACTCGTCGAG
>Ga0181559_10000298_pt1 | contig 44195 bp, 43 predicted proteins | sample 011ome_21_FD_133752 | JGI IMG/M metagenome (GOLD analysis project Ga0181559, IMG submission 133752) | Coastal salt marsh microbial communities from the Groves Creek Marsh, Skidaway Island, Georgia - 011508AT metaG (megahit assembly) | ecosystem: Environmental > Aquatic > Marine > Intertidal... | reverse complement strand
GCTCGGCGCTCGAGGACTCCGAGCATCATCGCCACCCGCGCACTGTCGAGGCCGGACGTGACCCTGCGCGGCTGAGGGGTGGCGGTGGGGGCGATGAGGGCCTGCACCTCGGCCAGCAGAGGCCGCCTTCCCTCCATGGTGACGGTGACGCACGTACCGGGCGCCGGGCGCTCACGATCACCGAGGAACAGGCCACTGGGGTCGGCCAGGCCGAGGATGCCGTCGTCGACCAGTTCGAAGCAGCCGATCTCGTCGGCGGCCCCGAAGCGGTTCTTGACCGCACGCACCAGACGGAGAGGCCCGTGTCGATCGCCCTCGAAGTGCAGGACGACGTCGACCAGGTGCTCCAGCGTGCGGGGGCCGGCCACGTTGCCGTCCTTGGTGACGTGGCCCACGAGGATGACGATGACGTTCCGGGCCTTGGCGATCGCGATCAGCGAGGCGGCAACCTCCTTCACCTGGGTGACGCCACCGGCGGCACCGTCGACCTCCGTGCTGGAGATCGTCTGGACGGAGTCGAGGATTAGCAGGGTCGGCTCGACGGAGTCGATGTGCCCGAGGATGCTGCCAAGGTCGGTCTCAGCGGCGAGGTAGAGCTCGTCGGCGACGGCTCCGATGCGCTCGGCGCGCAGGCGCACCTGAGCGGCGGACTCCTCGCCCGTGGCGTAGAGGACCCGACGATTCTGGCGCGCCCAGGTCGCGGCCGTCTCGAGCAGCAGGGTCGACTTGCCCACCCCCGGCTCGCCAGCGAGAAGGACGACCGCGCCGGGGACAAGACCGCCGCCGAGTACGCGATCGAGCTCCCCGATGGTCGTGGGTATGGCTCGGGCGGTGGCGACGTCGACTGATCCGATGGGAACTGCCGGAGTCGAGCTGACCTGGCTGGGAGTGGTGCGTGCCCGGACGGCGCCTGCCTCCTCGACCGTGCCCCAGGCCTGGCACTCGCCGCATCTGCCGACCCACTTCGTGGTCGTCCAGCCGCAGTCGGTGCAGCGATACGGAGGAGTGACGGGCTTGGCCATGCAGGGCGCCTATCAGGCCGTCGGCTCGTCGGCCGGGTGAGGGGAGAGGCCGAGGGGCGAGCGACCGTCGGCGAGCAGGACCTGCCGGGCGCGGCACAGCCGGGCGAGCTCGTCGTAGGCGAGCTGGCCGATCAGCGCCACGAGCTCCTCGCGGTTGGACTCGAACACGGCCGTCTCGCCAATATGGGCATCGGTGTTGGAGGAGCAGTACCAGGGGAAATCGTGACCGCCGGCACCCCAGTCCTGCCTCTCGTACTCGCCGATCACCACGACGAGGTAGTCGGTGCCATCCTCGATCGTGCGATTCTCATAGGAGCGTCGCATGGGCAGCTGCCAGCAGACCTCGGGCTTCGTCTCGATGAACGAGACGCCCTCGGCCTCCGCGAGGTGGTGCAGGGCGCAGCCGTAGCCGCCGGAGAAGTCGGCGTCGTTGTGGAAGATGCAGGCCCCTTTGACCACGCGGGTCTTGTCGGCGCCGTCCTCCTTCTCCGTCCAGCCCTTCTTGTGCCCGGTGCTGTAGCGCTGCCACTGCTCAGGCGTGAGGCGCTCGACCCACGAGGCGACGCGCTTGCGGTCCGCCTTGTCGGCGAAGTGCGCTCCGTGCACACAGCAGCCGGCGTCGGGCCTCGAGGCATCGATGCCCTGGCAGCCGCGTCCGAAGATGCAGGTCCATCGGGAGGTGAGCCAGGTGAGGTCGGCCTTGATGAGCTGCTGGGCGTCTGCTGGGTCGATGAACTCCACCCACTGGCGTGGGAAACCGATCTCAACCTCTGGCATGCCGTCAGCCTAGGGCCAAGGGACGACAACTCGCCGTCGGGTAATCCGGCGTGATCCATGGTGCGCTCGCCGCGACGGTCGCTCCGGACGGTAGTTTCGTCCCGTGAGACTCGGCGTACTGGACCTCGGCTCGAACACCGTCCACCTGCTGCTCGTGGACGCGCACCATGGCGCTGCGCCCGTTCCGGCCTCGAAGCTCAAGATGCCGCTGCGCCTGTCCGAGCATCTGCAGGCGGACGGGTGCATCGAGGACGCCGCAGTAGACCAGCTGATCGACTTCATCCGACGGGGTCAGGAGCTGTCCGAGGACCTTGGGGCTACCGATGTCATGGCATTCGCCACATCGGCCATCCGGGAGGCCGTCAACGGCGAGCAGGTTCTTGCTCGGGTGCACGAGGAGACGGGCCTGACCATCCAGGTGCTCTCGGGCGAGGACGAGGCGCGGATGACGTTCCTCGCGGTGCGCCGGTGGTTCGGCTGGTCCAGCGGCAGGATCCTGGCCTTCGACATCGGCGGCGGATCGCTTGAACTGGCATCGGGGACGGATGAGGAGCCGGACGTCGCGGTGTCGCTGCCCCTCGGGGCGGGTCGGCTCACGCGCAACCTTCTGATGGGGGACCCACCGACGCTGGAGTCCGTCCGTGAGGTGCGTCGGCATGCGCGGGCATCCATCGCCGAGGTCGTCGGACGGCTTCGCCGCGTCGGCGAGCCGCGCATGGCGGTGGCGACGTCGAAGACGTTCAAGCAGCTGGCCAGGATTGCCGGCGCCGCACCGGCGAGCGATGGGATTCACACTCCCCGGGTTCTCAAGGCCTCGGATCTCCATGAGATCGTCCCGACGCTCGCGGGGATGACGACGGCCGAGCGTTCGAACCTGCCGGGAGTGTCGGAAGGGCGCTCGGCGCAGATGGTGGCGGGAGCCATCGTGGCGGAGGCGGCCATGGATCTGCTCGAGGTCGATGAGCTCGTCGTGTGCCCGTGGGCGCTGCGCGAGGGCATCATCCTGCAGCGAATGGACGGCCTGGCGCCGTGACCGCGGGGGGCGACCCGACCTTCGATCGGACGGTCGGACTCACGGCGGTCGATTCGACAATCGGACTGACTGCTGATCAGGTCGCCGAACGGGTTGCGCGCGGCGAGGTCAATGCCGTCCCTGATCCGCGAAGTCGCAGTCTCGGCGACATCGTCAAGGCAAACACGTTCACCTGGTTCAACGGCCTGATCGGAACCCTCTGGGTGATCATGCTTCTGGTGGCTCCGATCCAGGACTCCCTCTTCGGTTTCGTCATCGTCGCCAACACCGGTATCGGCATCATCCAGGAGTTCAGAGCGTCGCGGACGCTGGCCAAGCTCGCCGTGCTCGGAGACGCTCGACCGACGGTGCGTCGCGAGGGCCGTGACGCCGAGATTCCCACCAGTGACGTCGTCATGGATGACCTGATCGTTCTGAGCACGGGTGACCAGCTCGTCGTCGATGGCGTCGTGCTGACGACTGATGGCCTCGAGATCGACGAGAGCCTGCTGACCGGTGAGGCCGATCCAGTCGACAAGAGCGTCGGCGACGACGCGATGTCGGGTTCGTTCGTCGTTGCCGGGTCCGGGCTCTATCAGGCGACCCGGGTGGGGCGCGAGTCCTTCGCGGGAAGGCTCACCGAGCAGGCGACCACCTTCCATCAGACGAACTCCGAGCTTCGTGACTCAGTGACGCGGTTCATCCGAGCGATCGCGTTCCTCCTCGCGCCGGTGGGCCTGCTGCTGCTGTGGTCCCAGCTGGTGCGCGCAGACCTGCCGTTCAATGAGGCGGTTCGCGGCACCATCGCCGGTGTGGTGACGATGGTTCCTGAGGGACTCGTCCTGCTGACGTCGATTGCGATGGCGGTGTCGGTCGTTCGATTGGCACAGAAGCGCGTGCTGGTGCAGGACCTTCCGGCCGTCGAGGTGCTCGCCCGTGTCGACACCATCTGCGTTGACAAGACTGGAACACTCACCGAGCCCGGCATGCGCGTGCACCAGGTCGTGCCGGTCGGATCGGGAGTCGACACGGACTCTTCGGTCCTCGCAGGCATTCTCGGCGCGGTGGGGTCCGGTGAGGCGAACCCCAATCCCACTCTGCAGGCGATCGCCGACGAGTTCCCGGACCCGTCGTGGCCGGTCGTGTCGGCGGTGCCCTTCTCCAGCGCGCGCAAATGGTCAGCCGTCGACCTCGGGTCCCACGGATCCTGGGTGCTGGGCGCCCCGGAGATCGTGGGGGCGCAGGCCGCGGCCGATGTTCGCCGCCAGGCGGATGAGCTCGCAGCCACCGGGGCGCGAGTGGTCCTGCTGGCGCGCGCAGAGACTGTTCCCCAGCCCGATGACGCTCTCGTGGACCTGCAGCCGGTCGCCCTCGTCGTGATCAGCCAGCTGCTGCGTGCCGATGCGCCCGAGACTGTGGCCTACTTCCTCGAGCAGGACGTGACCGTCAAGGTGATCTCCGGCGACAACGCGGTCACGGTGGGGGCCATCGCGGGTCAGGCAGGCGTCCCCGGCGCTGACCAGCCGGTTGATGCGCGAACGCTGTCGGATGACCCGCAGGAGCTGGCCGCGCCGGTGAGCGAGGCCAACGTCTTCGGGAGGGTGACGCCCCTGCAGAAGCAGCAGATGGTCGAGGCCCTGCACCTGCGGGACTCGACCGTCGCCATGACGGGTGACGGTGTCAATGACGTCCTCGCCCTGAAGAAGGCTGATCTCGGCATCGCCATGGGGTCGGGCTCGGGGGCCACGCGCGCAGTCGCCCAGCTCGTGCTCCTCGATGATCAGTGGTCGGTCATGCCGAGCGTGGTCGCCGAGGGTCGCCGGGTGCTGGGGAACATCGAGCGTGTCGCTGACGTGTTCTTGACCAAGACCTCCTATTCAGTGGTGTTCTCGCTGTTCACCGGGCTGTTCGCGGTCGCGTTCCCGTTCCTGCCCAGGCACCTCACCCTCGTCAGCGCCCTGACGATCGGCATCCCCGGATTCTTCCTGGCACTGATGCCGAACACGGAGCGATTCCGCCCGGGCTTCCTGCGACGGGTCCTTCTGTTCGCCATCCCCTCGGGCGTCATCTGTGCCGCCGCATCGCTCGTGAGCTACAGCGTGGCACTGAATGTGGGGGAGCCGCTTGCCAACGCCCAGGCGGCGGCCAGCGTGACGCTGTTCATCGTGGCGGCGGGAGTGCTGCTGATGTCGGCTCGGCCGTTGAACGCCCTGCGCCTGGGAATCGTCGGCACGATGGTGGCCATCTTCGTCGCGGTCCTCTACGTCCCCTTCCTGTCGGAGTTCTTCGCCCTGACGCTCGGGCCGGAGAAGTACACGCTCGTCGCGATCGGCTCGGGCCTCGTCGGTGTCGTGCTCGTGTGGGCTGCGGCCCTGGTCACCGATCGCTGGCGTCGAGCATGAAGCCCGGTATCGCCGTCGGCCTGTCAACGTCGTCCGTCTTCCCGGAGAGCACGGCCTCGGCGTTCGAGATGGCCGCCATGCTCGGCTACGACGGAGTCGAGGTCATGGTCGGGACTGATGCGACGAGTCAGGACTCCGAGGCGTTGCGGGCGCTGTCGGATCACTATGAGGTTCCGATCCTGTCGATCCATGCACCGTGCCTGCTGGTCACCCAGCGCGTCTGGGGAACCGACCCGTGGGGGAAGCTGCAGCGAGCCCAGCAGGCGGCCGAGCGAGTCGGCGCTGCGACCGTCGTCGTGCATCCGCCCTTCCGCTGGCAGCGCGACTACGCCCGTGAGTTCGTGACCGGCCTGGGCCGAATGGGCTCGGAGACCGACGTGCGGTTCGCGGTGGAGAACATGTTCCCGTGGCGGGCAGGACCGGGCTCGATCGATGCCTACCTTCCTGACTGGGACGTGCGCAACGACGACTATCCGCACACGACCCTGGACCTGTCCCACACGGCGGTGTCGCGCTCTGACGCGCTGGAGATGGCGGCCGACCTCAGCGATCGCCTGGCGCACGTGCACCTGGCCGACGGGACGGACTCGATCCGCGACGAGCATCTGGTGCCGGGGCGGGGGACCCAGCCGGTGGCCGCCCTGCTGACGCACCTGGCAGCGTCGGGCTTCGGCGGCGCCGTGATCGCCGAGATCAGCACGCGCAAGGCTCCCGATCGCGCTGCCCGACTGGCGGACCTGGCGGAGTCTCTGGCCTATGCGCGACTCCACCTGGGGCAGTCGCAGTCCGAAGCGACCGGCTCCGCATAGTCTTCTCTTGTGGTGAGTTCGCCGATCAGTCCGCAGGACGCGGCGAGTGCCGTGATGCAGGCAGCGCGGCTGGCCTTCGAGTCGCGCGGCTACGCGGGCACCACGATGAAGTCGGTGGCCGTGGCCGCCGGCGTAGCCCCGGACGTCCTGCGCTCGCTGTACCAGAACAAGGAACGCCTCTTCGCCGCTGCGATGCAGTTGCCCTTCGATCCGGCGCAGGCGATTCCGGGCCTCATCGCCCCCGGCCTGGACGGGATGGGTGAGCGGCTCGTCCGCGTGGTCCTCACCCTCATGGACGACGAGCAGATGCGCACCGACCTCACCCGACTGCTGGCGTCCGACCAGGGAGTCGGCGCCACAACAGGTGCTGCCAGAGCGGCTGCGAGCTCCACGGCCCTGATGCAGCTGCGGGGGATCTCGGAGTACCTGTCCAGCACGGTCGTCGACAGCGTCGTGGCCGCCGTCGGCGTCCCGGATGCTCGGCTGCGCGTCTCTCTGATCACGTCGCACCTGCTGGGGCTGGCCACGACCCGGTACCTGCTCCGCATCGAGCCGCTGGCGTCGGCGAGCGAGGACCAGGTGGCCGCACTCGTCGGGCCCGCAGTGCAGGCTCTCCTCGACCCGACGAACGTTGTGGGATCGCCGCCACCGGCACGCGGATGATTCGTGAGGCACTGGCCTCGGTGGCCAGGAACGAGTCGATCAGCGGGGTTCTCGCTCGGACGCCGGTGGCTCGTGACCTGGTCACCCGCGTGGTGGGCGGAGAGACGATTGACGACGTCCTCCCGGTGGTCGCGGATCTGGCCGACCGGGGCTTCTTCGTGGCGCTGGAGCATGTCGAACCTGACGTCATGACCAGGACTGAGGCGGACGAGGCGGCAGCGGCCTATCGAACCGTGATCGATGCGCTGGCCGATTCCGGGCTCGGGGACGTGGCAGAGGTCTCCGTCTTCACCGAGTCCCTCGGCCAGGGCGTTGCCGGTGCCGACGAGGGGGCATTCGGGCGCCTGTCGTCGGTCGTGACCCGTGCGGGCGGCCGTGCCGTTCCCATCAGGCTGGGGGTCGGGCCGCTGCCCCACGTGTCGCAGACGCTGGAGTGGGCCCGAGCGCTGATCGATCGGGGCGACGACGTCGGAGTCACCCTGCCGGCCATCCTCCGGCGCACGGAGCAGGAATGCTCAGCATGGTCAGCGGAGAGCGTGCGTCTGGTCAAGGGGGCGCATGCGGACGGGGCCGCGGCCTATCGGCAGCCGATCGAGACCGACAAGTCGTTCGTCCGCAGTGCCAAGGAGCTCCTGCGCGGAGCGGGCCACCCCTCGTTCGCCACCCATGACCCGCGGCTGGTCGCCATCGTGGAGTCCCTCGCCTCGCGGTTCGATCGTGCTCCGCACTCGTTCGAGTACGCGTTCTATCTCGGTCGGCAGACGGGCGAGCAGGAGCGGCTGCTGGCCGCCGGACAGCGTGTGCGCATCTATGTACCTTTCGGTCCTCGGTGGCTGGAGCGGCTCGTGGGAGGCTTGGCGGAGCAGCCCAGCGGCATCGGCGGAGCCTTGCGCTCCCTGCTTCCGCGCTGAATCAGGCAACGACCGACGAGAGGCAGTCACCATGCGCATCGCAGTTCTGGGGGGCGGTGTCATGGGCGAGACCCTGGCGACCGGCTTCCTTCGGCTGGACCCTCGACCGAGCGTCGTCATCGTCGAGAAGCGAGCGGAGCGTGCGCAGGAGCTGCGTGACGGGCTGGACGTGGACATCGCCCCGCTGGAGCAGGCGGTCGATGGCGCCGATGTCGTCGTCCTCGTCGTCAAGCCCCAGGACATCTCCGACCTGCTGGCAGCTGCCGGCCCGCTGCTGAAGCCCGGCTGCCTGGCCATCTCGATCGCCGCAGGGATTCGAACCTCGACGATCGAGTCCGCAGTTCCCGCCGGGGTGAATGTCGTGCGGGCCATGCCCAACACGCCGGCGCGTATCGGCGAGGGCACGACGGGCATCAGCGCGGGAGCGACCTGCTCGACCGAGGCCGTCGCGCTCGCCGAGCGGCTGATGTCGAGCGTCGGCCTGGTCGTCACGGTCCCGGAGGATCTTCAGGACGCCGTCACGGCAGTGTCGGGCAGCGGCCCGGCGTACCTGTTCTACCTGGCGGAGTCGATGACGGCCGCCGGAGTCGATCTCGGACTCGATCCTGCGACTGCGCGACTGATGGTGAATCAGACACTCCTTGGCGCTGCGACCCTGCTTTCCGCGTCGGACGACGACGCCGAAGAGCTGCGGCGCAAGGTCACCTCGCCCGGGGGCACGACGGCGGCGGCCATCGCGACCCTCGACGATGCGGGTGTGGCATCGGATGTTCGGGCAGCGCTGACGGCCGCTCGTGATCGCAGTCGCGAGCTCTCCGGGTCCTGATCGTGGGCGAGCAGGTGGGCATCGTCTGGGACGAGCGCCTCGCGGAATACGACTTCGGCCCCGGGCATCCGCTGGCTCCCATCCGGGTCCAGCTCGCCATGAGACTGGCCGCGGACTTCGGCCTGCTCGACTCGACGCGTGCTCACATCATCACGCCCGTGGAGCCCGTGTCGGACGAACTCCTCCTCAGCGTTCATGAGCAGGCGTATGTCGACGCCGTGATCCGGGCGTCGTCCGACCCGCACTTCTACGACCAGGCCCGGGGGCTTGGCACGGAGGACGATCCCGTCTTCACCGGTATGCACCAGGCCTCGGCGCGCGTGGCGGGGGCGACTCTCGCGGCGGTCCGAGCGGTGCACACCGGCGAGTTCGGTCACGCCGTCAACCTCGCGGGTGGTCTTCACCATGCGTTACCGGGGGCGGCCGAGGGCTTCTGCGTCTACAACGACATCGGTGTCGCCATTGCGTGGCTGCTCGATCAGGGGGTCGAGCGCGTGGCGTATGTGGACGTCGACGTCCACCACGGTGACGGAGTGCAGGCGATGTTCTGGAACGACCCTCGCGTCCTGACGATCTCGATCCATGAATCGCCCGCCACCTTGTTCCCGGGCACGGGCTGGCCATCCGAAGTCGGTGGCCCTGATGCCCTGGGAACTGCCGCCAATGTTGCACTCCCCGCCGGGACAGGGGATCAGGGCTGGCTCCGGGCGCTGCACAGCGTCGTTCCCGACCTTCTGCAGGCGTTCGCCCCCACCGTGCTCATCACCCAGCATGGTGTCGACACGCACTTCGAGGACCCCCTCGCGCACCTGCTGGTCTCCGTGGATGGGCAGCGGATGGCCTTCGAGGCACTCCACCGCTGGGGTCACCGCTACGCCGACGGTCAGTGGGTGGCGCTGGGGGGCGGCGGCTACGAGTGGGTCGATGTCGTCCCACGGGCCTGGACGCACCTGATCGCAGAGGCGCTGGGCACTCCGATTCCCCCGGAGTCGGAGGTCCCCCAGGCGTTCCATGACTACGTGCTCGAAGCCCTTGGGCGGCAGGCGCCCGGGCGGATGACGGACGGGCGCCAGCCTTGGCCGCGTCCGCTGGAGCAGGGGTTCGACCCGGCCGATCCGGTGGATGCGGCGATCCTCGCCACCCGGGAGGCTGTCTTCCCGCACCACGGGCTCCAGGCTGAGCCGGATCTGTGGTTCTGACGTCGATCAGGGTGGAAGGCCACGATTTCCGTGGGGGATTCGAAGTGATTTATCCAATCAACTTTCCCTGCGACCCCACAGGCCACTAGGGTTCGACAGTCCCAAGTCGTGGTCTCCGGAGGGGAAGCCGGTGCGACAGGGGAAAGAGAGTTGAGTGCGACATGTCTTCGATCCCTGATCGGGCTCTGAGTGACGTTCGATTCCTGACCGTTGCCGAGGTGGCGGCCACGATGCGCGTGTCCAAGATGACCGTGTACCGGTTGGTGCACAACGGCGAGCTCCCCGCGGTGCGCGTCGGTCGGTCCTTCCGCGTTCCCGAGCAGGCCGTCACCGACTACCTGCGCGACTCCTTCGTCGAGACCGCCTGATCCTCCCCCTGCTGGCCCCTCGACGCACGCGACCGTGCGCTGCTGGGAGGCCTGGCACCAGCCTCGCCCGAAGCACCTGCCACGTCCGCGAGTAGGCTGACCAATCGCTGTTCATGTTGTGCTGATCTGCCGTTCATGGTGGGTCGGCTGTAGAGATAGGGATCGTTGATGGGCTCTGTGATCAAGAAGCGGCGCAAGCGGATGGCCAAGAAGAAGCACCGCAAGCTGCTGCGTCGCACGCGGGTCCAGCGCCGCAACAAGAAGTAGCCTGCGGGGTCGCCGCACGGGCGAGGAGAGTCTGGGGGTCGTCATGGGGCGCACTGTCCTGGTCACGGGCGTCTCCCGCCTCCTCGGTGGCCGCATGGCGGCGGCCCTTGCCCAAGATCCCGACATCCACGTCATTGGCGTCGATGTCGTTGCTCCTGAATCAGTCGTCCCCGGAATCACCTTCGTGCGTGCTGACATCCGCAACCCGGTGATCGCCAAGATCATGGGCGAGGCGGCTGTCGACACCGTGGTGCACATGGGTGTCATCGCCACGCCCAAGCAGGCAGGTGGGCGGTCGACGATGAAGGAGATCAACGTCATCGGCACCATGCAGCTGCTCGCTGCGTGCCAACGCGCCCCTGGCGTCGAGCGCCTGGTCGTGAAGTCGACGGCCGCGGTCTACGGATCCGGTCCCAAGGACCCGGCTCTGGTGACAGAGGACATCGAGGTCAAGCATCCACCCACCTCCGGCTGGGCCAAGGACTCAGTCGAGGTGGAGGCCTATGTGCGCGGGTTTGCGCGCCGGCGCCCGGATGTCGCCGTCACGACGCTTCGCTTCGCGAACATCATCGGCCCGCGCATCCACACGAGCCTGACGTCCTACTTCTCGCTGCCGCTCGTACCCACCGTCTGGGGCTTCGACCCGCGCCTCCAGTTCGTCCACGAGGACGATGCCCTGGCGGCGATCCACCGCAGTGTGAATTCTGATCAGGTGGGCACCTTCAATGTTGCCGGCGAAGGAGTCCTGCTGCTGTCGCAGGCCCTGCGCATGGCCCGGCGAACCAGCGTGTCCGTGGCGGCACCGCTGTTCCCCATGGTCGGTCGGGCCCTGTCGCCTCGGGGCGATGTCGACTTCTCACCGGAGTCGGTGCGCTACCTGACCTACGGCCGCGCTCTCGATACATCGGCCGCCCGATCCGTCCTGGGGTTCACGCCGCGCTACTCCACCGCCGAAGCCTTCGAGTCCCTCGTCAATGACGACCATGGAGTCCAGGAGGTGCAGGTTGCCTGACGCAGACGTCATCCCGATCTCCCCGGATCCCGAGGAGCCGCGCAAGCCCCGGCTGGGGCCCTCGCGGGCAGCTCGGATGGTGGGCAACACCGGTCCCCAGCCGGTGCCCGCGCGGCCCACCGCAGGCCCGGCCGAACCGGCCGCAGTCCGCACCGCGGAGGCCGATTCGGTGCTCGTGGGACCCGGGTCGGACGGCATCTGGTCCGATGCCGAGATCGAGGACATGCTCGAGCCTTTCGGCGAGTTCGTCAGGCGACGACTCACCGGCGACTATCGGGTCGACGACTTCGGCTTCGACCCCGAACTCACGGATCGGGTGCTCCTGGCTCTCGTCCGGCCGCTCTACCGGTCCTGGTTCCGCGTGGAGGTGAGCGGCCTGGAGAACGTTCCGGCCGACTCGGGCGCCCTCGTCGTGGCGAACCACTCCGGCGTCATCGCCTGGGACTCCCTGATGACGCAGGTGGCGCTTCGCGACGAGCACCCGGCGCACCGTCATCTGCGGATACTCGGGGCCAACCTGGTCTTTCAGACGCCGATCATCGGCGAGCTTGCTCGCAAGGCGGGCCACACGCTGGCCTGCCATCCCGATGCCGAGCGCCTGCTGAAGGCAGGTGAGCTCGTAGGCGTGTGGCCGGAGGGGTTCAAGGGCATAGGCAAGCCGTTCTCGCAGCGGTACAAGCTCCAGCGCTTCGGTCGTGGAGGCTTCGTGACGGCGGCCCTGCGCACGGGAGCCCCGATCATCCCCACGGCGATCGTGGGAGCGGAGGAGACGTATCCGATGATCGCGAATGCTCGCACGGTCGCACGCGTCCTCGGCCTGCCGTACTTCCCGATCACGCCGACATTTCCCTGGCTCGGGCCGGTGGGCATGGTGCCGCTGCCGAGCAAGTGGTTCATCCACTTCGGTGAGCCGATCCCGACCGACGGGTATCCCGAGGGATCGGCTGATGATCCGATGGTCGTGTTCAACCTCACCGATCAGGTGCGCGAGCAGATTCAGCAGTCGCTCTACCGGCTCCTCGTCGCGCGACCATCTGCATTCGGGTGAGGGGAAGCGCTGCCTACGGGCGTCGCGCTCGCCCGTAGGCGTAGCCGATCACCATGCCCACGGCGATGCCCCCGGCCCCGGAGGCTGCCGGCAGGGCGAAGCGCTTCATCTGCTCCCTGCGTCGGAAGTCGCGGATCACCCACCCGTTCTGGCGCGCATGCGCGCGCAGGGTGGCGTCTGGGTTGACCGCGACCGGTCGGCCGACGATGGAGAGCATCGGAATGTCGTTGGACGAATCCGAGTAGGCCGAGCACTCGGCGAGATCCAGGCCCTCCCGCTCCGCGATCGCTCGAATGGCCTCCGCCTTTGCCAGGCCATGCAGCGGCGGCCCGTCCAGATGCCCGGTGTAGACGCCGTTGCGGATCTCGGCGACCGTGCCGAGGGCTCCGGTGAGGCCGAGTCGCTCGGCGATGACGGTGGCGAGCTCGACGGGTGTCGCAGTGACGAGCCACACCTGCTGCCCGGCGTCCAGATGGCCTTGGGCGATGGCAAGTGATCCGGGGATGAGCTTGTCGACCATGGTCTCGTCGAAGATCTCCTCGCCGAGGTGCTGGAGCTCGCTGACCTTGCGCCCTTGGACGAATGACAGTGCTGCCTCGGTCGCAGAGGCCATGTCCTCGAGATCCTCGGAGCCGCTGAGGACGAACTTCACCTGCTTGACGCCGAACCCGAGGATCTCGCTGCCCTTGAAGTACTTGCGCCGTGCGAGGCCGACGGCGAAGTGGAAGAGGCTGGCGCCCTTCATGATCGTGTTGTCGACATCGAAGAAGGCAGCACCGGTGGCGGTGGGGTCGTCGGAGAGGTGACTGGCGGAACCGGCAGCGGCATCCGCTGAGGCCTGGCCGGCGCGGCGATAGCGCGACAGGACGTCAGTCCGCTCGGGAGGTGCCGAGGGTGCGACTTCGCTCATCGCTGGAGCGTACCCAGCGCGGAGCGGCCGTGTGCCACACTCGTGAGGGAATCGACCATGTCTCATGGGGTCCTCGGGAGGAGATGACGATGAATGCGAATATCGCCGGCTTCCTGCGCGCATCGGCACAGCGGGATCCGGACGGCACGGCTCTCGTCGTCGGTCCGGACCGCTTCTCCTGGGGCGATCTGGATCGAGCCGTGGATGCCGCCGCCGCAGGGCTGCTGCAACGCGGGCTTCATGGTGGCGACCGCGTCGCCATCCTGCTCGGGAATTCCTACGAGTTCGTGGTCGCCTACTACGGGGTGATGCGAGCGGGCCTGGTCGCCGTGCCGATGAACCCCGCGTACACGGCCGCCGAGATCGCCGTCCTCCTTGCGGATTCGGGAGCCCGTCTGCTTCTCGTGCAGGAGGCGACGTCCGCCGCTGCGGCGGAGGCCGCGGACGCGCTGCACGGCTGCGAGATGGTCGATGTCGAGGGCCGCGAGTGGCTCGACCTTCTGGCGTCGGGGGGTTCGGCCGTCCTGGCCGAGGCACCGACCGGTCCGGATGCTCTCGCCCTGCTCCTGTTCACCGCCGGCACGAGTGGCCGACCCAAGGGTGCGATGCTCACGCACGGTGCCCTGCGCGCGAATATCGAGATGCTCCTGAGCCTTGACTCGCCTCCGGCGATCACGGCTGACGACGTGGTGCTTCTCGTCCTGCCGATGTTTCATGTCTATGGGCTCAACACGGGGCTTGGCCTGGCGGTGGCCGCAGGAGCGACGATCGTCCTGACCGATCGATTCGATCCCGTGGAGACTCTTGCGCTCGCGCGAGATCGCGGCGTCACGAGTATTCCGGCGGCGCCCGCCATGTTCCAGGCCTGGTGCCTGGTGCCGGACGCCCGTGCCGCGTTGAGATCCGTGCGGCTGCTGACCAGCGGTGGCTCACCCCTGCCGATAACGGTGCAGGAGCAGTTCGAGGCGCACACCGGTCGCGTCATCTACGAGGGCTATGGGATGACCGAGACGGCACCGGTGGTCGCCACGACCCTGGTTGCAGGTCACCCGAAGCCCGGTTCCGTGGGTCGCCCCCTGCCTGGTCTGGAGGTGCGTCTCGTCGACGACGACGGCGATGATGTGGACGACGTGGACCCCGGCGAACTGTGGATTCGCGGTGCGTCCGTCTTCACCGGCTACTGGCCCAGGGGAGAGGGCGGCCCGGACAGTGAGGGCTGGTTCCGATCCGGCGACGTGGCCTATGCGGATGCCGAAGGCGACCTGCACCTCGTCGACAGGCGGCGCGAGGTCATTCTGGTGAACGGCTTCAACGTCTACCCCCGAGAGATCGAGATCGTGATCGATCAGATCCCGGGCGTGGCCGAGGCCGCGGTGGTGGGAGTGCCGGACGATCGCACCGGTGAGGCGGTGATGGCCCTTGTCGTGCCCCGGCGTGGTTCTGACATCGGCCCGACAGAGGTGGCGGAGTTCTGTGCCGAGCGGCTGGCGCGGTTCAAGTGCCCGTCGACGATTCGGATGGTTCCTGCCCTGCCCCACTCGGCCACCGGGAAGGTCGCGAAGGGGCGCCTCCGAGAGGTCTACGGAGATGCGGGCTACGGAGCATGACCCCCCGCGTGACCCTTATCGGCAAGCCGGGCTGCCACCTCTGCGACGAGGCGCGTCGGGTGATCGCCGAGGTATGCGCGGAAGTCGACAGCTCGTGGGTCGAGGTGTCGGTCCTCGACGATCCCGCTCTCTTCGATCAGCACTGGGATCGCATCCCGGTCATCCTCGTGGATGGCCGACCCCACGACTTCTGGCGAGTGGATGCAGCGCGTCTGCGGACCGCACTGACTGCGCCATAACCCTCAGTGAACCCGATTATCGGACACCGCCGTCCGGTCAACTTTGTGACTTCGTTCCCGAATCCTTAACCTACGTGACGTCGGCTGGCTTCATTCGGGCCGTGTCGACCCCAAGGATTCAACTTCCCCTGGAGCATCGTGTCCCCTGCCCGCTCTACGCGCCCCGGCGCGGCGCCTGAGCGCTCGGACACCATCCGCAATCTCGGACGCGACATCCCCGGCGCCACCGTCGCTCGGCTGCCCGTGTACCACCGGGTCCTCGTGGGACTCGAGGAGACTGGCGTTACGACGGTGTCCTCTGAGGAGCTCTCCCAGGCGTGCGGGGTCTCGTCGGCGAAACTTCGCAAGGACCTGTCGCACCTGGGTTCCTACGGCACCCGCGGTGTCGGCTATGACGTGCGCTTCCTCGGTTATCAGATCGCCCGCGAGCTGGGACTGACCCAGCCCTGGGGCGTCGTGATCGTCGGTGCCGGCAATCTCGGACAGGCCCTTGTCGCCTACCGGGGCTTCGTCTCCCGCGGGTTCGAGGTCGTGGGCCTGCTCGACTCCCACCCGGACGTCATCGGCCAGCGGCTCGGGGCGGCCGGGGACGGCCTGGCCGTGGGTCCGGTGAGCGACCTCGAGGGCCTCGTGTCGTCCGGTCGCGCCCACATCGGCGTGATCGCCACTCCTGCAGACGCGGCTCAGGACGTGTGCGATCGACTCGTGGCCGCGGGCCTGCGCAGCATCTTGAACTTTGCCCCTGCTCTCCTGACCATCCCTGAGGGCGTTGAGGTGCGGAAGGTCGATCTAGCGGTCGAACTGCAGATCCTCGCCTTCCATGAGCAGCGTCGATCTGATGAGAAGGACCCCACTATGGACCCCGAGTCGCTGGGAGAGGCGATCTAAGGATGTCGAGAACAGTCGCCACCAAGGCAGCCGCCACCAAGGCCGCCGCCACCAAGGCTGCCCCCAAGTCGGGCGCCGCAAAGTCGTCCGCAGCGAAGGCCCCTGCCAAGAAGGCCCCCGCGGCGAAGGCACCTGCCACGCAGGCGCCAGCCAAGAAGGGTCCAGCCAAGAAGGCTCCGGCGAAGAAGGCCGCCGCAGCCAAGGCTCCCGTCAAGGACATCTCCACGGACAAGTCCCCGGCGAAGAAGGCCCCGGCGAAGAAGGCCGCCACGGCCAAGTCGGACGCCCCCGCTTCGTCGGCAGTGGCGACACCGCGCCCACGCCGTGCGGCCGTCCAGGGCCATGTCGCTCTCGTAGCCGCGGGTCCGGGCGACCCTGACCTGGTCACCCTGCGCGCTGTCCAGCTGCTGGGCGCCGCCGAGCTCGTCGTCGTCGACTCGAATGCCGTCGCGATCGCCGAGGCACATGCTGGCGCCACGACGGAGGTCGTCGCGGCGGTTGACGCGGCGGGAGTTCCCCTGGAGCAGGCGGCTCGCAGTGCCCTCGTCATCGAGTCGGCCCGGGCGGGCCGTCGGACTGTGCGCCTGATCGCGGGCGATCCCGTGATCGAGGGAACGTTCCTGAATGAGGCTACGGCCATGCGCAAGGCCCGTCTGGAGTTCGAGATCGCGCCTGGCGTGAGCGAGGTCTCGGGCATCCCTGCCTATGCGGGCTTCGGTCTCACCAGCGGCCGCACACGCCAGGTTCGAGTGGTGGACGCCAGCGACACCCTGCTGCCGTGGTCGGATCTGGCGGCTGCTCGCGTCACGACCGTCTTCCTCAACGGCGCCGACCGAGCGCCGGAGATCGCCGAGCAGCTGATCTCCGCCGGGGTCGATGCCGGCACGCCGATTGCGGTGACACGCAAGGGCACCACCGTCGATCAGCGCACTGTCGTCAGCACCCTCGGTGAGGTGCGGGCTGCCGCCAAGGCCGCACGTCAGGCAGGCCCGGGCATCGTCGTCGTCGGCGAGGTTGTCGGCCAGCGCGACAAGATGGACTGGTTCGAGGTGAAGTCACTCTTCGGCTGGCGCGTGCTGATCCCACGCACCCAGGATCACTCCGGTCCGGTGACCGAGCTCCTGCGCGGCCACGGGGCTGTGCCGGTCGAGGTGCCCACCATTTCCGTCGAGCCTCCCCGCACACCGCAGCAGATCGATCGGGCCGTCCACGGCCTCGTCTCGGGACGCTACGAGTGGATCGGCTTCACATCCGTGAACGCTGTTCGCGCGATCCGCGAGAAGCTGCAGGAGTACGGCCTCGATGCCCGATCCTTCGCAGGCCTGAAGGTCGCAGCTGTGGGCGAGCCCACCATCGCGGCACTGATCGAGTTCGGCGTGCGACCGGACATCGTCCCCGACGGTGAGCAGACCACGTCCGCCCTCCTCGAAGGCTGGCCGCCCTACGACTCCCTGATGGACCCCATCAATCGAGTGTTCCTGCCTCGTGCGGACATCGCGACCGACACCCTCGCCGCGGGTCTGGCCGAGCTCGGCTGGGAAGTGGAGGACATCACGGCCTACCGCACCGTCCGGGCCGCTCCTCCGGCTGCCGAGACCCGCGAGGCCATCAAGACCGGTGGCTTCGATGCCGTCCTCTTCACGTCGAGCAGCACCGTCCGCAACCTCGTCGGCATCGCCGGCAAGCCGCATCACACGACCGTCGTGGCCTGCATCGGCCCGCAGACGGCCAAGGCGGCCGAGGAGCACGGACTCCGTGTCGACGTGCTCGCCGACAACAGCACGGTTCCGGACCTCGTCGAGGCACTGGCCCTCCACGGGGAGGCCATGCGCCTGGCGTCGCTGGAGGCCGGCGAGGGCTCCTGGCGTCCAAGTCGCCGTCGCGCCGCCGCGCGTCGTCGGGCCACCTGACATGACGGCGAAGGGTGACCGCACGGTCGTGCACCTGCTGCGCCACGGCGAGGTCTTCAATCCGGAGGGCGTCCTCTACGGACGCCTGCCGGGCTACTACCTCTCCGATCTGGGCAAGCAGATGGCGGTGCGTGCGGCCGATGCCCTGGCCGACCACGACATCACCCACGTCATCGCCTCCCCGATGGAGCGCGCCCAGCAGACCGCCACCCCGATCTCGGACAGGCACTCCCTGCCGATCTTGACGGATCCCCAGCTCATCGAGGCCGACAACATCTTCGAGGGCCAGCGAGTGAGCGTCGGCGACGGCGTCCTGAAGCAGCCGCGCACCTGGAAGCACCTCTACAACCCGTTCAAGCCGTCCTGGGGCGAGCCCTACGTCGACGTGGCCGCTCGCATGTCCGCGGCTGTCGCGGATGCCCGGGAGCAGGCCCGTGGGCATGAGGCCGTCCTCGTGAGCCACCAGCTGCCGATCTGGATCGCCCGACTCGCGGCGGAGGACCGCCGCCTGTGGCACGACCCCCGAAGTCGTCAGTGCACCCTGGCCTCCCTGACCTCGCTGGAATTCCGCGGCGACACCCTGGCCGCCATCACCTACACCGAGCCGTCTCGCGACCTGCTGGTCCAGGCCAGCAAGATCGCGGGAGCCTGAGCGGCGGTCACCGTGCGTCTGCGCCTCGGGGTTGCCCTCGCCGCTGGGGCGCTCCTGCTCGCCGCCTGCGGCAGCGACTCTGCCTCGTCCGTCGATGACGGCAGTGGATTCGTCGCAGGCGATGGATCGATCGTGGTCCTGAGCGATGCACTGCGCGTCCCCGCTCCCGATCTGGTGGGCACCACTCTCGACGGTGACGAGTTCCGGCTCTCCGATCACCTGGGGGAGGTCGTCATCCTCAACGTCTGGGCATCCTGGTGCGCGCCGTGTCGCGCCGAGGCTCCGACCCTGGCAACGCTGGCCGCCGAGGTCCAGGACTCTGGAGTTCGGTTCATCGGACTCGACACCCGTGACTCGGTGGCGTCGGCGCAGGGCTTCGTCGAGCGGTTCGGAATCGGCTACCCGAACGTGATCGACTCGGACGGACGGCTGCAGCTGCTCTTCAGCGACACGCTTCCACCGCAGGCGATCCCGTCGACGCTGGCCATCGACCGGCAGGGCCGGGTCGCCGGACGCATCCTCGGACGCGCCAGCGAGTCCACCCTTCGTGGCCTCATCGACCCACTCGTGGCCGAACCGGCATCAGGCCCCTCCTGATGGACCAGGTCACCGAGCTCGTTGCAGGTGGGGCACTCTGGATCGCGCTTCCCATCGCATTCGCTGCGGGGGTGGTGGCCTTCCTCAGCCCGTGCGTCCTTCCGCTGGCACCCGGGTACGTCTCGTACATCACCGGACTGACCGGAAGCGAGCTCGCCGAGGGGCAGGGCCGTCGCTGGCAGGTCCTGGCCGGCAGCAGTCTGTTCGTCCTCGGGTTCAGCGTCGTCTTCGTCAGCTATGGCGTCCTCTTCGGAGGTGCTGGATCTCTGCTCCTGGAGTACTCGGACACCATCAACCGGATCCTCGGCGTCCTGGTCATCGTGATGGGACTGGCTTTCCTGGGCCTTGTCCCCGGACTCCAGCGCGAGTGGCGCATGCATCGAATGCCCACGTGGGGGGTGGCCGGTGCGCCGGTCCTGGGACTGCTGTTCGGCATCGGCTGGTCCCCGTGCATCGGTCCGACCCTGACGGCGGTCCAGTCACTGGCCTTCACCGAGGCGAGCGCTCTTCGGGGTGCTGTCCTGTCGCTCGTGTACTGCCTCGGACTGGGACTTCCCTTCATCCTCCTGGCCGTTGCCTTCAGTCGCATGGCGCGCGCGATCGGCTGGGTTCGAGAACACTACGTATGGGTGATGCGCATCGGCGGAGGCATGCTCGTGCTGGTGGGCATCCTGCTCGTCACCGGCCTGTGGACGGATTTCACCATCTGGCTGCGCGTGCAGGCCCCCGGATTCGAGACCGTCCTATGACCAGTGAGGTGAGGCTGTGACGACCGATACGGCCACCACGCCTCCGGGTGCCGAGGCCCCGCTGCCGCCGCTGGGGACCGTGGGCTTCCTTCGGTGGCTGTGGCGACAGCTCACCAGCATGCGAACAGCGCTGATCCTGCTGTTCCTCCTGGCGCTCGCGAGCATTCCGGGCTCCGTACTGCCACAGCGCGGCACCAATCCGATCAAGGTCGACGACTGGATCGACCAGAATCCGACGATCGCTCCGGTGCTGGACGCGCTGGGCTTCTTCGATGTCTATGCGGCACCGTGGTTCGCGGCCGTCTACCTGCTGCTGTTCATCTCGCTCATCGGATGCGTCCTGCCGCGCGTGGGAGTCCACGCCCGGGCCCTGCGCACGCCTCCACCACCGGCGCCACGCCGCCTCGATCGGCTTCCGGCGCACGCGTCCTTCACAACCGATCGGGCCGCCGCGACCGTATGCGAGCAGGCCGCCGACGTCCTTCGCTCGGAGCGCTGGCGGGTGCGCGAGTCGCCGAACCCGAGCGATCCGTGGATCTCGGCCGAGAAGGGCTACGCCCGCGAGACGGGGAACCTGATCTTCCACCTGGCCCTGATCGCGATCCTGGTGGGTGTTGCTGTGGGCGGACTCCTCGGATGGAAGGGCAACGTCATCATCCGAGAGGGCTCGGGCTTCTCCAACACCCTCACGCAGTACGACGCGTGGGGTGCGGGTCGCTTCGTCGACCCCTCGGGTCTGGCGCCCTTCTCCTTCACGCTCGAGGACTTCCGGGTGGACTACGAGCGCGGTGTGGCTCAGCGGGGGGCACCCCGGCTGTTCGAGGCGGACCTGACGGTTCGATCCCAGCCCGAGGAGCCGCCGGTACTCACCACGGTCGAGGTGAACCAACCGCTCGTCCTCGATGGCGCCAAGGTCTTCCTGGTGGGCCACGGATACGCCCCTCACCTTCGGATCCACGACTCGACCGGAACCCTCGTGTTCGACGACACGGTGGTGTTCCTCCCGCAGGACGGGAACTTCTCATCCACGGGCGTGGTGAAGGTTCCGGATGCCGATCCCTCACTCGGGATGAACGGGCTCTTCCTTCCCACGGCGGGCTTCAGCCCGGAGCGGGGTGGCTTCTCCACGTTCCCCGCCCCCGACGATCCAGAGCTGCTCCTGTCGGCGTTCCGCGGGGACCTGGGCATGGATACCGGGGTTCCTCAGAGCGTGTACACGCTCGATACCGACTCGATGGTCAAGGTGGGTCTGGAGTCCATGCAGCCCGGGGACACCTGGAACCTGCCCAATGACTCCGGATCCGTCGAGTTCGTGGGTCTGGAGCAGTGGGCGTCCTTCCAGATCGCCCACGACCCAGGCAAGGAACTCGCACTCGGCGCCTCCGTCATCGCGATGATCGGACTGACGATGTCGTTGTTCGTCCGCCGTCGTCGGATCTGGGTCCGCGCAGTGCCTGATGCCTCCGGAGGTACTCTCGTCCAGGTTGCTGCGCTCGCGAAGTCGGAGTCGGCTGATGTCGACGCCGACGTGACCGAGCTCGTCACCCGGCTCGAGACAGTTCAGGTTCCACAGAGGAGGACGCCGAAGTGACCAGTGTCGAGTTGGCGCAGGCCAGCAATGCCGCCGTCTATGCATCGATGATCACCCTGACGCTGGCGATGGTCGCGTTTGCCGTGTCCTTCGCGGCCGGACGGCGTCGTCCAGCTGAGGCCAATGCGTCCCAGGCCGCTGGGGTCTCGTCGGCCGTCGAGGGGGGAGGGGTCAGCACCGCACTCCTGACTCGCGACGAGCCGTCGGTGCCCCTGGAGCCGGGTCGTCGCTCCTCAAACATCGCCATGTCCCTCACCTGGCTGGCCTTCGGCCTCCTGCTCGTGGGCGTGGTCCTGCGCGGCGTGTGGGCCGGCCGAGTGCCGTGGGGCAACATGTACGAGTTCTCCATCACTGGTGCTCTGGGCATTCTCGCCGTCTACCTGGGCATGTCCGTCCGTCGCGACCTGCGCTGGCTGGGACTGTTCGTCGTCATCCCCACCCTGCTGTGGCTGGGCCTGGCCGTCACGGTCCTGTACACGGAGGCCGCGCAACTCGTGCCGGCCCTGAAGTCCTACTGGCTCGTCATCCATGTGTCGGCCGCCATCATCTGCTTCGGTGCCTTCACGTTCTCCGCTGCCACCGCGGGGCTGTCCCTCGCGCGCGGACGGGTCGAGCGTCGACAGGGCACCACGGACGTCACCGGCTGGACATCGCGCATGCCCACGAGCGAGCGACTGCAGGGGCTGACCAACAAGGTGGTGGCATTCTCGTTCCCGCTGTGGACGTTCGCCGTCGTGGCCGGTGCCATCTGGGCCGAGAACGCCTGGGGTCGCTACTGGGGCTGGGACCCCAAGGAGACCTGGGCGTTCATCACGTGGGTGATCTTCGCGGCCTACCTGCACGCCCGCTCCACTGCCGGCTGGCGTGGGTCACGGGCATCGTGGATTGCGGTTGCGGGCTGGGTGGCGTTCCTCATCAACTACTTCGGAGTGAACATCTTCGTCAACAGCCTGCACTCCTACGCCGGCATGTAGGAGCGTGGATCGCGGATCAGGAGTGGGGCTCGTCCGTACGACGCTGCTTCATCCGGCGGCTCCAGGCATCGTCTCCGAGCTGCTTGAGAAAGGCCGGGTCATCGTCGGGAGCGACGGGGCCGCGGCGGCGACGTGAACGCGGGACGTTCCAGACCCGGCCGAACAGCAGCCACATGATGCCGCCCAGGAGCGGGATCAGGATCACCACGAGCAGCCACACGAACTTCGGCAGCGTGCGCGTCTCGCCCGACCGCGTGCGGAGCACGTCGATGATGCAGTAGAGGTAGAAGGCGATTGCGAGAATCGCTCCAGCAACCCGCAGCATGGCCGCCCCCTTTCGCGTCTCGTCATCGTGGCCCGGTGGGGACAAGAGTACGTCACGCGTGTCGATCCGGCTTCCCGCGTCGTCGCCGGTGGAGGGCGGCCGTCGACTGACGTACGGTAGGGGAGTGACCACACGATCGACGTCGACCGCCGCCTCGATCCTGATCTACACCGTCCTGCGGGTCGCGCTCTTCGCCGTCGTGTGGGCAGTGGTGTGGTTCCTCACTCCGCTGGACGCAGTCTGGTCGGCGATGGCGGCCATCCTCATCTCAGGGGCGCTCAGCGTGGTGCTGCTGGACCGTCAGCGCGGCCGCGTCGGCACGGCGGCAGGCCGCTTCTTCTCACGGTTGAACGATCGCATCGATGCATCAACGCGCGCTGAGGACCTTGACGAGGATTACCCGATGGCCGGTCCTGGCTCATCCGCCGCTGATGGCGAGGAGCCTGCCGCGGACGAGGCCGTAGGCGAGCAGAAGTAGACCACTGCCCACCGGTGTCGAGGCCGAGTCGACCGCCGGTCGTCGCTGCGGGCTCATCCGCCGCTGATGGCGAGGAGTCCGCCGAGGACGAGGCCGTAGGCGAGCAGCAGCAGGCCAGTGCCCTTCAGTGCCGGAATCAGCGCTGGGCCGGTCGCTCCGCCCAGCACCACCCGGATCGGCCCATAGGCGAGGACGCCCGTGAGAAGCGCCAGAGCCGTCCACGGGGACGTCGCCGGTGCTAGGAGGATGGGAACGATGAGGGCGCCTGTCACGAGCACCGCGTAGAGCATGCGTGTGCGCTCGTCCCCGAGTCGGACAGCGAGCGTGTGCTTCCCGGTGACGGTGTCGGTCGGGATGTCGCGCAGGTTGTTCGTCACCAGGATGGCGCAGGACAGCAGTCCCACGCCGATGGACGCGAGGATGTCGACGGCGGTGATCGTCAGCGTCTGCACGTACGCCGTTCCGACAACGGGCACGAGGCCGAAGAAAACGAAGACGAAAACCTCGCCCAATCCGGCATAGCCATAGGGGCGAGGTCCGCCGGTGTAGAGCCACGCTGCTGCGATGCTCGCGGCACCGACGATGAGGAGCCACCACTCGCCCACGACTGCCACGAGCACGAGGCCGGTCAGCGCTGCGGCGCCGAGGGACAGGTAGGCGGCCCGCTTGACGTGGGTCGCTGGTGCCAGTCCCTGGCCGACAAGGCGAACCGGGCCCACTCGTGCTGCATCGGTGCCCTTGACTCCATCGCTGTAGTCGTTGGCGTAGTTGACACCGACCTGCAAGAGGACGGCCACTGCCAGCGCCAGCAGAACGCGCACCAGGTCGAACGCACCTGCCCAGGCACCCAGGCCGGCGCCGACGGCCACGGGTGCGACAGCTGCAGGCAGGGTGCGCGGGCGGGCACCCTCCAGCCATTGGGCGGCGGTGGCCATGAAAGCCCCTCTCGATGGTGGTTGGTCAGGCGTCGCCGGGAAGGTCGGTGGCCCACTGGCGCAGGATGTGCCGGTCAACCTTTCCATGCGGCAGGTGGGGCAGTCGCGCGACCCGGTGGATGACCGGGCGTGCTGCTCGTCCGAGTTCGCGGGCGACGGCATTGCGAGCCGTGTCCTCCAGCCCGCTCGGATTCTCCCGAGGCTCGAGGAAGGCATGCAGCCGAGGCTCTCCAGCAGCGTCCGCGACGACGACGACGGCGGCCGCCGCGATATCCGGCTGGTCGTTGAGAACGTGCTCGACCGAGGTGGGGGAGACATTGATTCCATCGATGATGACGATCTCGTCGGCACGGCCGAGCACGACGACGGAACCATCGGGCTCGATGCGCCCGATGTCGCTCGTGTGGAAAGACCCGTCGGCGAGGACGTCGTCGCTGAGTGCCGGTTCACCCCGGTAGCCCAGGGCCACCATCGGTCCGCTGATCGTGAGGCGACCGGTGGCCGGGTCACCGGTGGTCTGCTCGTCGCCCAGGCCAGCATCGACCGTCACCGTCACTCCCGGCAGGGGACGTCCGTCGAGCACGCATCCGCCGGCGGTCTCCGTGGCGCCATACGTGGTGGTCACAGTGATCTCGCTCTGCTCGGCGATCGTGCGCAAGGACGGGCGCAGGGCCGCCCCGCCGATCAGGATGCTCGAGCACTGCCGCAGGGCCTCGACTCCTGCATCGTCGGCGAGAAGACGAGCGAGCTGCGCGGGAACCAGGGAGATGCGCACGTCATCGGTCGTAGCCCTTGCGGCGTGAACCGCGGCGGCGACATCGGCCGGCCGGAACGGCCCAGCTCCCGCGATGCTGGGGAGCACCACCAGCTCACGCGTGCTCGCAAGGGAGCGGATGAGGACGTTGATTCCCCCCATGGATGTCACGGGGAGAGCGAGAATCCACGCCGGTGCCGAGCCCTCCGGCTGGAACACCGGTGTCAGGGCCGTGAGCTGGGCAGCCGTCAGGAGAACTCCGCGCGGCTGGCCTGTCGAACCCGACGTGGAGACGACCATGGCAACGTCGTCGTCCTCCAGAGGAAGCCCGTCGTCAAGGTGCAGGCCGCTGAGCAGACGGGCAACGTAGTCGTTGGAGACCGTCGGCGAGGTCGTGGGCACGGGCGCGATCGCCGGACCCGCTCCGCTGAGCGCGGCCACGAGCGCAGGCGCTAGACGTGCCGGACCCTCGGGGCCGGGCGGCACGGGGACGCGGATCAGCGGGCGGCTCACCATCTGCACGAGCCTAGGACGAACGGTAGGTTTCGCCTCATGGACACCCGCTCGCGTTATGTGCTGCCCCCCGTCGCGCCCGAGGGCTCCCCGGCCCTCGTGGACCCCGCGCACTCGTCTGCGACACCCGCGTGCGACTGGCTCTCGGAGGGTGACTACTCCGACATCCGGTACGAGCTGTCGACGGGCGAGGCATCGGGGATCGCCAAGATCACGATCAACCGACCGGCGCGACGCAACGCTTTCCGCCCCCAGACCCTGTTCGAACTGCAGGACGCCTTCAACCGGGCCCGTGACGACGATCAGGTGGGCGTCATCATCCTCACCGGACAGGGCGACCTCGCATTCTGCTCCGGCGGCGATCAGACGATTCGCGGCAACGACGGGTACATCGGCGACGACGAGGTCGCCAGCAAGGGCATCGGGCGCCTGAACGTGCTGGACCTGCAGATCCAGATCCGTCGCACACCGAAGCCCGTCATCGCCATGGTGGCCGGCTACGCCATCGGGGGTGGCCACGTCCTTCACGTGGTGTGTGATCTCACCGTCGCCGCCGACAACGCGCGATTCGGGCAGACCGGTCCGATGGTCGGCTCCTTCGACGGCGGGTACGGGTCCGGCCTGCTGGCCCGCATCGTCGGCCAGAAGCGCGCCCGCGAGGTCTGGTACACGTGCCGTCAGTACGGCGCGGCCCAGGCCTACGACTGGGGGCTGGCCAATGAGGTCGTGCCGATCGAGGACCTCGAGGTCGCGACGGTCGCCATGGCCTGCGAGATGCTCGACATGTCACCCCTTGCGCTGCGCATGCTCAAGGCCTCCCACAACGCCGCCGACGATGGCCTCGCGGGGATCCAGCAGCTGGCCGGTGACGCGACCATGCTGTTCTACATGACCGAAGAGGCGCAGCACGGTCGTGATTCCTACAAGGAGAAGCGGAAGCCGGACTTCCGGCAGTTCCCCAAGCGTCCTTGATGGCCATGCCCACTCTGGCGGACGTTCTCCACTCCGCGGTGCCGTTCGCGCTGCCGTTGCGTCGACCCTTCCGCGGGCTCGAGGTCCGCGAGGGGATGCTGGTCAAAGGCCCGTCCGGCTGGGGTGAGTTCGCCCCGTTCGACGACTACTCCGATGCGGCTGCAGCGCGCTGGTTGGCGAGTGCGGTGGAGGCATCCTTCGGGTCGTGGCCCGCCCAGGTGCGCGATGAGATCGAGGTGAACGCGATCATCCCGGCGGTCGATTCGGCCGATGCGGCCGGTCTGGCCAGGGAGGCGGTTCTTGAGCGCGGCTGCCGGACGATCAAGGTCAAGGTGGGGTCGGCATCCCTGGGAGACGACGAGGCACGGGTAGCCAGCGTGCGCGACGTTCTCGACACCGTTCTGGGGCGCGGCCGTGGCGCGATTCGCATGGACGCCAACGGTGCCTGGGACGTTGCGCGGGGGGCAACGGCACTGCGCCGGCTCGGCGCCTACGGAATCGAGTACGTCGAGCAGCCGTGCCGAACCCGCGACGAGATGCGCGAGCTGCGGGGTCTCGTCGACGTTCCGTTCGCCGTCGATGAGGTCATCCGCCAGGCGGACACTCCGGTGACCTCGGTGGCGGACATCGCCGACGTAGCCGTTCTCAAGCCGGCGACCCTGGGCGGTGTGGCCGCGACGCTGCGCTTGGCGGAGGAGCTGGACGTCCCCGTCGTCATCAGTGGCTCCCTGGACTCGTCCGTGGGGCTTGAGACGGCCCTTGCCACTGCGGCGGCCATGCCCGACCTTCCGTTCGCCAGCGGGCTCGGCACGGGGGCGCTGTTTGCGGCTGATCTCGTCGAACCAGTCGTTGCGTCAGGAGGGACGATTGCCGTGCGCCGGACCGGACCGGACCTGACGGCGCTGCTCGCCGCTCGTGACCGGCTCAGCGATGAGCGGGCCGCGTATTGGCGCCAGCGCCTCGCGGACGCCTGGGCCGTGAAAGGCTGACGCCGTGAATCCCTCCACTGCCGAGGCCCACGTCCTGGTCGATGAGCTGCTTCGATGCGGCGTCACCGACGCGGTCCTCTCCCCGGGCTCCCGCTCGACCCCGTTGGCGCTCGCTCTGGCCTCCGCAGAGGCGCGTGGCGACCTCGTCCTGCACGTTCGCCTGGACGAGCGGTCCGCTGCCTATCTCGCCTTGGGCATCGGCAAGGTGACGGGAGTTCCCGCTGTAGTCGTCACGACGTCCGGCACGGCCGCGGTGAATCTTCACCCCGCTCTCGTCGAAGCCGACGAGGCATCGGTGCCCATGATCGCCATGACGGCCGATCGGCCCCCGCGGCTGCGCGAGGTGGGCGCGAACCAGACAATCCGGCAGCCGGGCGTCTTCGGTGGTGACGTGAGGCTGTCCATCGACATGGGAGTGGCCGCCCGTTCATCTGGGCAGGTCGCCTACTGGCGATCGACGGTGGCGCGAGCCGTCGCCGTCGCAACGGATGCGCTGCGTCCCGGTCCCGTGCACCTGAACGTGCCGTTCGATGACCCGCTCGTCCCCGGGGACGACGCGGAGTGGCCCGAGAGCCTGGACGGACGGCCCGAGGGTCGGCCATGGACGGCGGACGCCCGACTGGTCGCCGGCATGAGCACACCGCTCGACGATGTCCTGGGCGCGCTCCTGGACGATGCTGTGGTGCCGGCCCGCGGGCTGATCATCCTCGGCGATCATCAGGACACCGAGGCCGTCGATCTGATCGACGATCTAGCCGACGCGCTGGGGTGGCCGGTCATCTCAGAGCCGAGTGGCAACGGGGCCGGATGCGCGACCGCTCTGAGTCACGCCCCGCTGCTGCTCGCCGACGACGCCTTCGCCGAGGCGCACGTTCCCGATCTGGTGCTGTCGGTGGGTCGCGTCGGGCTCAACCGGTCGGTGCTGCGAATGATCAGTCGGGCGACCCTGCACATGGCCGTGGACACCCGGCCGCAGTGGAGCGACCCGACGCGCACGGCCGACATCGTGGTGGCTTCGGTGCCGCTTCCGCCGGTGGAGGCCGAGATCGATGAGGAGTGGCTCGAGTCGTGGCAGCGTGCTGACGTGCTGGCGGCCGCGGCCGTCGAGACGGCGCTGTTCTCCGCCGATGACGTCCTCACCGGCATGCATGTCGCCCGGGTGACCGCCGCGCGCGTCCCCGATGGCGGGCTGCTGTTCCTCGGGGCGTCCTCCCAGGTGCGTCACGTGGGGTCATTCGCCGCGAACACGGTGCAGGACGCCGTTGTACTCGGCAACCGGGGCACGTCGGGGATCGATGGGTGCCTGTCGACGGCCTGGGGTGCGGCTGGTGCGCTGCAGGCGAATGGTGGTGCCGGGGCGATCGCTCTCGTGGGAGATCAGACGTTCGTCTACGACACGAATGGACTGCTCGCTCCTGCGGAGGAGGAGCGGCCCGATCTCGTTGTCGTGGTGGCCGACAACGACGGCGGCGGGATCTTCTCGTCGCTGGAGCAGGGTTCCGTGGTGGCGTCGTCGATGTTCGAGAGAGTGTTCGGCAACCCACTGGGCATTGACATAGCTGCGTTGGCGCAGGCGAACGGAATCCATGCCGTCACGGTGGGCACTGCTGCAGAGCTGGCTGACGCCCTCGATGATGCACTGGGCACCGGTGGCGTGCGCATCGTGGTCGCGCAGACCTGCTCCCGGGAGGAGGAGACCGCTGTGCTCGGCGAAGTCCAGCGTGCGGTCGGATCGGCTCTCACCTCCGCCTAACCCCTACTCCCCCCCCCGGCGAGCGGTGGATCTGTGCACGAGCGGTGGATCTGTGCACGAGCGGTGGATCTGTGCACGAGCGGTGGATCTGCGCGTAGCGTGGGCGCCGTGAACCTCGACCCCGTGACGCGCCAGCGGGTGATCACTGCTGCGTCTGAGGTGATCGGCGAGCGGGGCATCGCGTTTGCTCGCAAACGCGATGTTGCGCAGGCAGCGGATGTCAGTGGACGAGCGGTGTCTGCTGTTGGGAACACGATGGTTGACCTGCTTCGCGAGGTACTGGAGGAACTTCCGTTCCCGCCGATAGCTCAGGACATGGCAGTTCAGGCCGGGCATCCGGCTGAACCAGCGCTTCAGGCACTCATGCGCGCGGCCCGAGAAGTGCTGGGCGACCCGGGTGCTGCATGGGACTCACGTGAGATTCAGGCGATTGCCGCTGCCCCGTACGACGAGGAGCTGCGGACTGCAGTTGGGCTACGTCTGGAGAGGCGGTGGACGGCCGCCGAGACCGTCGTGCGCCAACTTCGCGGGAACGCTGACATCGTTGTAGAAGACGATGATGCTGCGGCGCTGCACTTGATCTCGGTCGGACTTGGTCTCGCGCTGCTCGCGCCTGTTGCCCCCCGGTGGAGCGAGCCGCAGGCATGGACAGGGTTGACGGCCCGGCTGCTGGAGACGCTTCACTCCGATGGTCCGACGGTCCAGGAGCCCAGTGACACCCGCTGGCGCATCAGGATCACGACGACGGCCGAAGCGGCAGCAACGGTTCGAGTGCTCCACGTTCTCTCCGTGCTGAGAGTCCGCGTCGTCAGCCTTTTCACCGCCCGTCTACCCGGTGACAGGCAGCTCGTCGATGCCTTCTTGTCGTCTCCGGCGGACGTCGATCGCGACACGATCGTCCATGGACTCGCCTCCGTCGGGAGCGACGTCATCGTGACGCGAGGCCGGGAGGAGGATGCCGCCGACATTGCAACCAGGGTGCTAGCACTAAGCGTTGCGCTGGTGGAGGATCCGGCCCGTGCTCCAGAGGCTGCGGCAGAGCTCGTTCTCGCGGACTCCTGGGAGATCATCGACGCTGCGTCGGGGGAGGACTCCACCGCGAGAGTGCTTCGACTGCAGTGGTCGCCAGAGCGTCACGTCCTGCTTCGCCGCGTCGTCGCCCCTTTCACTCAGACAGAGCGCAATCGAGCCTCTGCCCTTCTGGACCTCATCGGAGCGGTGTCTGAGGTGCGCGGAGACTCTGACGGCTATGGATGGCGGGAGGATCTCGCGAATGGTCAGTCGATCTCGGTCCGATTGAGCCGTCCGGCTGACACCGTCGGCGTCGAAAGCCTGCACGACCATTGCTCAGAGGCTTCTCGGTACCAGCGTTACTTCACTCCGATGAACAGTTGGCGTGAGGACAACCTGAGGCACATCAGTGGAGGGCATCGGGGAGCAACTCTGGTGGTCACGGAAGACCGGGAGCGGATCATTGCGCTGGGCAACGTCTTCCCCGTTGGGCCAGAAGACACTCAGTCTGCAGAGATCGCCGTGCTGGTGGATGACGCCTGGCAGGGTCTAGGAGTGGGGGCATTGCTCACCGAGCATCTCATCGATGTCGCGCGACGGATGGAGTTCGACCGATTGGTGGCCTATGTCCTTGCCGACAACCGGGGCATGCGATCGCTGCTCGCGTCCTCGAGCTTGACCTGGCGTGCGACACCTGACCATGACATGGGCACCACAGTGGTGTGTCTGGTCGCTGACCTTGTGTGATCCAGTCTGCACAGATCCACCGCTCGCGCACAGATCCACCGCTCGCGCACAGATCCACCGCTCGCGCACAGATCCACCGCTCGCGAGGGGGTGTCAGAGGACGGAGCCCTTGATGGGCTGCAGCTTCGCACGAGACTCGGCGAGCTCATCCTCGGGATCCGAGCCGGCCACGATCCCGCACCCCGCGAAGGCCTGAATCCGCGATCCCTCGATATCGATGTGAGCGCAGCGCAATGCGATGCCGAACTCGCCATCGCCATGGTGATCGAACCAGCCGACGGGACCGGCATAGCGCCCTCGGTCCATGCCCTCGAGCTCACGGATGATGGCGAAGGCTCTCTCTGTGGGGGTGCCGCAGACAGCGGCCGTCGGATGCAGCGAAGCTGCCAGGGCCAGCACGGGAGCGGAGTCTGCGAGGCGACCTGTCACATCGGTCGCCAGATGCTGGACGTTTGCGAGTTCGAGGACGCGAGGACGCTCGGGAACCTCGAGGTCGGTGCAATGCGCGGCTAGCGCCTTCGCAACGGAGTGGACGGCGTACTCGTGCTCGATCGCGTCCTTGTCGCTCGCCAGGAGGGCGCGCGCGAGTCCGGCGTCGTCCTGGCTGTCGCGTCGGCTCACGGTGCCCGCGAGAACCCGACTGGTGACGAGGTCGCCCGTGCGGCGGACGAGTAGCTCTGGCGTCGCACCCAGCAGGTTGTCGATGCAGAAGGTCCACGTCGACGGATAGGAGTCGGCCAGCTGCATCAGCAGATGGCGGGGGTCCAGCGGTCCGTCGACGCTGCCGATGATGTCCCGTGCGAGTACCACCTTGTCGATCTCGCCGGACCCGATGCGGTGCACAGCCTCGGCGACGGTGTCCTTCCACTCGTCTGCTGAGCGAGCACCATCCGTCCACGTGACGGCCTCGGGCGACTTGGGAACCGATGCTGGCGGCAGTGAGACGAGGGGCGACTTGCCGTCGTCGATCGTGGTGATCCACGCCTGGCCCGATCGGCGACCGACGACGACGCGGGGAAGGATGATGATGGACGTTGCGGTCTCGTCGTCGAACGAGAACGAACCGAAGGCGATCGGGCCGGTCCCGGGCATGCTCACGGTGTCGTCGATGTCGAACGTGGTGCACAGGTTCGACCACCAGCGCTGCGTCCGGCTGAAGCGTTCGTGACCTCGAACCTCGAGTCGAGCAGCAACCCCCCAGCCGATCAGTCCCTCTCCGTTGCGCACCCAGGCGAGAGGGTCATTCAACGGAAGTCTTGCGAGGAGATCGGTTGGATCGTCGATCGGCCGGGTGGTGACGCGCACCCGGCCTGTGCCGACCGCTGGATGAGCGCCGGAAGAGGTCTGGGCCGTCAACGGTCGCGGGGTGGTCGGGGACGTCACATGTCAAGGCTAGAGCCAGTGCTGTGAAGCGGCATGTCGGGCGAGGTGGTTGGATCCTCCTGTGGCTCGAGCTGATCTGGACAAGGCCCCCGCTGACGTTGCGGCGATGTTCGACGACGTCGCCGAGCGCTACGACCTGACGAACGATGTGCTGGCCCTGGGCCAGACGCGGCGTTGGCGCAGCGCGGTCGTGAATGCAGTTGATCCGCAGCCGGGGGAGCGAATCCTCGACCTCGCAGCGGGTACGGGTACGTCGAGTGTGCCCTTCGCCCGTGCCGGAGCCACGGTCGTACCCACGGACTTCTCTCTTGGAATGCTTCAAGTGGGCAAGAGACGGCAGTCCGCACTGCCCTTCGTCGCAGGCGATGGCATGTGCCTGCCCTTCCGCGATGCCTCGTTCGACGCGGCCACGATCTCTTTCGGCCTGAGGAACATCCACGACCGGATGGCGGGACTTCGGGAGATTCGTCGCGTCGTCCGCCCCGGCGGTCGTCTGGTCGTGTGCGAGTTCTCCCACCCCACGTGGGCTCCATTCCGCACCGTCTACACGGAGTACCTGATGAAGGCGCTGCCGACCATTGCAGAGAAGACATCGTCGAATCCCGATGCCTATGTCTACCTGGCGGAGTCGATTCGGGCATGGCCCGATCAGGCGGCACTGGCCCAGGATCTTCTGGAATGCGGCTGGACTTCCGTCCAATGGCGCAATCTCAGCGGGGGAATCGTCGCCCTCCACCGTGGAGTTCGAGGGGTGTGAAGGCGATGTTCGGCGCCCACTATGCTTGTCCCGGTCGTGAAGTGTTTCACAAACGCGCAATTCGTGAGGAGATCCGGGCTTGAACGTCTATACCCCGATCCTCGTGCTCGGGCTACTCGCTTTCGCCTTCGCCGTGTTCTCCGTGACGGCAGCCACGTTCACCGGACCCAAGCGGTACAACCGTGCGAAGTACGACGCCTACGAGTGCGGCATCGAGCCCACCCCGCGGCCCATCGGCGGCGGTCGCTTCCCGGTCAAGTACTACCTGACCGCGATGCTGTTCATCGTCTTCGACATCGAGATCGTGTTCCTGTACCCCTGGGCGGTCGCGTTCGACCAGCTCGCGCTCTTCGGCCTGATCGAGATGTTCCTGTTCATCATCACCGTGCTGGTCGTCTACGCATATGTGTGGCGTCGTCGCGGGCTCGAGTGGGACTGAGGGAGCGGAATCATGGGACTTGAAGAAGCACTGCCGTCGGGCGTTCTGCTGACGACGGTCGAGAAGTTCGCCGGGTACGCCCGCAAGGGCTCGCTCTGGCCGGCCACCTTCGGCCTCGCCTGCTGCGCGATCGAGATGATGGCCGCCGGTGGACCCCGTTTCGACATCGCTCGATACGGCATGGAGGTCTTCCGTGCCTCGCCCCGTCAGGCCGATCTCATGATCGTGGCCGGTCGAGTGAGCCAGAAGATGGCACCGGTCCTGCGTCAGATCTACGACCAGATGCCCAATCCGAAGTGGGTCATCTCCATGGGCGTCTGCGCCTCCAGCGGCGGAATGTTCAACAACTACGCGATCGTCCAGGGCGTCGACCACGTCGTCCCCGTGGACATCTACCTGCCCGGCTGCCCGCCGCGTCCGGAGATGCTCTTCGACGCCATCCTCAAGCTGCACGACAAGATCCAGGACACCAAGATCGGCGCCCACCGTCGTGACGAGGTTGTCGAGCTTGAGGCGGCGGCACTAATGGCGCCGACGACCTTGGAGCTGAAGGGCCTCATGCGATGAGCGACCCCAGCGTTCCGGTCGTCCCGCAGGGGGTCGAGGAACTCGACATCATCGGCGTGCGCAACGGGGCCTTCGGCGCCGTCGATGGAGGCGACACGAGCGGCTTCGGCGGCCTCGTCGACCCCATCGTCCTGCCGGCGCCCGCCCAGCGGCCGTTCGGCGGCTGGTTCGACGAGGTCTCGGACGAGCTTGAGCTGGCTCTCCAGGCGCACGGTCTCCCGGTGACCGAGGCGATCGAGAAGGTCGTCATCCACCGTGACGAGATCACCTACCACGTGCGTCGTGAGCACCTTGTGGCCTTCACGACGCTGCTGCGTGACGAGCCCGGCCTGCGCTTCGAGATGTGCCTGGGCGTCAACGGCGTGCACTACCCGGGAGAGGAGGGCCGCGAGCTCCACGCGGTCTACCACTTCCTGTCGATCACCCACAACCGTCGCGTGCGTGTGGAGGTCTCCATGCCCGACGGTGACGCGGTCATCCCGTCGATCGTCGCCGTCTACCCGACGTGCGACTGGCACGAGCGCGAGACCTGGGACTTCTTCGGCATCGTGTTCGAAGGCCACCCCGCACTCACCCGCATCATGATGCCCGACGACTGGCCGGGCCACCCTCAGCGCAAGGACTACCCCCTCGGCGGCATCCCCGTCGAGTTCAATGGCGGCACCATCCCGCCGCCCGATCAGCGGAGGTCGTACAACTGATGTCGACCGACAACGTCACCTTCACCAGCGCGGAGTCCTCGGACTCCTATGCCGGCTCCTACGACACCACCGAGGGGCGGGTCTACTCCGTCTCCGGGGGCGATTGGGACACCATCTCCGGTGCTCCCGAGGGCGAGCAGGACCGCATCGTCGTCAACATGGGTCCCCAGCATCCGTCGACCCACGGCGTTCTGCGCCTGATCCTCGAGATCGACGGCGAGACCGTCACCGAGGCACGTGCCGGCATCGGCTACCTGCACACCGGCATCGAGAAGAACATGGAGTTCCGCTCGTGGGTCCAAGGTGTCACCTTCGTGACCCGCATGGACTACCTGACGCCGATGTTCAACGAGACGGCCTACTGCCTCGCGATCGAGAAGGCACTGGACGTCACCGATCAGATTCCTGAGCGCGCGAGCGTCATCCGCGTCATGATGATGGAGCTCAACCGGATCTCCTCGCACCTCGTGGCGCTGGCGACGGGCGGCATGGAACTCGGCGCCCTCACTGCGATGGAGTTCGGGTTCCGGGAGCGCGAGCTCGTCCTCGACATCTTCGAGATGGTGTCGGGTCTGCGCATGAACAGTGCGTACGTCCGGCCCGGGGGCGTCGCCCAGGACCTGCCCGCCGACGGCGAGCAGAAGATTCGCGACACGATCCCGTTGCTGCGCAAGCGTTTGAAGGACACGGCCGATCTTCTGGTCGACAACGCCATCTGGATGGGTCGCACGGTCGATGTCGGCTACCTCGACCTGGCCGGCTGCATGGCGCTGGGCATCACGGGCCCGGTACTGCGGGCGACCGGCCTTCCGCACGACCTGCGCAAGACCCAGCCCTACTGCGGCTACGAGAACTACGAGTTCGACGTCATCACGAAGACGTCGGCCGATGTCTACGGGCGCTTCCTGATCCGCATCGAGGAGATGGAGCAGTCACTTCGCATCGTCGAGCAGGCACTCGACAAGCTGGTTCCGGGTCCGGTGATGATCGAGGACAAGAAGATCGCCTGGCCCGCTCAGCTGTCCATCGGCAGCGACGGCCAGGGCAACTCTCCGGAGCACATCAAGGAGATCATGTCCGAGTCGATGGAGGCGTTGATCCATCACTTCAAGCTCGTCACCGAGGGCTTCCGAGTCCCGGCCGGACAGATCTACTCGGCTGTGGAGTCCCCCAAGGGCGAGCTCGGCTGCCACATCGTGAGCTCCGGCGGAACCCGCCCCTACCGGGTGCACTTCCGCGACCCGTCCTTCACGAATCTGCAGTCGGTGGCAGTGATGTCCGAAGGCAGCATGATCTCCGACGTCATCGCCGCGGTCGCCAGCATCGACCCGGTCATGGGCGGCGTGGACCGCTAGGCGATAGGGAAGAGACGACATGGCAATCAGCGAGACCACCCGCGAGCAGCTGCACGAGCTGGTCGTCAGGTATCCGCAACCCCGCTCGGCCCTGATGCCGATGCTGCATCTGCTGCAGAGCCTCGACGGGGAGGTGACCCCAGACGGCATTGCGGTGTGCGCAGAAGCAGCGGGTGTCAGTGCCGCAGAGGCCACCGCGGTGGCGTCCTTCTACACGATGTACAAGCGCAAGCCGGTCGGCAAGCATCACATCGGCGTGTGCGTGAACACCATGTGCGGCCTGCTGGGCGGCGACGCGGTGTACGACGCGGTCAGTGAGCGCCTCGGGGTGGGACACGATCAGCCCACTGCTGACGGGGAGTTCTGGCTCGAGCGGATCGAGTGCCAGGCCGCGTGCACCCACGCGCCGGTGATGACGGTCGACTGGGAGTTCATGGACGACGTCACCCCCACGACTGCGGTCGACGTCATCGATCGTCTCGAGCGCGGGGAGGTCGTCCACTCCACTCGGGGCCCGGTGATCCGAGACTTCCGTGCCACGGAGCACTCGCTGGCCTTCCCGGAGGACGGGCTTGCAGGCGAGGGTTCGCCGGTCGACGACAAGATGCTCGCCGGTCTTCGAGTCGCTCAGGAGCGGGGCATGACCGCTCCTGCCATTCCCACAGCTGGACAGGAGGCCTGAGCGATGACGCTGACCCCGGTCATAACGGAGCACTGGGACGACCCGGAGCTGTACACGCTGGCGGGCTATCGCCGTCATGGCGGCTACACCGCACTCGAGTCCGCGCTGAAGCAGGATCCTGACGCCATCATCGGCACGGTCAAGGACTCCGGCCTTCGTGGTCGTGGCGGCGCTGGCTTCCCCACCGGCCTGAAGTGGAGCTTCGTCCCGCAGAACGACGGCAAGCCGCACTATCTGGTCGTCAACGCTGACGAGTCTGAGCCGGGTGCCTGCAAGGACATCCCGATCATGATGGCCAATCCGCACTCGCTGGTGGAGGGCGTCATCATCACGTCCTTCGCCATCCGTGCGAACCATGCCTTCATCTACATTCGTGGCGAGGTGCCCGAGGCCATTCGCCGCGTGGCCAATGCCGTGCGCGAAGCACGCGAGGCCGGGCTCCTGGGCCGCAACATCCTCGGATCCGGCTTCGACCTCGACGTCGTCATCCACTCCGGTGCGGGTGCGTATATCTGCGGCGAGGAGACCGCCCTCCTCAACTCCCTCGAGGGCCTGCGCGGTCAGCCGCGGCTCAAGCCCCCATTTCCTGCGGTGGCCGGTCTGTACGCGTCACCGACCGTCATCAACAACGTCGAGACGATCTGCAACATCCCGTACATCGTCGGGCGCGGTGTCGACTGGTTCCGCCAGTTCGGCACGGAGAAGTCGCCTGGCTTCAAGGTCTTCGCCGTATCCGGGCACGTGAACCGTCCGGGCATCTACGAGGCTCCTCTGGGCATCACGATGCGCGAGCTTCTCGACTACGCCGGCGGAATGATCGACGGGCGCCCCGTGAAGTTCTGGCTCCCGGGCGGCTCCTCAGTGCCGATGCTGACGGCGGAGCACCTGGACCTGCCGATGACCTACGAGGCCATGGCCGAGGCGGGCACCATGCTCGGCACGGGAACGCCCATGATCTTCAACGACACAGTGAGCGTCGTGAAGGCCGTGACTCGCTGGCTGGAGTTCTACAAGCACGAGTCCTGCGGCAAGTGCACGCCCTGCCGCGAAGGCACGTACTGGATCACCGGAACTCTCGAGCGGTTCCAGGAGGGGCACGGCACCGACCGCGAGATGGAGACCCTCGTCGATCTGTGCGGACAGATCGCCGGACGTTCGTTCTGCGCGCTGGGTGATGCGGCGGCAACGCCTTACCCCGCGGCCATGAAGTACTTCCGTGACGAGTTCGTCGCGGCAACCACCACGCCGGTCGATGACAGCTTCGATCCGGCTGCGTCCTATGTGTTCTCGGGAGTTGCAGCGCGATGACGGTCACCAGCAACAGCGGACCCGGCTCTGACGTCGAGATCCCCTCAGACATGATCTCCGTCGTCATCGACGGCGTTGACATGATGGTTCCCAAGGGAACCCTTGTCATTCGCGCGGCTGAGCAGCTCGGCATCGAGATCCCTCGCTTCTGCGATCATCCGCTGCTCGACCCGGTCGCCGCCTGTCGTGCCTGCCTGATCGAGGTCGAGGGCATGCCCAAGCCGCAGCCCGCCTGTGCGCAGGTTCTGAACGACGGCATGAACGTCAAGACTCAGTACGCGTCCGAGGTGGCGCGGCTGGCTCAAGAGGGCGTCATGGAGTTCCTGCTCCTGAACCATCCGCTCGACTGCCCCGTCTGCGACAAGGGCGGCGAGTGCCCGCTGCAGAACCAGGCCATGTCTGTGGGGCGGCCCGAGTCCCGCTTCGACGGTGAGAAGCGTGAGTTCGAGAAGCCCATCAACGTCAGTGCCCAGGTGCTGCTCGATCGGGAGCGCTGCGTGTCCTGCGCCCGATGCACCCGCTTCGCCGAGCAGATCGCCGGCGACCCCATGATCGAGCTTCTCGAGCGCGGCTCCAAGCAGCAGGTCGGCACCGCGTCGGACGAGCCGTTCGACTCGTACTTCTCCGGCAACACCGTCCAGATCTGCCCGGTCGGCGCACTCACGAGCGCGTCGTACCGTTTCCGCTCCCGTCCGTTCGACCTCGTGTCTGTCCCGACCACCTGCGAGCACTGCGCCTCCGGTTGTTCGCTGCGCACTGACTACCGTCGTGGCGTCGTCACTCGGCGACTGGCCTGGGACGACCCCGAGGTCAACGAGGAATGGAACTGCGACAAGGGCCGTTTTGCCTTCGCCTATCAGCGCAACGGACGCATCGAGCACCCGATGATCCGCGAGAACGGTGAGCTGCGCGTGGCATCGTGGCCCGAGGCCATCGATGCCGCAGCCCGTGGACTCGCCGCTGCGCGCGGCAGCGTCGGCGTCCTTGTCGGCGGCCGCAGCACGATCGAGGATGCCTACGCCTACTCTCGGTTCGCCCGTACTGCGCTCGCCTCCGACGACATCGACTTCCGGGTCCGCGAGACCTCGGACGAGGAGACCGCCTTCCTCGCGTCGAGTGTTGCCGGGGCGCCTGTCTCCGTCTCCTATGACGAGCTCGAGTCGGCCCCTGTCGTTCTTCTCGTCGATCTGGAGCCCGAGGACGAGTCACCGATCGTCTTCCTGCGGCTGCGCAAGGCATCTCGCCGCGGGACTTCCGTCATCTCGGTGGGAGCCGTCGCAAGCACTGGGCTCGGCAAGATGGCGGGCCGCCTGGTCCCCGCCCGTCCGGGTCAGGAAGCACGCGCTCTTCGCGAGCTCGACGACGACGCACGCACCCTGCTCGCCCAGCCGGGTGCGGTGATCATGGTCGGTGAGCGCGCTGCCGGATCGGCGGGCACTCTCACAGCAGTTCTGGAGCTCGCGCAGTCGACGGGTGCTGTTGTCGCGTGGGTGCCGAGGCGTGCAGGTGAGCGTGGAGCCCTGGACGCTGGTGCACTCGCCGGTCTGCTTCCCGGCGGTCGCCCGCTCGAGGATCCGCAGGCGCGAGAGCAGGTGGCAGCGGCCTGGGGCGTGGAGGTCACCGACCTGCCGGCCGTGAACGGCCGCTCGGGCTCTGCGCTGCTCGAGGCAGTTCGTGACGGTGAGCTGGCCGCACTGCTCGTCGCCGGTGTCGAACTCGCCGACTACAGCGATCCGACCCTGGCGTTGGCCGCTGTCGACAATGCGCCTTTCGTCGTCTCGTTGGAGAACCACCACTCGGAGGTGACCGAGCGGGCCGACGTCGTGCTCCCGGTCGCCGTCGTGACGGAGAAGGCCGGAACCTTCCTGGACTGGGAGGGTCGTCCGCGTCCCTTCGGCCAGGTCTTCCGCGACGCCCTGACCATGAGCGATGCCAAGGTGCTGTCCATGGTCGCCGAGGCGATGGGCGCGTCCCTCCCCGGCGACGTGCGTGCCATCCGAGTGGAGATGGGAAGCCTCGGTCCGTGGTCGGGTCATCGGTTCGCGGCGCCGAATGCGCAGCCCGGCGACCGGAGCGACGGCGTAGTCCTCGCCTCCTGGCGTCTGCTGCTCGACTCGGGTCTCATGCAGGACGGCGAGCCGCACTTGGCGGCCACCGCTCGGCCCACGGTCGCCGTGGCAGCCGCGACGATGGCGGCCGCTCTCGGTGAGACCGTGACGATCAGCGGCCCGTCGGGCTCGGTCACCCTGCCGCTGGAGAAGGGCGAGGTTGCCGAAGGAGTGGTCTGGGTGCCGATGAACTCCCCGGGCTGCCACATCCATCGGGATCTCGGTGCCGTCCCAGGCTCGTCCGTCCAGGTCTCCGCGGGAGGCGTGGCATGACCGATTCCCAGTTCGGCCTCTTCGGCACCGATCCGTGGTGGCTGGTCATCCTCAAGGTGCTGGCGATCTTCGTCATGCTCGTCCTGCTCACGCTCTTCACCATCTGGTGGGAGCGGCGCGTTGTGTCACGCATGCAGAACCGCATCGGACCGAACCGGGTCGGCCCCCAGGGCCTGCTGCAGTCGCTGATGGACGGCATAAAGCTGGCACTCAAGGAGGAGATCATCCCGACGTCGGCCCACCTGGCCGTCTTCTGGATAGCTCCGGTGATCTCGGCGACCATGGCATTCCTCGCCTTCGCCGTCATCCCCTTCGGCCCGGAGGTCTCGATCTTCGGAACCATGACCCCGCTCCAGCTCACCGACTTCCCGGTCTCGGTGCTGTACGTCCTCGCGATTGCCTCCATCGGCATCTACGGAATCGTGCTGGGCGGCTGGGCATCCGGATCCACGTACCCGCTGCTGGGCGGTCTTCGCTCAAGCGCGCAGATGATCTCGTACGAGATCGCCATGGGACTGTCCTTCGTCGCGGTCTTCCTCTACGCAGGATCCATGTCCACGTCGCAGATCGTCCTGGCCCAGGAGCCCATCTGGTTCGCGATCATCCTGCTGCCGTCCTTCCTCATCTACTGCACTGCAATGGTCGGCGAGACCAACCGCGCACCCTTCGACCTTCCCGAGGCCGAGGGTGAGCTCGTCGGTGGTTTCCACACGGAGTACTCATCGCTGAAGTTCGCGTTGTTCTTCCTGGCCGAGTACATCAACATGGTCACCGTCTCGGCGATGGCCACGACCCTCTTCCTTGGTGGCTGGCGTGCGCCGTGGCCGGTTTCCCTTTGGGAGGGCGCCAACGAGGGCTGGTGGCCGATCCTGTGGTGGCTGCTGAAGGTGCAGATCTTCATCTTCTGCTTCATCTGGCTGCGCGGCACATTGCCACGCATGCGTTACGACCAGTTCATGCGCTTTGGCTGGAAGGTGCTCATCCCGGTCTCGATCGCGTGGATCATGATCGTGGCCCTGGCCAGGGTGCTGCGCGATGACGTTTCGCTCACGACGACCGAGATCCTCATCGCCGGGGCCGTCGTGATCGTGGTCCTGCTCATCGGATCGTGGCTCCTGCAGTCGCGCCAGGATCGCCGTCAGCGAAGGATCGACGAGGAGGAGGCCGCCGCTGCGGCTGCTCCGTTCGACCCGATGGCGGCGAGTTTCCCGGTGCCCCCGCTGCCGGGTCAATCGTTCACCTACACGTCGCGCAGGGCCGCTGCACAGGGGACGACCATCGTCCAGGAGACAACGGTCACGGCCGATGTCGAACCGGACATCGACACCGCGAGTGACTCCGATGGGGAGGACAACCATGGCTGAGTTGCCGCAGGCCGTTCGTGGCTTCGGCGTCACCTTCCTGACCATGTTCAAGAAGGTGGTGACGGAGCAGTATCCCGAGCAGAAGGTCCCGACCCAGCCGCGCTTCCATGGGCGGCACCAGCTCAATCGCTGGGCTGATGGCCTGGAGAAGTGCGTCGGCTGCGAGCTGTGCGCCTGGGCGTGCCCGGCCGATGCCATCCTCGTGGAGGGCGCCGATAACACCGATGAGGAGCGTTTCTCCCCGGGCGAGCGATACGGCCGCGTCTACCAGATCAACTACCTGCGCTGCATCTTCTGCGGCCTGTGCATCGAGGCATGCCCCACTCGGGCCCTGACGATGACCAATGAGTACGAGCTCGCCGACGACAGTCGCTCCAAGCTGATCTTCGAGAAGGAGGACCTGCTGGCCCCGCTGCTGCCGGGCATGGTGGCACCGCCGCATGACCTCTACCCCGGCACGAACGAGCGGAGCTACTACTCCAACGAGGTCACTGGCTCGTCCCCCGAGCAGGTCACGAGCCATGCCGAGCAGGCAGGGGAGGAGCAGGCGTGATGGCCCCCTTGGCCGACACGGTCACCGACGTGAACACCGGGGAGCAGGTGGTGTTCTGGGTGACGGCGATCCTGGCGGTTGCCGGCGCGCTGGGCATGATCCTGTCCCGAAAGGCGGTTCACAGTGCGCTGTGGATCGCTCTGACCATGATCAACCTGGCGATTCTCTACATCGCGAACTCGGCGCCGTTCCTGGGCATGGTCCAGATCATCGTCTACACCGGCGCCGTCATGATGCTGTTCCTGTTCGTGCTCATGGTGGTGGGCGTGGACTCGTCCGACTCCCTGATCGAGACCATCAAGGGGCAGCGGCTCGCCGCCATCCTGCTCGGACTGGGCATGGGGATCCTGCTCGTCTGGGGAATCGGGAATGCGCTTGTCGAGTCACCGTCCGTGGGTCTCACCGCCGCCAATGAGGAGTTCGGCGGCAACGTCGAGGGCATCGCGAACCTGATCTTCACGCGCTACCTGCTTGTGTTCGAGCTCACCTCGGCCCTGCTCATCACGGCCGCCATGGGTGCGATGGTGCTGGCACACCGGGATCGATGGAAGCCGCTGCCCTCGCAGCGCGATCTGTCGCTGGCCCGGTTCCGCAGTGGCCAGCACCCCGGCAACCTGCCGAACCCGGGTGTGTACGCACGTCACAACGCTGTCGATACACCTGCTCTCCTCCCTGATGGCGGGACGAGCGATATCAGCGTTCCCGCACCGGTGCGTGCCCGTGGTGACGAGCGACCCCTCGACCGCGTCGATATCGACGAGGTGCGACAGATCTCCGAAGGAGAGTCAGATCTGCCTGAGGGGAGCAAGGAATGAATCCGATGAACTATGTGGTGCTGTCTGCACTGCTGTTCACGATCGGATCGCTCGGCGTCCTCGTGCGACGCAACGCGATCGTCGTGTTCATGTCGGTGGAGCTCATGCTGAACGCCGCGAACCTGGCGTTCGTCTCCTTCGCGCGGATGAATGGCAACCTCGACGGCCAGGTGGTGGCGTTCTTCGTCATGGTTGTTGCTGCCGCCGAAGTGGTGGTCGGCCTGGCCATCATCGTGACCATCTTCCGGACCCGACGCTCGGCGTCGATCGATGAGCCGAACCTGTTGAAGTACTGATGACCTCTGTGAACCCGACGATCGATAGGACCGCACTGTGACCGAGTTGATGCCCGCCGAGGGGGTGTTCTCCCTCATCTGGCTGCTGATGGCGCTGCCCCTCGCCGGAGCGGCTGTGCTGCTCTTCGGTGGTCGCCGCACCAACGCCTGGGGGCCCTTCCTCGGCATCCTCACGGTGTCGGCCTCGGCCGTGATCGGCTGGATCATGCTGCTGTCGATGATGGGCAACGCTCCTGAGGAGCGGACCTTCGACCAGACGCTGTTCACCTGGGTGTCGGTTGGCGACTTCCAGGCGGACATGGCCTTCCAGCTGGATCAGCTGTCGATGGTCTTCGTCCTGCTGATCACGTCCGTCGGTGCCCTCATCCACGTCTACTCGCTGGGCTACATGTCGCACGACCGTGATAGGCGCAAGTTCTTCGGATACCTGAACCTGTTCGTCGGTGCGATGCTGATCCTGGTCCTCGCCAACAACTTCCTCCTCCTCTACGTGGGCTGGGAGGGCGTCGGTCTCGCGAGCTACCTGCTGATCGGCTTCTGGCAGCACAAGCCGTCGGCCGCAGCCGCTGCCAAGAAGGCGTTCGTCATCAACCGCGTCGGCGATGTGGGCCTGAGCCTGGCGATCATGCTGATGTTCGTGACCTTCGGGTCGATCTCCTTCCAGGACGTCTTCGGGCAGGCCAG
>Ga0181559_10000292_pt1 | contig 44578 bp, 45 predicted proteins | sample 011ome_21_FD_133752 | JGI IMG/M metagenome (GOLD analysis project Ga0181559, IMG submission 133752) | Coastal salt marsh microbial communities from the Groves Creek Marsh, Skidaway Island, Georgia - 011508AT metaG (megahit assembly) | ecosystem: Environmental > Aquatic > Marine > Intertidal... | reverse complement strand
TGCGTGCTCTCCGTTGGTGTAGTCAGAGAATACGTTGAGTACTTGTGCACCCTGATTCGCGCCTACCTCCGTAGCAATATTGCTGATTTGTTCGAAACTTACTTTCGAGGGGAAGCCATAGCCGCCCACATAATTACCGCCGTCGAAGACATTAACGTAGCTAAACCAGCCAGCAATAGGTGCATCCAAGTTGGGGTCAGCTGCCTCGAAGTCGTCAGAGAATTCGAAGCTCGCTGGCTCGGGGGCAGGAGGCATGAGAACCGCATCAATGACGTGGATCACACCGTTATTAGCGGGCACATCGGTAATAATAACTTTGGCGTCATTAATGAAGAGTTCCTCGTCGACAACCGAGATGCTGACAGTATCGCCATTAAGCATTTCCACATCTGAGCCGTCCATACTCTTCGCCGTCTCAGAATCTACCGGTCCCTGGTAGAGGTGATAGAGCAGTACGTTAGCCAGTGCGTCGGGGTCTGCAAGCAGTGCCTCTAAAGCGGCGCTATCCACAGCAGCAAACGCGTCATCAGTGGGGGCAAACACCGCAAGGTCTGCCATTGGGTCGAGGAGAGCTCCGGTCAAATTGGCGGCCTCGACAGCCGTTAGCAAGGTAGTGAAAGCACCATTGGCTGCAGCTACCTCGACTATGGTGCCAGGCCCGGCACTTGGGGGTGCGAGGACTGCATCGATGACGTGAATAATGCCATTGGCCGCCACAATGTCTTGAATGATGATACTCGAGCCGTTGATTTTGAGTATGCCATCAACGATATCAACGCTGGCCAGGTCGCCGTTCGCCATCTCGATATCGGTGCCATAGGCGGCGGTTGCTGCAATTGAATCGACCGCAGCATCGGCAATAACGTGATAGGTCAACACATTGGTCAGGCGATCGATGTCTAGTAACAGTGCATCGATGGTCGTTTGGCCTAGCATGGCAAACGCATCATCGGTGGGTGCAAATACCGTAAGCGTCGCATCAGGATCTGACAATGTACCTACCAAATCCGCTGCAGTTGCAGCAGTAACCAATGTTTCAAACCGGTCGTCAGCTACCGCGATTTCGGCAATGGTGAGTTCCGATGGCGTTAGATCGGGCGGCAATAGCACGACGTCAATGACGTGGATGATACCGTTGGATGCCTCAATATCTGTAGTAGTAACTTTGGCTTCGTTAATGTATAGCTCGCCGTCGCGTAGTGTCACGGCGACCTTGCCGCCATTTACCACTGCTACTGTGGTGCCAGCAGCGTCTGTTGCGGCGGTGGAGTCCACTGTACCGTCGATGACGTGATAGGTGAGCACATTTGTCAGCGCATCTACGTCTTTAAGCGAGGTGGCCACTGCTTCGGGTAACGCCTTAAAGGCATCGTTTGTGGGTGCGAACACCGTGAAAGACGCTGTTTCATCGCTGAGTGTCGACGCCAAGCCCGCCGCTTCAATAGCAGAAACCAGCTCTTCAAAACCCTCGGTTTCAGAGGCGACCTCAACAATGGTGCCAGGACCTGGAGGTGGAGGTGGAGGTGGCGGTGCCGGAGGCTCCGGGAGTAGCTCAGAGGGATTACTGCCACCGCCGCAGGCGCTGAGCAAGATTGCTAGGCACAGACCTCCTGTCCAGCCTGCGAAGGACTTCCATGTAGGTGTTGTCATTTTAACCTCGATATTAAAAATTGTTCCGAGGTAACTAGGGCATCAGTGACTAACCCAGATGTTTCTCCACGCGCCAATAACTGGACGAAAAATGGTCAATTTGGGGACAGGCTGCCACCAGAAATTAATCTTTTTACAACCACCGCAGTAACAGGCTGGGTTGATGGTACTTAATTGCCACTCACATACTGTTTGAGTGTGAGACCTGTGCGAATATGGATGAGCCCTGAGTTATACGTTGGCAGAACACCAAGCACAGTGGGAAAAATAGAAGAAAAAATGGGAGCAGGCATGGCTAAGCACAGTACCAAGTCAATAATTGACACCAAAGAATGGCGCCAATACGGCCTCAATGTCGCACCCGCGGTAATGGGTATGACGCTGGTCGCTATTCATGCTTATGCGCTCGGTGTCATGATAGAGCCGCTCGAGACTGAGTTTGGTTGGTCGCGCGCGGAAATATCGGCAGGCCCCTTGGTCACTTCAGTTGTCGCTTTGGTTTTGGCTGTGTTGGGTGGCAAGCTGGTTGACCGCTTGGGACCGAGAACCGTTGCGTTATTTGGCGTGCCTTTCTACGCCATCGCTTTGTCTATGATTGCGCTGGCCGGACCAAACCTGTGGTCATGGTTGGCGCTTTACGCATTACTGGCTGTTGCACTGGTCAGTGTTTATCCCAGTGTCTGGACCGCGGCGATTGCGCGGCGTTTTGAGGCTAACCGTGGCATCGCCATGGCGATCGTTCTTTCGGGTACGGGGATCGCCTCGACGGTTGTACCCTACCTGGGGGCAACGCTGATTGAGACCTATGGTTGGCGCGGCGCCTATGTGGGCATGGGGTTGCTCTCATTCATTGTAGTGTTCCCACTCGTTGTTCTGATGTTTGCACGCGATACGCTGCCTAATAGCGCTACGCAGCAAGCGCCTGTCGCTGATGGTGGTAAAAGTAGATCTGAACTGCTGTCACCAAAGTTCCTTCGGCTAGCTGTCGCCGGCGTTATTTACTCGCTTGGCGCAACCGGTATTGGTATTAATGCTGTACCGATTCTGATGGAAGAGGGATTCAGCTTAATTGCTGCGGCTGAAGTAGCTGGTTTCATAGGGCTGGGCACCATTACAGGCCGAATCGTGGGGGGGTTGCTGCTTGATCATCTTGACGGTCGCTTTGTGGCAATCGGTTGCGCTCTAGGTGCTATGTCTGCTGCGGTGATATTGCTTGCCACAGATCAATCGGCATTTGCCGCCTCTATTGCCTGCTTGCTACTCGGATTCACGGCGGGAGCGGAATATGATGCTTGTGCGTACCTTACCTCGCGTCACTTCTCACAACGCCATTTTGCTGCGCTATTTGGGTTGTTGGGAGGTTTGTTTGGTTTTACCTCCGGTGTTGCACCCTTTATCGCTAATGCTCTCTACGGCATCTCTGCTAGTTACGATGGCATCCTTATCGCTGTTGTGCCTTTATTTTGTATCGCCAGCGTGCTGTTTTTATCGCTTGGAAAATATCCGGAGCTCGCACCGACATGATGATATCAAGCAAACGTGAGGTGCCCGCCATGACGCTTGGAGAACATTTGCTGCTGATAATCCGAGCCATACCCATGCTGATTGGATTGGGTGTTTCAATGCCATTGATCGCTTCACCTATGGGTAGCGGAGACAATAGGGGTGGCGCGTGGATTGTTGGATGGGAGGAATTAATTGAAACATTAGAAACATTACCCGCCGAGATGCTCGATGCACTGCCACCCGAGGTGCGCGATGACCCCAACGTACAGCAGGAATTAGCGAGAGTGATGCTGTCGGCGATTTCATCGTCGACACTTTCCAGCCTGGGCGGAGATCCTCGTTACCCTGAGTTCTTGCCTTCGCTCGGCAGACTGATGAACATTGGCCAACCGAACGCTGACACAATTTACAAGACGGTCCGCGTCGATCCGACTGGTGTCTACAGAATTTACGGTAGCAAAGGTTCAGTGAGGATGCTGACGCTCAGCCAATCGGTGGGCGCCAAGAATGGCCAGCCTTCACCAAGAGTCTTTGACCATGATCTGAATGCCGTCAACGCAGACACGAATGGTCAATTTGAAGTGATTCTTAGTCAGGAACGTCCTACAGATTATGAGGGGCATTGGTGGGCATTGCAGCCGTCGGCGAACAGTTTGTTGTTGCGGGTTGTAAGTTCCGATTGGCTGACCGAGCAGGAACCCAAAATTGCTATCGAACGGCTGGATCCCCTTGAACAGCCATACCGTCAATCAGCCGTTAATCTGCAGCGGCAATTGCAAAGCCTGCCTCGTGCCATCAGCTTCGTGTCCAAATTGTTTGTGGGGCATGTATATAAATTGCGGGATGAGGGCGTGGTGAATACATTGCGGACGCTGGATGTATCGCAGATTGGCGGTCTCAACAGTCAGTACTATTACGAGGGGGTTTACCAGCTAGAGGACGATGAAGCGCTGTTAGTCGAGACGGTTGTTCCAGAGAACTGCTTGTATCGCTCGATTATTTTGACTAATCACCTATACGAAACTACCGACTGGTATAACAACCACAGCAGCCTGAATGACAGCCAAGCTTTGCCTGATCGGGATGGTGTTTTGCGGGTGGTGGTGAGCCTGCGCGACCCAGGGGTACCCAATTGGCTGGATACAGCCGGTTACCCTATGGGTGTGATTCAGGGGCGCTGGGTGGGTTGTAAGACGCAACCCATACCCTCAGTGAAAAAAATTAAAGTGACTGAGGCTAGGCAGTTCCTGCCGCAGGACACACCGCTTGTCACGTCGGCTCAACGCAGTGAAATTGTACGACAGCGCAGGGCGGCGCTGCAGAAAAGATCCAAGTGGTAAGTCGTGGCGGCAAGACAGAGTATGCAGGCGGAATTAGCTTTGTGAGAGGGTTTACCTAAACCCAAGAGGAATACAGAAATCGTGAATTCTAAAATAATTCCATATCATGATTTTATGGCTATTTGCGATACCAAAGCACGTTATTGCCGGTGCTTGGATGAAAAAGATTGGTCAGGTTATGCAAATACCTTTACCGAAGAAGCGGTTCTGGATACCCGCTCCTCTGGAGGGCCAGAAATTTGCGGGCGAGAGTCGTTGGTCAAAATGGTTCGCTCATCGATTGAGACCGCGAGAACTGCACACCAAGTTCATAATCCCGAATTTCTGTTGGTCGACGATGACACGGTCGATGTGATCTGGGCTATGCAGGATCGAGTGGTTTGGGATGATGATCGTGCTGCAGTAACCGGTCGAAAAAGTTTAACGGGTTTTGGTCATTATCATGACCGTTATGTGCGCTGCTCAGATGGGCAGTGGCGTATAGCCCGCAGCTCGCTATCACGCTTGCACATAGATTTTGAACCATTTGAAGCGAAGGGCAATGGCTGACAGTAACTACTTCAACGGGGGCGTCGCTGTTATTACAGGTGGCGCATCAGGTCTTGGTGCATCCATGGCAAGGCGATTTTTTTCGCAGGGAATGCGAGTTGCCATTTTAGACATAAATGGTGAGAAAGCTGAGGAAACTGCAAGCGGTATGAGTAGCGATGGCACAAAAGCCATCGGTATACAGGTTGATGTTGCTAATGTTGAAGCCATTCAGTTGGCGGCTCAGACAGTCGAGGAAAAGTTTGGCGAATGTTCCGTGCTTTGTGCGAACGTAGGTGTTCAGCAGTTTGGGGCTATCGATAAGCTGACATTAAACGATTGGCAGTGGATTATTAATGTGAACGTGATGGGTGTGGTTCATACCATCAATACATTTTTGCCTCTGGTTCGCAAAAGCAAAAAGCCTCGCCATATTGTCATTACTGCGTCCAGCGCGGCTTATTCTCCGGGCGTGCGGATGGGGGCTTACACAAGTAGTAAATATGCCATCACTGGGTATGGTGAGACGTTGCGCATGGAGCTTGCGGATGAAGAAATTGGCGTTTCGTTGTTGTTTCCCGCAGGGATGTCGACAACGCACATAGAAAGTAGCATAAAAGCGAGGCCGAGCGATTTAGGCGCGTCCGTGGTGAGGCGCGAAGATATCGATGCAATGAAGGCCAGTAGGAATACTGATTGTGAAGGCCAGGTTGTCACTGCCGATTACGCTACTCGATATTTGCTGAGAGAATTGACCGAAAATAGGCGTTACATCATCACTCACGGTAACGATGAAACGGCGATTACCTCGCACTACAACGACTTGCTTGAGGCACATAAACGAGCCCAAAAGACGCATTGATGACGTTGAATAAGATTTCGTAAATGCGCAAGCAAGTTTGCTCAGTTTTTAAACTGGTGCCCAGGAGAGGACTTGAACCTCCACGCCCTTGCGAGCACTAGCACCTGAAGCTAGCGTGTCTACCAATTTCACCACCTGGGCCGGGGGAAATTCTGATCGTTCAGAGGCGGCGCAGACTATAGCGGCGCGCTGTACTTGTCAACGCTTGCTCTCAGGCGAGTTCAAGCACCGGTAGTCGGTCGCGAAGGGTCTCAGGGTTGCTGGTTACATCAGCCAAGGTAACGTGATCTAACTCGCTAAAAAATGCTTCAAGGCCGCGTCGGAATAATCCGGTTAATTGGCATTCACCTATAAGCGGGCAGGTGTTAGTAGCGGGGTTAAAGCACTCTACAACTTCGCTAGCGCCTTCCAGCGCCCGCACAACCTCACCAATAACAATGCGTTCGGGGGCCATGCCTAATTGCACACCGCCGCTTCTACCACGCATGGTCTTCAAGTAGCCGAGTTGCCCCATCTGTCGGGCCGATTTAAGGAGGTGCGCTTTGGAGATGCCAAAAGCGTTAGCTATGTCTTCAATGCGTACAATCTGCCCAGTATGCAGGGCGCAATACATCAAGGTGCGCAGTGAGTAATTTGTGTAGGCTGTAAGGCGGATGCTGTAGCTCCTTCCCTATTTGTGCCCGCAATATAAATCGTCGCGGGGCGAATGACAGTTTGATCTTAAAAGTAGTACGCTGGAGTCTACTTCATGGATTGGGTAGCTTGACGACTTTCGTTAAGTAATACAAGAGAGTTGTGTTTTCTGTATTTGGGTTAACACAGGGCGGCAGACGCGCAGCTCAGCTCCCCATCCATAACATTATTATTAGGTGCCCCTGATGGGGGCCCAGGAGAGTAAGTGATACCCAAACAGCCACCCGGGCGTAAGGCGCCGCCCACTGATCCCCATGCCGAAAGAGAAGCGGGTAAGTACGAAAAGCCCATAGCCAGCCGGGAGGCGATTTTGCAGGTGCTCGAGGGCGCCGGCACATTGCTTAAGCTACCCCAGTTGGCCGATATTTTGCACTTGGCACGTGAGGATCAGCTTGAGGCATTGCGGCGGCGATTGAATGCCATGCAGAGAGACGGCCAAATTCATGTCGATCGTCGCGGCCGTATTGGGTTAGCCGATAAACTCGATCTCAAGCGATGCAAGGTCATTGGTCACCGAGAGGGTTACGGATTCGCCTCCCCCGCTGAGGGCGGTGACGATTTTTTTCTCAATAGCCGGGAAATGCAGCGTGTGTTTGATGGCGATGAAGTATTGGTCGCGATAACAGGCGTTGATAACCGTGGCCGACGTGAAGGTAAGATTGTCGAAGTTTTGAATCGTGCGGTCAGTGACTTGCCCGGGCGGTATATGGAAGAAAGCGGTATCGGCTTTCTTATGCCGTACAACACGCGCATAAATCAGCATATCCTGATTCCTCCCACCAAAAAAGCCGGCGCACTACCGGGGCAAATGGTGTCTGTGCGCATTACCGACTATCCCACCGCTGTTCTTGGGGCCAAGGGTGAGGTTGTTGAGATTCTAGGTGACCATTTAGACCCGGGTTTGGAAATTGATATAGCGATTCGTGCTCATCAAATTCCTTTCGAATGGCCAGATGCAGTCTTGGAGGAGGCGGGTGCACTGGGTGAGGAGCCTCTAGAAGACGATAAGCAACACCGCGTGGATCTTCGGCATCTATCCTTTGTGACTATCGACGGCGAGGATGCGCGGGATTTTGATGATGCTGTGTACTGTGAGCAAGAGGGCGACAACTTTCGATTGTGGGTGGCAATAGCCGACGTCTCCCATTATGTGGGCGTGGGATCGGCGCTCGATGAAGAAGCCAACCGACGCGGCAACTCGGTGTATTTCCCCGAGCGCGTAGTGCCAATGTTCCCCGAGGTGCTCTCCAATGGTTTGTGCTCTTTAAAGCCCCATGTCGATCGGCTCGCTATGGTGGCAGAGTTACTCATTGATCCCAAAGGACAGGTTGTTGATGCGGTATTTTATGAGGCGATTATTCACTCCCAAGCACGACTAACCTACACGCAGGTGGGCGAGGTACTTGCGCAGGGTTGGCATGATGACGTGGCGCCTGAGCGTTATCCGGACATTATGCGCCTATATGGCGTCTATAAAGCGTTGCGGCGTGCCCGTGATCGTCGGGGTGCCATCGATTTTGAAACCGTCGAGACCCGTATCATTTTTAACGAGGCGCGTAAGATAGAGTCCATCACTCCCATACACCGAAATGATGCCCACAAACTAATAGAAGAGTGTATGTTAGCGGCTAACGTGGCGACTGCTGCGTTTCTAGAGCAATCAGGTGTACCGTCGCTTTATAGAGTACACGAGGGTCCAAGTAATGCTCGATTGGAAAATCTTCGCGCCTTCCTGGGTGAGCTGGCCCTCGATTTGCCGGGTGGCGACAGTCCTACACCCACCGATTATCAGTCACTGCTGGCAGCCATTGCCGAGCGAGAAGATGCCTCAATTATTCAAACTATGATGCTCCGCTCTCTGAGTCAGGCGGTGTACCAGCCGGATAACGGAGGTCACTTTGGGCTTCACTATGCCGCCTATGCTCACTTTACGTCACCCATTCGTCGTTATCCGGACCTGCTGGTTCACCGTGCTATTCGACACATCATTCGCTCGCGGAAACAGTGTCACCAAGTACGACGGGTTTCCGGTGCAAAAGCCCTACCGAAACAGCGTATCTACCCGTACACCGTTGCCGATGTAGCGATCCTCGGTGAGCAATGCTCAATGACGGAGCGCCGTGCCGACGATGCAACCCGCGAGGTTGACGCTTGGTTAAAATGCGAGTTTTTGCGCGACAAGGTTGGCGAGGTGTACAGCGGGATCATTGCTGCGGTGACCGGCTTTGGTATTTTTGTGGAGCTTGAGGGTCTCTATATAGAAGGTCTTGTGCATATCAGCGCTCTGCCCGGCGACTATTACCACTTTGATCAAGCCAAGCAACGTTTGATTGGTGAACACACACGACGCGTTTTTCAGCTTGGCGGGTCAGTTGTGGTGAAAGTAGCTCGCGTCGACCTAGACGAGCGTAAAATTGACCTTGAAATGGACGAGATTGTTCAGCGCACACCCGGCGAAAAACGACCAATTAAGAAGCCAAAAGGCGCCTCCAAGCGCACCACGTCCACCCAAGCCAAAGAAAAACTTACGGGACGAGGTAAGCGAGGCAACGGCAACCGGAAGGAATCCAGCGGTAAGACCAAAGGTAAGCGAGGGCGCAAAGCGTGATCGAGTGGGTATATGGATTTCACGCAGTCGAGGCAGCCCTCAAAGCGCGCTTTGAGCATATCGAATGCCTTTGGCTGGCCAGTAATCGCCGAGACAAGCGGGCGCAGCAGATTGAAGCTGTCGCCCAAGCGGTAGGCGTTGTGCTGAAGCGGGTGGAGCGTTATCAACTTGATTTGGAGATTGATGGTCGACATCAAGGGGTCGCTGCCAGGATGAGAGTGGACGCAAAGGCCTCGGATCAGCTCGACGAAAAAACCCTCTGCGAGGGCGTGGCTTCGGGTGCCATCACTCTCATTTTGGTCCTCGACGGCGTGACTGACCCCCACAATTTGGGTGCCTGTCTGCGCAGCGCTGATGCAGCCGGTGTACAAGCTGTGGTTGTACCCAAGAATCGTAGTGCCGAGATCAATGCGGTGGTAAGCAAGGTTGCCTGTGGCGCAGCGGAGGTCATGCCTGTTGTACAGGTCACCAACCTCGCACGGTCGCTGGCGGCATTGCAGCAGGCTGGCGCTTGGATTGTGGGCACCTCAGGTGATGCCCAGCAGCTTATCTACGACGCCGATCTGAGGGGTTGTTTGGCCTTGGTGATGGGGGCTGAGGGGGATGGAATACGGCGGCTCACGGCCGAGCATTGTGATTTGCTAGTTAAACTACCCATGGCTGGCGTGGTTTCTAGCCTCAATGTGTCCGTAGCTACAGGGGTTTGTCTGTTTGAGGTGGTTCGTCAGCGAGCAATATTGGCCCGCTAGCGCCTATTATTCACATTTGCAAAGCTGTGGGGCACTAGGTATGCTCCGCGCCTCTGAAAAATTAGTCGGTCCGTTTTTGGGCCATCCTCCTTGTCGCACCGCTGTGTCGGGCGGCATTAACCCGAAAGGAGTTCGCTCGTGCGACACTACGAAGTTGTGTTCTTGGTCCACCCTGACCAGTCCGAACAAGTCCCCGGAATGATTGAGCGTTATACCAACGTCATCACCAAAGATGGCGGACAAGTGCATCGTCTTGAGGATTGGGGGCGCCGCCAGTTGGCCTACCACATTAACAAAGTGCACAAGGCTCACTACATCATGATGAACGTTGAGGCCTCCAATGAAGCGATGGAAGAGCTGACGACCACGTTCCGCTATAACGATGCTGTTATTCGTAACTTGGTTATCCGTCGTGACGAAGCAGTGTCGGAAGAGTCGCTGATCATGAAGGCCGAGAAAGAAGATCGAGAGCGCAAGTCACGCCACCAAGAGCGTCAGGCCGCAGAAGCGCGCAATGATGACGAACCGGCCGATGATATAGATGAAGCCAGCGATGATGACGCTGGCGACGATAGCGAGGATTAAGTTATGTCACGTTTTTTCCGTCGACGTAAGTTTTGTCGGTTCACCGCAGAGGGCGTTTCAGAGATCGATTATAAGGATCTCGATACCCTCAAGCAGTACATAACCGAAACCGGCAAAATTGTTCCAAGCCGTATTACTGGCACAAAAGCGAAGTACCAGCGACAGTTGGCTACGGCGATTAAACGCGCCCGCTACCTAGCGTTGCTGCCCTACACGGATTCTCATCAGTAAGGTTTTGTAATGCGCGGCCTCGCAGAATTTATTGTGCGTGGTCGCTGGCAAGCGCTAGCGGTCGCAGCACTGGGTGCCGGATCGCTGCTTTTTGGCTGGATAAGCGCGGCGGCTGTTGCTCTTGTTACGTTGCGCAAAGGCTTAAGTAACGGCGCCTGGTTAACCCTTTGGGCATTGTTGCCGGCCGGGTTCACTGCGTACTTTAGTGGCGACGCTGGCAGTGTTTTGCTGCTACTTGGGACACTACTGTTGGCTACGGTGCTGCGCTTTTCTGTAAGCCTCGCGCTGGCCGTGACAACTACGGTGGTGGTTGGCTATGCAAGCGGACTTGCAATGCTTTGGTTGAGCGGCGACTTTCTTCAGCAGTTAGCCGAGGTATTCGACGCTGTTTTGACCCAGTTAGAGGGTGGTTTTAGCGCCGAGAGCGGTGCAGTTGTGGTGCTCAGTAGACCCAATGCGGGTCAGATTGCGGGCATGCTGGCGGCCGGTAACAGCGGTATTTGTGTGTTGAGCTTGCTATTGGCTCGTTATTGGCAGGCACTGCTCTACAACCCAGGGGGCTTCAGGCGTGAATTTCACGCGTTGAGACTACCTACGCAGTGGACTCTGGGTTTGACGGTGGTGACCCTGACAGTGTGGTTTGCGCTGCCAAGCCTGAATGGTTGGGCGGCAGTATCGGCCATCCCGCTTATGTTTTGCGGTTTTGCCTTGGCCCATGCGCGGGCCAGTAGAACTGGCCAGGGCAGCGGGTGGCTAACGGCATTTTATGTGCTGTGGCTGGTAATAGATCCAGTCAAAGTGGCGTTGTTAGCTATTGTAGTTGCCGACGCATTCATCGATTTCCGCTCCCGTTGGCAGCAACGTGGCGCGGGTGGAGCGTGACTCCAGATATAAGGTCATTTGTCGAGTCGGGGTATCCGGCCAAAGAGGAAAGAGCAATGGAAGTTATTCTTCTCGAAAATGTGGGTAGCTTGGGTAGTTTGGGCGACAAGGTTACCGTTAAGCCAGGTTACGGTCGTAACTTCTTGGTTCCCCAAGGCAAAGCAGTACCAGCGACTGCGGAAAACGTGGCTAAGTTTGAAGCACGTCGTGCCGAACTAGAGGCCGCTGCGGCCTCTGCCCTTGAGGCAGCTCAGAAGCGTGCAGCAGCGCTAGAGGCACTCGAGCAAGTGCAGATTGGCGCGACCGCTGGGGACGAAGGTAAGTTGTTCGGCAGTGTAGGCACTCGTGATATTGCCGATGCTGTTACAGCGGCTGGTGTTGAAGTCGACAAAGCCGAAGTGCGCTTACCCGAAGGTGTGATTCGCGAGTTGGGTGAATACGAGATCATGGTGCAGCTCCATGGGGACGTTTCTGCCAACGTTGCCATTGCGGTTGTTGCCGAGTAATCGCGTTAGAACACTTGTGCACAGGACGGGGGTAATCTCTACTCCCGTCAAAGCACGTCCTCGGTTATCCTGTCGTTTTTCAGCTAACCAGAGGCTAGGCCAATGAGCGATTACAGCGCCAGCGCTGAATCCTACCAACCTCTCGATGCGGATATTGCCCGCATCAAAATGAAGCCTCACTCGATTGAGGCGGAACGCTCTGTGATTGGCGGCTTGTTGTTGTCGGCCGATAGCTGGGACGTCATTGCCGAAATTGTTACAGCCGGCGATTTTTATCGCCCCGAACACCGCGCAATTTTCCGCCAGATAGCTCTACTCGTCGATCGAGGTGAACCGGTCGATGTTATTACAGTTGCCGATCGGTTGCTGGCCACGGGCGAACTCGACGCTGCCGGTGGCCACACGTATCTTGCCGAGCTTGCTGAGCAAACCCCAACGGCTGCCAATATTCGCGCCTACGCTACAGCAGTGCATGAACGTGCGGTGTTGCGGCAACTGATTGTAGCGGCACAAGACATAGCCGACACCGGCTATAACCCCGACGGCCGCAGCGCTGAGGAACTGCTTGATGAGGCTGAGCGCCGAATTATGCAGATTGCCGAAGAGGGTCCTAAATCAGGCGGGCCGCGGGCTATGGAACCGCTGTTATCGGGCGCTCTGGAGCGCATTGAAGAATTATTTAACTCGGGTGGCGATATTACGGGTCTGACCACCGGCTTTATCGACCTTGATAAAATGACATCGGGGTTACAGCCCTCGGACCTCGTCATCGTTGCCGGCCGGCCGTCCATGGGTAAAACGTCCTTTGCCATGAATCTGGTAGAGAATGCCGCCGGCAAGTCAGACAAGCCGATCCTCGTTTTTTCTATGGAAATGCCAGCCGAACAGCTGGTTATTCGTATGTTGTCGTCGCTCGGCCGAATAGATCAAAGTCGCGTGAGAAACGGCAAGTTAGAGCAGGACGACTGGCCCAAACTCTCCAAGGCAATGAATACCCTGAAAGAAGCGAGGGTGTTTATTGATGATACGCCCGCTCTCACCCCTACTGAGCTGCGTTCTCGGGCTAGACGGGTGGCCCGCGAACACGGCGAGCTAGGTATGGTGATGGTGGATTATCTACAACTTATGCGTGTTGCGGGTGCCAGCGAGGGCAGAACCGCTGAAATCTCAGAAATTTCTCGGAGTTTGAAAGCAATCGCCAAAGAATTTCGCTGCCCAATGGTTGCATTATCACAGTTAAACCGCTCCCTTGAGCAGCGACCCAATAAGCGTCCGGTGAATTCTGATTTACGCGAGAGTGGTGCCATTGAGCAAGATGCCGACGTTATCATGTTCATTTATCGCGATGAGGTGTATCACGAGGATTCGCAGGACAAAGGCGTCGCTGAAATTATTATCGGCAAACAGCGAAACGGACCCATTGGTACCTGTCGCCTTGCATTCCAGGGTGAATTTACCCGTTTCGAGAACCTGTCACAGGGCCGTTACGACGACTATTGAACAGTTTGATTACAAGCCGGTCTCTTCCCGTAGCGCCTTCAGTGCCGCCAACTGCTCTTTTGGACTCAAGGTCTTGGTATGTTTGGGTGGTAACTCGGGTTGCGATGGTAGTGTCAAGGTCTCTCCTCGTAGCACAGCATGCACATAACGCTCGTAGTGTTGCTGAAAGATGGGCCAAGTTTTGCTCTCACTGTTGTTCGCCAGAAAAAACCAGTCACTGTCGCGTCCCGCAAAATACACAGCCGGATGACTCCAGGTCTGCTGACGCTTGGGTGATGGTTTTTCACAGGCCTCTATGAAGGCCTCATGGCTGTTAGGTAGGCCTTGATACGTTAATACTTGCTGGCAACTCACGCGCATTTTATTGAGAGTGGGTAAGTACTCGCTATGCTCAATAGCATGCTTCGCTGCAAGTAGAATGGTCTCAGGCGAAAATTGACTCAGTGACTCCAGCCACAGTCGCTTAATTTGATTAAGCTGACTGTTATCGGGATAAGCGGCGTAAAACTGGTTGTGATAATTCAGCCTGAAGAGCGCAAATACCTGGTTGAGTGCGTCGACAAGTTGCTCGCGAAGCGGCTCAGAAAGTGCTCCGTCCTGATCAGCTGGTGCCACGTTCGAGGGGTTAGTCCGCCCAGCTGGTGTCGCTGAGGTCGTCGGCGAGGCTGCGGTCTCTTGTACGAGTTGTTCCTGTACGAGTTGTTCCGCTAGTTTGGTCACTTCCTTGTTCACTGCGCTGCCCTCCACGCTGTTGCTCCCAGCGCCATTGGTGTTTCACGTGCTGTAAAAACTTACTGTTCCAAGACGTATGCATTTCATTGCTGTCAGTCCAGTACAGGACAAATTCAGGTAATCGTTGGCGGGCATAGTCGGCGCTTATGCCTGCCATGGCAAGAATATCGAACACCTCAATGCCCGGTTGCCACCCCTTGGGAATGCGGGTGGGCTCGGTGCTATGGCGCAGACCGCCCTCAAAACGTGTCCAACGCTGGCGTACAAAGCTAATAAAACGGCTATTTACATCACGCGGCGGACCGCCCTTTTCTTGCCAGTACAGAATGAACTCAGGACGTAAAGTATCAATGAATTCAGCATCAATACCACCTCGAGTCATGATCTCTAGCGCGTCCATACTCGGTTGCCAATTGTGGTCAAAGGCAGGCGGCGTAGGTACTTCAAAAGCGACGTGTTGCTGTTGATGACGTCGCCAAGCCGATAAAACGTGTTGTCGAAAACGGCTTTCACGCGAGTGATCGACTTTGCCCTTGTCAAAAGACATCAATTGCGAAAGCGCAAACCGACGGTCAATGCCATGATTCAATGCGAGTAACTCGAGAGTGGGCTCGGACGGCAGCCAGTGATCATCTAAATGGGGATCGGAACTACGTGCGGGCTCACCAAGGGCCTGTCCTGCCATTGCCACGTGCACGGCCGACGTATTGGCGTCCAACTTTACCGCTATAACACCCAGTTCCTGTAGGCGTAATAACAGTCGTTGAAGTTCGTCTCGATGCCAAAATGGGAAAAGCTGCTCAAGATCAGCCATAGATAACATTTGCCACTGAGCGCTGTTGCGCGGCAGTTGTGGACCTATGCCCTGCAGTAAAATCGCGCATTCGAGTCCAATTGTCGCAGCCAGGTCGGGCGAAAAGGTAAGTTGTCGGTCTGGAATGAGAGAGTTTGATGACATGGAAACGGTGGGATTGTCGCTGCGGTTTGATAGCATACCGGTGATCGATCAGTGATTGTAGTGACGGGTGTCATTTTGCGCTTATTCAACGAAGGTATGACAGCCATTTTCAGGTATCTGAGGAGCACGTATGGCTAAGGCCAAAACAGCATTTGTATGTAATGACTGCGGTGCCGACTACCGAAAATGGCAGGGGCAATGCGGCGAATGCAGTGCGTGGAACACCATTACTGAAATTCGGCTGAGTAGCGCAGCGCCGTCCTCGGCGAAGCGTGCGATCCGTACTGGCTACGCCGGTACGTCCGCCGAAGTCAAACTTTTGAAAGACATTGATTTGGTTGAGCTGCCGCGTTTTGGTAGCGGCCTGCAAGAGCTTGACCGGGTGCTCGGTGGTGGTTTCGTGCCCGGCTCCGCCATTTTGATTGGCGGACATCCTGGGGCGGGCAAAAGCACGCTGCTTTTGCAAACCCTGTGCACACTCGCCACCCAATACCCGGCGCTGTATATAACTGGTGAGGAGAGCCCACAGCAAATCGCTATGCGCGCCGATCGTTTAGCGTTACCAACAGATGCGCTGAAAGTGATGGCTGAGACGGACGTCGACGCGATTGTTGCGGCGGCCGAGCAGCATGCGCCGAAAATCATGGTGGTGGACTCAATTCAAGTTGTTCATTCGGAGGTCATTGCTTCTGCTCCTGGTAGTGTTTCTCAGGTGCGAGAATGTGCGGCTCAACTCACCCGGTTTGCCAAGCAAACAGGTGTGGTGCTTATTTTAGTAGGACACGTCACCAAGGAGGGGAGCCTCGCTGGTCCGAAAGTGCTTGAGCATATGATTGACTGTTCCATCCTGCTTGAGGGTGAGCAGGATTCACGTTTTCGTACATTGCGCGGCAACAAAAATCGCTTTGGCGCCGTCAATGAGTTAGGTATTTTCGCCATGACCGACACGGGACTGCGCGAAGTAAAAAATCCTTCGGCTATTTTCCTCGATCGAGCCGAAGAGCCGGCTCCTGGCACAACTGTGATGGTGGTGTGGGAGGGCACTCGGCCTTTACTGGTAGAGATTCAGGCGCTCGTTGATGACAGCTCTATGGGCAATCCGCGGCGAGTAGCGGTGGGTTTTGAGCAAAATCGCTTGTCTATGTTGCTGGCCGTTTTGCACCGTCATGGTGGTATCCATGTGGGCGATCAAGATGTCTTTGCCAATGTGGTTGGTGGTGTGCGTGTATTGGAAACCAGCGCCGATCTGGCACTACTCATTGCCATTGTATCGAGCCTGAGGAATCGGATTTTAGGGAGGGATATGGTGGTCTTTGGTGAGGTGGGCTTGTCAGGCGAAATCAGGCCTGTGCCCTCCGGTCAGGAGCGCCTTAGCGAAGCTGCTAAGCATGGGTTTAAACGGGCCATTGTGCCCAGAGCGAACGTGCCTAAACAGCCGATTCGAGGGCTCGAGGTCCTTGGCGTCACCCGCCTAGAAGAGGCGCTGCTGGCGGCTTTGTGACCGCGCTGAGTCATTATTTTACCTGATCGTCGATGGGCGTTCAGAGAGAGGCCGGCTCATACGGGGTGTACTCATCAGGTGGCGTCTACCATGCTGTCCACTGGCGTTATTGGGTGAATCGTAGCCCCCTGCCTGTGTGTGGATGCGTCTGTTACATCAACTTGCGGTATTTCACGCGACTCGGCGTATCAGCGTCCTTGCCAAGACGTGTTTTGCGATCTTCCTCGTACTCGCTGAAGTTGCCTTCATGAAATACCACGCCGCCATCATCTTCATAAGCAAGAATATGGGTTGCGACACGGTCTAAAAACCAGCGATCGTGTGAAATCACCATGGCTGAACCGGGAAACGCTAGGATGGCTTCTTCGAGCGCCCGTAGTGTCTCTACATCCAAGTCGTTAGTGGGCTCGTCGAGTAGCAGTACATTGGCGCCTTGTTTTAGCAGCTTAGCCAAATGCAGTCGATTGCGCTCTCCACCTGACAAATCCTTAACAAACTTTTGCTGGTCAGAGCCTTTAAAGTTGAAGCGGCCCACATAGGACCGTGATGGAACTTCGTAGCTGCCGATGCGGATGATATCCAATCCATCCGATACTTCTTCCCACACAGTTTTACTGCCGTCGAGCGAATCTCGGGACTGATCGACATACCCCAGTTGTACCGTTTCACCCACGATTACCTCGCCACCGTCAGGTTGCTCCAGACCCATAAGCATCTTAAATAGCGTGGACTTACCCATACCATTGGCGCCAATAATGCCAACGATACTACCTTTGGGAACGGTGAAGCTGACGTTGTCGAATAGCAGTCGGTCGCCAAAGGTCTTACGCAGGTTATTGACTTCGATAACTTTGTCACCCAGGCGAGGACCCGGCGGGATATAGATTTCGTTGGTCTCATTGCGCGACTGGTACTCTTGAGAATTGAGCTCCTCAAAGCGCTGAAGGCGGGCTTTGTTTTTTGCTTGCCGGCCTTTCGGGTTGCTGCGGACCCACTCCAGTTCGGCCTTAATAGCCTTTTGATGAGAGGCTTCTTGTCGCGCTTCCTGCTCGAGACGCTGCTCCTTGGCCTCTAGCCATGTTGAGTAGTTCCCTTCGTAGGGAATGCCACGACCGCGATCAAGTTCAAGAATCCAGCCCGCAGCATTATCAAGAAAGTAACGGTCGTGAGTGATGGCAACCACAGTACCGGGGAAGTCTTCGAGGAATCGCTCCAACCAACCCACTGACTCGGCGTCGAGATGGTTTGTCGGCTCATCCAGAAGTAGCATGTCAGGTTCTGATAGCAACAGCCTGCACAGAGCGACACGACGACGTTCTCCGCCCGACAACGTGTCGACGTTGGCATCCCAGGGTGGTAGTCGCAGCGCATTCGCCGCGATTTCTAGCTTGGTATCAAGATTGTGTGCGTCCTTGGCTTGAATAATGTCCTCTAGCCTCGCTTGCTCTTTCGCTAAGGCATCAAAGTCAGCATCGGGTTCTGCATAAGCGGCATACACCTTATCCAGCCCGGCCAGCGCGTCAATGGCATCCTGCACACCCTCTTCGACATTGCCTCTCACGTCTTTATCGGAGTTCAGTTGTGGTTCCTGAGGCAAGTAGCCAATCTTAATTCCGGGTTGTGGACGGGCTTCTCCCTGAATATCGGTGTCGATACCCGCCATGATTTTTAGCAAGGTCGATTTGCCAGCACCGTTTAATCCCAATACACCAATTTTTGCTCCCGGGAAAAATGACAGGGAAATATCTTTCAGAATCTCGCGTTTTGGCGGTACGACCTTGCCAACTCTATTCATGGTGTAGACGTATTGAGCCATGGATATTTCCTAAAATCGGTGGTGGTTTGTGGTATCCGTGCGCGCTAGAGGCACGCTTAGCCGCGCAGAATAGCAAACCCACGGCCGTGAGGCATCCGTCCAAAGGTGGCTAATGGCCCATGTGTTAACTCGGGTGCGGTTGGTCCAGCGGTAAGTTAGCCGGCTATTGGTGCGTCACTTGGGTTGTCCTCGTCGTGGACATAGTCGGAGGGGAGTAACTCCTCATGAAAATCTTCATATTCAAATTCGGTACGCGCTGATACTTTTGCTATGTGAAACAGCGCGTCTCCCTCGTAGACAGTGGGTAGATTAGAGCGGCCTATGACAATACCAGCAATGGGCGCAACGACTTCAATTTCGTCGGCCCCTAATGGGTCAGCTACTACACCTATTACTTGACCTTTATCCACCTGGCCCCCAAGCGGAACCAATACACGATGCACACCACTGCCCGGTGACCGCACCCACTGTGTGGTTTTAGAGACAATAGGCTTTTGGGGTGCTCGCGCGCGACTGCGGCGTAGCATGCCAATGTGTCGCATTACGTTGATAATGCCCTTGACCCCAGCTCTAATGTAAACCTCATCAAAACGCAGCGCCTCGCAGCTCTCATAGAGCAATACTGGCACTCCCATTTCGGTGGCGTATTCACGCAGTGAGCCATCGCGAATTCGAGAGTCAATCACAATCGGCGCGCCAAATGCCTGCGACATGCCCTTAACCACCGGGTCGCTCAGTTCAGCGCGAATCTGCGGGAAGTTGGATCTGTGACGACCCCCGGTATGTAAATCAATACCGTGAGTGCACTTGGCCACAATTTCTTGCATGAAGGTATGTGCCAATCGCCCTGTTAGTGAGCCACTCGGTGATCCCGGAAAAGAACGGTTCAGATCGCGACCATCGGGTAGGTATCTCGAGTGATTGTTGAACCCATAGATATTGACAATAGGTATGGCGAGAACCGATCCAGCCATTCGTTTGGGCTCTAGCGTTTTTAGCACCCGTCGGATGATCTCAATGCCGTTGATCTCATCGCCATGAATGGCGGCACAACAAAATAACGTGGGACCCGGTCGAACCCCGCGTACTACCTGCACAGACAGTGACATGTCGTCGTTACTGAAAGTGGGTGCGACCTCTATTTCTACGGTACGCGACTCCCCGGGAAGTACCAACGCGCCACCCACTTCTAGTGGCTCGGCATATCGGCGTCGCGTAGCTGAGGTCATAGCAGCGATCAGCCCTTGTGGCGACCGTGAGCTTTGCCGGGTTCAGCGTGCTCCTCGACAAATTGGATAATTTTGCGTGCCACGTTGATACCCGTCGACTCCTCAATGCCACGCAGTCCCGGTGACGAGTTTACTTCCATTACCAGCGGCCCGCGCTCAGACCGCAAAATGTCAACGCCGGCAACATTGAGTCCCATTGTTTGGGCTGCTTTTATAGCGGTTCGGCGCTCAGCGGGTGTGAGTTTTGTTTGCTTGGCGGTACCACCGCGGTGCAGGTTGGAGCGAAATTCGCCGGGTGCGGATGTTCGCTCCATCGCGGCCACGACTTTGCGTCCAATTACAAAGCAACGCACATCGCTACCACCCGCTTCTTTGATGTATTCCTGTACCAAAAAGTCTGCTTTAAGCTCTGTAAAAGCGTCGATAACCGACTCGGCCGCTTTAATAGTTTCTGCCAGCACAACGCCCCGGCCCTGGGTTCCCTCGAGCAGTTTCACTACCAGTGGCGCACCTCCCACCAATTTGATGAGCTCTCGAGTATTGTGCACATCGTGAGCAAAGCCAGTCACAGGCATGCCCAAACCTTTTCGGGATAATAATTGCAGGGCGCGTAGTTTTGAACGAGAGCGCCCTAGGGGAATTGAGCCTACCAGGCTGTAGGTGTCCATCATTTCGAATTGCCGAATTACAGCCGTGCCGTAATCGGTGATCGATGCACCAATCCGCGGGATGACAACGTCTTGGCGTTCGAGTTTCTCGCCTCGATACCAAACCGACGGGTTTGCAGAGGTGATATCCATGTAGCACTTCAGCGTATCAATGACGCGCGTTTCATGCCCGGCCGATTGCGCCTCTTCAACAATACGTGCGGTGCTGTACAAGCGCGGATTACGCGATAAAACGGCTATTTTCACATTATCTCCGGTGGTTGGTCTCGGTTTCCACCGAGTGCAAATGATTGTCCTGGCGAGACCATAAATCCCCCCTTGATGGCTGTTCTTCCCACAAGCATACGGAACAGCATGCTGTCTCGGTCGGTCAAGGTGACTTCAACGTCCCGTGCATGATTAGCAAGCACGAGCTTGGTCCTTATAACGGGTCGTGTTTCTCGATGACCACCCGAGTCCGTTACGATTCTTTCATCGATAACCGGGGCTTCGCAAAAGCACACTGTCTGGTTGTCTTTTTGTCGTGGATGGACTCTGAATCGAACCCATGCCTCGCCATTGCACTCAAAGCGTTCTAGTTCAAAGGCGTGCAGCGCACTCGTCCGAGCGCCGGTATCTACCTTCGCCTTGAGCCAGCCGATACCCAGCTCGGGCAGGCTTACCCATTCACGCCAACCCAATAGTTTGATTTGCTCTGTCACTGTCGTTTTACCGAGAGTCCTCGACCTATGCCGTAATAATCGATGCCCAGGTCTGCCATATGGGCGGGGTTATAAAGGTTTCTACCATCGATGATGACAGGATCTTTGAGTCGACGCTTAATATCTTCAAAATCGGGCGACCAAAACATCTTCCATTCGGTGCAAATTACCAAACATTGGCTGCCATCTAAGGCTTCCTCTTTACTACTCGCGTAGCTGATGTCATCACGTTCACCGTAGACTCTAGCGCAGGCCGTCATCGCCTCCGGGTCATAGGCTCGCACTTTACCACCACAACTCCATATGGCCTCTAATAGAAATCGACTAGGTGCTTCACGCATGTCATCGGTATTCGGTTTGAACGAGAGCCCCCAGACGGCAATTGTTTTGCCTTTGAGGTTGGCGCCATAGCGTTGAATGACTCGTTCAGCGAGGACATTTTTTTGCCGTTGATTGGTATCGTGAACCGCCGTCAGTATGGCCGCACTGCATTCTTCTTGATGCGCTAAGTGTTTGAGTGCACGCACATCCTTAGGAAAGCAGGAGCCGCCGTAGCCAGCTCCTGGGTAGATGAATTGATACCCAATCCGTGGGTCAGAGCCCATACCTTTCCTCACAAGTTCAATATCGGCACCCACCTTCTCTGCAATATTGGCAATCTCATTGATGAAGCTAATTTTAGTTGCCAGCATGGCGTTGGCCGCATATTTGGTGAGCTCTGCGCTGCGCGGGTCCATAAACATCAGTTTTTCATGGTTGCGGTTAAATGCTTGATACATATGTCGAAATTCTTCAACGGTTGCCGGACTTCGTGCTCCCACGATGATCCGATCTGGGCTCATTGCATCGGCCACAGCGGACCCTTCTTTTAAAAACTCAGGGTTTGAGCAGACTTCAAAAGGGATACTGCGCCCCTGACGCTCAAGTGCAGCTGCAATACGCGCTTGGACCTTGTCGGCGGTGCCCACCGGCACAGTGGATTTGTTAACAATGACTTTGCGACCGTTCATGTGGGCTGCGATATTATCGGCTACATCCATGACGTAGCGCAGATCGGCACTCCCCTCATCGCCTGCGGGTGTGCCCACGCAGATAAACAAGAAATCACTGCTTTGCACCGCACTTTTTGCATCAGTGGTAAAGCTTAATAAGTTCTGGCTGACGCCCGCACTTACTTTGCTTTCGAGTCCAGGTTCGTAAAAGGGGATGTGTGCGTTGCGTAGGTTTTCAACACGTTGTTCATCGATGTCCATGCAGATCACTCGGTGGCCAACATCGGCAAATACCGCTGCTTGCACTAAACCGACGTAGCCACTGCCAAAGATACTGATCTTCATGCTGTCTCCAGTTCTTAAGGCGTAAACCGCACTATATGTCACAAATATGAACGATTTAGCTGTTCTGCAAAGCCATGAGCTTACCCTAGATGCTGTGTTCCGCTAAACTCCATGCCACGATATGGGCTAACAGCCCTCTTACCACTTCCCAGGAGTTTGACCATGAACCAGGCGGCCGACCCCCGTTCACAATTTCTTGATCGCAACAATCAAACCATTGAGTCATATGACGCGGAGCTGTGGTCGGCGATGAGTGCTGAGAGTCAGCGCCAGGAAGACCATATAGAGTTGATCGCCTCCGAAAATTATGCGAGCCCGCGGGTTTTGCAGGCCCAGGGTTCGGTATTGACCAATAAATACGCCGAGGGCTATCCGGGTAAGCGTTACTACGGCGGCTGCGAGTATGTCGATATTGCTGAGCAGTTAGCGATTGAGCGAGCAAAGGAATTGTTCGGTGCCGACTATGCCAATGTTCAGCCTCACTCGGGTTCCAGTGCAAATATTGCCGTCTACCATGCCCTGCTACAGCCCGGCGATACAGTAATGGGTATGAGTCTGGCTGACGGCGGGCATCTTACCCATGGCGCGAGCGTTAATTTCTCCGGGCGTTTCTACAATGCTGTGCAGTACGGCATTGATCACGACAGTGGCTTGATTGACTACGATGCGTTAATGGCAATGGCCACTGAGCACAAGCCAAAGCTGATTATTGGTGGTTTCTCTGCCTACAGCCGAACTATGGATTGGTCGAAATTTCGCGAGATCGCCGATGCCGTTGGTGCTTACTTGTTAGTTGATATGGCGCATGTCGCTGGTTTGGTTGCGGCAGGTGTTTACCCCAGCCCAATCCCCTACGCGGATGTCGTGACATCGACGACGCACAAGACGCTTAGAGGCCCACGAAGCGGTATTATTTTAGCCAAGGAAAATCCTGAAGTTGAAAAGAAACTCAACTCTGCCATCTTCCCTGGTGCACAGGGTGGTCCGCTGATGCACGTGATTGCCGCCAAGGCGGTAGCTTTTAAAGAGGCCATGGATCCGTCGTTCGTGGATTATCAGCGCCAAGTTATTAAGAATGCGCAAACCATGGCCGCAACATTTGTTGCTCGGGGCCACAAAATCGTATCGGGCGGCACAGACAACCACCTCATGCTACTCGACCTGATTGGCAAGCAGTACACAGGAAAAGACGCTGATGCAGCACTGGGCGAGGCTTTTATTACTGTTAATAAGAACGCCGTGCCCAATGACCCCCGATCGCCCTTTGTGACCTCAGGGCTGCGTTTGGGTACCCCCGCGATTACCACACGTGGTTTTGGTGAGCAGGAAACCGAGGCTCTGACTCACTGGATGTGCGACGTTTTGGCATCGCTGGAAGCTGGTAGCTCAGAGACCGTGATTCCCGCGGTGCGTGAGAAGGTTATTGAGGTGTGTCGTCGCTTACCGGTTTACGGTTAGAAGACTAAATCCTGGTAGATCCTTATGCATTGCCCTTTTTGTTCAGCGGATGAAACAAAGGTGATTGACTCACGGTTGGTTGCGGAAGGCGATCAGGTGCGCCGCCGCCGTGAGTGCTTGAGCTGTAAAGAGCGTTTTACGACCTATGAACTTGCTGAATTGGTGATGCCTCGCGTTATCAAACAAAACGGTAATCGCGAGCCTTTCAACGAAGACAAGTTGCGCGGTGGCCTGCTACGGGCCCTAGAGAAGCGGCCGGTCTCGGTGGAAGAGATCGAAACGCAAATCAACCAAATAAAGCATCAGTTGCGTGCAACCGGTGAACGCGAAATTGGCTCGCGCGAACTCGGCCAATTAGTCATGGAAGCACTCAAGAGTCTCGACCATGTGGCCTATGTGCGTTTCGCTTCGGTCTATCGCAGTTTTCAGGATCTATCAGAATTTCGCGATGCCATTGAGTTGTTGGAGGCCGAGCCTGCGACCCCAGAATCTGGCGGAGCTACGCTAGATCCATCGGTTGCAAGGGTGGACTCTAGCGAGTGACCTACAGTAACCCGTCCGGGAACGAGGCCGATGTCGATAGTCACTTTATGGCCATCGCATTGGCCGAAGCACGCAAAGGTCGGTTTTGGGCTAGCCCCAATCCCCATGTTGGATGTGTGCTTGTCCGTGCTGGCAATGAGTTAGCGCGGGGGTTCACCCAGCCACCCGGTGAATCGCACGCTGAAATTGATGCTCTCAACAAGGTATCCGACGCGCGTGGTGCTACGGCTTATGTGACCTTGGAGCCCTGTGCCCATAGCGGTAGAACGGGGCCCTGTGTCGACGCTCTCATCACGGCGGGTATAAGCCGTGTTGTGGCTGCTATTGAAGATCCTTATCCGGAGGTGGCAGGTCGCGGACTGGCAAGATTGAGGGACTCGGGTATTGAGGTTGTGACCGGCGTCTTGGCAGATGAGGCGCGGTCTGAAATCGCGGGGTTTTTGCTGCGCCTTACACGCGGCTGGGGCAAAGTGCGGTTAAAGCTGGCAGCTTCTCTGGATGGCCGTACGGCGATGGCCTCGGGTGAAAGCCAGTGGGTTACCGGACCTGCCGCTCGCGCCGACGTACAGTGTCTGCGTGCTGAAAGCTGTGTGGTTGTGACGGGGATTGGTACGGTGTTAGCCGATGATTGCTCGCTCACAGTGCGGAGAGAGCAATTGCCTCTCACGGGTGATGAACTCGAACGCGCGTGTACTCGCCAGCCGCTGCGAGTTGTTCTTGATAAGCAATTACGCATACCTACTAGTGCTAGGGTACTCAACGCCTGCGGCTCTAGCATGGTTTTTTACGGCGATACGGATGTCGCAAGCGTTGACCGAGCAAAGTGGCCAGAGCAGGTCGAGTTACAGGCTACCGATGTGACTGAAGGACGGCTGAAGTTGAAGAGCGTATTGAAGGCGCTGGGATCACGAGGAGCGAACAATATTCTGGTTGAGGCCGGTCCTACTTTAGCCAGTAGTTTGTTAGAGGCTGGATTAGTTGACGAGGTGGTGATTTACCAAGCCCCCAAGCTACTGGGCGCCTCGGCACGGCCACTCGTTTACTCTAGCTACAATCGACTCAGCGACGCGCTGGAACTACGTCTTCTTGAGGTAAGTCGAGTTGGTCACGATTTGCGTATGATCGCTGAACCGATAAAACAGGAGTCAGCGTGTTCACAGGAATTATAGAAGCTGTCGGTCATATCGCTGCGATGGAGGCTTCGGGTGGCGATATGCGTTTGCGCATACAAACGGGCAAGTTGTCACTTGAGGACGTAAAGTTGGGTGATAGCATTGCTACGAGCGGTGTCTGCCTTACCGTAACCGAGCTGACGGGCGATGGTTATTGGGCTGACGTCTCTCTTGAAACCCTCAGGTTCACAACGCTTGGTAATCGCTCTGTGGGCGATCGCGTCAATTTGGAGAAGTCACTAACGCCCCAATCGCGCATGGGTGGACACATAGTGAGTGGCCACGTCGATGGTGTGGCCAAGGTTAAATCGATCACTCGAGACGGGCGTTCATGGCACTACGTGCTCACAGCACCGACTGGGCTGGCGAAATACATTGCCCACAAAGGTTCCATCACGATTGACGGTACCAGTTTGACGGTTAACGCTGTTAATGGCTGTGACTTTGACTTAAATATCATTCCCCAAACGTTTGAAGAAACAGTGTTTGCTGATTACGCTGTGGGCTCGGCTGTTAACCTTGAGGTTGATGTTATTGCACGCTACCTTGAGCGTTTGCTTCAAGGGGACAGTGCTGCACAGGGTCAGACCCTTACTCTAGATTCACTACGCGAAGCGGGATACGTCAATGACTGATCAACCGCCCTTTGACACTCCTGAAGCCTTGATCAGCCAGATGCGCTTCGGGCGTATGCTGCTGCTTCTTATCGATAACAGTGACGGGGAAACAACCGGCATTGTCACTTTGGCGGCGGAATTGTGTGCGCCCGAACACATTACGTTTATGGCGAGGCAGGCACGTGGTTTGGTTTGTCTCGGTCTGAGTCGTGAACGTTGTGAGCACCTTCATCTGCCGCTCATGGTAGAGGGCAAGGGCGAGGCCGAGCCCTTTACGTTATCAATCGAGGCTGCCGAAGGTATAGAGACGGGTATTTCTGCCGCCGATCGGGCGCGGACTGTGCGTGTGGCTGTTGCCCAAGATGCTAGGCCATCAGACTTGGTACAACCCGGTCACATTTTTCCTATTGCGGCCGCTGACGGGGGCGTTTTAACACGCGCTGATAAGTCGGAAGCCTGTACCGACCTGGCAGCTTTAGCGGGGTTATTACCCGCGGCAGTATTCACGGAGGTGCTCGATAATCAGGGAAATCTGGCGCGCGGCGATACCCTGCTGACCTTCGCGCAAGAGCACGGTTTACCTGTCGGGCGTGTGTCTGATTTGGTTACCTACCGGTTAGCCAATGAGCGAACCATAGAAAGAATCAGACAAGGGCGTATTCAAACAGCGCATGGTGAACTGGATTTAAAGGTCTATCGAGACGCGACAAAAGGCACGTTGCATCTGGCGCTTGTTAAGGGACAGATCGACGCCGAACAGCCCTCATTGGTTCGTGTACACGTCACCTCTGTGTTTCGCGATTTAGTCGGTACGACGTTGGCGGATCAGCGGAGTTGGCGCTTCGATAATAGTCTTAAGGCTGTGTGCGAGGCTGAGCGTGCCGTGTTGGTGTTGATTACTCGACCTGAAACAACAGACGAATTATTGTCGGGTGTAGATCGATTGCTCGGCCGTCAACCCCAAGAAGCTACATCGAGCCCCGACAGTTATGCATCGATTGGATTGGGCGCGCAGATACTTAATGATTTAGGAGTGGGGAAAATTCACCTTATGGGTGCGCCACTCAAGTACAATGCACTCGCAGGATTTGGTCTCGAAGTCTGTGATTTCGTGGCCGCACATTAAATAGATAAACGCAAGGAGTTGGTCATGAGCAGCCAGGGCATTAAAACCACCGAGGGTAATTTGGCTCCCAATACCGGCAAATATGTCATCGTTGTTGCACGGTGGAACAGTTTTGTGGTCGAGCATTTACTGGAAGGTGCTATTGATGCATTGCGTCGTCATGGCGTTACCGATGAGCAACTGCACATAGTGCGAGTTCCTGGAGCGTTTGAAATCCCACTTGCCTGTCAGGCTGCAGCCAAGCGTGATGATTGCGATGCGATTATTGCTTTGGGAGCGGTCATTCGGGGCGGTACCCCACACTTCGATTATGTTGCTGGTGAGTGCACCAAGGGCCTTGCTCAAGTGCAAATGGACACCTCAAAGCCCATAGCGTTTGGTGTTCTGACTGTCGATTCTATTGAGCAGGCCATAGAGCGCTCTGGCACCAAGGCGGGTAATAAGGGAGCAGAGGCGGCACTGAGTGCGCTTGAAATGGTTAACTTGCTTAACGCGATGGCGCGCTAATGTCTAAAGTAAATCCGCTTGCGGCACAACGTCGGCGAGCTCGACACTTTGCGCTACAGGCACTTTACCAATGGACCATGACGCGAGCACCTTTGACCGAAATCGAAGCGGAATTTCGTGTCGACAACGACTTCAGCCATGTTGATGGCGAATATTTTCATGCGCTGTTGGCTGGCGTTACCCAAAATAGCGCTCAACTCGATACACAATTTGAAGCTAAGCTTGATCGCTCCTTAGATGATCTTGACCCGATTGAGCGTAACCTATTGAGGATGGGTGTCTTTGAACTGCGAGATCGAATTGATGTGCCCTACAAAGTGGTGATCAACGAATGTATTGCTCTAGCGAAGAAATTTGGTGCTACAGATAGCTTTCGCTACGTCAATGGCATTCTCGATAAGGTGGCCCGCGATTTGCGCCAGCTTGAAATCCAAGCCGAGGGCTGAAGCCCGAGCATTTCAGTGTGGCCTCCGAATTTGATTTAATCTATCGCTATTTGGCTCACCTTGGTCGGGCACCTCATGTGACGTTAAGCGTGGGCGATGACGCTGCGACGCTTGGATTATCGGCTGGCTGTGAGCTCGTCGTATCCACCGATACTATTCTCGAAGGTCGGCATTTCCCTGAGGAAACGTTACCCGAGTATGTAGGTTACCGCGCTGTTGCTGCTGCGGTAAGTGACTTAGCCGCGATGGCCGCAAGACCGATTGCCATGACTCTAGCGCTAACGATTCCTGATGCAGATGAGTTATGGATGCACGGATTCGCTAATGGTGTGGCTCAGGCGGTGGATGCATTTAAATTACCGTTGGTGGGCGGCGACCTTACTCGTGGTGCGTTGAGCATTACGGTGACCGTAATGGGAGAGGTAGCCTTGGGCCGGGCTGTGAAGCGCGAGGGTGCTAAGGTGGGAGATCAGATCGCCGTTACGGGTACGCTGGGTGATGCCGCCGCTGGGCTCGCTATTATTGGTGGTGCATTAGCGGGAGAAAGTCATGTGGACTGGGCATTGGCTGAGCAACTTGAGCAACGCTTCTTTAAGCCATTGCCAAAACTGGATTGGGCACCTTGGCTAGCAGCGCATGCGTCTTCCGCGATAGATATCTCTGATGGGCTGCTTGCCGATCTCTCTCACATCGCCCGTGCGTCTGGCGTCCGTTTAGCTATCGATTCTCATGCAGTACCGCTGTCGAAAGCACTGCAGGCATTACCTGGGTTTTCACCCCTAGAGTTTGCCCTCAAGGGCGGTGACGACTACGAATTAGCCTTTACGGCGCCAGCTGACGTCACGCTGCCCTTGGGGGCCACGCGGATTGGCTTCGTCGAGGCTGGTACAGGTGTTGAGTGCGCTGGGGTTGATAGTGAGCAGAGTGGCTATGATCACTTCCTCTGAGTCCACCAAAACTGTAGCGCTACCCAATGGCCGAGATGTCATGCGTTCACCCGCGTTGATTGTAGCCACATGGTTTGGTTCGGGTTTATCGCCAAAGGCTCCGGGAACGGCCGGTAGTCTGGCTGCCGTCCCCATCATTTGGCTGCTACTCAACTTCGGGACACTTTTTACCACCTTGGTAGCGGGCGTACTGCTTTTGGCACTGGGTACATGGGCCGCGAGGCAAGCCGGCCAGCACTGGGGGCAGGTCGACCACGGTGCCATCGTTATCGACGAAGTGGTGGGTTTGTTGATTACCCTTGGTCTAGCCTTTTATCTTGGGAATCATGGGTCATTAAACTGGCAGCTCATGGTGATTGGCTTGGTTTTCTTTAGAGTATTTGATATCGGCAAATTGTGGCCTGCCAGTTACTTTGATCGAAACGTCAAAAATGCGTTAGGCGTTATGTTGGACGATGTGGCGGCTGGCGTTTGGGCGGGCATCTGTACGTGGTTGGCGTTAAAGCTTTGGTCCTAAGTTCAGTTGCAAGCAACCTCGGCGATACGTAGCTAACCGATGCTAGTGTTGCCGAATCACCATGTTTTTTGCCAGAGATGCAAGTTCGGTGGTGTCGCCCTGGCAGCTATTTAGGTGTTCTAGCGCCTGCTCATACAGGCGCCTCGCCTGCAATCTTGCCTGTTCGAGCCCCAGACAACGCACATAGGTTGATTTGGCAGCCGCCTGATCCTTCCCGGCGGTCTTACCGAGAGTGTCACTGCTTGCGGTTGCATCTAGCACATCATCCGTTATTTGAAAGGCTAGGCCGATATTTTCAGCAAAACGATCGAGTGCCGTGCGTTGCTTCGGTGGTGCATCTGCGCAAATCGCTCCTGCGGCTACTGCGGCTCTAAAGAGTGCCCCGGTTTTACCGGCATGGATGGTTTTAAGCGCTTGGAGATCAATTTCTTGGTGCTCGGCCGCCATATCGAGCGCTTGTCCGCCCACCATGCCCTCAAGCCCCACAGCCTTTGCTATTAATGCAACGAGTTCGCAGCGTTGCGCATGGCTAAGCTGCGTATCGTTAGCAATGAGCGCAAATGCACTCGCTTGCAAGCCATCGCCAACAAGAATCGCGGTAGCTTCATCATAGGCTTTGTGTAAGGTTGGTTTACCACGCCGTAAATCGTCGTTGTCCATGGCCGGCAAATCGTCATGAATGAGAGAGTAACAATGCAACCACTCTATCGCTGTAGCGACGTTATCGGCGCTTGTTGGGTTGGCTCCCCCCGAGGCACAGAGTGCATAAGAGGCCCGAACTAGCCGTGAGCGGAGTTGCTTGCCTGGATTTTCGAGGACGTAGCGTGTTGCTTCATGGAGTTTGGGGGAGGAACTTGCCGGAACCAAAAGAGTCACGAATTGAAATCCTGCACCTCACCGCTTTCGGACACCAGAGCAACTCTTTGTTCTGCCGTGTCGAGTGAGCGACTTGCCGCAGCTACCAATTGCATACCTTTTTCGTAAAGGGACAATGACTCTTCGAGGGCCACATCTGGATTTTCAAGCTTTTCAACAATCGACGCTAGCGCTTCCATTTGCTGTTCGAGAGTTTGCGTATCGGCTGATGCTTTATTTTGCTTGCTGTCGGTCACTGGTTACGCTCCTCTATCGATAAAATTAGAGCGCTGGTTGCGCGACAGCAGCGGGACTGTCAGTGGAGTCTAAGGTGCCGGCTGCAATAATAGCCTCAGCAGTCAGACCCGCGGCCGCGCGATTTTGGTCTTGACTCGCGTGATCCATCCAGCGATCTGGAATGGCAATGTGCCGTACGGGGCAGTCGATACCCTCGCGAGCGAGTAGCTCCGTGATGGCACTACCGGCTCCACCTGCAAGAGCGTTTTCTTCAACGGTGACTAAGCGTTCATGCGAGCGAGCCAGTTCTATCACCATTGTTTCGTCTAATGGTTTGACCCAGCGCATATCGGCAAGTGTGGCATCGAGCACTTCAGCCGCTCTTTCGGCCTCACCGAGTAGCACTCCAAAGTTCAGGATGGCTGTGCCATGGCCGTCACGTCGTTTAACACCCTTGCCAATCTCTAGGGTGCTCATGGCCTCGGCCACCGGCACACCTCTACCGGGCCCGCGGGGGTAACGAACAGCCGCAGGGCCTTCGTGCAGGTAAGCGGTGTAGAGCATTTGCCGACATTCGTTTTCGTCTGATGGGCAGCCAACCACCACATTGGGTATGCAGCGTAAGTAACTTAGGTCAAAGACACCGTGGTGTGTGGCGCCGTCTTGCCCAACAAGGCCAGCTCGATCGATGGCAAAAGTTACATCGAGATTCTGTAACGCAACGTCATGGATGAGTTGGTCGTAAGCGCGTTGAAGAAATGTGGAGTAAATCGCAACGACGGGCTTCATGTCATCACAGGCTAGACCGGCTGCAAATGTCACTGAGTGCTGTTCAGCGATGGCTACATCGTAGAAGCGGTCTGGATATTTCTCTGCGAAATCCACCATGCCAGAGCCTTCGCACATCGCAGGCGTAATGGCAACGAGCTTGTTGTCTTGTGCCGCCATATCACATAGCCAGCGTCCAAAAACATCTTGGTATTTTGGCGGACTCGGTTTGGTACTTACAGCTGTAGGTGTGGGCGATGGCTTCGCTTCAATTTTGTTAATGGCATGAAACCCGACTGGATCCGCTTCGGCGGGAGCAAAACCCTTACCTTTTACAGTGCGAATATGCAAAAGTTGGGGACCTTTCAGATCCACCATGGCTTTTAATGTATGTGCCAGCTGCGGTAAGTCATGGCCGTCAATGGGACCGACATAATTAAAACCCAGTTCCTCGAATAACATGCCTGGCGCCACAAGGCTTTTCCATTGTTCTTCTGTCTTTTTGGCGACTTCCCAAGCTGTTCTTACGTGCTCAAGAATACGTTTTGAGCCTTCACGAAATGCGATGTAGGTTGGGCTGGCCCAGATTTTTGCAAAGTAAGTGGCCAGCCCGCCAGTGTTGTGACCAATCGACATTTGGTTGTCGTTTAGAATGACAAGCATGTTGGGTCGCTCGTGGCCCGCGTGGGCGAGTGCCTCAAAGGCCATTCCACCGGTGATAGCGCCATCCCCAATCACAGCAACGGCTTTTCTGTCGAGACCCTGTTTTTGTGCGGCAATAGCCATCCCCATGGCGGCAGAGATACTGGTGGAAGAATGCCCCACGCCAAACGTATCAAAACGGCTTTCGTTACGTTTTGGGAATCCAGAGAGTCCGCCTTGCTGGCGGATACTTTGCATTCGCTCGCGACGACCTGTGAGAATTTTATGGGGGTAGGTTTGGTGGCCAACGTCCCAGACAAGGCGATCCTCGGGTGTATTTAGGACGTGATGCAGAGCGATGGTGAGCTCCACCACCCCGAGGCCAGCGCCAAAGTGGCCACCTGTAGCAGAGACGCTGTACAGTAAAAACTGACGCACCTCGTCGGCAAGTGATATGAGCTGCTCGTCCGACATTTGATGCAGTGCATTACGGTCTTGCTCGATGCGATCGAGGAGCGGAGTGGCAGGGCAACTTGTCGGAAATTGAGTCAACATAGTTAGATCATACCCCAAAAAGTGAAGCCGGTTGAGACCCTTTGTTAAGCTGTATTGGCACGCGTGCCCCAGCTCGTTTCAGTATCCGGCGTTGACCTAAAGCGGGCCTCCTTGTGCCTGTTGTTCTAAACGACTTGCAAGTCGCTCATAGCCGTCGGGATACAGGGTCTTTCCGTCAGGCCAAAAGAGTGTTGCGTCAACTTGGCCTCGAGTTGACATGAGTGCATCGGAAAGTGGCCAAATAGCGATACCTGGAGTGGTCTTGGTGCGGCTGGTCAGTTCACCTATAAACCGAGTGAAACTGGCATAAGCTTGGCCATCTCTCGGTGTTTGAATGGGTGGCACGATAGCGATTTGAGGAGCGACATTGTAGTAATTAGCTAATTCTCTAATGTCAGTGAGTACCTTTATCAAAGTGCTGACATTCTGATTAATAGCCGCCGTAGGCAAGAACAAAACCAATGTGGCGGGCTGATAGAAGCCGACCAAACGCTCAAAGCATTCGGCCGCTAACGCGGGTGTTAAGCCGGGTTTGGCACGTACAAGCAGCGGCTGATCGCCAATCTTGCTAGGAGGCTGATCCCATGCAGTGAGGTGCTCACCACCAAGAACAAGGACGCCGCGTGGCTGTAAAGATTGTTGGGCGTCGAGTTCCTCAAATTGGCGCACCAAACTATGACACTGTAGGGAGAAGGGCGTTATCTGCGTATCGACAAAAATCTTCACCAGCGTTACCAGTACGGGAATGGCAATCACCATGGGTACGCTCCAGTGCAGGCCTTTATCGATGCCTAGATTATTGGTCACCGAAAATGCTCCAAAAGTGTGATGTTGGTCACAGTAATGTTGAAGTACCTCCACAATTATTGGGTTTTAAAATCGGCGACGTGCACGACCTTTTAGCAAATGCACATCTCTGGGTAAATGCACGTCTCTGGGTTACAGTTACCGAATGCTCTATCAGCGCAAAATTAAACAGACTCAGCTGCTTGCTAGCAAGTTGGAATTTCAACTGCTGCACAGCCGCTACGCATTTATTGGTACCCAAGCCGTTGGCGTAGTGGCGATTACGGCACTGTTATGGTTTCAGCTGCCGATTGAACAGCTTTTGGGCTGGGCGAGCTGCATGTTCCTCACTATGCTCCTCTATTCTCTACGGATAGGCGATACGCTGGAGCGCCAACGTTTTCACACAGAGCAGCAGCAGGTTTATCGGGAGATGCTCTTGGCGGCGTTGGTGGTTGGTGCCTCTTGGTCGGGGACCGTATTGTGGGGCTCCATGACGCTCAGGGATGAATACTTCACTATCCTAGTGCTCATAGTTGTCGCCACTTGCGTGACCACCATTTCTGTTTCTAGCGTGATGCGCGAGATTTATTTGGCTCAGCTGTTGGCGACGATGGTGCCGATTGGCGTTCTGCTGGGGTGGCAGTATGCCGATCGACCCTTCAATCTGATTTTGGCCGGTGTAGTGCTTATGCTCTCGCTCCTGATGAGCCTGGTGAGTGGATGGATGAGTCGATCCTTTGGCCAAATGGTCGAATCCAGCTTGGAGCGTGAGGCCATGGCTCGGGACTTAGCTGAGCTCTCCGACAACTTGCGACTACGCAATGTGCAGTTGCAGGAGGCGCGACGACAGCTGGCCGATATAGCGACGATTGATGAACTGACGGGCCTGCGGAATCGCCGTGGTGCTAACCAGTTGCTGGAGACCGAAATCGGCCGCTCCAAGCGGGCAGCTACACCGCTTGCATTGATTATGTTGGACGTTGATCACTTTAAGTTTTACAACGACACCTATGGTCACCCCGCGGGCGATGTGGTGTTGCAAAAAGTTGCCGAGGTCTTGTTGTCGGTAACTTCCCGTGCTGGAGAACTTGCCGTGCGAATGGGCGGTGAGGAATTCATGCTTATCTTGCCGGGATCAACGGGCGATGATGCCATGCGAACCGCAGAAAAAGTGCGCACCGAAATAGTGGCTTTAGCGATTAGCCATGCGGCATCGCCTGTGAGCAACTGTGTGACAGTGAGCCAAGGTGTGGTTTCCTGTATCCCGCGGTTGCACACCAGTACCGAAGAGCTGATTCAAGCTGCCGATGAGGCTCTCTACCAAAGTAAAAACGACGGGCGGAATCGATTCTCCCTCTCGCCGTTTGCTACTTAGTCATCAAGCTGCCTACGCAACCGATTTAATTGCCGGCGCTCGTGTTTATCGGGCCTCTGAAGAGGGCGTGCCATTGAACCTGCGGCTTTGCGTATCGCCGCCTCGCGTTCCCTACGCTTAATGCTGGCGGCAGACTCTTCGTAAAGCGCTTGGGCAATAGGTGCCCCCGCGCGCTTATCGCTCAGTGCGCGTACGGTAACTTCTTTCTCTTCCCAGCCTTGACGAATCGTGATGCAATCGCCGACGGCAATTTCCTTAGACACCTTTACGCGTTGGCCACAGATTTGCACCTTTCCTCCTTCGATCGCGGCTTTTGCAACTGAGCGGGTCTTAAAAAATCTCGCCGCCCAAAGCCACTTGTCTATTCGAAGCTTATCCACCGTAGGTAAGACCTGTATAAATCTCGTCGAAGTGAACGATAGCGGGATAGCGCGTTTCAGCGCGCGCCACTCCGGCGCTGTCCGGCTGACGAAGTGTAATGAGATGGCGAATGCCAAACTGCTCTGCAGATGCCAATACCGCCTCGGAATCGTCAATAAATAGAGTTTTTTCGGGGTTGAAGGGGTGTGTCTGCTGTAGGGTTGCCCAGAACAGTTGGGATTCTTTAGGCTCACCATATTCATGTGAGCTGACTACATGGTCTAGCCAAGGCCGTAAATCAATCTGGCGAAGCTTTACCCGCAGAGTGTCGGGATGGGCATTGGTAACGAGTATGACCTCGCAGTGGCTGTCTTTCAGCGAGGCCAAGAATTGTTGCGCATGCGGACGCCAGGCAACGCCATGGGCGTGGGTTGCTTTGAGTTCAGCGACACTGAATCCTAGCGTCTCACTCCAAAAGTCGAGGCAGTACCAGTTGAGTTTGCCCGACTCGCGCTCAAAAATGGGGTTTAAATACTGCCGTGCCGCCGTCAGGCTAATACCGCCACGACGGGCCACTTCGGCGGGAATGGTCTCCAACCAAAAGTGGTTGTCAAAGCGTAGGTCAAGCAACGTGCCATCCATATCAAGCAAAACGGTGTTGATGTCTGCCCAATTGACAGCTGTGACCGAGAGGGACGTAGGATTAATCGCTAATGCCAATGGTAGTGGTACCCTATTGTGATGACGTATACGAACTTATCAAGACTGAGATTACCAGCTGATCTGGAAACCGCCCTAGAATTGCCCACTGACATCGTGGGGCAACTGCTTGTCCTCATGACGCAGGCCAGCCAAAGAATCTTGCACCACTATAACAACGTGGACGAGGTTGTGGTGGATCGTAAAGCCGACAAAAGTCTCATTACTACGGCCGATCGAGAAGCACATATGATTCTGGAGTCTGGGCTGAATGCGTTGACCCCTTCGATACCAGTGCTTTCGGAGGAGTCATCGAGCGAAACCATCAAGAGCCGAAAGCAATGGCCCTGCAATTGGTTAGTTGATCCGCTTGATGGCACACGCGAATTCATTGGTCGCACAGATCAGTTCACCATCAACGTAGCACTGATCATGGATGCAAAACCTGTCTTGGGGGTCATTATGTTGCCCGTATCGGGGTTGGCATACATCGGTATTCCAGCGGTGGGAGCCTGGCGATGTGATGACAATCTCTGCTGGCCGCTCTCGGTTCGTGAACTCGATTTCAGCAGTCCTCTGGGGGTATTGGCGAGCGTAAGGCATTGCGAAGCTAAGGTCGAAAAAGTGTTGCGAGCGCTCGCTGACACCAGTGCTGGCGTAGAACGTGTCAATGCCGGCAGTGCACTTAAATTTTGCTCGCTTGTCGACGGAGAGGCGGATATTTATCCGCGCACATCACCGTGTTACGAGTGGGACGTAGCGGCAGGCGATGCGATAGTCACGGCGGCGGGTGGTTTTGTGTGGGGGGTGGATGGGCTGCCCATGCGTTACAACCAGCGAGACACCTTATTGGTCAATCGTTTTGTGGCAGGTGCTGATGCCAGTGTTGATTGGATCGGTAAATTGTACGGCTGACGACGTCTTGTCTGTGGGCTCGGTGAGCGGTAACGTTGGCGCTTCTGTGAGGAGAGCATGGGATGAATTTCAAGGGTAGTGACGGTGCCGCCAATCACGAAATGACCCCGGCTATGCGTCTTATGACACTACAGGCTCGCCATAAAGCGTTGGATGCAAAAATCACCGAGTTACAATGCCAACCCTATCAGAATCAATTGCTGATTCAGCGACTCAAAAAAGAGAAACTTCGTCTTAAAGATGCTATTGAGCGTCTTAAAGACGATATGATTCCAGACATCAACGCTTAAGCATTTTCCCGCCAGCGAATATTTTCGAGCTTCAGTAACTGACGTTTTATCGTTAGCCCCCCCGAAAAACCACCGAGGCGGTTCTCCGCGCGCAGCACTCGATGACAAGGAATGATAATCGGAATGGGGTTAGCGCCTACTGCGCCACCCACCGCTCGAGCAGCCTGAGGGTTGCCCACTTGGCTGGCTAGCTCTCCGTAACTTATCGTCTGGCCATAGGGTAGGGCGCATAGGGCTTTCCAAACAGCACGTTGAAACACTGTGCCGACGGGCTCGATGCTAATCTTGAAACTGGTTTTATCACCTGCAAAGTAGGCATTAAGCTCTTCAGCGGCCTGCCGAAGAACGGGGTCTCGACTCTGTTGCGCTGTTTGCAGATGGGATGTGTTTGCACCCCAGGACAGTTGGGTAAGTTTACCCGCCGAACTGACCAATAATAACGTGCCCAAAGGCGAGGCTAACGTACACGCGGTTGTCACGACCCTGAACTCTGTGCGTACCGATCGGGCTCGAGCAAAGCGCAGGCATGAGCGGCAAATCCGGTGCCTGCCTGAGCGTATAGATTGAAGGCAGAAATACCTTTTTGACGCATCTCCTCGGCGTGGTCTTCGTGGCGAACCACAGCGGCGATTTCGCCGGTGTAGCCCATACTGAAAAGCAAGTCTGCCACGAGCATATTCTCCGAGTGGTTAGTCAAAGCCAGCATGATCATTTCGATATCATCAAATTTTAGCCGAAACCAAAAATCCGGGTCGGATGCATCCGCCAAAACAACCCTTCGTTGCTCAGCAAGATGATGGGCAACGCGCGAGTGTAGGGCTTCGACACCAAGTACCTGTCTCCCCCAAATTGGTGCCAGTGATTCGTAGGCGCCAGTACCCACTCGCCCCATGCCCAGAATGACTATTCTGACATTGTCTGTAGGTTCGAAGCCGTCGACGAGAGTCGTTGACTGATAAGACAAGAGTTTGGTGCGATATTTTCGATAAATATCGTGGGTGGCGCCAGATATGGGTGCGGCCACCACAAAGCTAACAGCGACTGCAATAGAAAGGGCTGCGCTCCATTCAGGGTCGAGCCAATTAACGGCAGCGGCGACCGACACCACTATCAATCCAAATTCGCTGTGGTTAGCTAGGGCGCCCGAGGCGAGTACGGCGGTTCGAGGGCTGGTGTGAAAGCGGGTGAGTAATGGGAAGTAAAGTAACGGCTTGAGCGCCGCCAAAAGGCCAATCAAAACTGCCACCCCGATGAGCGTTGCTGACGGCCAGCCGCCTAAGCCGATAGAGAGAAAAAAGCCGACCAAAAAAAGATCTTTGAGTTGTATGAGGTTGCCCGCGAGCGCCTTTGACTTTGGATGCCCAGCAAGAATAGCTCCCACAAGCAGCGCACCTAGATCGCCCTTAATCCCGACGAGTTCAGAGATTTGTGCTGAGCCAATGGCAAGCGCTAGGCCAAGTAACGTCAGTAGCTCGCCGTAACCTGCAATCGCCAGCAAACGCAAAATCAAGGGGCGTAGCGGAACAATAATGAGCATGCCAAGTGCATACCAAGTAGGCACCTTGCCTGCTGAAAGCGCTAAGAATCCAACGGCAACCAAATCCTGAACAATCAAGATCCCGATTGCCACTGCCGCGTGACTTGATTGGACCTCGCCACGTTCTTGCATGGTCTGGATGACGAATACCGTACTGGAAAATGTCAGGCCGAAGGCGACGATAGCGGCCCCTGTTGGGGTGAGATCAAAGTTGGGTAGAAGCTGAGCCAGCCCCATGAGCAAAGCAAAGACAACCACCTGCGTCACCGCCATGTGCACAAGCGTTGTTCCCCAAACCTTGGCCTCCAAGAGTTTGAGGGGCTCTAATTTAAGACCTATGGTGAAGAGTAAGAGGGTGATGCCCAATTCTGCGAGGATTTCAAGCAGCGGGCCACTGTCCATTTTGAGTTCATGGAGTACAAAGCCGGCTGTTAGGTAGCCAATAAGCGCAGGAAATCCTACTGCTCTACTGGCTATGCCGCACAACAGGGCCACTAAAATGATGAACGGTTCTAGCAGTAACACTCAGCCTCCCGAGACAGGATTTTTTGGCAGCAGTAAAGCGATGCTTGCGAGCAAAATGAGGGCCACCTCTGTCAGCGACATGAGGAATGACATTTCCGACGCAGCACCCATATTTAACAACGATGTCAGGCAGAAAAGGATGACCAAGACCAGACTGAGGCGTGCTGTACCCATGAGACCCATGGCCAGCAGCAACAAAATCACACCTCGACCAGCCTCCAATAGCACCGCCAGTGAGAGTGGTTGCTGCCAGAGCATTGCCATGTGAAAAATACCGGCAAATAGCGCTAACACCATCGATCCAGCGCGAGCGCCCTGACCTATCGCCGCGTAGTTACGCGTGTCTAGATCGGACTTGCCGGTCCCTGGCGTGGGCGTAATGACTGTTCTTTGCGTTTGTTGTTCTGCGTTTGCCTTGGTCATGAACAAACTATCCAGCGAATTATAGAGCACTGTGGATTGTGGATTTAGCCTACGGTACATCGAGAGAGGGTGCCCGAGCCTCTACCTCGTTCATTTTGCATTACACTGGGCGCTATGTCTGCTGCGCAATTACTTAAACATCTGGCTGGAGCTCGCCGCTATGATCGGGCGGCGCTTGCGGCGATTTTTGGTGTCTCCGATCAGATGATCGATCGGTGGTTGAATGAGCTTACCTCTCAGGGGATTGCGGTCGCTTTTGATCACTCGCTGGTGGAGCTGCGCACCAACATTGACTGGCTGAAGCTCGAGTCTATCGAGCAACAGAGCCCACTGCCTTTCACGGTAGAGTTGAGCTTAGAGACTGGGTCGACTAGCGCAGATTTGCAGCGCAGGGTGCAGCAGCAAAACATCCATCGGCTCGCGCTGACGACTGAATATCAGCAAGCTGGGCGTGGGCGGTTGGGGCGCAATTGGCGAAGCCCCATTGCCCAAAACATAGCGCTTTCTGTTGGCTGGCAGTTTCACAACGGTGCTGCGCTCTTGGAGGGACTGAGTTTGGCTATTGGTGCGTCGTTGGCTGAGGCTCTCGAAGCGGCCTTTGGTGTATCGCTCCATTTGAAATGGCCAAACGACCTGTATATGGGAGACCGCAAGTGTGGTGGTATTCTTGTCGACGTAAGCGGTGACTTAGATCGCTCCTGCGCGGTTATTGTTGGTGTGGGGCTTAATTTGCATGTCACTGAACGTGCCGGTGAGGTCATTGATCAGCCGTGGGCTGCGCTCGCATCGATTCTGCCCCCGGGCGTGTCACGCTCGAAAATTGTAGGAGTCATGCTCGACGCCCTTTCGGCAGTACTGCACGACTATGAATCCACCGGTTTTGGTCGGTGGCACGCATTGTACAGCAAGCGCGACTGGTTGGCGGGTCAAAGTGTGGCAATAGAGGGGGGTGTGCGATTGGAAGGGCAAGCTGCAGGCATCAGCGATCAGGGGGCTTTGCTGGTTCAATCAGGCGCTGAGCTTGTCCCTGTTTTTGCCGGTGAGGCACGACTGGCCCGGCGCCCCAAACGGTTATCTGACGACTCGAGCCGAGTGCCGGTTAAGAGATTTGAGCCGTGAGCGGGTCGGCAAGCTGGTTGCTGGTTGACATAGGCAATAGTCAGATCAAATGGCTGCAAGTGCACGGCTCCGAGGTCGGTACGTGGGGGTCACAAAAAAGTTGCGCGCGCTCTGGTGATGCCTTAATGGCTAGCTTGACATCCGCGGGGGTATTGCCCCAAGAGTTAGTCATTTCTAGCGTTGCCGATGAGGACTTCAATGCCAAACTGGCCGCGACTTTTTCTACCAGAGGATGGCCAATGCCGCAGTTTGCGGCCAGCCAGTCACAGCAATTCGGCTTGACCAACAGTTATTCAGACCCTACCCGTATGGGTGTGGATCGGTGGTTGGCAATGCTGGCCGCGTGGTGCAAGACACACAATGCCTTGATCGTGGTGGATGCGGGTACAGCGGTTACCATTGATGTCGTTGGTGTTAACGGCATGCATATGGGTGGTTACATTTTGCCAGGTGTGGGGCTCATGGAGGCAGCATTGACCCGTGATACCCAGCGTGTGCGTTTTAGCGACAGTGCTGAACGGTCACTGCTCCCCGGACAATCTACGGCCCAGTGTGTGACCAGTGGGGTCTGGTTGGCTGCTCACTCTGCAGTACAGGCGGTGCTATCCCGCTATCCCGATTATCCGGTGTTCATTACAGGTGGCGACGGTTGGGCCCTAATGCAGATGGATATCGTTGCCCAGTGGTGTCCGCATCTTGTTCTGGAAGGACTGTTTATTCACACGCAATCACATTTAAAGGGTTGACCTGCGCCGCAGTTATCGACATTATTCGCACCCTTTCCGATGGCCCGTTCCGGGCGGTCGTGTTCGGCTGGCGTAGCTCAGTAGGTAGAGCAGCTGATTTGTAATCAGCCGGTCGGGGGTTCGATTCCTCTCGCCAGCTCCATTTTTTATCGGACATTCGGGTTTGTAGCTGCCGGTTTCGGTACGCGCAACGGTTCTATAACCACCGAATGAGGAAATAGCGATGGATCTGAATAACAAAGTGATAGCCATTACGGGCGGCGCTCAAGGGCTGGGTCTCGCAATGGCGAAAGCCTTTGCGATGCGCGGCGCGAAGTTAGCACTTATTGATATCAACGCCGATGTACTGGCGGCTGCTCGCGAGCTGCTCGTAGCTCAGGGGGCGCATGTTGAAATCTACCCGACCAATGTAGCTGATGAGACTAGCGTCGTTGCCACGTTTGATGCGATTGCAGCGGGGTTTGGTCAGCTCAATGGATTGATTAACAATGCGGGCATTACGCGCGACGGGTTAATGTTGAAGGTCAAGGATGGTCACGTCACCGACCGCATGTCGCTCTCCCAGTGGCAGATGGTGATTGACGTTAATCTCACGGGTGTATTTCTTTGTGGTCGCGAGGCGGCAACTCGAATGATCAATACCGGTTCTGAGGGCGTGATCATTAATATTTCCAGTATCTCACGAGCAGGTAATTTTGGTCAGACCAACTACTCGGCAGCAAAAGCTGGTGTTGCAGCGATGGCCGTCACTTGGGCAAAAGAGCTGGCTCGACACAATATCCGGACTGGGGCGATTGCACCGGGATTTATCGCCACCGAAATGGTTGCGAGCATGAAGCCTGATGCGCTAGAGAAAATGGCTTCAGGCATTCCCTTAAAGCGCTTGGGACAGCCGGACGAAATTGCCCAAATGGCGTTAAGTATCTTCGAAAACGATTACATTTCGGGTCGTGTCTTTGAGGTAGATGGTGGCTTGAGACTCTAATCCCAAGTCACTCGGCACTGTGAAAGCGTGCCAATCGTGCCCTTGCCTGGGGTGAACCGCTCTTGTTGCGTCGTTAACGGGAAAAATTAACTCTATAAATCGGTTGACATCGTCGGTTGACGTCAAGAGAATGTGCGCCCTCTTGGAGGGGTTCCCGAGTGGCCAAAGGGATCAGACTGTAAATCTGACGCGAAAGCTTCGGTGGTTCGAATCCACCCCCCTCCACCATGCTTACCACACTGGGCGGCGTTAAACGCGGCACCTGTGGGGATGGGAATGTGCAGGCTGGCTTGCTGGCCTAAACACCGTTGGGGTGTGAGGTCCCGAGGTCCGATACCGCGGGTATAGTTCAATGGTAGAACCTCAGCCTTCCAAGCTGATGATGCGGGTTCGATTCCCGCTACCCGCTCCATCGACGGTGCAACAGTTAGGGCTCATATAGCTCAGTAGGTAGAGCACTTCCTTGGTAAGGAAGAGGTCACCGGTTCAAATCCGGTTATGAGCTCCAGTTTCAGCGCTAGCGCGCTGGTTGAGTGGTAGTCAGCATGAGGTTGGCTGCTTTTAAAAACGAAATAAAGGCGTCAGTTAGCGCGCCCTGAATTGATTCAGGAGAAAAGGTCGACATGTCGAAGGAATCATTTGAGCGTTCGAAGCCCCACGTCAACGTGGGAACGATTGGGCACGTAGACCACGGTAAGACGACGCTGACGGCGGCGTTGACCCGTGTTTGCGCGGAAGTATTTGGAGGAACGGCGGTTGCGTTTGATGGTATTGATAACGCACCGGAAGAGCGAGAGCGTGGTATTACCATTGCGACGTCACACGTGGAGTACGAGTCAGACATTCGTCACTATGCGCACGTTGACTGTCCCGGACACGCGGACTACGTGAAGAACATGATCACGGGTGCTGCGCAGATGGACGGTGCTATTTTGGTGTGTGGTGCGACCGACGGCCCGATGCCCCAGACGCGCGAGCACATTCTGCTGTCACGTCAGGTAGGCGTACCGTACATTGTTGTGTTCTTGAACAAAGCCGATCTGCTTGCCGAAGACTGTGGTGGTGTAGACACGGAAGAATTCGAAGAGATGAAAGAGCTGGTAGAGATGGAGCTACGAGAGCTTCTGGATACCTACGAGTTCCCTGGCGACGACACACCAATCATCTGTGGTTCGGCGTTGATGGCGTTGAACGGCGAAGACGAGAATGGCTTGGGTACGACAGCGGTTAAGTCGCTGGTAGAGGCACTGGATACGTACATTCCAGAGCCAGAGCGTGCGATTGACCAGCCTTTCTTGATGCCTGTTGAAGACGTGTTCTCGATTTCAGGTCGCGGTACGGTAGTGACTGGCCGAGTTGAGCGCGGCATCATCAAGGTGGGTGACGAGATCGAGATTATTGGTATTCGTGACACGCAGAAGACGACCTGTACGGGTGTTGAGATGTTCCGCAAGCTGCTTGACGAAGGTCGTGCGGGTGAGAACGTAGGTGTGCTGTTGCGTGGTACTAAGCGTGACGACGTTGAGCGTGGTCAGGTCTTGGCGATTCCAGGATCGGTAACGCCGCACACTAAGTTTGAGGCGGAGGTATATGTACTGTCGAAAGACGAAGGTGGTCGTCATACGCCGTTCTTCAAGGGCTATCGTCCGCAGTTTTACTTCCGTACGACGGATGTGACGGGTGCGGTAGAGCTGCCTGAAGGTGTCGAGATGGTTATGCCGGGCGACAATGTGAACATTGTAGCGACGTTGATTGCGCCGATTGCAATGGAAGACGGTCTGCGTTTTGCGATCCGCGAAGGTGGTCGTACGGTAGGCGCGGGCGTTGTTGCCAAAATTATCGA
>Ga0181559_10000291_pt1 | contig 44652 bp, 41 predicted proteins | sample 011ome_21_FD_133752 | JGI IMG/M metagenome (GOLD analysis project Ga0181559, IMG submission 133752) | Coastal salt marsh microbial communities from the Groves Creek Marsh, Skidaway Island, Georgia - 011508AT metaG (megahit assembly) | ecosystem: Environmental > Aquatic > Marine > Intertidal... | reverse complement strand
ACGCAATAACTGTAACTGAGCCTCGCGCGCCTCTGATTCAGCCTGAGTTCGCATTAACGCATCGCGGCGTTGCTGCGACTCCAACCTCATAAAGTTCTCATGCTCGCGTTGCAGCAGCTGGTGATATTTGACGCCATGGTAAAGCGCGGCCCAAGTTAGGAATACGAAAATCGATGGGAACCACCAACCACCAAAGTCGCCCCACAAACCACGCTCACCGGTCATTGCCATGAATAGTAGGAGGCGAGCCGCAGACCAGGTCAACGACAGCAGCATAACCGTGCAAAAGACCACGAAAATCCGTGGGGGCGTGGGCCACTCCCATGAGCGCTGAAAAGCAGTACGCATGGGTAACGATAGCGCCATCCCTAGTAATGACTGCAGGATATTATGCGCGAGATAACTAAATTCAAATTGATTGTAAGGCAAACTGAGACTGAGATAAGTCACTAAGCTAATACCTAGCCAGCCCAGCACATTCAGCAACCAGAATTGAGTGGTTGGATTAGAGGTGACTCGGTAATAACGCGAGCGAGCAACGAAGGCCTGCACGTCAGCTACGGGGGTTTTCGTTAAGGTCGCATCCGAAGTCGCTGTCGATGTCATAGCTAGGCGCGTCTCTTTTGGGGGCTCGTTACAGCTAGGGCTCGTTACAGTAAGGGGCTCGTCACAGCTAAGTCTAGCAAGCTTCGGCAGCGTAGCCGAGGAAACATACTAGGTGCTTCTACTGTTGATAATAGCCGCCAATCGGACAAGCACCGGATGCAAAGGGAGCCTAGGTTTTTATCTCTCTACGCTCGCGCGCCTTTATCTCAACCCTCTGGACAAAGTATAGCCTCAGCCGCCCCCCCCTGCCGAGGTCTATCGAGTACGCGTGGCCAAACCCAGTACCCAAAGCGGTATTTCTCGTGCCTCTGGTGGACCCTTCAAAATAACGCTACTGTGAACACCCATTCCGATAATTCAAACAAGCCAGCAAGCCATGTCGACACAATCAACAGCACCGCAAGAATCCAATACACCCTACACGCCGCCAACTGTCTGGACCTGGAACGACCAAAGCGGCGGTAAATTCACCAACATCAATAGGCCCATTGCTGGTGCCACCTATGAGTCGGTTCTACCGCAGGGCAACAACCCTCTCCAACTGTACTCGCTGGCCACTCCCAACGGGGTTAAGGTCGCCGTGATGCTAGAAGAGCTTCTAGAGCTGGGTATTGCCGCCGCCGAGTATGATGCCTATACCATTAACATCCTTGAGGGCGAACAGTTCGGTTCAGGGTTTGTTGCGGTTAACCCAAACTCAAAAATCCCTGCCCTGGTAGACCTCAGTGGAGATACGCCTTTGAGAGTGTTTGAATCAGGAGCAATCCTACTCTACTTAGCGGAAAAGTTTGGTCAGTTCATCCCCGAAGCAACGCAAGAACGTGCTGAGGTTTTCAACTGGTTATTTTGGTTGCAAGGCTCGGCGCCCTACCTCGGCGGGGGATTTGGTCATTTTTATGCCTATGCACCATCGAAAATGGAATACCCCATCAATCGGTTCACCATGGAAATCAAACGCCAACTTGACCTTCTGGATAAGACCTTAGCTGATCGTCCTTACCTTGCGGGCGATTCTTACACACTTGCGGATATCGCCACATGGCCGTGGTACGGGGCACTTGTACGCGGCCTTCTCTACGATGCTGGCACGTTCCTGGATGTAGCTCGCTACACCCGCGTCAAGAGGTGGGCTGATTCCATTGCCGAGCGACCAGCGGCCAAACGGGGACGCCTGGTCAACCGAATCTGGGGGGACGAGGATAAGCAAATGCGCGAGCGTCACTGTGCAGCCGATTTCGATCACGTTAACTGGCGGTAATGTAGAGGCATGCTGATCAGTCTCAGTCAGCTCAAACTTTAAAGTGTTTAGCTAACACGCCGCAGCCCACATTCCCATGGGAAAGCTGGTAAACTCCGCGGTCTTTTACGCCACTTCGTTTTAGCAACACACAACCGACAGGCCCCTTATGTCAGACCTCGACAATGTTGCGGCAACCACGCTACTCACTGATACAAATAAGGATTTACTCGCACGCATGCTGGAAAAGGCTCTACAGGAAGTCCTCGTGCCCATGGAACCAGCCGCCGCAAAAACCTACATGGAACAGGTAGCACAACGTACCGCGCTCGATGAGGGTGTAGAAATCACCCTTTTTCAAATGATTCAACTGCGCAGTAGTGAATCAACCTATGTCATGCGCGTTGCCCTACTGAGTGACCACCGTGCCATTGGGTTAGATGTAATGGATGCCGAAAACGGACAGTTCTTTATTCCCGAATCATGCCCAGTTTGCCAGCTGTCAGCTGCCACACTTAACTGATTAACGCCCCTTGAACGAGCGCATCGCTTACGCGACTCTGGTGAGCTTAGTAGCTTATGCAGCCATCGCCACTGACCTTTATTTACCGGCTTTACCCGCTATTATTGATGAATTCGGTGTTAGCGAAGCCCAGGGGCAGCTCACCCTCAGTCTATTCATGTTGGGCATTGCCACTGGGCAGCTGTTTTTTGGTCCACTATCCGATTTTTATGGTCGACTTCCAGTGGTTACGGCGGGCACCATATTCTTCATTGCCACCTCGCTCGGCTGTGCACTGGCCAGTTCGATGGAGTTTATGTGGACAGCAAGACTGCTTCAGGGAGTAGCGGCTAGCTCCGGGCCGGTCATCGCTCGAGCCATGGTTCGAGACCGATACCACGGCAATCGTGCAGCGCAGGTTATGTCGATGTTAGGCGCGGCCATGGCAGTGGTGCCGCTAATCGCTCCCACCATAGGTGCTTGGGTACTCGTCTGGTTTAACTGGCGAGCAACCTATATTTCACTGGCCATTTTTGCATTCCTAGTCCTGGTCGGAATCCGACAATTTGAAGAGTCAGCGCCAGCTATTGGGGAGGGCAATATTGGCATTGGCCGTGTGTTTAGATTGTTCTCACAGTGCCTATCGAACCGCCAATTCCTTGGTTACCAGCTGTGCGGTACCGCTAGCTACTCGGCCATACTTGCGTACCTTTCTACCGTCGCCTTTTTCATGCGGGATGTATTCGAGCTACCCGCTCAATATTTCGGCTTCGCCTTTGGGCTAACGGTTGCTGGCTACATGCTAGGAGCCCTCATCTGCTCAAGATTGGTAATGCGCTTGGGCACCAACAATACCTTAGCAATTGGAATGCTGATCACGATGGTAGCGTCCGTTAGTCAGTGGCTTGGCACGATAGCCGACACACTACCTATAGAGACACTGGCAATGAGCTCCTTTGGAATTTTCTTTGGGATAGGCCTGACCTCTGCCAACGCATCAATGGGCGCTGTCTCGCTGTTCCCAAAGACGGCTGGTGCCGCATCGGCGGTCTTTGGCTTTGTCCATGCAACGATTGCCGCTGCAAGTGGATTTTTGACTGGCCAGCTCTACGATGGCACCTTAGTACCTACCGCATCTGTCATGCTCGCTTGCTCGGTGATTGGACTTCTGGGTATCCCACTGACGCGAAATTGGAGCAAAGGAATTCAATCCTCAGGTATTTCTCGAACAGATTGATGGGCCACCTCGGCCCTCAAAATCTTGGCCACGGTGCTTGAGCGAAACTCGCGATTTGCCAGCACAAGTACAACAATGGTCGTCACAGCGACAAAAGCCAAGTTACCGGCAAACCAAAACACTACCGCAAGGGCAAAGTAATAGGCGCGTAGACAGCTGTTGTTGTCGTGTCCGGCCGCATCCATTAAGCGGGCGAAATTGAAAGCGAAGCGTTCTCTCGCCTCGCGATCGACCATCTCAGTGGGTACGGGAGCACTGCCGGCCAATACGCTGGCAAAACCATATTGACGCAGTGCCCAAGTAATCTTAAAAAAGGCATAGACAAAAATTAACAGTAGTACCAACAGTTTCAGTTCTATTTGCTGAACGGAAATATCGCCCCGAGGGCTGACGTGACGGGCGAGCACTTGAAGCTCTTCCGCTCGACTTAAGGCCGTGAGTACCGCCGCCAGGATGATGAGTGTTGCTGAAGCAAAAAAACCAACGATCCGTTCCTGGTTAGCCAATAACGAGGCATCTATAATTCGATTCTCACGATCGAGCATGCGCTGCGCCCATAACACACGGTGCCTGCGCATGGCCCGAGAAAGGGAGGGCTTTACTCCGCGCTGGGCGCGTTTCTTAGCATAGTGGCTGTAACCCAACCATGCCAGTAGGAAGTAGGCAAGTGCAGAAAACGTCATCAACGGATCAACCACCATGTAATCACCCTGGGGGGCCAGCAAGTCGTTAGAGATGGACCCAGGCATAATAGCGCATAAGTGACATCTAATTTAAACAGGTTTGGTCACAACTAACGAATTTAGGGGATATAGAGTCAAACCTACTTTGCTTAGACTATGGGTTCAGCCGAGACTCGGCGGCCAATAATAGTGAGAATCGGTATCGATGGGCCCGGTATCACTGGAAACAGCACAACCAGGAGTCGCTTCGTGCATCAGATCACCAAAGACATGGAAGTATTAACCCAAGCTATCTTGCGTTACGCGGTCGAGCGCGTACGTATGGATCCACCCACCTTGGATGCACCACTACCAGAAGCCAATTTGCGCGCCATGGCAGGGGAAACCATAACGGAACAGGGCATTGGTGGTCTCGAGGCATTAAGAGTTTTCACCGACGTTCTGGCACCCGCTTGCCTATCCGTGGATCACCCGCGTCTACTTGCATTTGTGCCCGCAGCGCCCACGGAAGCGGCTACTCTATTTGACCTCGTTGTTGGTGCCTCGAGTATTTACGGAGGCACTTGGCTTGAGGGATCGGGGGCAGTTTACGCAGAAAATCAGGCGCTGCGATGGATAGCGGACTTAGCTGGTATGCCAGAGCAAGCTGGCGGGGTTTTTGTGAGTGGTGGTACAGCGGGTAACTTATCGGCTCTGGCCGCCGCTCGCCATGAATGGCGCCGCAACCACCCAGAAAGACACTCGACTCGGGGACTTATTCTGTCTTCTAAGGGTGCCCACGCTTCTGTAGCCCAGGCTGCACAGATCATGGATGCTGACCTCATTGAAGCGGGCGGACACCGCCTAGACGGAGCCGCGGTCCGAACGGCCATTGACGAGTTACCCGCAAGCGATCGTGCCCGCCTATTTGCCGTAGCTTGTACCGCGGGCACGACAAACCTAGGCATCATTGATGACATGGCAGGTATTGCCAATATTTGCGAGCAAGAAGCCTTATGGATGCACGTAGATGGGGCTTATGGTGGCGCGGGGCTTGCGGCGCCATCTGTGCGGGCTGATTTTAACGGCATCGAACGAGCAGATAGCTTTATCGTAGACCCACACAAATGGTTGTTTGCTCCATTTGACTGCTGCGCATTGCTCTATAAAGATCCCGCCACAGCGCGCCGAGCACACAGGCAGCATGGTGATTACCTCGAGGTGCTCTATGACGGGATTTGGAACCCATCTGACTATGCGCATCACCTGTCACGCCGAGCACGTGGTTTACCCTTGTGGTTCAGCCTGGCGTGTCACGGTACCAAAGCCTATACGCAGGCCGTGGAACAGACCATAGCTACCGCACGGGAAGCTGCCAAACTGATTGACGCCCATCCCAACCTTGAAATGGTGACGGAACAACGATTGTCTATTTGCGTTTTTCGACGCTTGGGCTGGGCACCCGAAGACTATCAAAATTGGAGTAACCAATTAATGGACGACGGCCTAGCTTTCGTAACACCTACCAAGCACGATGGCGAGACCGTATTACGTTTCTGTATCGTAAATCCCCGCACTTCGCTCGATGACATTACGATGATTCTAGGCACGCTGTAAATTATGTCGGATCAATGGCCATTTCGTTGGGATCTGTTACTTCGGTATCGCTTTATTGAAGTCATCGCATTGTGGGAAGGACGACTCACTACGCGTCACCTAGTTGAAACTTTTGGTATTGGGCGTCAACAGGCTAGCAAGGATATTAATACCTACAATCGCGACGTTGGCCCGAACAATCTCAGCTACAACAAGTATCTCAAGGGCTACGAGCCTTCAACTATTTTTACCCCTCGGGTAACACGAGGCATCGCAGAAGAGTACCTACAACTGCTCGCCAACCACAGTGAGCTGCATCGTACGTTTAGCTCAACGGCACTACCGCTTGGGCAGACAGAGGTACTAGAGCCACCACAGCGGCCAGTATCGCCAGATATATTGCGTCCGTTACTGCTAGCCGCGAGAGACAGACAACGCATCGAGGTCGATTACGTGTCGGTCAATAATCCTGACCGCGAAGGTCGGATCATAGCGCCTCATACGCTGGTTTGGACTGGTTTGCGCTGGCATGTACGGGGGTGGTGCGAAAAAAATCGTGACTTCCGTGACTTTGTGCTGAGTCGATTTCGCGGTCAACCTGAGCTCTTAGGTCCGACCCAACTGTCAGCGCAAGATGACACCGAATGGAATGTGCTAATTAAACTCATACTGCAACCCGATCCTAGACTCACTCCTCAACAGCAAGAGGTTATTGCGGTTGATTATGGTATGAAAAATGGTCAGCTGGAGATCCCAATACGCGGCCGCCTCGTCAACTATTTGTTGCAGCTGCTCAATATTAATGCGGGCCCCCCTCTAACCGACCCTCGAGCTCAACAGGTGATTATTGCAAATACCGCTGAGATACACCCTTGGCTACTGACTTAGTCGAAGAGGTACTAGCTGAGATAGCTATCCACCGGCTTCATAGACTGGACATTATTTTTTTGTGACTCAGATCGCAGTTTTGTCTCTTCCTACTTTTATTCTTGCCTCACCTCGCAGTAGTTTATTCCCATAGAGGAAACGTCAGAGGACAAGAACGTGTTCACTACCCAATCGCTGGCTCTCGACAACAATCATAGTGCCGCTGAACGACGCGGTCGCGTTGCCGCACGTCCTGACGGCCTGAATAAGACGCTCAGCTTTGAGCAGTCAGTGACGCTAACCGCTAAAGAGCAATTCGGCTGGTTCGTGGCATTTGTGCGCCGACCCTTGTTCGTCGAACCAGAGGTCGTGATAGCTAACCCCGATCGCACCGAATATTTGCTTATAGCCCATGACGGCAGCACTCAGCCCTTTTACAACGTGCGCACTGAAGACTTTATATAACGTTGAGCATCGCATTAATGCGCTCAAAGAGCCCGCCTTAGCGGGTTTTTTATTGCCCTAAAGCGGCCTACCGTTAGTGTCTAGTGCTATTCAACGACGAGTCCTTGTTGGCGTTGCTGCCAGTTTACCATTGCCCGGAATCACGCAAGCAGCGTGTACAGCTCGACTAAAAATCATCCTCGGGCACGTCATAGTCGCTTTCACCCCATCGCCAGCGTGGAGCAGGTCCTTTTTGGATACAAATCAGAAACAAAAGAACTGTTAGCACCGCAACCACTGGCAACATCCAGGGTGGCGACCAAACACCCAAACTCACTACCGCTATCATGTAGGCAAGCGTAACTGACCAACCCTGCAACGTCACGGGGTACCAACCCCAGCCATAGCGGCGGCGTTTAAACCACCACTTTTCTCGGTTCACATAAACCTCCTTTCCCGTAATTGATGCGAGGAGGTTTCATTGCTTGGCCCACACCAGGGGGATTACTCGTTCTTTGCACCAGACCAAGAAAAAGCCAGCTAAGAGCCCTACGATTCCGCCAGCCAAAGTGTTCAATACAGATTGTCCTAAACCCAGCATCTGAGCCGCCATTTCGATCACCTGCATAGCACTGTGGGAGGCATGCATAAGAATGCCACCGCCCACCATGAACATGGCTATAGTGCCCACGACAGATAATATCTTCATCAGCTGCGGCGCAAACCACAAAAGCGCATCACCAAACGTGATAGCCAGTCTTGCTGTTAGGGTGGTTGGCTGTCTATCGGCGAGTAGCACACCCGCGTCGTCAATTTTAACTATGCCGGCAACCAGTCCGTAGACACCGATAGTCATCAGTGTACTTATCCCTGCCAGTACAATGACTTGCGTCAGGAGCTCTTGACTCTCTACCACTCCCAGTGTGAGGACAATAATCTCTGCAGACAAAATGAAATCGGTTCGAATAGCGCCTTGTATTTTCTCGCGCTCAATCAAAGCCAAATCCCCAAACTCCCCGGCGAGCCGCTGTACGACCTGCTCGCGCTCTTCGTCCGTATGCTTGATACGCGCATTCACAATTTTTTCTGCACCCTCAAAACACAGGTACAAACCGCCACAAACCAATAACGGTGTAATGATTGCTGGGGCGAACGCTGCTACGACTAAGGCGGCGGGAACAAGGATGCATTTGTTGACAAAAGATCCCTTAGCAACTGCCCAGACGACCGGCAACTCTCGATTGGGACGCACTCCAAGAACTTTCTCTGCGTTAACCGCTAGATCATCGCCTAATACGCCTGCGGCTTTTTTTGCTGCCACCTTAGTCATGACTGATACATCGTCGAGAATGACAGCAATATCGTCAAGCAATGCTAGTAAACTGCCCAAAGCCATTGGAAGGCCCGCCGTTAGTTCTTACGCCGCCGCAGCGAAGGCTGGCGCATAGATGACTTGGGGTATCTTGGTAATTTACCCGTTAGCAGATACCGATGTATTGATTCCTGCGATCTCAAAGTAGCCGCCTTCTTTTTTAGCCGTGGCAATGTGTTTAACTGCCGCGCATCAAGTTCGCGAGCCTTCACGTTATCATGCCATTGCTGATCGAGGATATCCTGAATTTGGTCCTGCGCGTCGCGATCTAAGATTGGGCATAACACCTCAACTCGATAGTCAATATTACGCGTCATCAGATCGGCAGAGCCAATATAGTAAGTTGGGTTACCACGGTTATGAAAAGCGTAAACCCTGGGATGTTCGAGAAACCGGTCGACAATACTGATCCCCTCGATTTCCTCCGATAAGCCATCGATACCGGGCATCAGGGAGCACATACCACGTATAATGAGTCGAACCTCTACGCCTGAGCGTGACGCCTCGTACAACTTTTGCTCGAGCTGCCTGTCAACTAAATTGTTGCATTTGATAATGACAATAGCCCTGTAACCCTCACGCGCGTTACGGATTTCGCGGTTGATCATTGCAATCAAGCCAGAGCGTGAACTGTGAGGAGAAACCAGCAATCGCTGATAGTCCGGGCGAATGTAATTGTACTTGAGAAAGTCGAATACCTGCGCAACATCAGATCCAATGGTTTGATCAAACGTGAGCAGCGAGAAATCGGTGTAAAGCAACGCTGTTTTCTCATTGAAATTGCCTGTACCCACATGGCTGTAATACCTAATCTCACCCTCCTCCTCGCGCTCGATGAGAAAAAGTTTACTGTGTATTTTCAACCCATGAATTCCAAATATAACTTCAATGCCGGCATCAGTGAGTCGCTGAGCCCAAGTAATGTTAGCCTGTTCATCGAAGCGTGCGGCTAACTCAACCACCACCATAACCCGCTTACCATTAGCTTTTGCGTTAATGAGCGCATCGACCACACGCGAATTCTTCGCGACGCGGTACAAGCAAATCTTTACAGCACGTACAGCTGGATCCAGAGCTGCGGTCTTTAGAACATCAATGATGTAGTCAAAGGGGTGGTACGGGTAATAGAGCAGCACATCTTTGTCACGGATCGCTGTGAAGATACTTTCCTCAGTCTCCAGTCGCTGGATAGGAATCTGCGGCAATGGTTTAAATTCCAGGTATTTGGCACCGGCATTGGGAAAGCCAATAAAGTCTTTGGAGTTATGGTACCGACCGCCCGGAATCATACTGTCGTACTTCCCGAAGCCGAAGCGCTTACGTAGATAGTCGAGTAATCTCTCAGGCATGTCCTCGTCGTAAACAAATCTGACAGCATCAGCACGCTGACGCTGCTTCAGACTCCAAGTCATTTTTTCAATCAAACTTTCGTTGATAGAAGCATCTATTTCTAGTTCCGCATCTCGGGAAAACTTGAAGCAATAGGCCTGAGCAGATTGAATCTCGAAAACACCGCGAAAGACTTCGGGAAGACAAGCGCGAATAATATTATCTAAAACCACAAATACTCGACCTTTACGCCGCTTACGTTTTGGGACTTCAACGAAGCGATCCAGGCGATCGGTCGGGACCTCAAGCAAGGCATATTGCGTTCCCGCGGTGGTATCCATATCGATGGCCAGATACAACGACTCATCAGTCAACAGCGGGATAGGTTGATTGTCTTGCAATAAGATGGGTTCTAACTCGGGCAGCACCTTATCGTGGAAAAAATCTCGAATGAAGCCTAATTGTCCGTCATCGAGCTGTTTTTCGTTGACCAGGTAAATACCTCGCTTACCTAGCTCATGCAAAACCTGACTGTAGGTCTCCTCGAACTCATCCTGCAGCTCGACCACCCGCTTTTGAATAGCAGTGAGTAAGGCTTTCGCGTTCTGCCGTTGCCCCCCCGTTGATACTGAGATGAGCCTCCTAACTTCAGCCACTCGGACTCGGAAAAATTCATCGAGGTTGCTGGAGAAAATACCTAAATAACGCACCCTTTGTATAATAGGAACATCAGAATTTTGGGCCTCTTGGAGCACTCGTGCATTGAAGGAAAGCCAGCTAAGTTCCCGGGGAAAGTGGTGTGGATCCTCAAGATCATCAAGTAACCGGGCAATGGGGGTTGAATTACTCATGACGAGACTTGCTCAGGGGTTGGTTAGCTCGCCGGTCGTCGAGCTAGTGGATTGACCACGACGCATTTGATGGCAAAACGCCGCATAAAATCACCATGTTTACAGACACGTATTTCAGTTTAGTGACAACTCCTTGAAAACACACCACCACATTTAGCTAGCACTACACTTCGCGCGCAGTACAGTATCCGAAGCTCTGCCCTAAGGCTTAAGGGTCAGAGTATCCACTTTTAACAACCCCAAAACTGCTTCAGCGGTGTTGCCGATCATTTGTGCTTTCACACCCTTCCTTCCTACTGTTCCCATAACAACCAATTGCGCTTTTAGTGCCGCAGTCTCCGAGACAATCGTTTGCGCTGTCGGTCCGCGCTTGAACGTAAACGCTTTGGTCGGAAGCCCAGTTTTTCTGGCCAGGGCCTCCATTACGGGTATTAATTCATCATGGCGTTGTTTGGCGTAGGTTTTGGGATCTATCAAATCAAGATCGGCAAGCAGCGTGGGCACGTCGAGGACGCATAATACCCGGAGCTCCATATCCAGTAGCTCAGCATAATGACGCGCCTCCAGCACAACCTCTTCATTGAGCTTTTGCTTAGTTTTACTCGTCGCATCGAGATCTACCGTTGCCAGGATGGTACCGCCTTTTTTCCACGCCTTGCGACCCACAAGTAATACCGGCACGGGACACTCACGCAAAAGATGCCAGTCAGTCGAAATATGGCCTAGTGACTCCGACTTATGACGACTTTTTACAATCGCTACATAGTCGCCACTGGCTGCACGTTTATTGATCCATGCATGGATATCTTCAGACCAAACAACACTAACCTTGACGTCATGCTTTTCGCCCAGACGCTTACTAAGGCGCGTCTCAATAGAGGCCTTTCGCTCGCTGATGAGTTGCTGCTTGATTGCCGAGCCCGTTGCTTTGTCGACTTTTAATCTGCGGAGATTGGTAAAAGTAAACGCAGCAACTTCGGCGTCCAAGCCCATCTCCTCCGCCAGGTATAAGCCGCGAGCAGTGGCTGCACAGTTGTCCTCGATATCCGCAATAATAAGAAGCTTACTACTCATGATGCCTCCGGCCTAACAATGTGTGCAGTATAGAGGCCCCTCGACTACTATGCACCTGTTACCCTAGCGTCTGTCTGCAAAGGTCCCGTACTGACAATCTGAGAATTCACTCCGAGCTGTCACTACGCGAGTGGCGACCAATATACTGTGTAATCAAAACGACACATTCCTCGGGTTTTTCAAGTGGGACCAAATGCCCTCCCGCTAATACATGCTGCTCCAACTGCCCAACAGTGCGCCGCCACTTCTTGAGGCGCCTAGCCGTCAGCACATCGCTGCTCAGCCCGGCGATACCAAGCATTGGCTGCTTCACGCGCGAAAGCACACCAAAAACACTAGGCGCGCTTCGATAGATACACGCCTCCCAGGCACCTGACCAAATCAGTTCTACATCACCTTGCCTGGTCTCGCGGTGCCCCGCCCTCACATAGTCCCACAGCGCCTCATCAGCGAGATTGCGAAATGGCTTTTTAGCTCTATAAAACTTGAACGCGGCATCAAAACTGTCAAATGAATGAGGCCTGTTAAGAGCCACATGACATATCGGCAAGTCCTTGCGCAGAAATCGACTCACAAACTGAGCCGCTAGCCAAAGGCCTAGCGGTAAGAGCACGGGGTCAAGTGCAATCAGGCCTTTTACTAACCCTGGGCGCCTGCGAGCACAGAGAACACTTACAACAGCACCCATCGAATGGCCGCATAACCAAACAGGACCATCAAAGGCCTCTTCTAACCCATCAATTAAATCACTTGCATAGGCCGACCAGGCCAATCGAGTGGGTGCTTCGCCCGTGCTCCACAGCGGTCTGTGGTCAAAGATATAAACATTAAAATGCTCAGCAAGGGATGTGAGCATTAGGCGGTAACTTCCCGGAGGATAACCATTGGCATGCGCAAATACGATGCTTTCACGACCTTCAACGGGCAAGGTGTCATTAAACAGCCTGACATTGACGCTCATCATGCTTCCTTGTTCATGCGTTGCTTTAGCTGATGCAATCGCGTCCACTGCAGAATAAGCGGAGGCAATAATGATTGCTTGGCAGCATGCTAGTCGATACGAAGCATTCAAGCCAATGACATAATCGAGAGTCACTAGGTGTCCATATCGATAGCAAGCCAAATACGCTTCGCAAATTTTTGGCTAGATAAACGTATTCGTAGCGCTACTAACTAGAAAACCAATGTATGAAATAGAGCGTCGGCTTCAGCTTGGAGGCACTGCAGCTTTTGGTGACGAGTACTCGGCACTTTTAGATGGGCCCTCGGCGCCTCGTTTACCTAAAAAATTTGATATCACTAACTTAGACTTTGTAGTTGAGGAGCTAAAAGCGTGTTTAGAACTACGAGAAACCATTAAAAGTGACGTCATTGAGTAGGCGTTGAAAAGTGCCTAACCAGTGTAATCCTTGCACACCTAATGCCTCGCCGGTATCACCGGATATTCTCACCACGCATCTCTGCTAGAGCTCAAGCTCAAGCCGAATCATTTCTGGTTATCACGCAATTGAAATGCCGGCGGCGCCGGCTCAACGCTTATTCCCCCCAGCGCGTCCACCCCGAACTGTACCCCAGCCGCTTATAGCTTAGAGAATTCTCGATTCAAGTCGTAGCGGCGCGAGGTGACATATCGCTCCATGGTCTCTACTCGACCAAGCGCTTCGTCCAAGCGCTGTCGCGCTTTTCGGAGTCGTACAGTTGGCGCATCGGAATATTTGAATACCGTGCGCTTACGGTAATGGTGAAGATCCTCGTCGTACTCCATTTCAATGTCTGCACGCGAGTGTGGAGCATCCCATCGACTTGGGCGTCGAGCCAATAGAATGACCGCGGCGACGTAAGCCCAGAATGCCAGCGTGCCCGTAAAAATGAGTAATGCTATCGCCCCTAACCGCACCATCCACCGAGGTATACCCCAGTGGTCCGCTAAGCCCGCACACACGCCCGCTATCCAACCGCGAGACCGGTTGCGATAGAGGTCCATTCCCCAACCCGCCTGGCGGCGCTCACCAAAACTTTTTCGCTCTTCCCTGTGCATTTCTCTCTCCATCAACTACGACGATTTACGTCTACATCGCCTCGGCGCCACTCGGGATGATCTGCGTCCAGAATAGACTCCAGCGACCCGATTCGCTCACTCAACTTATCGACGGTGGCAAGCATTTCGTCCAGCGATTCCCGATCTTCGAGACTCAAACTGCGGCTTGAGCGATTCAAGCTTCGGTAATGCATGACGATCCATACCGGCGCTACCAACACCATAAATAACACCATGGGTACAAACATCATCTCGAACGGGTCCATCAAATCACTCCTCGTCTGGGCACCTTTGCAAGCCAGTGTAATCGGCCTTCCTTGGCCCTGGTATCACTCCATCGATAATCAATCACAGCCATCACTGCCTTTTAATCAAGACTGAGATGCCTGCGGGTCCTGGCTCATTGAAGCCTTTAATCGCTCAAGCTCATCAGCCAACCACTCGTCCTCTTCGAGAGCATCAATCTCGGCCGCTAAGCTTTTGCCGTCTTGCCCCATCTCCATGGCTTCAAGCTCGCTTTCCATAGCGTCCATACGACGCTCAAACCGCTCAAACTTGCTAAAAGCGTCATCTAGCTCGCTGCGATGAACCTGGCGCTTCACCGCTAAGCGAGACTCAACGGTTTGGGAGCGCATAACGATTGCTTTCTGCTTTGCTTTAGCATCGCTGAGCTTCGCCTGCAGCTGACTAATTTCCTCATTTAAATGAGCGATGTGGTCGTCAGTAGAAGAAAGCTCTAATTCCACAGCGGCTAGTGCTTCTTCGATGGCGCGCTTTTCCTGCAGTGCCGCTTTCGCCAGATCTTCTCGCCCCTTGGAAATGGCAAGCTTCGCCTTTGACTCCCAGTGAACCACTTCACCCTGAACTTGCGTGTATTTACGAGCAGCGGCTTTCCTGTCAGCCAGTACACGCGCCGATGAACTGCGAACCTCTACCAATGTATCTTCCATCTCTTGAATGATCAGTCGGATCATTTTTTCTGGATCTTCCGCACTGTCCAACAAAGCGTTGATATTTGAGTTAATGATGTCCGACATCCGAGAAAATATACCCATGTTCCCAATCTCCTAATCTTAGCGTGAGGCGCCTTCGAGGCCCGGGCCATCCGTGACCGTGCCCAACCAATAAGCCAATTCCACACCCATCAGCAGCACACCCAGCGTGGCCAAGCCCGCAAAGATACCTGCCAGCGCACTTATCGCGCTGCAAACGAATAAAATGGCTGTATACACTGCAAAACGTTCGTCGATCGTATCCATACGTTTCTACTCCGTCCTGAAATAACGGGGCGTCCTTGCCCGTCGGCGAACCGGCCTCTCCGGCGCCTTCATGACTTTGATAGCGACATATGTGCCAAAATATTTATTTTGATATAAAACAATAACTTATCGAAACACTCCGCAGAAATCGCGACCTTAAAAACAGCGAATCGGTTTTTTTAGCCTTTTCAATCTGGCAAATTGAACCGGTTTAGGTTATTTTTACCTCATGACACCCAAGCTCCAGCCCATTATTGGTCAGTCCTCCGCTCTGTCAGCGGCGCTAGATCACCTATCTCATCTCGCGGCAATCGATAGGCCCGTTCTGGTCATTGGTGAACGCGGGACAGGTAAGGAATTGGCAGCCGAGCGCATCCACTTCCTCTCACCACGCTGGTCCAATCATCTACTAAAAATCAACTGTGGCGCCATCGCTGAAACACTGTTGGAAAGTGAACTATTTGGCCATGAGGCCGGAGCCTTCACAGGGGCGACTAAGCAACACATTGGGCGGTTTGAGCGTGCCGATGGGGGCACGGTATTCCTCGACGAACTCGGTACTATGTCACTCCGACTACAGGAAAAGCTGTTACGACTGATTGAGTATGGTGAATTTGAGCGGGTTGGTGGACAGAAAACCTTGCAGGTTTCAGCACGCTTAGTGGCAGCAACCAATGCAGATTTACCCGCAATGGCCAACGCGGGCCAGTTCCGCTGGGACTTGCTGGACCGGCTATCATTTGACGTTGTGCGATTGCCGTCTCTTCGCGAGCGAACCGAGGACATAGAGGAGCTTGCCACTCACTTCGCAATAAAGTTTTGCGCAGAACTCGGCTGGGAGCTGTTTCCGGGATTTGCACCGATAGCCATACAAAATATGCTCGACCATCCATGGCCGGGCAATATACGCGAACTAAAAAACGTTGTTGAGCGATCGATCTATCGCTGGGGAAATGAAAATAAACCCGTCGAAACTGTGGTGCTTGATCCCTTTCAAACGGTAACCGAGATGCCAACTACCGTAGCTGCACAACAGACCACCGAACAAATCAACAGCATCGAGACGGGCCGCATGCCGCTTGAATTTCCAGTGAGTCTAAGACAGTGGCTGCACACTGCTGAGCGGGATTGGATGCTCCAGGCGCTTGAGCAATCAAACCAAAACCAAAAACGTGCGGCCTCTTTATTGGGCCTAAACTACGATCAAATGCGCAGTCTCGTGCGAAAACATGGATGCAATACCCGCCCTAAACGGGTAAAAACAAACGCTAGCAACTAGCCCCATCTACGCTTTACCATTTACCGTATGGCCGGCATTGCATGCTCACAAACTAGGCAATCCCAGCACGGCATCAAAACGCTGACATCACAATACACCCGACGGTAGAACACACTAAGGAACCCGTAATGAGCTTAGCCATTTCAGACAGTGCACTTCTCAAAACTCAAGCTTATATAAATGGTAATTGGGTAAGCTCTAACTCGCAGGAGTCGATTGCGGTAACCAATCCAGCAACTGGAGAGGTACTTGCGCAGGTGGAAAAAATGGGGGCAACCGAGACGAAAGAGGCGATCGAAGCGGCTGGAGTTGCTATGCGGAACTGGCAGCGACAAAGCGCAAAAACCCGCGCCAACATCTTGCGCAGCTGGTTTGATCTTGTGATGGCCCATCAGGAAGATCTTGCGATCATCATGACGGCCGAACAGGGCAAAACTTTGGCCGAAAGTCGTGGCGAAGTTGCCTATGGGGCTAGCTATATAGAATGGTTCGCTGAACAAGCGAAACGCATCGATGGCGACGTAATCCCCGCACCGGGCCCGGACAAACGCATCGTTTGCATCAAACAACCGGTTGGAGTGTGTGCAGCCATTACACCCTGGAATTTTCCAAATGCTATGATCACCCGAAAGGCCGCTCCCGCCCTCGCGGCAGGCTGCACTATCGTCATTAAGCCCGCAAGCGAAACACCTCTTTCTGCTTTAGCTCTCGCTGAACTCGCCCATCGCGCTGGCATACCCGCGGGTGTACTCAACGTTGTTGTGGGTGCATCAAGTGCCATAGGAGAAGAACTAACCCGCAACCCCCTCGTACGTAAATTGACGTTCACCGGCTCTACACCCGTTGGCAAAATGCTTGAGGAACAGTGCGCGAAAACACTCAAAAAGACGTCCATGGAATTAGGCGGGAATGCACCTTTCATCGTTTTCGAAGATGCAGACCTCGATGCCGCGGTTCAAGGGGCGATGATCTCGAAATACCGTAATAGCGGACAGACTTGTGTATGCTCCAACCGACTGCTCGTGCATGAAGCCGTCGCCGAAGAGTTCACCGCGCGGCTAGCAAAAGCCACAGCGGCCCTTAAGCTGGGTAATGGCGCTGATGAGGGCACGCAGATGGGGCCTTTGGTTAATCGCAAAGCCGTAGAGGATGTAGATTCCCTCGTACAGAGTACGGTGGCCGCTGGTGCCAAGGTTGTTATGGGGGGTAAACCCAGTGCACTTGGCCCCTGCTTTTATGAGCCAACAATCCTAACTGGTGTCACAGCTGACATGGCGGTATTTCGCAACGAGATTTTTGGACCCGTAGCACCAGTGGTGACATTTACCTCTGAAGACGAAGCTATCGCTATCGCTAACGATACCGAGTTCGGTTTAGCCAGCTATTTTTATACGCGAGATATTGGCCGTGTCTGGCGCGTTTCAGAGGCTCTAGAGTACGGTATCGTAGGCGTGAATGAAGGCATTATCTCAAATGAAATGGCTCCATTCGGCGGCGTGAAAGAATCGGGTTCCGGGCGAGAGGGCTCCAAATACGGAATCGAAGATTATCTGGAGATAAAATATATCCTAATGGGTGGTCTAGATCGATGAGCCATTGCGAGCAGCGCGGTGGCGATATATTACGAACGTTTGAACTGTGATCAGTTTGAGATAGATGAAAAATTACTGTAGGCCCGACCTGTTCAAACGTGGTGCTAGAGATTGGCCAAAAAACTGTGCAGCTCGCTCAGGGACACTGGTTTAGTAAGGATACCCGCGAATCCAGCCAACTCGAATTGTTCACAGGCCTCATCGGTTGCGTTAGCCGTGCAGGCGAACACTGGAGTATCCGCGTTCTCTCCCGGATCGTTGTGGTACCACGCCAGTAAGTCTAATCCAGAATGTTCGGGCATTTGGATGTCGCTGACGATGATGTCATATTTTTTGGTTTTTAAATGGCGGTAGCCGTCCTCAGCCGAATCGGCAATCTCCAAGGTCACGGGAAAGCGCTCACACAGGGCACGCATGACCAATTGGTTCATTTCACTATCTTCCACATAAAGCATCGATAGTGGTTTAACGTCACCCACCAACTCACTAGCGATTATCTCTGTGCTCGTACCACTATTTAAAGCATGACCAACCTCCGGTACTACGCGCGCACTAAAGTTAAAACTAAACTCACTACCAGCACCCAGTTCGCTCCGGATATGTAGCTGACTATTCATCGCCGTGAGAATGCGTTTGCAGATACTAATGCCCAACCCTGTTCCGGCGTGTTTACGAGCAAGGCCGCCCTCACCCTGAAAAAACGCCTCCCCCAAGCGTTCGAGCGCTTGAGGCTCTATTCCCGGTCCCGTGTCGAGAACAGAGCAATAAATATCGACTTCATTCTCGTCGCGTAAATTCGCTCGAACGCGTAACGTGACCTTGCCCTTATGAGTAAACTTTCGAGCGTTACCCAGCAAATTGAGCAAAATTTGGGTAAATCGATGACTATCAAAGACCGCCCATAAATTACTTGGAACCCTGATGTCGCACTCAAAAGAGAGTTGCGAGTCTTGAAACAACGCTTCAGTTATCTCGGTTACGTCCTCCACCACACTCGCCACACATTGCGGGGTCGGTTGCAGCTCAACTTCCCGCTGGGACAGTCGCTGAAAATCGAGCAACTCATTAATCAACTGCATTAATGCGCGCGAACCACGTCGCGCTAAATTGACATTACGTTGTTGATCGGCAGGTAGTTCTGGATGACTAGCCATAAGATCAAGAGATGCGATAACACTGTGAAGAGGGGTACGCAACTCGTGACTGACTCCAGCCATAAAAGTATCCTTCGCTTCCAGCGCACGTTGTAGATCAAGGGTACGCTTATCGACCTCGGCTTCCAGCGAAGTCATGAGACGGTTATATTGGCTGCGTTGAAGCTTCAGTCGGGTGCGCAAGGTGCGCAGCGCGCGAAGTAACAAACCCACCTCGTCAATACGATCGCTTTTCTGCGGTCTCAGGCTGTAGTTCCCCGCCCCCAATTGGTCCGCCAACCGAGCTGACTCAATAACGGGCTTAACAACATCACTACGTAGTCGCACGTATATCAGAACCTGAATGATCACCAACGCGGCCAAGGCAAAATACAGCGGTAAATTGAGTAGTGCCATTTGCTCAGATAGCCGAGCCTTTTCGTAGAGAACCACTACTCTGCCTTGATCAAACTCCGTGAAAAATGGTGATGATGCGGTAAAGAAACGCTCCTGCTGAAGTGACAGTGACTGGCGCACATTAGCCTCAGTTGGAAACCCCGCGAGTAATTCCTCTGCCGCACCCGAGTGGATAAATACTGCCACCTGTAAGCCACGCTCATCATTGGCCACCAAGCGGTTGAGGTCGGACAAGGCTTGCAAGTCTTCTTGAGCAAACGCAAGTTGCGCACTCGTAGCATAGGCGGCAGCCAAGCTTTCCAATTCAGAGGCTATGCTGTCTTCGATAGCATTTTGCTGGCGATCCGGGACAACCCGAAGCAACAGTACGGCAGCAAATAGAGTACCCAACAGCATAGGTATTGCAACGCGCAGTATAACGGAGCGCCGAAACAGGTGGCGGACATTCATGGCAGCAGGGCCGAAGTTTTGAGCCCTTGAATATCAATGGTATCGGCGGCAACAATGCCAATCGCGCCCTCGTTCTCCAGTACAAACTTCATCACAGCGACGTCTGAATCTAAATATTTGGGTGCATTAACTCGACCACTAAATACCAGTTGAAACCAGCGACGCTGCATGGATCGACCTGAAGACGAAAAAACCTCTCGCGCTACCGTGTCGTGGAGTAGCGATTGGCGCGATGGCAAGACCACTATCGCGTCAGCTCCTCCATCCCAGTTTTTATTTTCACCACGGATCAGCGACAGCGCATAATCGCCATCGAAGTCGCCGCCACCGGGAACGTTGGCGACAAGCTTGAGCTCCTGTGCACAAGCACCATAGGAAGCCAGCGCCAAGAGCATCACAAAACCACAGCGAATCAACATGCTTTAAAACCCAAACGCCAGCTGGGCTTGTATTTCATTACTGTAGAAGTCCTGCCCGCCTGTCTTGTCGTCGTGGCGACGGATCTCAATTTTCAAGGTAGCATTTACACCAAATGCGTATTCCGCGCCTACGCCGTAAAATGACTCTCTACCCGATGCAAAGTGCATCTCTTTCTTTTCTACATTTACCATGTCAAAGACACCGTAAATAGTTAAATCTTCACTGTAGTGATAACCGAGGTACTGATATGCCGCTTCGTTGAAGGAGTCGGAATCGGTTCGATTGGCTGAAATTTCAGTCAGCCAAGTAAAGTTGTCAGCCCGCCAGTGGAATGAGTACGAAATAAGCTCGTAATCAATATCCATGTCGCCCGCCGTGCCCTTGGGCATCATCATCGTCACACCATGCCCTGCGTGACCACTATGATTTTCGTCTTCCGCATGATTCAGGATAGTGTCGCGATAGTAGCTAGCCATCATTTTAAAATCAGCCGACGGTGTCCAGCTTAACGTGCTGGTATAAGATCTGATGCCCTCTGCGAATAGATCATCGCCAGTGCTTTGCCCTGTGCCCAAAACAATGTCGTAGCCAATATTGCTACCAAACAAATGATTTCCACCAAAGCGCAGGCCCGTTTCGTGAATAGGGATAAAGCGTTTGAATGCAAGCGGGCGATTGATACTGGGAAAAAACAGCCGGCCGTGATGGAAATTGTCATTCCAATAGTTCACGGGCGTGTGCATTTTGCCCAGAATCAACCAATTGTCACGATTCAAATCGTAGCGCAGGCGTAATCGTTCCACTGACACCGGCCGCTCACGATATTTTGGCATCTCAAAGCTAATTTCTGATAAAAATGACAACCGGTCGGACAATCGCCCAGTCACAAATAACGCCGACTCGCCCCAGCGCACGTCGTCCACGTTTCTTTCATCAGCTGCCTTATAAGCCTCGAAATGCGTAAAGATGTTGGCATTAATCGTTGGCTCGGCCCATGCTGATAACGGTACAAGTAACGCTAGTGCATGTAGCCCGAGATTCCGTCCCCAAGCCAAAAGTAGTCTCCAGTTGACCTTCAGTATCATGACGATCGCTGTTATTGGATATGGTTAGGCGTAATGCTAGCGGTAAAGGACCGTAATAACCACCCAAAGTCAGTAGGTATGGGCGGGCAAGGGACAAGACCGTTATTCATCGAATGAGGAGATCCTCGCGAACGCACCAATCCAATGTTGCATCTAATGCCCGGCTAAGTTTATCGACCATTTCATCAACATGCTCAGGACCGATAATCAAAGGTGGGCACATAGCAATACGATTACCGCCCAGAGGCCTTACAATCAAACCATTCTGTTCGGCAGCAGCGGCACAGAATTGACTGACTTTCATACCGCCAAAGGGTTGCTTACTCGCTTTATCAGCCACCAGTTCAACGGCTCCTAGCAAGCCAATCCCTGATACCTCACCAACAAGCGGGTGATTACTAAAAATTGCGAGTGCAGACTGCATGTATTCACCTACCGCAGCGGCGTGGTCAAAGAGGCGATCGCGTTGATAAATATCAATCACTTTAGCGGCAACAGCACAGCCTAGTGGATGGCCGCTGTAAGTATATCCATGACCGAATACCCCTATGTCACTTGCCGCACCACTAATTGCTTGCGCGATATCGCCACTAACGATAGCCGCGGATACGGGTACATAAGCAGAGGATAATGCTTTGGCGCAGGCCATCATCTTCGGCCGCATATTGAGCTTAGTTGCGCCAAAATCAGTACCCAAACGGCCAAATCCACAGATCACCTCATCGTCCCAGAGATGGATTCCATACTTATCTAAGACCGATTGAATCGCTTCAAAATAACCAGCCGGCGGTACAATAACGCCGCCCGCTCCATTGACTGGCTCGGCAATCATCGCCGCGATGGTTTCAGGCCCCTCGGCGAGAATGAGGGACTCCAGCTCCTCAGCCCGTCTAGCAACGAATTCCACTTCTGTCTCGCCAGGGTTTGCGCAGCGATAAAAGTGCGGCGCTCCCGTACGCAACACGCCCAATGCATCAAACGGAAGTTGAAAATGGGTGTGGTTGGCCTCTAGGCCAGTGAGCGATGCTGAGGCTACCGTGACACCGTGATAACCCTTTTCGCGGGCGATAATTTTTGTTCTCTGCGGCTGCCCAGTGGCGGCCGCGTGATAGCGAATAAGCTTTACCAACGTATCGTTGGCATCCGACCCAGAGTTCCCCAAAAACACCTTAGCATTCTCTATGGGCACCATGTCCGCGAGTTTGTCAGCTAGCTCAATAGCCGCTGGGTGAGTTTTACCACCAAACATGTGGCTAAAACTCAATTCACGCATTTGCCGGGTAGCGATTTCGATTATCTCTTCATTACCGTAACCCAGTGCCGTGCACCAAAGCCCAGCCATACCCTCGAGATAACGCTTGCCCGATTGATCATAAATGTATGGCCCTTCACCACGGGCCACTACCATAGTTTCTGAGGCTGATGGATTAGTGGTTGGGTAGATCATTGCTGTCATCGCGCTTCTCCCAAGCGTTGGCGTTAGTCCAGAGAGGGTGAAAATATCCTGCAGACGCTCGCTAGCCAAGCACCCAATCAGGGTAGTCAACGTACGCTAGATAAGTGCTATCAATATAATTGATAGCGACTAGCGAGCTTCATTTTTCTCTTTGCCACAACGTTCACAACGGTAGCGTGTGATTAATCCACCTTGGCGCACGGCAAAAGGATCTGATTTAACGACGCACCATTTGTGATGGCCATTACGACATAAAGTGCGACTGAGTGGTCGTTTCGGTTTGGCCGAACGAAACGTTATGATGTCCGCCATGCTCTAGCTTGACCTCGCTCGAGCTACCGCCGAATGCCACGCGGCAACCCGCTTTCTACGCTGGGGAGTAGCTAGCTCGACCGAAAACTCGCGATCGACACTCCACACTGCAGATACATCAACTGTTGATCGCCATAGACCAACACCGAGACCTGCCAAGAAACAAGCTCCGGCGACCGTGGTTTCAATCACCTTAGGACGAATCAACTTTCTACCCAAATAATTTGCTTGAAGCTGCATCAACAAGTTGTTGCTGGCTGCACCACCATCAACCCGAAGAGGCTTAAGTCGAGCGCCGAGATCACGCTCCATTGCGTTCAAGATATCGACATTTTGAAGCGCCATTGCATCGAGCGTTGCTCTTGCAATATGCGCTCGCCCCACACCACGCGTGAGGCCACACAACACACCCCGCGCATCGGGATCCCAATAGGGGGCCCCTAAACCTGTGAGAGCAGGCACAAACTCAACGCCTCCACTGTCAGTTACCAATGACGCCAGCGTCTCAATTTCGGGAGCTGTTTTTATAAGGCCCAACTCGTCTCGTAACCATTGCACCGCCGCGCCACAAACGAAGGCTCCCCCCTCAAGGGCATAACTAACAGGGCCGCCATCCCCTAATTGCCACCCTACTGTGGTCAACAGCCCCGATGCAGATTCGCGCTTTTTAGAACCGGTGTTCATCAGGATGAATGATCCCGTGCCAAATGTGCACTTAGCCTCCCCTTCTTTGAAGCAAGCCTGGCCAAAAAGTGCGGCTTGTTGGTCTCCAGCGACGCCAGCTATGGGAATGCCATCGGGCAAACCCGGTACACCCTTCGTCCGCCCCAGAATCGCGCTTGACGCGCGCACCTCGGGCAAAATAGTTCGGGGCACACCAAAAAGCTTCAAAAGCTCATCGTCCCACTGACGCGTTTCCAAATTCAGAAGTGATGTGCGTGAGGCATTAGATACATCGGTGACGTGCGCGGCGCCGTTTGTGAGCCGCCATATTAGATAACTATCAACAGTACCCCCAGCTAGGCGCCCTTGCTTGAATCGGCGATCCACACCTGGCGTGTTGGTCATTAACCATCTCAGTTTACTTGCAGAGAAGTACGGGTCCAGAACGAGCCCCGTTTTCGCCTTGATAGCGGCTTCGTGACCAGCACGCTTCAATCTTTCACAAAACTCAGTGGTGCGCCGGCATTGCCAAACAATAGCATTGTTAAGCGGAGCACCTGAATCGCGATCCCACAACAACGCGGTCTCTCGCTGGTTGGTAATACCAATAGCCACAATCTGAGACGGCTTCGCCAGTCGTCTGCGAAAGAGCGATCTTATGCCCTTGATAATCGATGTCCAAATAGCCTCAGGGTCATGCTCAACCCATCCCGGCTGAGGGTAAATTTGACCAAATTCCGTATTTATGCTGCCCAGCACCTTGCCACGCTCATCCATGAGTGCGACCGTTGAGCCCGTCGTACCCTGATCTATCGCAAGAATTACATCTGTCACTGCCGTCTCCTTGTAGGTTCAGCCACAAAAAAGCGCCCCGTAGGGCGCTCTCCTAAGCTCAGGCAGCACCATACCCCTCAATCGCTTTGATCTCTAGATAATCGATGAATCCGTGAGCACCCCACTCCCGACCGTTACCCGACTGTTTGTAGCCACCGAAAGGTACGTCCGTGCCTCCAGAGGCACCATTGATGTGTACATTGCCTGCTCGTATTCGTGCAGCGACTTTGCGGGCACGATCAATATCACCACTTTGTACATAGCCGGCAAGGCCGTAAGGAGTATCGTTAGCAATACGGATCGCCTGTTCTTCGGTCTCGTAAGGAATCATGACCAACACCGGACCAAAAATCTCTTCGCGCGCAATCGTCATATCATTGTTGACGTTGGAGAAGACCGTAGGACGCACATAGTAGCCTCTGGTTATACCGTCGGGCAGACCCAAACCGCCACAAACCAATTTAGCACCCTCATCGATGCCTTGTTTAATTAGTCCTTGAATCTTGTCCCATTGCAACTTAGATACCACCGGTCCCATGGTGGTTGATTCATCTGCGGTATCACCAATCTTGACCATATTCGCGGTGACACGCTCAGCAATACGCTCGGCCTCGGCCAACCATTCACCGGGCACAAGCATCCGCGAGGGAGCATTACAAGATTGGCCCGTATTGTTATACATGTGGAGTATCCCTTGAGTTACTCCCGCTTCAAGGTCGGCATCGTCCAAAATGATATTTGGCGACTTTCCGCCAAGTTCCTGTGTTACTCGTTTGACGGTTGGCGCAGCATTTTGGGCAACCAATGAGCCAGCACGAGTGGACCCGGTAAAAGACATCATATCGACATCTGGGTGTACAGAAAGAGCCGTACCCACCGTCGGACCGTCACCATTAATCATATTAAACACGCCCGCCGGCACCCCGGCCTCATGCATGATTTCTGTGAAAATATAAGAAGATAACGGCGCTATTTCGCTTGGCTTTAAAACCATGGTGCAGCCTACAGCTAGGGCTGGCGCCACCTTGCAGCTCACCTGATTGAGCGGCCAATTCCAAGGCGTAATGAGGCCGCAAACGCCGATTGGTTCCTTAACAATACGATGCTCACCCAAATCTTCTGTAAAGCGGTAGGTTTTTAATACCTTCGCAGCCTCAACTATGTGCCCAAGCCCTGCGTAGGCCTGCGCTTTAGACGCCAGTTTAATCGGGGCACCCATTTCGAGACGAATAGCCTCCGCCACATCAGCAATGCGACGCTTATAAATAGCCGCCATTTGCTCTAACAGTGCTATCCGCTCTTCAACCGTTGTTTGGCTGAAAGTCTCAAATGCAGCTTTGGCTGCCGCGACCGCCTTAGCGACGTCGGTCTCGTTACCCAAGGAAATGATCGCACAGGCCTCTTCGGTAGCTGGATCAATGACCTCCAAGGAGCTCGGTGTGGAAGGGTCGACCCACTCCCCGTTAATGTAAAACTGTTTGTACTCTCGCATCACACTTAAACCTCTTTTGGCAACGAATGTATTAGATTTGATCCGATCTTATATTGCTGAGCTGTATCGTGTTGAGCTCACTATGACAGCGATATGTAAACACAGAATCAGCGCGGCAGCCCTATAGACACAGTGGCGATGGTAACTTTGTTCCCAACCGGCCCACCAGTTGCTGAGCCTATCAGCCATACTACTGATCCGGCGAGCTTTGAGTCTATTCGCATAATTGGTCATACTGCCGGCTCGAAAGCTATAGAGAATTTAGCAATGAATCAAGCAACCGAATTTGATGAAATGACCCTGTTTCGTGACATGGCCAGACGGGCATTTGAGCAAGAAATTGCACCCTTCTTTGAAGATTGGGAAGCCCAACATCTTGTACCACGGGCGCTCTGGAATACCTTAGGCGACGCGGGATTACTGTGCCCTGATGTAGCCGAAGAGTATGGTGGAGCAGGCACATCAGCCCATGTGACCTTGGCGATGATAGAGGAACTAGCGTATTTAGGGTTCGGTGGTATCGCAACGGGATACGGCATTCACTCCAATATCGTAGCTCCCTACCTATCTCGTCACGGGACCTCCGAGCAAAAAAATCAATGGTTGCCCAAAATGGTGACGGGCGAATGCGTTGGCGCACTCGCAATGACCGAGCCCGGTGCCGGATCAGATGTTCAGGGCATTCGCACCCATGCAGTAAAAGATGGCAACGAGTGGGTCCTTAATGGATCTAAAATTTTCATCACCAACGGGATACATGCCGATCTGGTTATCGTTGCCGCTATTACCGACCCTGGTAAAGGCGCGAAGGGCACGTCACTTTTCTTGGTGGACGCTCATTCCCCCGGCTTCGAAAAATCAAAAAAGCTTGAAAAAATAGGGCAGCATACGTCTGATACGGCGCTGCTGTTTTTCACAGACGTTCGATTACCCGCTGAAGCTTTACTGGGCGAAGAAAATAAAGGCTTTGCTATATTGATGGATGAGCTCCCCCGTGAGCGATTAGGAATCGCAGCCCAAGCAGTAGCAGCGTCTGAGGGTGCGCTGGACATCACTGTGAGCTATGTCCAGGAGCGTCAAGCCTTCGGCCAAACAATTGGCCAGTTTCAAAACACTCGATTCAAGCTGGCAGAAGTAAAAACCGAAATCGCGCTCAACAGGGCTTTTTATCAGCAATGCGCAGATAAATACGCGCGTGGGGAGTTAACGACCGATGAGGCTGCCATGCTCAAGCTAGCCAGCTGCGAGATGCAGTGCCGGGTCGCTAACGACTGCCTACAGCTATTTGGCGGCTATGGTTACACCACCGAGTACCCCATCTCACGGTTCTACACTGACGCGCGTATTCAAACAATCTATGGTGGATCCTCTGAAATTATGCGTGAACTGGTTGCTCGATCTATTTTAGGTCGTGCCTGAATAGACATGGGTTATCACGAATCGCCTACGTATTCACTATAGAGCAAATAAGAGAGTGCTCAATGGCAAAATATATGACACCAGTGATTACTGGCCTTTGTGCTATGGCGGTTGGCATGTGCGCGTCGGCTTTTGCCGATGACCAAGCCGTGCAAACTATCATCGATGATCATTGGCGGTGGACTCTGGACACTTACCCTGAGTTAAGACGTGAATACGGCGACCGTTCTGGTAACACAATGTGGACCGATGTCAGCCCCCACGTCGAGGAACAACGCCAGCAAAGACGTATCAAGTTTGCAAGCAGACTCGAAGCCATAGAGCCGGTTGAACTGAGCGAGGACATGCGCTTGAATCGCACAATGCTCTTATCTGAACTCCGCCATGACATTTCGGCTTATGAGCACGGCATGCATCTAATGCCCATTAATATGCGAAGTGGTCCACAGCATCGTCATAGTGCTGCCGAGCGCCTAATTTTTGAGACTGAGCAAGATTATCGTGATTGGATTAACCGGCTGCGCGCACTTCCCGCTCAGCTTGAGCAATACCAAGCATTATTGCGCGAGGGCATAGCGAAACAGCGGGTACAGGCAGAGATCGTGATGCGCCGCGTGCCCGACCAAATAGATCGTGTAATCGAGGACGACGCAACTCTCAGCCCATTCTACAATGCTTTTAAACATTTCCCAGCGACCATTGGGGCTAACACACAAGCCAATCTGGTCAGTGAAGCGAAGCGTGTTATCGAAGACGTGATTAACCCAGCTTATAGGCAATTCGGTGAGTTTATGCGCACCACTTACCTACCTGCGGCGCGACGAGAACCGGGGCTAGGTAGTTTGCCAGGAGGCAAGGCGGCCTATAATCAGCGCGTTGCCGCCTACACCACTACCGACATTTCACCCGAAGAGATCCACCAAATTGGGCTTGATGAAGTGGCTAGAATACGTACCGAAATGAATGCCATCATTGCCGAGGTTGGTTTTAAAGGCGATATAGCGGCATTTAATGACTACCTGCGAACAGACCCTGCTTTTTATTACGAATCACCCGAAGCATTACTTGAGGGTTATCAAGCGATTTCGAAACGACTTGACCCTGAGCTCGTCAAACTGTTTGGCAAGTTACCACGAATGCCCTACGGTGTGCGGCCCATACCAGACACCATTGCACCCGATACGACAACCGCTTATTACATGCGCCCTGCAGCCGATGGTTCAAGGCCAGGTTGGTATTATGTGAATCTGCACAGGCCAGCGGTGAGACCGAAATTTGAAATGGAGGTTTTGAGTGTGCACGAAAGTGTACCCGGCCATCATCTGCAAATTGCACTTGCTCAAGAGTTAAGCAATTTGCCCGAGTTTAGACGCAATAGCGGCGTTACTGCTTTTATTGAAGGCTGGGGGCTTTACTCTGAGCGCTTGGGGTACGACATGGGTTTGTACCAGGACCCTTACTCTCGCTATGGGCAGCTTGTGTACGACATGTGGCGTGCGGTTCGATTGGTGGTGGATACCGGCATCCACTATTTCGGTTGGAGCCGCGAGCGCGCCATCGAGTATTTCAAAGCTAACGCCGCGAAAACCGAGGCTGACATTATCAATGAGATAGATCGTTACATTGGATGGCCCGGACAAGCATTAGCTTATAAGGTGGGGCAGCTTAAAATCCTAGCATTGCGCTCTGAGGCCGAGAATAGGTTGGGCGAAACCTTTGATATTCGCGCTTTTCATGATCACCTTTTAGGCGCGGGCGCCATTCCACTAGACGCACTGGAATCACGTATGCAGACTTGGATACAGAGTCAGATGCGACAGCAGTAAGCCTCTATGCCTTGTATAAAAAAGCCATCTTTCGATGGCTTCTCTTGCAATGAGCCTTAACCCTGCCCCGGATCACCGTCATCAGAGTCATTGGAATCATCAGAGTCATCGGAGTCATTGGAATCATCGGAGTCATCGGAATCATCAGAGTCGTTGGAATCATCTGAGTCATCGGAATCATCAGAGCCATCGGAATCATCGGAGTCGTTGGAATCATCAGAGTCATCTGAGTCATCGGAGTCGTCGGAATCATCAGAGTCATCTGAGTCATCGGAGTCATCAGAGTCATCGGAATCATCGGAGTCGTTGGAATCATCAGAGTCATCTGAGTCATCGGAGTCGTCGGAATCATCAGAGTCATCGGAATCATCAGAGTCATCGGAGTCGTCGGAATCATCAGAGTCATCGGAATCATCAGAGTCATCGGAATCATCAGAGTCATCGGAGTCGTCGGAGTCATCGGAGTCATCTGAATCGTCATCAAATTGTGACGAGCCGTCTAAGCCATCGGAATCCTCGAATTCAACTTCAATCGCCGTCGTAGGTGCATTACTGTTCACTTCAATCTTTACTAACGAACCCACAGATAATGCTTGAAAAAACGCTTCTATTGTCAGCGACTCATCATCATTGCTTTCGAAAGTCGCACCCGTTACGTCGTAGGTTGTCCCCAACAAAGTGATATCCACATTTGGGGTAAAGGCTTCGACAACACCTTGAATTTCAACTTCCGTTACTATCTGGTCGTTGTCTCGATCAATACGCGTAGCGATTAGCTGCTCGCCGTCCTCGTAGGCTTCGACCTCAATAAAGTCTCCAACATTCAAATCAGCCAACGATAACCGATCACCGGATTGATCATCGTCATCAAACAAAGTACTTGCGGTAACAGCGACGGTAACTATTGAAGAACCCGTATTTAACTCTAGAGTGCTCGCGCCTGTATCAACAGTAGAAATAGGAGCCTGTAACTCAATACGACCACGGCGCAGTTCAACATTGGACGCCACCAGAACCGTGCCATTCCACGATCCCTCCACCTCAACAACAAGACCATCTTTAATAGCGAGATTAGCTGGCTTTAACTGAGCAGTGGCCGCATCAACACTCACGCCACTAACACTGAAATTGCTAGCATCAACGTAGCGCGTGACTGTACCTTCAACTTCGACCCCCTCTCCTTCAACGACCTGGTCTTGAAGTCGATCTTCAGTTTCGATGCGTGAAGCGGCGATACTTGCTCCGGTCAAAATACCGTAAACCTCAACGTACATGCCGTCTGCCAAATCGCCATCAACCTCGGTGAGGTCGGCTGCAGTGTAGTCAATAATGTAGTCGTTTAGTGTAAAGGATTCGGTGGTCAACCCACTGATCGTACCCTTAAGCTCAACGCTGGTCTCACCATCGACAAATGTGGCTTTTTTCTCAACTCGCGTCGCTCGCAAGTTGTTACCCGACTCAGGAAACCCCGATATTTCGACAACATCGTCGACGGCCAAAGTCTCAAAGGTTGTGTGTTCATAAACTGTTGCAGTTCGCTCCACAATCACATCTACGCCTAAAATGGAGAGCTGCTTTGAATCTCCGTCACCGGTGAGTGCGATAGCACTAATAGGCCCCTGAATTTCATCGTCGACAATGACAATACTGGCAATACCGGTAATGCCATCTTCGTTGATTTCACCGACGACCGATACAACCATGCCAACGGCGAGATCTTCCTCGGTCGCTAATTGACCATCGATAAAAATATCTGCTTGGTCGGTTTCGTATTCAACACCATTAACAAAAATACTGCCAAAACCGGTGATGAGTCCGAGAGAGCGTTGTCCACTGCCACTTATTCCGGCGCTGCCGTCACTATCTCCGTTACCATCAGTAACCGGTTCAGTCGGCGTCAAAACAATAGGAGTAGGCTCGCTTCCACCACCGCCACCTCCGCAGGCTGTGAGGGTTGCGGCAACGACTGCAGCCGCCAAGATATTACGTTTCATTTCAACCATGGTCTTTCTCCGAATGCTTCTCATAAAAATAAATACCCACCGCCACATAGGCAGTCGGAGACTTCAATTCATCGGGTTGCTCATTTTCAGCAAGCCAGGCATCGAGTCGCTCTAATAACGCCATAGCATCTCGCTCGGTGATTGATCGAAAGCGTGCTAAGGCGTCAGGCGCTACCCGCGCATTGGAGACTTTGCGCTGGAAACGTCGGTTGGCAATATCGGTATGAATGTTGAACTCAATAGTATCGAGTAACTCACCACCGTCTGTACCAAAGATTTCCAGGCTTTCAAGCGGGGTCGCGGTAGGGATGTAGGCTTCGGAAAGTATTCGCACTCGGTCATCACTCAGTAGCTCTGCATTGCCCGCAGAATCCAGGAGCTTGAGCATCGCCGTGGGCGTTACATCGCCGCCGTAACGTTTAACAAGGTGGGCAAAGCTCCCGTGGCTGCCATTCAGCGGCAGCACCCGATCACCAGCTGTGCCAGAAAAGTCACGATCATTCACCCAGCCACTCAGAACGCGTGCCACACGGTCACGCTTGCGACTCTCATGCAACAGTTGATCAGTACCAAAATCCTGCAATCGAGAAACTTCTTTACGACTCAAGCCCGTGAGTGAGGCAATGGCAGATACAGTTTGCTTCTGATCCGCACGAACCAACTGAGCCGTTGCCTCAGAAACAAACAACTTGCGTATCAAGTCGCTAATCGGCGCCTCGGAGAGCCCATGGCGCAAGCACAAGCGGATTACAGGGCGCAAAGCCTTTGCGGCTGAGCTTAGCACTGCTTGTTGAATCGTCATCTTCATTTTTGGGATTTTATTCCCAATTTTTGTTTTTGTCAATAGGTCGCCCGGCGCTAGTAGCGCCTTATTCGAACCGTGTTGGAGTGCTCATTCAGCAGTGTGAGGGGTGTGCACTCTGCCTAACAAGTGGGGATTGAGCACTTTCTCGCCATCGAAGTCCACACCAACCCTTAAACACGCCGAGCTAGCATTAGAACCAAGCATCGCGCATGGCGTATGGCGTATCATCGAGCGCCTGTAGTAATTGCGCCCAGACGGTGACCTGAGGTAACTCCCACCGCGCAAAATAATTCATTGCTTGCAATTTACCGCGATAAAAATCTACCGCTGCGGGTGACTTATTCATGGCACTAGCGGCGACAATTCCCTGACGAAGCCACATCCAGCCGACCACTACATGTCCAAACATCTCTAGATAGCGCACCGAATTTGCCATCGCCAGATCAATATCGGCGGTACTCATAGCTGATAAAAGCTTCTCAGTTGTACTCTCAAGCTCAGAGACAGCTTGTGTCAGTGCCTCTACCATGATGTTGCAGGTAGCAAATTCAGCTGCGCGTCCAAGGTCAGATCTAATCGCACTCAGGCATGCCTGGTAGCCAGACATGCCATGTTGAACCACTTTACGACCTAGGAGATCAATCGACTGAATGCCCGTTGTTCCTTCATGAATGGGATTTAGTCTATTGTCCCGATACATTAATTCGACGGGATGTTCATTGGTATAACCTGCGCCCCCCAATACTTGAATCGCAAGATCGTTGGCTTTTGGCCCATACTCCGAGGGCCAAGTCTTGACGATCGGCGTGAGAAAATCGAGCAACTCAAAAGCGGCGCTACGACATTCCGGATCGGGGTGGGTTTTCCAGTCGTCGACCAACTGGGAGGCATAAAGACAAAGACTCCAAGCACCCTCGGCGTAAGCTTTCTGGGCTAGCAACATACGCCGAATGTCGGCATGCTCAATCAGCATAACCGGATCTGCTAACGGATCTTTTGACGATGGCTTTCGCCCCTGGGGGCGCTCACGGGCATAGTTGAGCGAGTATTGATAACCGCACATAGCAAGAGCTGCTCCAGAGGTTCCCACCATCACCCTGGCTTCATTCATCATGTGGAACATGTATTTGAGCCCTTGGTGTGGCTCACCCACTAGCCAAGCTACGGCGCCGTCATTCTCACCAAAATTTAGCGCCGTTGATGTTTGACCCCGCCCACCCATCTTATGAAACAAGCCCGCTAGCTGCACATCATTGCGTTGGCCCACAGTGCCGTCATCATTGAGGAGAAACTTAGGACAGATGAAAAGAGAAATGCCCTTAACGCCCGGTGGTGCCCCTTCAATGCGGGCTAGCACAGCATGCACAATATTGGCGGATAACTCATGGTCGCCACCCGAAATCCAAATTTTATTGCCAAAGAGTCGATAGCTACCGTCGTCTTGAGCTACAGCTTTGGTCCGTAAATCGGCGAGCGATGACCCCGCCTGAGGTTCTGAAAGCGCCATGGTTCCGGCAAACTCCCCACTACGTAGCCGCGGCACCCAGGTCGCCACTTGGTCCTTGCTGGCATAAGCCTCAAGCAGATTCGCATTGGCTGCAGTCAGGGCATGAAAGCCATTTGTTGTACTTGCCGCTGCGGTTAAATATCCTTGGCAACATGCCGCGACAGCCAACGGTAGCTGCATACCACCCATCTCATAATCCTGATCGGGACAGATAAGTCCCGCTGCAGCCACAGCGTCATAAGCCCGCTTAATCTCGGGAATCATAACGACTTTGTTACCGTCCCATTCTGGCTGATTGAGATCTACTCGTTTCCTGATCGGCAAGAAATAGTCCTGGGCAACCTTTTCAGCAATATCCAACGCTGCCTCAAAGGACTCACGATTGTGATCGACATAACGCGAACGATTCGTGAGCGACTCAACATCAAATAACTCGTAGAGGTAAAACGCGAGATCACGTCTCGATAACAACGGTGCAGACATAACGCCGGTCACTCCTTATTGGATGAACTTCTTAGGCATCGGTAATTTCGCTACCGAGCGCATGTGCAAACTACCTAGCCAGAGAGTGTCTCCACAGGGTGTGGCGCTAGTGATGTAGTTATAACCCAGCTCTGGATCTTGAAGGTTAGCAGTGACCTTTCCATCGAGGTTTACGGCGATAACAAAACTTGAGACATCGGCTGCAACCGCTAACCATGATGACGGGAGTACCGATATGAGACGACGTAACCAAGGCATGTTTGCCATCGCATCGATACTACTGCGTAGTGAAGGCATAGCAATCCAAAAAGTGTCCACGCCGTCAAAATTAATATTATCGGGAGTGCCCGGTAGGTGCTCAATAAAGAGTTCCGAAGAACCCGCTCGTTCACCTGTTAGCCAATAGCGTTGAACCCGACCAAGACCGGTCTCGTTGATTAATACGAATGCATCACCTGGTCCAAGGGTAATGCCATTAGCAAAAAACAGACCCTCCATATGTACTTCTAACGCATTCGTAGTGGGGTCAAAAGACATTAATCGCCCAGTCATGCTACCTTCGAAAAAATCCAGCAAATTGTCGGTAAATCCAAACCGCTGCGATGCATCCGAGAACCAAATTCTCCCTGACTGCTCAATTGCCAGATCGTCAACGAAGCGAAGGCGTTGCCCCTGATACTGATCAACAAGTACACGGATGTCGCCTGTTGGGTCCATTTTAATAAGGCCACGTTCAGCATCCGCAATAATCAGATCACCCAATGGATCTACAACCATACCCAGTGGCCGCCCGCCGGTATTAGCGATTATTTGTGGATCTAAGCCCGCCTGCCACCGCACAACGTTGCCGTCCACCAGACCTGTGTACATGAAGCCCTCAGCATCACAAGCCACGTCCTCAGGCCCCATGGCTGGCATGGGGACTGTTGTTAGGCGCGCGAGCGCATCGTTGGGCATGAATACGCCTGTAAGACCCGGGTTAGGTGGCGCGACCCACGCTTTTGGCTCAATTGGTGAACGTAACAGAGCATACGCCACCCAAGTCGTCCCAATGACCAACGCAACCATCAGAAAACGTGCATACAAACCCAAAGTTTCACCCCCTTTCATACACTATTCGGACAGGGCAACAGGGTGCTATTACAGCTGCTGCCCGACAGGATCGTGATTAATAATACGACGGAGCTTGTGGTGCTAAAGTAATAACCGCTGCCAGCAAAAGGCTCCAGACGATCGCTGCAGAAAAAGCCCACCAAGCGTTAACGGGTTTCCAATGACTAATACGTCCCGGCTCATAGCCTCTCCACATTACGATAATCAACTTTTGCTTTCGTATAAGCGAATAAAAGGCGATCGCAAAAACATGCACAACAATGACACTAACTAGGAGTAGCCAATTGAGCGTGTGCCATTCAGTGAGTGTAGATGAGTAGTCAGCGGCCCAGTACGCCAAGGGACCCTCAAACAAAATATCATCGCTGCTGGCGAGGCCGGTCAAGCCCTGAACAGTGATCAACAATAGAAGGATGAGTGTTGAGTATCCTCCCACTGGGTTGTGACCGACCCCGTCAAAATCTGCGCCCCGGACGTAACGCCAAACCGTGATAGGCGACTCAATGAATTGCGTGAATCTTGCATAGTGGCTACCGAAAAACCCCCACGTTAAACGCGTAAGAACAACAACGAGTAAGCTGTATCCACACCAGCTATGCCATTGCATGTACCCTTCTTCTCTGGTCCACCACATGAATGTTACAGCCAAAGGAAAATACCAATGAATCACTCGCACTGGCCTGTCCCAAACAGGCCAGTGCGGATCAAGGGCCTTGTTGAGGGCGTCCTTCACGGTGCTAACAAATCTTTGAGCGCAACCACTGTTGCTTCCACACCTAAGGTCACAGCGGGACGAGGCTGAATTTTGAACAACGGTGAGTGATGACTCGGTACGGGCTCACCGCCCGCGGCCTCTCGCGCAAAATCTTCAGCGGGCGTACCACCTACGGCAAAATAGACCGACGGAATAGTGGGATCGACGGTAAAGAACGGAAAGTCCTCGGCCCCCATTTGCAGCCGCTCTTCTTCAAAGAAAATATCATCACCGAGTGCGGTCGCCCAAGTTTGACGCAGCTGCGCTAACAGCACCTTATCATTCAAAGTCGGTGGAACACTCTCATCAGAAACGATCACTTGAGGCAACATATCACCACTTAAACCGGCAACGCGGCCCATGTTTACAGCAACTCGTTTAATGCCGTCGAGCAGTGTGGCTCTATCTAAAGCCGATTCGCTCCGAACTGTCAGCTGAAGACGGGCCTCGTCGGAAATAATATTGTGTTTCGTACCGGCGTGAAACGAACCGACGGTGATGACCCCAGGTCGACGCGGTGGAAGCGAACGACTGACCACAGTCTGCAGTGCATTGACAATCTGAGACCCTAGCAACACTGGGTCAACACCGCGGTGCGGAGCGGCGCCATGAGCTCCTACACCTCTGATAATGATGTCGACCGTATCAGCTCCCGAATAGGGAGCCGGATCTGCAACTATCTTACCGGTTGGCACAGTTGAGGTGACATGAAACGCGAGAGCGTAATCGGGCGTACCATAGATATCCCATATACCCGCGTCACGCATCGCGCGGGCGCCTCCCACTCGCTCCTCTGCAGGCTGACCGATGAGCATCAGCGTGCCAGACCACTCATCACGCTGCTCTGCCATTAATCGCGCTGTACCCACTAAGCTTGTAATATGCACGTCGTGACCACAGGCATGCATGGTCGGGACCTCGTTTCCATCCCAGTCAACTTGGCGCGCCTGTGACGCGTAGGGCAACCCCGACTTTTCTTGTACCGGCAAGCCATCCATGTCAGCGCGCATCATAACGAGCGGCCCATCACCATTGCGTAACATCGCAACAATACCAGTGCCAGCAATGCCGGTGTCTACCTCGTAGCCAAGGTTGGCTAACTCGGTGGCAAGCCGTTTTGAAGTTTGAAATTCCATCATCGACAGCTCTGGATTCCTATGGAACCAAACAAATAAATCGCCGAGTTGATCATCGTATATTTGTGCTATGCGCTCAGCGAGAGGCGGCTGTGACCATGCTGACGAAGCTGCAAGTAGTGCCAGTAGACCCATAAAAAGTGTTCTTTTTACCACGATTTTGACTCCTCATAATGATCGATTTAGCTAGCCATCCAAGGGTGACTGTAGGTCACAAATCCCGCCGAACAGGACGTTACATCCCACACAAATCAATGCCCCTAAGACATGGCCTGCACGCATGGTGTAAACTACGCGCTTTGCTGAGTAAGGCCAATAGCCTTGGACGACTTTGAGACGCCGCCAGTAACCCCACGAAATAACACCGCGTCTGCACGTTTATGTTTTTTGGAAACCACAGTATTGAACAGTGACAAGATAAAGACCCAATTTGGCAGCTACGGGGTAGAAGTACTCTGGCAAAATGAAACACTCCGTCTAGCTAATCTTTACAGTGTGCATGGGGAAGCGCGTATTTGTCGCACGCTGGCGGTTACCCACTTTATGCTGCCCGTAAATAGTGCTTTAGCGACTTCAGATCAGCAAATCAGAGCGGGTCAGAGCATAGGAGCTACCTTGCGCGCTGACGGATTCACAGTGTACCGCTCTTGCTCCGTATTGACCCATACAACGGCGGGCGCAAGATTCGCAGCAATCACAGGAAAATCAGTGCCCGTGGGTGCAGCACTTGCGGTACAGATTTATTCATTGGGTGCTGCCCGTGGAGGAGTAACGCTGGACTATGCTGCGATAGCCGAAGCATACCACCCTGAGCACGTTAGCCCAGACCTCACACTGCCGACCCTACACGACGTTCTTGGGCAAATGGAAAGACCGCGCCGCTTAGCCCTCAGCACGCTCTCTGATGCACTATGAGCAACAAACACGGCGCCATGACTTAGGCTGTCAGTACCATGGCTTAAAGCATTCTCGCCACCAGTGAAAGATCGTAACCTAGACTCTGCGCTTTAGTAGCAGCAGTTGCACGCTCATCAGCCTGCCGCGTCGCTACCCACAAGTTGGCGCAGCGGGTACCTGAACGGCAGTACGCAAAAACTTTCTGATTACTGTCAAAGTAATGCCCCAATCCCGCCAGGTCATCACCTGGGAATGAGCCAGGATTGACAGGATAGCGGACAAACGTCATTCCGGCGGTGGTTGCCGCCACTTCCATCTCATCCATGGTTGGTTGTCCAGGCGCTTCTCCGTCAGGGCGATTACAAATAACGACCTCAAATCCTTGGGCTGCCAAAAGCGCCATATCACTTGGTTCTGGCTGCCCAGCCACCGACAGCGTGTCGGTTAAATTATTTAGTTGCTGCACGTGTATTCCTCTCACTATCCAAACCTGGGTCCGCACCAGACAGCGCGAACCAACCCTCGGCGCAGTTTAGCATCCAAAAATCGTGAAAAGCGCTTGGCTACTTACCCAAACCCAAATCGGTATAAATCAGATCTTCAATCTCTTTTCGTGGATTTTCGGGCAACTGCAACGGCTGACCAATAATTCTCTCAGCGATGCCAATATACGTATGCGATACAGCATACATGAGCTCGCTTGGCAGTCGCGTAGCCTGGGCATAAGCCTGCCTTTCTGCCATCCTATTCTTGTCTAATAACAGATCTGGATCGGGAGACATATTAAGTAATGCCTGCCGAAACCCCTCTTTGCTATTTTCAACAATCTGTCCAGTCGAAAAAGCATGGGCATCCCAGATACGCGATGAGTCTGGGGTACCAACTTCGTCCATATAAATCAACTCGCGATCGCCCTGTTGATTATCGGCGTAACCAAACTCAAATTTTGTGTCAACAAACAGCTGGCCCATGGATGAGAGGCTGCGGGCAATGACCTCGAAACCTTGGTACAACAGCTCTTCATACCGATCGATATGTGCGGGGCTATCGAAACCAAACGCCTGCCAGTGACGCTCGATGTCAGCTCGCTCGATATTAGCATCATCTAATTCGGGCACCCCCTCCAAGCCGCGCATTATATCTTTGGTTGAAGGCGTGATCAGCAGCTGAGGTAATTCCTGGTCTCTTTTAAGACCATCCGGCAATTGAATACCACAAAATTTTCTTTCGCCCTTGGCATAGGCTCGCCACATTGATCCAGTAATATATCGCCTCGCGATGGCCTCAATCTTAATGGGTTGAGCTCTCTGAACAATCCATACCAATGGATGCGGCACCTCAAGTACATGACTGCGCGCAAGCCCAGCAGCCTGAAAACGCTGAAACCAATGATTAGAAACCGCATTGAGCGCCGCTCCCTTACCCGGAATACCGTCAAGGCCGTCTTCGCCACGCCAAAGACATTCAAACGCAGAGATACGATCAGAAACGATCATTATCGCCAGAGAGGCGTTAGCTGGTACTGGATAACCACGCTTAGCTATCAGCCGCTTGCTATCTGTGGGCGTCAACCAGTAAACCGAGCGTACTTTGCCCGAATGTACCTTCTCATCAGTACGAATTGGGAAGTCATGATTAGTCGCGAGAACACAAGCCATGAGCCAACTCCTCAAGTGGTCGCGTATGGGCGTAGTCCAACTGCCTGTTTTACATCGGCAATGAGAGCTTCGCTTTGCGGCCGCAGGCGCTTGGCCCCAGATTGCAAAATCTCCTCGACTTGGCGTGGGTCAGCCATGAGGGCCTCGTATCGCATCCGGGCGGGCGATAGCTCATCATTAACGCGTTCGAAAAGTTGTTTTTTGGCTTCACCCCAGGCAATACCGTCATGAAATGCCTGTCGCATTGCCTCTCGCTCTGATGGATCTGCAAAAGCGCACCAGATTTGGTAAACGGTGGACTCATCTGGATCTTTGGGTTCACCTGGCTCAAGTAGGTTGGTTTTTATTTTATTGATGCCTTTCTGAAGTTGCTTCTCGCTACTAAAGAGTGGAATAGTGTTGTTATAGCTCTTGCTCATTTTACGACCATCCAATCCCTGCAGCACCGCGATATCTTCATCAACCACCGCCTCTGGAAGCGTGAATAGCTCTCGAAAATTGTGATTAAAACGCTGAGCAATATCACGCGCCATTTCCACGTGCTGAATCTGGTCACGCCCCACAGGAACTTTATGCGCGTTAAAAATAAGGATATCAGCGGCCATCAGAACTGGATAAGAAAACAGTCCCATAGTGATACCAAAGTCTGGATCTTCACCATTGCTCTCGTTACTTTGTACCGCGGCCTTGTAGGCATGAGCCCTGTTCATTAGCCCCTTAGCGGCATTACACGTGAGAATCCAGCAAAGCTCAGTAATTTCTGGTATGTCCGACTGACGATAAAAATGTGCTTTTTCAGGATCTAAACCGAGTGCTAACCAGGTGGCTGCGATTTCGCGGCTCGAACGGGCAACCATTTCCGGATCGGCACATTTAATCAGCGCATGGTAATCGGCTAGGAATAAATAAGCGTCCACCTCTGGTTCGCGCGACGCTTCAATAGCTGGCCTAATAGCACCTACAAAGTTACCTAGGTGGGGAGTGCCTGTTGTTGTAATCCCGGTGAGTACGCGGGTGTTTGTCATTATAGAATCTCCAAAGTTAGGCTAGGCGATCCAAAAAGCCCACGAGTAGGTCGTGCAAAAATTGCGGGTCGTGACTCCCAGCCGTTTCTCTAATGCTGTGCATGCCCCAGGTAGGTACACCAATGTCAATCGTCTCGATACCGGTCTCGGTAGCTGTAATTGGCCCTATGGTACTGCCGCAGCCAAGATCGGTCCGTACAACAAAGCTCTGGACGGGCACGTCAACCTTCTCGGCGAGTAAACGGATAAGCGCAGCGCCCTGACCCGATGTGGCATAGCGTTGGTTGCGGTTGATTTTAATTACCGGGCCGCCATTGATTAGTGGTCCATGATTCTCATCATGTTTATCGCTGAAATTGGGGTGAATGGCATGCGCGTTATCGACGGAAATCATGAGAGAGTTGGCACGCATCGCCCGATTAGCAGCCTCTGAAGTACTAATACTTGCTAAAAAATCCATGAGCATTGGGCCTTGGGCACCAATGGCAGATGCACTCCCCACTTCCTCATGATCAGTGCAAACCAGTACGCTCCAAAAATTGGAGTTGGAATGGAGCAGCGCCTGCACGCCAATGAAGCAGCTAAGCAGATTGTCCAGTCGTGCAGAGGTGATGAATGAATCATCAAGACCAACACGGCTGGGCGATTGGCAATCGTACAGAGAGATCTCGTAGTCAAGAACACGGATGTCACTCAACTCCGGGTATTGTCGGTGGACTTGCTGCGCCAGTAACGCTTTAAAATCAAATGCGGCGTTGTCATTACAAACTGCGTGTGTATGGAGTAACACAGGCAGAATATCTTTCTGGGGGTTGATACTTCTTGAGCTATTAGCGTCTCTATCCAAGTGGATGGCCAAACTGGGGATGACGGCTAACGGCCGTCGGAAATCCACCAGACGACTCTCCAGTTCGCCCATCGTGTTGACCAGATTAACCCTACCAGCCAATGAAAGATCTCGGTCGAACCAAGGATTGAGCAATGCACCGCCGTAAACATCTACACCGAGCTGCACCACACCGTGTCTGGTTTTAACAGGATTTGGTTTAATGGAAAGATTGGGACTGTCCGTGTGCGCTCCAACCAATCGGATGCCTTTTTCGGGAGACTCGTGAGCGGCTCTGAAGGCAATCATCGAGCTACCGTTACGCGTGACAAAATAGCCTTGTCCTGCTGAGAGCTTCGTTGTGTCAATAGTTTGAAGTTCTTGAAATCCAGCAGCTGTCAGCCGTTGACGCATCGCAGCGACCGCATGAAAAGGAGTCGTCGACTCAGCCAAGAACTCGAGTAAATCATCCACAACTGACATGGTTTGTTCCTACAGAAAAATAATCAGCACAAGCACACCGCCCAAGACTAGGCGGTACCAAACGAATGGCATCATACCCACTCGAGTCACAAAACCAAGGAATAATGCAATCGTCAAATAGGCGCTGACTCCTGCCACGAGTGCAGCGCCAAACATCATGCCCCAAGGCACGGCAACCACAGACCCCACACGTGCTTCCACCACCAAAAACAGCAGTGCAGCTAAAATAATTGGCACAGACATCAAAAATGAAAATCTCGCAGCGGTGGCAGGACTGTAACCAAGAAGTAGCCCAGCGGTAATCGTGACCCCTGACCGTGACGTACCCGGCACCAGTGCGAAGATCTGCGCACAACCAATTAACAACGCATGCTGCCATCCAACGCGCTGGACAACTTTGCGGTCCGCATGCTTGGAATACATCCTAGTATTGCGCCAACTCGCCACTCCCAATAAAACACCGAATGCAAGCGTGGTAGCGGCAATAACCGGCAAAGTACGCGCATAATCTTCGACTAAAGAATTCAGCAGAAAACCAACGAGTGCGGCTGGGATAGTAGCCACTACGATGCGCCAAAACTCGCCTTCAAAGCCGCTAACAGATCCACGCAACGGTGGAAATAAGTCGCTCGCGAGGGCCAGCAAATCACGCCAGAAATAACTCATCACTGCAATCAAAGTACCTAGATGTACAGCGACGTCAAACAATAACCCTTGGTCTTGCCAACCGAGTAACAGCGAGGGCAGTACAAGATGAGCGGAGCTGGAGATGGGTAAAAATTCGCTCAACCCCTGTATAAGCGCTAGTAAAAGTGCATGCGTCAAACTATACACGCTGTGGTTGCTCCGATAGTTTTTTCCAACCGATCGTTTCCTGTACGTAATGTGGGGTTAGCTCGGCCGCTCTGATCAGCGAGGGTTTGACTGAACTTTGCAGTGCCGCAACGGCCCACCGGGCGAGCACACCCGCTCGCGGTTGAACCTCTGGCAGCCAATTTTCAACTGTGGCGCTAAATGCCGGCGAAAAATTGTGCTGCAACACTGCGCCAGAACCGATCACTAGACAAGAGTCTGTCAGCGTGAGCGGCATAATATCAACCGGGGCAGAGATATTGGCTGTCGATAGCGGCGATAAGACCCCAGCGCTCACACGAAACCAACGCCAATATATTTGCCCTATTTGAGCATCAATCACGCTGAGGATATTGCAATCAATTACCTGTCTCTCGGCGAGGAAGCTCATTACTTGTAGCTCCAGCGAGCACATCGCCATAACAGGTTTGTCAAGAGACCATGCCAGGCCTTGAATGACGCTTGTAGCTATGCGCAGCCCCGTGAAAGAACCAGGGCCCACCCCACAAGCAAAAGTATCAATACTGTCGAGTGGCCGACCATCGAGCACGTCATCTATCAAGCTTAAGATGTGACGATTGTGTGCCCGAGGAATAATCCGATGCAGCTCAGCTGTCCGGTTTCCGTGGGCGTACCCCACTGAACAGGCGTCGGTGGCAGTGTCGAGAGCAAGGACAGCGTGCATGGTTTGAATGATGCGCGTGGGATATGATCCCTATTATTCCATACCCAACAAGAGAATAGATACCTTGTCTGCATTAACTGTGGGTTTTCTTGCCGGCGGTGAGGGCCGTCGAATAGGTGGTCGCGACAAGGGACTGCTGATACGAAATGGTGAATTACAAATAAGCTTGCTTCAGCAAATGCTGCCCGACTGGGTGTCTGAGGTCATCATAAATAGTCCGCGTAATCCGTATATTTATCGCCTGTTTAGCAACAAACTTGTGAGTGACTACCCCTCACATACAGGGCCGGTCGGGGGTCTTCTCGCTATGCTTTATGCCTGCGATACCGACTGGCTAGCCATTGTGCCAAGTGATCAAAAACAGATACCTGCCCCATGGATAACGCGTTGGCGAGATGCTCTGACAGCAGGGGGGCCAGGTTACATGGCAACAGATAACGGCAAGCATACGCCGCTCGCGATTGTACCGAAAGCCGCGCTCAGTTTAGGCGAAACATTCTTTGACAAGGGTGGTCGACGGCTTTGCGATGCGTACGCTGCCATGGGCCTTACAGAAGAAAACTGCCCTGGAGCGGGGCTAGACATCGATTACCAAACCGATCTCTAGTCTAAATCGGGGATTGCCGCTAGTGTGCTCAGACCAGGTTCCGTGACGGTGACAAAACAATGCCGGCGTGGCCGGCATTGTTTTTCTTTGCACTTACTTTTTAGCGGCCTTCTTTTTGGCTACCGCCTTTTTCTTGGCTGGTGCCTTTTTGGCTACCGCCTTTTTCTTGGCTGGTGCCTTTTTGGCTACCGCCTTTTTCTTGGCTGGTGCCTTTTTCTTAGCTGGTGCCTTCTTGGCTACTGCCTTTTTCTTGGCTGGTGCCTTCTTGGCTACCGCCTTTTTCTTAGCTGGTGCCTTTTTGGCTACCGCCTTTTTCTTAGCTGGTGCCTTCTTGGCTACCGCCTTTTTCTTAGCCGGCGCTTTTTT
>Ga0181559_10000283_pt1 | contig 45214 bp, 47 predicted proteins | sample 011ome_21_FD_133752 | JGI IMG/M metagenome (GOLD analysis project Ga0181559, IMG submission 133752) | Coastal salt marsh microbial communities from the Groves Creek Marsh, Skidaway Island, Georgia - 011508AT metaG (megahit assembly) | ecosystem: Environmental > Aquatic > Marine > Intertidal... | reverse complement strand
GCCGCCCTTTATCGAAAACCTCGGGCAAATAAAAAAATTGCAAAGTGTGAAGTTTTATAGACACATTGTAGGCACAAGGTTGTTTTTGGATCAACTAGAATAATTATGCAGACCGACACCACAGACGATTCTGTCAACAAAACCCAACAATTATTGGGCCCAGACTTCTCTGTTTCCGTCCCTAAACACGGATATCATTGGTGGTATGTGGATGCATTTAGTCATGATCACGAATACGGTCTGACGATTATCGCCTTCATCGGAAGTGTATTTTCCCCCTACTACGCGTGGTCTCGTGCGATTGGATCGGGCGACCCATACCGCCATTGTGCGATCAATGTGTCGCTATATGGCAAAGGCGGGAAGCGATGGGCCATGACCGAGCGCACCAGTGACGGATTATCGCAATCATCCAACAAATTTCAGGTCGGCCCCAGCGCACTGACCTGGGAAAATGGCAAGCTTGTCATAGATATCGATGAGGTTACCGTCCCCTTCCCGTCGCGGTTAAAGGGTAAAGTCACCTTGAGCCCTCGCAGTATCACCGACGCCAAAGTGAATTTGGATGCTGATGCTCGACACCATTGGTGGCCCATCGCCCCGCTTTGCGACGTCGAAGTCGCATTTTCTGCCCCCAATCGTTCATGGTCGGGAACCGGATACTTCGATTCCAACTGGGGTGAAGAACCATTGGAAAGCGGGTTCAAGTATTGGGATTGGTCGCGGGCCGACTTGTCAGAAGATCGTTCCATCGTGCTGTACGACGTGACACGGCGTGACGGGACACCTTTTTCATTGGCACGTCTTTTTGACGCCCATGGGAATGTCATAGACATCGATGCACCAGAAACGATGCCGCTGCCAAAAAATCTATGGCGTGTCTCGCGGGCCACACAGTCAGAACTGCACGCACCGCCAAAGATAATCTCTACCCTAGAAGACGCGCCATTTTATGCGCGCAGCATGGTCGAAAGCACTTTGCTGGGCGAGCGTGTGACAGCCATGCATGAAAGCCTTGATCTGGATCGGTTTTCTTCGAAATGGGTTCAGGTTTTGTTGCCGTTTAAAATGCCACGGCGTCGGCGCTAGTCTTGCTTATTTTTCCAGCGCGCGCGATCTTTTTCGTCTGACTTTTCGCCGGTCTTGTATTTTTTCAGGTCGCGGAATTGCCACCAGGCGAAGAGCAACACGCCACCAAACACCAATAAAATTTCAATCAGTGCGTACTGCCCGCCGGACACTTCAGGATTTGCCCGCCGTGCACCTGTCGGTGAAATCAATAATCTGTGCTGCAACGTCTACTGGTGCCTCTTCGTGCAGCAAATGCCCCACGTTTTTCATGTTAATCAGTTCCGCATTCGGCACCAACTTGGCGATCTGCGGACCATCGCTGGCAGGTATCATCGTATCTGCCTCGCCGGTCAAAATTAACAACGGTGTCGTCAAATTAGAGAGCGCCTTGTTCAACCCGCGCAAATTCCAGTTCGCCATCATGCCGAGCGCGGCCGATACATGCCGCCGATTGCGCGCCAAGATGGCGTATTGATCATATGTCTCTGCGGTAAGTTTCGAGCCGGTGCGGTCAATCAACTCTTTGACGATGGCGGGATTACGCGAGCGCCAGGCAAAAATCCTCGCGGAAAACGGATTCCCCGCCATCAACTTCGCCAGCAATGAAAATAAACCATTATTCGGTCCTCCGATCGGCATAAACGCACCGGCAATACTGATCAGACCTCGCGGCTCGATCATATGCCCCAGAGTCATATGCGCTGCAATCGCAGCCCCCGCCGAATGCCCCACTACAAAGTCTGGGGTAATCTTTAAGGTTTCACACAATCGCTCAAGCAGTCTCGACATCCCCTCCAGCGACAGTTGCGCCGTGGATGGACGTTCGCTAAAGCCGTGCCCTGGTAAATCCAAAGCGATGACATGAAACTGTTTGCTCAGTTCGGGAATAATCGGCCCCCAAGAATGGGTGGACGCACCTGTCCCATGGAGCAACAACATCATCGGCGCATGTTCATCCTCGTGATCGAAACGCTGCACATGCCATAGCAAGCTCCCAGCGGAAATGAAGCTGCTGGCATCTGTGTTCGGCCAGTCGGCAGCGATCGCTTCAAATTCTGTCTTTGCCGTCATATCTGCACGCGTTCCGCAACGGCGACATTCACCGTGTCTGCGACGCGCTTTGCATCAGCGCGCGGTAATGGAATGTACAATGCGCCCATCTCATCGGCGACGTCCTTGGATTGCGGGTGTGGGCGCTTCGCGGTATCGATCAAAATGGACGATACACCTGTTGCGCGGATCATACGGGCCGCGCTTGCCGCATCCACTGCCGCTTGTGAACGGCCACCCTGCCCGTCGCGTCCGACATTCGCACCACCATCGGTCATGACAACAATCACTGGTGTCCGACCCTTGCTTTTAACCCCTTCGGCCAATGCCAACGCCGAATCCAATCCCGATGCTAATGGTGTACCACCGCCACCAGGCAGCCCTGCGAGCTCTTTTTTGGCCCGCAACAAAGAACGCGTGGGCGGTAAGATCATTTCGGCAGAGGTTCCCCGAAATGCAATCAACGAGACTTCATCCCGGCGCACGTAACAATCCGCCAACAGCAATTCGACGGCTCCTTTGATTTCAGCCAATCGGTTGAGCGCAGAAGACCCCGACGCATCGACGACAAATATGGTGGTGGTCTCGGTTTTATTCTTGTAGCGGTTGAAGCGAAAATCCTCAGCCAGCACTTTAAGGTTGCCAGCCGCCGGGTCACCACCACGCAAACGCTGCCAAGGGGCCGATGCGCGCAATGTCTCTAGGATATTCATGCGTTGGCCATGGATTCTGGCACCACGGCGCGTTCCGGCAGGTCGTCCACGAGTCTTGGATACTTGGGTTGCGCCTGCTCGTCCGTCTCGGCCGCCGCGGATCGCACCCGCATTCGAACTGCGTAGGTGCGCCAACACATCATCAGGCATCGCGGCCACGATGGCTTCTAGGACAACATCCTCTAGCGGCTTATCAATGTCACTCAGGTCTTTCGATGGGTCATCAGGTTCATCATTTTCCTGATCGCTCTGCTCTGGCTCCGGCGGAGTGGCATCTTGCGGCTCCTCTTCCTGGGGGGCGCTGGGCCACATCGTGGCCTTCGGGGCCAGAACCAATCTGGCAGCAACAATGATATCATCTGGCTCGACAATATCGCGTGACGCCAAAGCTGCATGCGCGCGCGCAATCACGCTGGCATGAATCACCGGGCGCAACGAATGAATTCCCATACTCAGCGCAATAGAAGACAGGGCCTCAAGCTCTTCATCGTTGATCGATGCGTTCTCCATCCGCCGGATGGCATCTGCGACGTCGCCAGGATCACCCAAGCCAGACACCATGTCATGGATCGAGATCCCCTCTAGATCAATGGTCAGCGCCAATCGATCCAGCAACATCGAAGGTGGGCATTCATCAGGCTCGGCTGCTTCGTCAATGGCGATGATCGCCAGTCTGGACGCGGCAGTGTCTGACACCCCATCGCGTTCGATCACGATTTGCTGCGTGTCCAAGGCGCGGGCCAAATTGGAAACGGTTTCTTCGTTCATCCGTTCCGCCATCGGGGCAACCAGCACGCCACCATCGGCACGGGCGAGCACGCCTTGCTCAAAAATAGGTCGGCCTTGGCTAAGTGTCGCGGCCAAATCAATGCCGCCCAAAAGACGGTCCGCTGTAATCCCCAGGGGTAAACGGTAGAATGTAATATTTTCGGGTACTAAATCCCGCACCAAATCTAACCAGGCATTGCGAACCGGCCCCGGTCGTGCGCGCACATGAATACCGCCGATATCATTCGATGCCACAGCGAACAATGACGCCGAGAGCATGGCATCGTCCCAGCGCCCCGCGCCAAGGTCTGCCCCTACTCCATCAACCGCACCATCGCCTGCGCCGTCCATGCAGTTAACCCAAAATCTCTTGGGCTGCACGCTCGACACGGATGGCAGATCCCGCGTCATCCAGCGGGTCGCGACGCAATCGATGTCTTAAAGCGACGGGGGCCGCAGTATATAAATGTTTCTTGGTCACATCGGATGCACCGGCCAACGCCGCAATGGCGCGCGCAGTCCTGATCATTGTTAATTCGCCACGCAGCCCATCCGTGCCCAATGCGATGCATAGCGCGGAAATCATCTCCAACATCTCATCGGACAGTTCCACCGCGCCAAGCGCATTTTGCGCCTTGGTAATTTTGCCACGCAGCGCCCCATCTTTGCGCTTCCATGCCTGTACAAACGCGCTTGGGTCCCGATCAAATTCATCTCGCCGACGCATGATCTCGATGCGTTGTTTGGGTTCTTTGGGCGTCGATACATCAACCGACAAACCAAAGCGGTCCAACAACTGGGGCCGCAGTTCCCCCTCTTCTGGGTTGCCACTGCCCACCAAGACAAAGCGGGCATTGTGGCGAATGGATAAGCCTTCGCGTTCGACGATGTTCTCGCCCGACGCCGCTACATCAAGCAACAAGTCAACCAAGTGATCCTCAAGCAAGTTCACTTCGTCGATATATAAAAACCCGCGGTTCGCTTGAGCGAGCAATCCAGGCTCGAACACCTTTTCACCATGTGCCAAGGCGCGCTCGATATCCAATGCACCGACGACGCGATCTTCGGTTGCGCCCAATGGCAGATCGACCACAGGAACCGAGACCTTTTTCGCTTTGCCGGGTTCACGATCCGGCGCATTACAATCCGGGCAGGTGGGCGATACATTTTCTGGGTCGCAGTTGTAGCGGCAATTCCCGACGACATTCATTGTTGGTAAAAGTGATGCCAGGGCACGCACTCCCGTTGATTTGCCTGTGCCGCGATCACCAAATACCAGCACTCCGCCGATGCCAGGATCACAGGCAGCGATCATAAGTGCCAACTTCATCTCGTCTTGCCCGACAATCGCCGAGAATGGATAGCTTACTCGCATGTAGATCTCGTCTCCGATGTAACTCTAAGCAGACAGTTGATCTGTCCGTGATTCGTTACTGGAGACGATACCGCGCTTAATTCGCTTTAGAAAGTGATGGTGTGTTCATTCGCAATACAACGAAGTTTAAATACGCTGCGAAGCTCGCCCAAACCAAATAAGGCAGCATGATATAGGCTGCGGTCGAATTGATGGGATGGAACGTGACGATGATCCCGACCAGCGTTGCCCAAAGGAAAACGATCTCGTAAAGCGCCCAGTCCATGCGCTTCAACCCGAAGAAAAGCGCCGACCATAAAAAGTTGAACACCAAATGCGCGCCATAAATCGCCAACGGCAACGTCGCCATGCCGGGTTCTGCATCGCGCCAGATCATCCAACCGGATACCGCCATAATGATGTAAAGTGGCGTCCAGACGACCGGGAATAACCAATTCGGCGGCTGCCAGCTTGGCTTTTTCAGGTTTTCGTACCACTCGTCAGGCTTAAAAAACGCCCCAGAACATGCTGCCGCAAAATTGGCACCAGCGAAAATTGCGATAGGCAAGAGATCAGATATATCCATATCTGCGTATATATAACATAAACGCAGAAAAAACGATTTAGTTTTGTATTTTAAGGATGATGAACGATGTGGGCAAAATACTGGAAACGGCTGGCAATTGGCCTTGTTTTGGTTGCAGTGGTCACAGGCTGCGCCGTGATTGGTTTCACATCCACTCTGGAAGAGCCGAAGTACACGATAATTGATCGGTTGCCGGGTGGCGTGGAAATTCGCCAATACGATGCCCGCACCTTTGCCAGTAGCCGGGTCGAGGGCACCGGGATGGAAGCCCGCCGTCAGGGTTTCCGGTTGTTATTTAACTACATCACCGGAGACAACGCCGGCGAAGAAGAAATCAGCATGACCATTCCTGTCGCGACCGAAATCGAAGACAAAGAGCACGTGATGCAATTTTTCCTGCCATCGAAATATGATGAAGGTTCAGCCCCCGCGCCAAAGAATCCAAATGTCAGCATCGGCACCATCGCACCACGCATCGAGGCTGCATTGGAATATACCGGATCGCAGTCCGTTCAACGTGCCGAGCAGCATGCCATTTTGATGAAAGCTGATCTGGATGATTCAAACTGGCAGATGAAGGGCGACATCAGATCGATGTTCTACAATCCACCGTTCTCGGTGCCATTTCTGCGCCGCAACGAGGTTGTCGTCGAGGTAGCGCCGAAATAGGCCTAACCCAACTGATCCAGAACATCCGATAACGAAGACACCGTGCGATCAACGTTATGCAGCTTATCCAGGCCAAATAAGCCGATCCGGAAGCTTTTGAAATCATCGGGCTCGTCGCACATCAACGGCACGCCCGCCGCGATCTGCATGCCGAGCGCGGCGAACTTCTTACCCGTTTGCATGTCGGGATCGTCGGTGTAACTGACAACAACACTTGGGGCTTGGAAATCTTCGGCGGCGACACTCCGGAACCCTTTTGAGACCAGCAACGCCCTAACCTTAGTGCCCAAATCCCATTGCTCGGCACAGACCTTATCAAACCCGTATTCCTCGGTTTCCTTCATGGTCGCGTGGAATGCACGCAACGCATCTGTCGGCATGGTCGCATGATAAGCATGCGCACCGCCCTCATACGCTTCCATGATCTGCAGCCATTTTTTTAAATCACAGGCAAAGCTGGAACTGGACGTCCCGTCGATCCGTTCACGCGCTTCGGCACTCATCATCACCAGACCGCCACAGGGAGACGAGCTCCATCCTTTTTGTGGTGCACTGATCAGGATATCGACACCGTTTTGTTGCATGTCCACCCATACCGTACCGGATGCGATGCAATCCAATACGAACAGACCACCGACGGCATGGGTCGCTGCGGCCATCGCGCGAATATAATCGTCAGGCAAGATAATCCCGGCCGAGGTTTCAACGTGCGCCGCGAAGACCATGTCGGGTTTGCCGCTTTCGATGGCGGCCACAACTTCATCGATGGGCGGCGGAGTAAACGCGGCTTGATTTCCCTGCTCGACCAACCGGGCTTTCAGGACCGTTTCTTCAGACGGAATACCACCAGCTTCGAATATCTGCGTCCAACGGTAGCTAAACCAACCATTGCGCACCACCAGGCATTTTTTGTTGGTTGCGAACTGGCGGGCCACAGCCTCCATCCCATACGTGCCGCCGCCTGGGATAATAGCCGTCGAATGGGCGTTGTAGACTTTCTTCAACGTCGACGAAATATCCCGCATGACGTCCTGAAACGACGCTGACATGTGGTTGAGAGAGCGGTCGGTAAAGACCACGGAATACTCAAGAAGCCCGTCTGGATCGACACTGGAAATCGGATTGGCCATTTTTTTTCCTCCCAAAACAGACCCTATAAACACCAGAGAATACCGTCGCCGTAAATACCAGTTTTGGTGTTTTGATCGGGATTTCTGCAATTTATCAGAAAGCGAATGCACTCGGCTTAATATATACTGAGAGCGCTGTATCGACATAAGATGAAAACCGCAGACTAATACCACAGACTAATAACGAACCAATAGAACGAGATTTTGAACATGCGTACATTGAAGCTATCTCAGGGTGGACAAGTCCCCGTGCTGGGCCTCGGCACTTGGTACATGGGTGAACGAGACTCTGAATTTGATCACGAAGTGGCCGCCGTCCGATATGCGATGGAGCGCGGTATTCGCCTGATCGATACCGCAGAAATGTACGGCAGCGGTGGCGCCGAGGAAGTCGTGGGCGAGGCCATCAACAGTGGCGATGCGTCGCCCCGCAACGATCTTTTTATCGTATCAAAGGTCTTACCCAGCAATGCCCATTATGATGGCGTGATCCGCGCGTGCGAGGATAGCCTGCGGCGTATGCGCACGGATTACATTGATCTTTATCTGCTGCATTGGCGGGGCTCTGCACCGTTTGCCGAGACCATCGACGCGTTTCAAACGCTTCAACAATCCGGAAAGATCAAAACCTTTGGGGTGTCCAATTTTGATTCTGCTGATCTAAAAGAATGGTGCGATACCAAAGGGGGCGACGCGCTGGTCTGCAATCAAATCTTGTACAACCTCAGCCGACGCGGGCCGGAATGGGATGTGATCCCGAGTTGCACCGAACGAAGTGTGCCGGTCATGGCGTATTCCCCATTGGAACAAGGACGATTGATGGGTGATCCGGCCCTGACCCAATTGGCCGAGAAGCATGGCGTCACTGACCTACAAATCGCGTTGGCCTGGGTCTTGGCCCAGGACAATGTCATCGCCATTCCAAAATCCGTGCAGCCCAAGCATATTGATCAAAACATCGCGGCACCCGATATCAAACTCGACGCCGATGACATGGCAACATTGGATGTTGCATTCCCGCCACCCAACGGCCCGTCATACCTTGAGATGATATAAAGTGGCTTACGAGGCCTGATTTTTCGTCGAGATCACTTCGGCCAACAAACATAGCATTTCATACATCAATGTTGCGCCAACCAGTGACGTGTTGCCAATGGGATCATAAGGTGGCGCCACTTCAACCACGTCCGCGCCAATCAGGTTGAGCGCACGCAATCCCCGCAAAAATTTCTGCGCTTCGATGGTCGTGATTCCGCCAATTTCCGGCGTGCCCGTGCCCGGCGCGTACACAGGATCAAGGCCATCCACATCGAACGTTAAATATGTCGGCGCATCACCGACCACACGGCGGGCTTCAGCGATAACGGCGTCGACGCCCATTTCGGTAAATTCTTCCATGAAGATCACGCGCATTCCCTGATCGAGCGAGTAATCCCATCCCTCTGACGTATTTTGCGCACCGCGAATACCGATTTGCACCGTGCGTTTGGCGTCAATCAACCCGTCTTCGTGGGCACGACGAAATGGCGTTCCGTGCATGAACTTGGAACCTTGGAACTCGTCCCAGGTATCGGTGTGCGCATCGATGTGAATCAGCCCCACGGGCCCGTCCTTGGCGATGGCTTTCAAAATGGGGTACGTGACCGAATGATCCCCGCCCGCACTTAATGGGACGACCCCCGCCTGATGAACCCTGGTATAAAACGCTTCGATATCGCGAACCACGGCCTCGTGATCAAACAACGCCTCAAACGTGACATCGCCAATGTCGGCGATCTTACAAAGTTCGTACGGATCAATCTTCGAGACGTGGTGCGTGGCACGCATCAGACTCGATTGATCGCGAATTTCTCGTGGACCATGGCGTGCGCCAGCGCGGTTGGTGACCGCCCCGTCGTAAGGCACCCCGATCAATGCGATATCCAGCCCTTCTGGCTCTGGCTGATAAGGGACACGCATAAAGGTCGGAAGCCCCATGTAACGCGGGGCCATCATCTGGTCTTTATCTGTCGCCATAAATCATCTCTTCTTTCAATTAGCCCCCATGCCGCGCGATGCTCCGAGCCTCAATTGTTGTAGTGCCAAGTTACCATCGTCGATGGATTACCACTCTGCCCTTCTGAGAAGCCGACATCGATTAAGTCAATTATGATATCGCCGTCTTTTTCTGCTTGTTTGATGACATCAGCAAAATTCTGATTCCAGTTTTTCTCTTTCATCATCTTTGCATGAGTATCATATTTTTGATCGCCTACTTCGAACTGAAACCCAACCGGTTCTATATGAATTCCGCGCACTTTGGGTGCAGCCCGCGACAAAGTTTTGAAATAATCAGATGGTAATTCTGGGACTTGCTCAATCGAATGCACTGTAAGAATAAGCGGGTTCATAGCTTGTCTCAAAAATGAGAGATCAAGGTCTTTGTGATCAATGTGAAAAAGCTCCAACTGCGGGGCATTCTTACACTTTAGGAACTCAGCGCATAAATTGCGGCCCGTATTTGTGTACTCTGCCATAAATAATTTTATGCCGCGCTCCGCGAGTGTTTTTCCAGTACTGTCTGAAGATGCTCTATCTAATCGAATGAAGTTACCGCCATAGCCTGCGCCGAGTTCGGCGATCGCATCTGTGTCATCATTTATTTGGTTTAATACGGCCTCCGTTTGCTTTCTATGCGCCTCTTCAGCCGCCAAAAACGCGTTGTTCGCTTTTTCAGATTCAATCGGAATTAGAGATACTTCACCGGTATAATAGTCTCTAGGCGGTTCGTTCTCAGCCTTTGGTAGTGTTTCGGCATGAGCTTCCCAAAGATAGCACCTGTCCATACGACGAAAATCTGTCAGCACATCCTGCACATCATCCAAATTGGAGAAATTTTGCTTGAAGTACTGTAACCGAGCATTCCAAACGATCTCGTAGAAATTCTCGCTCGTATATTCAAATATGCGCACTTCTTGGGTCATCAAAACATCCAATTCATTCCGGGTTTTCCAGATCGTGCATCAAATACCAATCAATAAAGGGTAATTTGAAACGTGACTGCCTCCCCGAACAACGCTGAGCTGTTTCAGGCACTGCTAGGGCCAAGCGCCAAATATCCGAGCACAAGCTAAGGTCAGACTCAAGCGAACATAAAACAATTCAATTGTGGAGTGAAAAATGGTGCCCAGGGGCAGACTTGAACTGCCGACACCCGCATTTTCAGTGCGATGCTCTACCAGCTGAGCTACCTGGGCACACTATCGCGAGAACCGCGAACGAATGGGTGTATAGAGGATAAGATAGGGGCTGTCCAGCGCCCGAACAGACGATTTTTCAGAAGTTTATCCGTGACGTTCATCGTCATCCAGCGCGGCATAATCCTCATCGCCAGGGGCCTCGTCCGTCGGCACCCGGTAATCCCCATCCAGCCACTTCGCCAGATCAAGATCAGAGCATCTTTTTGAGCAAAATGGCCGCATATCCATGGTCGCTGATTTGCCGCAAATGGGGCATTTGTTGCCTTTGAGGGGAATGACTTTGGCTGTTTGCTTGTCAGACATGTCGCATTTCCTTGGTCGATACGTGGCGATATTCAGGTCACGGTATACTTAACATTGCCAGACTCTGGCGATGTTTCAAGTTGGATGAGAAAGCCCAATTCAGACTCTAATGCTTTTTTGGCATCTTTAAGCGGGCCTTTTAAGGCCGCGATCACATCATGTGACCCTGTGATGGTTGCTGATGTGCCACGACGTTTTCTGATGTCGTTCAGTGCCTCCAGCGCTTGTGTGAAAGGCGATGGCATTAATTGTGTTTGCATAAACGTCTCGGGGATCGATGCCGATATCTGGCGACGCGCGATCTCGACAATACCAAAACCGCTCATCTTTGACGTGTCCGCCTGTGCCGGATCGTCGGCCAATGCTTCACGCAGGGCCGATACGATTTTCTCGTTGTCCGACTTAGCGCTCATTTTTAAAAAATCGACAGCAATCAACCCGCCAATATTTCGAAGCCTGAGCGCCCGCGCGATGGCTTCCACCGCTTCCATGTTTATTTGCAGTCCGCTTCGTTCTGCATTGCCTTCCATCCCCTGCCCGACGTTCACGTCAATAGTCGTCATGGCGCTCGTGGTTTCAATGATGATCATGCCGCCATTGGGGAGCTTCACGACTGGAGATAATTGGGCGTCGAAAACGTCTGCAATCCCCATCTCGTCAAAGGATTGCCCGTTATGCAGCACAACGATCTTCGGAACATCACCCAGAATATGAGCGCGCACGTCAGCCGCGACCCGTGCATCATCGACAATCACTCGCGTGGTATCAGGGCCAGACCAATCACGGACCGCGCGCACGGCCAAGTTCGGCGGCTCAAACACTATCGATGGGCATTTGAGATTATCCGGAATGTCGAGCGGTTCGACCTTGGTCGTCAACCGGGCCCCCTTGTCCGATTGGGTATCCCGATCAACGCGGACCAAGATCGCCGCCCCTTCGACAATCTCGGTACCCAGACTGTCCTGACGACGATCACCGTTTTTCTTGATCCGATGCAGGTTCAAGAAAGCATCTCGCTCAACGCCAATATCAACAAAGGCGGCCCCAACTTCATCGCGAACCGCAAGGACTCGGCCAAGGTAAATTCCGCCGACCAAGCTTCGATCATGGGTTCTCTCAACCCGAAACTCTATGACGTCGCCTTTGGCATCGATGGCTGCTGCCCGCACCTCGCCCGGCCGGTATTCAATGGCAATGGTTCTGATAGAAGTCATCACCTAAACGCGATATCCAACGCCCGTCAGCATGTTCACGGCATCGCTGAGAGATAGCCCCACCACGTTGCTATACGAACCACTGATCCAGGGCACAAAGGCGCCTGCGCGCCCCTGAATCGCATAACCGCCTGCCTTGCCCTGCCATTCGCCGCTGGCGATGTAGGCATCGATATCGTGTGGCGTTAGGCGTTTGAATTTCACCTTTGTCACGATTGTTTGCAGTTGTATGTCGCCATTTGGTGAAATGACACAAACCCCACCGATAACACTGTGGCGGCGACCGGATAGTTTCGTCAGAAATAACCTTGCCTCGGCCTCATCGACCGGTTTTTCCAAAACCCGGCGGCCCAGGGCCACAACCGTATCGGCGGCCAGCACGAATGCATCCGGATATAGCTCGGCAACCGCGGCAGCCTTAGTGTGTGATAATCGCGCGGCAAGATCCCGCGGACGTTCTTGGGAGAGCGGTGTTTCGTCAATGTCAGCCGGAACGATCGCGTCAGGCGTGATTCCGACTTGCGCTAACAGGTCTTTACGGCGCGGCGAAGCAGACGCAAGCACCAGTCGTGTGCCTGCGGGTGTGGGTTCAACCATCGACGAACGCGTCCGCGTCCGACTATTTAAAGCGGAATGTGATACGACCCTTCGTCAGATCGTAAGGAGTCATCTCAACGTTGACCCGGTCCCCTGCCAACACGCGAATACGGTGCTTACGCATTTTGCCCGCAGTGTGGGCGAGAATCTCATGATCATTATCAAGCTTCACACGGAACATTGCGTTCGGAAGCAATTCCAAAACGGTGCCGCTAAACTCTAGTAGGTCTTCTTTAGCCATTATAATCCAAATCTATTGACCAATTTCGGCCAGACCATGCCCATATCGGCGCGATTGGTCAAGATTTCAATGACATACGCGTGATAATACTGGCGAAAACAGTTCCAAAAATCACGTATCTGCGACACTTTGAAGCGGAAAGCGCGCTTTAATGCGCGCCATCAACTGATCGCGGACCGCACGGTACGCTTCCAGCTTGGTTTCCCTGTCTTCAGATTCGACCAGCGATGGGTCCATCGTATTCCAAAATTCGATCTCGCATGCCATTACCCGCGTCAATTCGACGGAGCGGTGTTGCGCTTCTGGGGACAGCGTGATGACCAAATCAAAATAGTCATCTTCCAAGTCATCAAAGGTCTTGGCGTTGTGTCGCGAGATATCGATCCCGATCTCGTCCATCACGGCGATCACAAATCCATCCACTTCAGTAGACCGCACACCTGCCGAGTCGACGTAAACTTGATGGCCGTGGAGGAATTTCATGATTGATTCCGCCATCGGTGATCGCACTGAATTCATGGTGCAAGAAAACAGCACTGCGGATGGCAAATCACTCATTTACGGGTTAGGCCCGAATATGCAGCACACAGACCAGCGTAAACAGTCGCCGCGCCGTGTTGGTATCAAGCACCACTTTTTCCGATAGCTGCTCTTTTAGCAGATCACCACCCTCGTTATGTAGGCCCCGGCGCCCCATATCGATGGCTTCGATCTGTGATGGCGACGCTGTTTTGATCGCCTCGTAGTAACTGTCACAAATCATAAAGTAGTCTTTGACGATCCGACGGAACGCGCCGACGGGCAAACCGAACTGTGTCAGTTTCTTGTCTGCGATGGAGCGGACATCAAAGTTCAACCGATTGTCAGTAATGGACAGCAACACACTATAAGGGCCCGGCTCAACACCCGCAGGATCGAAGCAATTGTCTTCTAATAGATCAAAGATCGCGACTTTGCGTTCGTGATCAACCTGTGGACTGTGGCGGACGACAGACTGTTCGTCCAATTGGATATGGGCGATGTGCTGTGTGTCGTCCATGACGGATTATCCCGTTGGTATATTCAAACGAATGGCGACAGATAATGCGTGCGCACCCAAACCTTCGGCATCGGCCAATGTCTTTGCCGCCGGTCCGATCTGGCGCAATCCTTCCGCATCGCAGCGGATCATGGACGTGCGCTTCATGAAATCAAGAACACCCAAACCGCTTGAGAACCGGGCCGAACGTGCTGTCGGCAAAACATGGTTGGGGCCTGCGACATAATCACCGATGGCTTCGGGTGCATACCGGCCCATAAAGATTGCACCAGCATTGTTGATCCGGAGCGCCATTTCCTCGGCGTTGTCCGTCGCAATCTCCAAATGTTCGGGCGCGATACGGTCCACGATTTCAATGCAGTCGTTGATGTCAGGGACCATGATCACCGCACCGAACGCATTCCAGCTTTGCCGTGCGATTTCTGTGCGGGGCAAGGTCTGCAAATGTGCATCCACCGCCTCAACCACGGCATCTGCAAACGCTGCATCATCGGCGACCAGAATGGCTTGCGCGGCGGTGTCGTGTTCGGCCTGACTGAGGAGATCAGCCGCAATCCATGAGGGGTCATTTTGATTATCTGCAATCACCAGAATGTCTGATGGCCCTGCGATCATATCAATGCCGACAGTCCCAAAGACTTCGCGTTTTGCCGCCGCAACGTATGCATTACCAGGGCCGACGATCTTATCGACGGCGCGGATCGTGACTGTCCCATAGGCCAGTGCGCCCACTGCCTGTGCGCCGCCAACGCGATACACCTCGTCCACGCCTGCCAATTCTGCGGCGGCCATGACCAATGGATTGATTACGCCATCAGGGGTCGGCACGACCATGACCAAGCGCTGAACCCCTGCCACCTTAGCCGGGATCGCGTTCATCAAAACAGATGACGGATAGGCCGCAGTGCCACCAGGCACATACAATCCAGCAGCCCCCACCGCAGACCAGCGATACCCCAAGCTGACGCCCGCATCATCGACATAGCTTAAATCATCGGGGCGCTGACGTTCGTGAAAATCGCGAATGCGGTCATGTGCAACCTGCAAAGCTGCCAAGGTATCTTCGTCGCATTGCCCACGATACGTGGCGATTTCATCGGGCATAATCCGCAGCGTTTCGGGTGTCAGATCAAAACGGTCAAATTTTGATGTGTATTCGACCAGTGCCACATCACCGCGTGTACGCACGTCGGCCAGAATGGCTTTCACCGCATCAACGACATCGGCCTCTGTCTCGCGCTTTTCACCCAAGAACGCTGTGAAGGCTCGCTCAAAATCTGATTGATTGGCGTCAAGCCGCAACGGCATCGGTCCCCTCCCGGAATTTCTCGACCCAGCCGCCAATCTCATCGGCGCGGGTTTTCCATGCGGCGCGGTTAACGCACAGCCGCGACGTAATTTCGCAAATTGTTTCCATCTCAACCAAGCCATTCGCTTTGAGCGTGCTGCCCGTGGAAACCAAATCAACAATGCGCCGACACAAGCCCAGCACCGGCGCCAATTCCATTGCCCCATTCAGCTTGATGCATTCCGCCTGCACCCCGCGGGCTGCGAAGTGCGTTTTTGTGATCGCTGGATACTTTGTCGCCACACGAACAGACGACCAAGTGCGCGGGTCATCTTCTTCTGCCAAATCAACCGGCTGGGCCACCGACAAGCGGCAGTGCCCCACGTCGAGATCAAGCGGCGCATATAATTCTGGGTAATCAAATTCCATCAGCACATCATTTCCGACGACGCCCAAATGCGCCGCCCCAAATGCGACAAAAGTTGCAACGTCAAAGGAGCGTACGCGGATGATATCGACTTCAGGCCGATTTGTGGTGAAGCGGAGTTGCCGCGCATCAGGGTCGTCGAATGCCGCCTCCGGCTCGATCCCGGCGCTACGCACCAAAGGCATCACTTCTTTTAAAATCCGTCCCTTTGGTAGGGCCAAAACAATTTTTTCATTTGCCGACACAATTAACGTCCTCTCGGTGAGTATAACTTCACCGTTTCCAACCATATTTGCGCCCTTATTAGAGCGTTTCTGCCCGTAAAACCAGATATGTTCTGGTATTTAGCGGGATCAAATGTCGTCTGGAGATTTTGGACGGCAGGCCCGTTTTATTCGCTGTCTCGGATGATTTTGGCACCACAGGCCGCCAGCTTGGCTTCAATCCGCTCATACCCACGGTCCAAGTGATAGACCCGGTTTACAATCGTCTCCCCTTCGGCGGCGAGCCCCGCCAGAATGAGTGAAACAGAGGCCCGTAAATCGGTGGCCATGACCGGTGCCCCTGAGAGAGACTTAACGCCGCGGACAATCGCTGATGATCCGTGGACATTAATGTCAGCGCCCATCCGCAAAAGCTCCGGCACATGCATGAAACGGTTTTCAAAAATGGATTCGGTAATCATCGACGCGCCATCGGCCAAACACATCAGTGTCATGAACTGGGCTTGCATATCGGTTGGAAAACCGGGAAACGGCTCCGTCATCAGATCTACACCCTTGAAGCCACCATTCATACGCGACACACGAATGCCGGAGTCTTGCTCGACCACATCAACGCCGGCACGCGCGAGGGTGCTGAACACAGCTTCGTTCGTCGACATTTCCGCGCCGGTCAGCAGCACATCTCCGCCCGTGATAGCCCCCGCGACGGCATAGGTGCCCGTCTCAATCCGATCAGGTACAATCCGATGCGCCGCCCCGTTCAGCGATTCCACGCCGACGATCCGCAGCGTGTCTGTCCCAATCCCAGAAATCTCTGCCCCCATAGCCTGCAGGCAATGCGCCAGATCAGAGACTTCGGGTTCGCGCGCCGCATTGGCGATCACCGTTTCACCATCAGCCAATGCGGCGGCCATCAGGATGTTCTCTGTACCACCGACGGTCACGGTTGGGAAAATAATGTGCGTGCCTTTTAGGCGGCCATCGACGCGCGCATCGATGTACCCGCCCGCTAATTCGATCACTGCGCCCATTTGCTCTAAAGCGGTTAAATGCAAATCAACCGGACGGGTACCAATCGCACAGCCACCGGGCAAACTGACGCGGGCATGACCAAAACGCGCCAGCAACGGCCCCAACACCAGGACCGAGGCGCGCATTTTACGCACGATGTCATAAGGCGCTGTGGTCTCAGAAACGCTGCCAGCATTGATCACGGCACTATTGTTTTCGCCGTCCAGTTCAACCCCTGCGCCCAGTTCAGATAACAGATTCCCCATGGCCTTGATATCTGCGACGTTGGGGAGATTGCTGAGTTCCAGTTCTTGTTCTGTCAGCAGAGCAGATGCCATGACCGGCAATGCCGCATTTTTTGCGCCGCCAATAGCGATTTCACCATGAAGCGGTGTGCCGCCGGTAATCGTAATTCGATCCATTATGTCCTCTAGTGTTTGGAGGTATCTAGGTGGGGTTCATAGAAACACGAACGACGCCGTGCAAGGCTGATCATCTGTTTGCCACCGGGATATGGCATTTTTAGGGCAACTTAGGTTCAGTAACAGGGCGAACGCCACTATTTTTTGTCGATGGTTTCTTTTCTGTCACGAAGTTGCTGACGCCGCTTTTTCAAATTCTCACGGAGTGCCTTGGCGGAACGCTCTTCGCGCGCGGATCTCTTAGGAGAAGATGTAGGCCTATTTGTCGGATGTGAGCTCTGATCATTTTCGGCCATTTAACGTGTCTCTCTGTACTTGCTTGATGTAAACGCGTGTGGCATGTTCCGGCGCACTTTAAAGGGCTGCCGTGGCTCAGGGGTAGAGCACCCCCTTGGTAAGGGGGAGGTCGAGAGTTCGAATCTCTCCGGCAGCACCATTTTTCCAATGTATTTCAATATTTTAGATTGCCCATCATGGCAAGTGCTGCACCTAAAATCCAGCTTCAGGCGAGTATTTATTTGGCTTCTATCCGCCTGTGCGCATCAGAATTCCGCCGACTTCTATAAAGTGCACTCCCCTATCGCATGAAATTCATTAATCGGCTATTCTCTTGGCACTATGACTGCCTCTGACGATACCAACACACATTCCGAAGCCTTTTCCGAAGATCAAAATGCAGATCTGTCGTTCGTGCTCGATTGTTTGGATACCATGAGCCTGGGTCTGAGTGTGGCGCGGCTGGTAGATGACGAACTGAATATCGTCTTGTGCAATCAACGCTATATCGAAATTCTTGAATTTCCAGAAGAACTGGCGGTCATGCCCTGCCCGTTCGAGGCCTACATCCGGTACAACGCGGAGCGCGGTGACTACGGCCCTGGAGATCCCGAAGAGCAAACGCAAGTCCGCGTTGAATTGGCGAAACAGTTCAAGCCCCATCAATTCCGCCGCACCCGCCCCAATGGCCAAGTGATTGAGGTAACGGGTAAGCCACTGAGTTCAGGAGATGGGTTCGTGACGACATACATCGACGTCACGTCACAAGTCCGTGCAGAAGACTATAACGAGATATTACTGACGGCACTCGAAAACGCCGTCACCGGTATTGTTATCTATGGCCCGGATGACCGGCTTGTGTTTGCCAACACGCAGATGAAAAAGACCAACCAAGAACTCACCGATTCTTATGAACCCGGAATCAAGTTTGAGGATCGGATGAGGCTGTTGATCTCATCTGGAGCGATTAGAGGAATCGCGGGGCATGAGGAAGAGTGGCTTGAAGAACGCATGAGGCGCCGAGAAAGCCAACGCGGACCATTCGAAATCCAGCGTAAAGATGGTGGTTGGTTACTGATCAACGATATTGTCCTAGAGACAGGTCACGTGGTCAGTTTGTCCGCTGATATTACAGAGATCAAATCGACCGAAGAGGCCCTCAGGCGTGCTAAAGAAGATGCCGAATTGGCGAACCGCACCAAGACGGAATTCTTGGCCAATATGTCACACGAGCTTCGGACACCATTAAACTCGGTCATCGGGTTTTCAGAGCTGTTGATATCGACAAGCTTTGATCAACTGGGGATGGACCGAGTTACAGAGTACCTGGGCGATATCAATCGTTCGGGTCGGCACTTGCTACGCCTGATTTCCGATATCTTGGATATCTCAAAAATTGAAGTTGGCGAGATGGCCCTGGACGAGGAAATCGTGTCACTTCAAAAAATTGTCGAAGAGTGCATAAAAATGATGGATGAGCGCGCGCGACGGGCCAGTACATCTCTCACCATCGTCAGCGATTGCCCGCCGGTCTGGTTGATGGCAGACGAGACGCGCCCGAAACAGATTCTGCTGAACCTGTTGACCAATGCCATCAAGTTCACCGAGAGCGGCGGCGATGTTTCCGTGGGATGGTGCCTGAAAGAAGACGGGAGCTTGAACCTATGCGTCACGGATACAGGCGAAGGCATGCACCCAGAAAGCATCGAAATCGCGCTTGAACCGTTCGGCCAGGTCGCGACATCCCTGACCCGCGATCATGAAGGGGCCGGCCTGGGCTTGCCGTTATCGCGACGACTTGCCGAACTGCACAATGCATCGCTAAGTATCCAGAGCACACTTGGCGAAGGCACAACCGTGGGAATATTGTTCCCTGCAGATCGCGTCATCGAAAAATCGGCCGTTTCATAAAACATGCTGTCCACAACAATCGGGTGGTCGTCGATATCATGTCACTCTAAAAATGCTGGATGAACAAAACGCAGCATGGCGAGGCGAAAAATGACGGCGATAGCATTTCAAAACAATGAACCTGCATCTTTCACATTGGAAAGCAGCCATTTGTATGGGCGAATTGCTGAGGCCATTGAATTCATCGCGGAAAATCAGGCTGAACAACCTGATCTGGATACCGTTGCCGCGCACATCGGGATGAGTCCCCATCATTTCCAACGAACATTTTCTGATTGGGCAGGCGTCAGCCCAAAGAAATTTTTGAAGGCGATCACGCTGCAAGATGCCAAGGAGCGTTTACGAGAATCCGAGAGTGTCTTGGACGCATCATTTGGTGCCGGTTTGTCTGGCCCCGGCAGACTGCACGATCTGTTTGTGACAACGGACGCCGTTACGCCAGGGGAATACAAGTCCAGGGGTGCGGGCATGACATTTACCTACGGCATCCATCCCTCACCCTTTGGGCCATGCTTGATCGTGTTGAACGCGCGCGGTCTGACCGGGTTATCGTTTGTTGATAGCACCGAACAAGATGCCATCGACTATCAAAAAGAGCATTGGGAAAAGGCAACTTGGGTCAGGGATGAAACGATAACCGAGCCGTTTATCCAACAGGTATTTCAAGCGAACACCAAAGGGCAGACTAAAAACTTAAAAGTTCTGCTTCGGGGATCTCCATTTCGAATCAAAATTTGGGAAGCGCTATTGCGGTTGCCCAGCGGGACCGTCACGTCATACGGCGATCTGGCCGAGCGATTGGACCGCCCCGGTGCCGCCCGCGCAGTCGCCGGGGCCATTGCCAATAATCGTATTGGTCTTGTCATTCCGTGTCATCGCGTCATCCGAGAAAGCGGCGCATTGGCGGGATACCGTTGGGGTGAAACCAGAAAAGCTGCGATTTTGGGGTTGGAAGCCTCATGGCCGTCATCTTCAAGCCTGGAAAGTCGGGCATAGAATCCCTAGTTTCAGTTCAGACATATTTTTAGGAGATGACCCGATGAGATATCTGCACACCATGGTCCGCGTTACCGATGTCGACGCATCACTGCACTTTTATTGCGACCTGTTAGGACTAAAAGAAACCAAAAGGGTCGACCGCCCGGAACATGGATACATGCTGGTATTCGTTGCAGCCGAAGATAACCCCGATTCAGAAATCGAATTGACCTATAACTACGAGCCCGAGGAATATGACGGTGGTCGTAATTTTGGGCATTTGGCATTTCGGGTCGAAAATGTATACGAAACCTGCCAACGATTGATGGATGGCGGTGTCACGATCAATCGTCCACCGCGTGATGGACGCATGGCGTTCGTTCGATCCCCTGATGGAATCTCGATTGAATTGCTCCAAGAAGGTGATCCATTGCCTGCCGCAGAGCCATGGTCTTCCATGGAAAACACGGGCACTTGGTAGCAAGCTAACTGCGACGTCGGTTGCGGCGTCGCCCTTCGCTGCCCTCGGGTTGTGGCTTGGGCTGGTCAACTGGGCCAAGCACAGCCTCGATCTCTTCGCGGGTGGGTGGGGCTTCGGGTTCGTATCCGTCCAGCGCTTCTTTGATCGCCTTCAAATGAATCGCGGTCGTACCACAACATCCACCGATAATCCGTGCACCTGCACGCCGTGCCAACTTCGCATAAGCCGCCATAATTTCAGGTGAGCCAGAATAAGCGATCTCGCCATCCACATATTCAGGAATACCGCAATTGCCCTTGGCCACAATGATATCTGTGTCTGCGGCAGTTTTCCGCAATCCCAAAACCGTGTCGATCAACGTTGCAGGCCCTACACCGCAGTTGCAGCCATATCCATGCACCCCTGGGGACAAGGAACTGGCGAACGATGCCGCATCTTCTGGCGTGACGCCCATCATGGTGCGCCCATTAGTATCAAACGTCATCGTCCCAACAACGGGTAGCCCGGTCGCAGCGGCACCTGCAACGGCGGCCTGATATTCTTCTTTGGATGAGATGGTCTCAATCCACAACACATCCGCGCCACCCTCTGCCAGGGCGGCGGCTTGTTCGTGAAAGGCTTGTTCAGCATCGACCATGCTCAAGGGGCCGACAGGTTCCATGATCTCGCCGGTGGGGCCCATTGATCCCCCAACGACAACGGGACGCCCCGCATGATCGGCAACCCGGCGCGCCAATTCTGCGGCAGCGCGGTTGATTTCCGTGACCCGGTCTTGATCCCCATGAAGCTTGAGCCGAAGCGCATTTGCGCCAAACGAATTGGTGAGAATGATGTCCGCCCCGGCATCGACAAAACTTTGGTGCACATCCATGACTTTTTCGGGGTTATCGATGTTCCAAAGGTCTGGTGCTTCGCCCGTTTGTAGACCTCGCTGAAACAGGTTTGTCCCCATGGCTCCATCGGCCAGAAGCCAATCCTTTTCGGCCAGCAACACCGAAAGCACATCGCTCATCATCAATTCCCTTTCAGGTTAGATTGCATTGTGGACAGGCTCATTGACCCACGACGCGTTTGGCGACGGCCACGCCCCCCTGATGCCACCCGGCGGGCATGCAATTGGTCTAGTATGGCAATACGTTCGTCATTACTGGCCCCACCCCAAAGAGCGATTTCATCACGAGTTCGGAAACACCCTTTACAGAGGCCCGAATTCGCATCCATTTCGCAGATACTGATGCAGGGGCTTTCTACATGCGTCGCATTTTGCATTCTTCGTCACTCTTAGTCGGTCATCATACTGGTTGTGCAGATAGGGAATACATCAGGTAATTACCATCAGTATCACGCTGGCGAGTAGTTCTGAGCGGCCATTCCAACTTTTTCAAGCATGAAGTCCCATTTTCTGCTCGGAATCCCAGACATATACACACCCGGTAATTGTAGGGGCCTAAAAAGCCAAGCTATAGTTCTAGTCATGAAACCTTTACCTAATGATAAATCGGCGCTTTTAAGCGACGCCGACCCCGCCCCTTTCGAAGTCATTAATCGAGGCGCGGGCGCGCACCTTCTTCTGGTTTGTGACCATGCGAGCAGAGCCGTACCCCAGGCATTGAACAATTTGGGGCTCTCCGATGACACATTCGATCATCACGTGGCTTACGATATTGGCGCCGCGGGTGTAACAAAGGGCTTGTCGGAGCGCCTTGATGCGCAGGCCGTTCTGGCTGGATATTCCAGGCTGGTGATCGATGTGAATCGCCATCCTGGTCATCCCGATAGCATCATGCCCGAAAATGACCAGATTGAGATCCCCGCAAACAAAAACATGTCCGATGACGATCGCCGTCAACGTGTGCGCGAGGTGTTTGAACCTTACCACGACGCGGTCAATCGCGCCTTGGCGCGTCTGTGGGATCGAGGACCAGCACCAGCGATATTTTCGATCCATAGTTTCAGTCCCCGTTTTGGCGACAAACCCCGACCTTGGGATATCGGGGTGTTGTGGAACCGTGACCCCAGAATTGCGATCCCTTTGATGGAACATTTAGAAAAATTTGATCTTCGTGTCGGCGATAACGAGCCGTATTCCGGGCATGACCTTGCCTATACCATTGATATGCATGGCTCGGCGGCGGGGATTGCCAACTGCGCGATTGAAATCAATCAAGACCAGTTGACGGATCAAAGCGGTATACTCAAGTGGATTGATATACTATCCGAGTGCGTTCTTCCGATTTTGGATATCCCAGGACTCCATCGTATCGAAAGGTTCTGATCACTATGATGACGCCAAGTTTTTCCATCGGAATCGAAGAAGAATACCTGCTCGTTGATCTGGAAACCCGGGGCTTGGCAGCAGATCCACCTCAAGAATTATTTGATGCGTGCGTAGATAAATTAGGCGATCTCGTCGCGCATGAATTCATGCGCTCGCAAATTGAGATCAATACCCGCGTTGCGAAGTCAGTCCCGGAAGCTAACGAAATGCTGGCGGAGCTGCGATCAACAGTCATTGATATTGCAGCAAAATTCGACCTGGCCCCTATTGCTGCTTCAACCCATCCGTTTTCAAGTTGGATGGATCAAGACTTCACCGATCAAGATCGCTACGTGACGATTGCCCAAGACCTACAAGAAGTCGTTCGCCGCCTGTTGATATGTGGCATGCACGTGCACGTAGGTATTGATGACGACGAATTACGCATCGATCTGATGAACCAGGTCAGTTATTTCCTCCCCCACCTGCTGGCACTCAGCACGTCATCCCCATTCTGGCAGGGCCGGAATACGGGGCTTAAGTCTTATCGCATCAGCGTATGGGACGAGATGCCAAGAACGGGGGTGCCAAATTCGTTCGAGAGCTTTGTTGAATACTCACGCCATGTTGATGCATTGGTCGATGCGAAAATTATCGAAGACGGAACGAAAATTTGGTGGGACATTAGACCCAGTGCGCGTTACCCGACATTAGAAGTCCGTATCGCTGACATCTGCACAGACATCCGCGACGCAGTCGCAATTGCAGCACTCTACCAATGCCTGCTTCGGATGTTGTGGCGGCTCAAAACAAATAACCAGCGTTGGCGTCAGTATGCCACTATGTTGATCACAGAAAACAGATGGCGTGCGCAACGTTATGGCTTAGACGAAGGACTTGTCGATTTTGGCAAGGGACAAATTGTCCCATGTGCCGATTTGATCGAAGAGCTTATGGAACTCGTTCGCGAGGACGCTGAAGCTCTGGGATGTCTGGCGGAGCTAGAGCATCTCAAACAGATCGTCGCCCGCGGGACGAGCGCGCATCAGCAGGTTAAATGCTATGACGATGCCATCAGTGCGGGAAAAAGCGAAGATGATGCCTTAAAAGCCGTTGTCGATCATTTGGTGAGCAAGACCAGTGACATCTGACAGTGACAGCTGATTGTCCCTGACCCTCACGACTTCTTTGTCCGAAAATCGATATTGATTGTCATTTTAACGTTATACGGCGCAATGACACTGCGCTAATATCCGGCCATGACTTATCCAAAGCGCAATTTTCTGTTTTTAAACGTGGGCCACTTGCTGGACCATTTCTTCATGTTGATTTTCACCACGGCCGTTTTGACCATGGAAAGCGAGTTTGCTGATTCCTATGGTCGATTGCTGTTGCTAACGACATGGAGCTTCTTTTTCTTTGGCGGTGCCTCCCTGCCCGCCGGATGGCTCGGCGATAAGTGGAGTAAACCCGGCATGATGCTGGTGTTCTTCTTTGGGATTGGTACTGCATCGATCCTCACTGGTTTTTCAGAAACACCATTGCACGTCGAAATCGGCCTCGCACTGGTCGGTGTTTTTGCCGCCATTTATCATCCAGTTGGGTTGGCCATGGTTGTCAGCGATGCGGCCCGCGTGGGTCGTGCACTCGCGATCAACGGGGTATGGGGGAATATGGGCGTTGCGCTTGCAGCTTTGGTGACAGGGGCTATCGCAGAATTATATGGATGGCGCGCGGCGTTTATTCTGCCGGGCGTCATATCGATTGTGATCGGGGCGCTTTATGCCTTTCACCTGATGGCCGAAAACCCAGACGCCACAAGCGCAGCGAAGAAAAAGGCGATGGCTGCCATTCCGGTTGCCGTTCAAAAACGGGCATTCCTGTTTTTGATTATAGCCCCACTTTTAGGTGGCTTAATTTTCAACGCGACAACGATTTCGCTGCCGAAAATTATGGACGAGCGGTTGAACTCTTTATTTGAAGGAACAAGCGAGATCGGCATGATCACCGCGATTGTGTTTGCCTGTGCAGCGTTGGCGCAACTGGTCGTAGGAGAATTGCTGGATCGCTATTCAACGAAGAAAATTTACGTTTTTCTGTTGGTTTCGCAGCTTGCTATGTGCACCTTTGCCATCACGGCGGCAGGTTGGAATTCTGTGTTTATTGCTTTGCCGCTGATGTTGGCGACCTTTGGCATTATCCCTGTTAACGACTGGATCGTCGCACATTTCATTAGTTCCGAGTTCCGGTCACGTGTATATGCCGTAAAATCTGTCCTCGCGTTGGGTATTGGTGCGATAGCGGTACAAGTCACCGGACGCCTGCATGAACAAACAGGTAGTTTTGATGCGTTATTTATCGTTATGGCTGGCTGTGCAGCGACCGTACTGATTGCAGCTTTGTTTTTGATCCCTGCACGCCGCAGCGCAGAGCATGGAACGGCAGCAGCCGAATAGCGCTTTCCATAAGACTTATTCGACGACCTCGTATCGATGGATCGCTTGCTTCAGCGACATCAATAGTTCTTTACCGATCTGGCCTCCATCACCTGCGACCTTGTCGCGAATGACAGCACGCATTGCGTCAATATGTGCCCTAATAATCTCCACCTGATTGTCCGTGATCGGGCACCCCTCACGTGTGGACTCTTAGAGCATTTTGCCGAGTACCGATATCAGCGGGTAACCAAAAGTACCACCCTGCCCACGCAGTTCATGCGCTAAGCTATTGATCTCGGCAAACTTGGAAACGCGCTTGATCTCGTTGTCGCGGGCGTCATTACATAGAGAAATCAGGTTTTTCAGGTATTCCTGCGCCCATGTTGTGAAATCAAGGACAGCACGCTCCAAGCTCTGCTCTGCCTGCTCTAGAATATCTGCGGGGATTTGAGGAATTTCACCACCATCTCCGCCGCCCGCTTTTTCTTTAAGATTATTGGGCAACCGAAAGCACCAAACATCGGAGACATTTTTCGATTTCGTGACTTTTTCGGCAGAATATACCGTGGTCACATGATCATCGTTCTCGCGCCGTCTGTTCTTTCCGCCCACCGGCCGTGATCCTGCGATCCGGCGCCGGTCAGGACCGAAGTAATCCTGGGTTGCGATAAAAGGACGTGGACGATGGATAACATGGGCAATGTGTTCGTAGACGCTGTTCACAGAAAATGGCTTAGCGAGGAATTCGCTGACCCCAAGATCGCGGGCCGAGGCTACATACTCTCGATCCGCAGCCCCCGACACCATGATAAACGGGACAAACCTATTAGGCGATTCCTTGGCCGTACGTGTCCATCGCAACAACAACTGTCCGTTGATGGGCGCCATCAACAAATCTGAAATGATGATATCCGGCCCCGGGTGGTGGCTCTGGTGCATCATTTTCAAAAAGCTTATCGCCTCCTCGCCATTACGGGCAGACTTGATCTGCTCGACCTTAAAATATCGGAGAAGGTCCTCTAAGGTATTACGGACAAACCCATTGTCCTCAACCAGTAGAATATTAAAGCGCTCGAGTTGTAGTTCCGACAAAACTGATCCTCAATCCATGCGAATCACGAAGAATTCCTAGGATATCCGATCACGAATCACGTGGGCAAGGGATAGGATGGCGATCCGGTCTTGCGATCAGTTTTGCCGAGAGATAGGTTCTCGCAACGTTTCATGTTTTAGAAGTGCTGGAGGCATCAATGGCTGATATCGGTGGAGTAGCTGGGGAAAGATTAAAAACCTTCGTAGAGCGCGTGGAGCGCCTAGAAGAAGAGAAACAAGCCTTGGCCGAAGATATCAAAGAGGTCTACTCCGAGGCCAAGTCTTCCGGTTTTGACGTTAAAATTCTGCGCCAGATCATCCGCTTGCGTAAGATGGATGAAAATGACCGCAGTGAGATGGAAACCCTGTTGGAAGTCTACAAACGCGCACTAGAGATGGAATAACCTGAGTCATTGATCGCTGCTGTGCTTCAAGCGAAAGCGTTCCCCATCGAATGCGTCCTCTAGCAATTCATTTTCATAACGATCCTCCTCGGGCTCGCCCCCAGGGTATATATGCTGCGTCAAAAACCGACGTTCCAATAGTCGATCCGTGAGATCGCGGAACATTTCGAACCCTTGCGGATCTGAGTCATAGATGACTTCGAGTTCGACTTCTTCATCTTCGCGTGCCATGTCACAAATTTTGCGCAGGATCGGCCCAACAGCAGGCCCTTTATATGTCTCGCGCAATACGTTTGATGTCACGATCATGGGTTTGGACACGTATCCATACCTGCCGTCCGTGCGCAGGGTTTGATTGCGCACATTCAATGTCTCGACGGCCACATTATTGTGGACCACGATTTCGCCACACGTGTTTGATGACGGTGAAAGAAGCGTTACATCCGCCTTCACCCCATTCGGGGCCAATCTGCAAATCAGGCTCGCCGCATGAACATTTAGGGTCAGGGGACCAGCATCAATAATCAACGCATCAGGCTCCTGGCCAATGCGGCCATCCATCACACCAATGACACCGTGGAAAAGCGTTATCCGACAAAAATCATCGAACTTACGATTGTATTGAAATCTCTCGAACCTGAGGGACGTCGTCGGATCAATCGCCATCTCTCCGTGATCGATGAACCCAATCGCTGCATGCGCCGCGCCCGTGGTTGTGATTTCCTCCGTTTCAAAGACATCCATTCCGGGCTTTAAGCGTGCCAACGTTTCGTCCTGACGCCGGAGCGTAATCACTCCGTCTGCATGGGTGCACGTGCCTATCGGCTTAGTGTTGATCTTGCCTACAGCAGAATCCATCCAAAAACGCTACACGCAAGCTGATCTGACCGCAAATCGTTGCCCCTTCAATCCCTAAGGACGACCTAGCACCGCGACCGCTTCAACGTGATAACTCATCGGGAACTGGTCTACTGGCGTGACGTATTCGATCTCATACCCTCCCTCAACTAGGGCCCGCAGGTCGCGCGCCATGGTGGCCGGATTGCACGACACGGAAATCACCCTGGGAACATCGGACTGAGAAATCTCAAAGGCTTGTTCCTTGGCCCCTGCGCGGGGCGGATCAAAAACAACTAAATCAGCTTGGTTCAATTCGGACGCCATCATCGCATTTCGCTGCAAGTCACGGGTCTCTGTTGTGATGTTCACCAGTTTGACGTTGCGATTGATGGCCGCCTTTAGTGCTGCGATTTGATGCAAGGCCCCGTCCACCGCCAAGACGCTTTTCGCTATCCCGGCCAGCGGCACCGAAAAGGTTCCGATTCCTGCATACAAATCGATGACGTGCTGGCATCCGCTCGAAGCTTGGAGCACGAGGTCTGTGAGCACCTGCTCACCTTCAAGAGAAGGTTGGAGAAAGCTATCGGCGGGCAGTGGCACCTCAATGCCCGATAATGGCACCTTCACAGGTTTTAACTCGATAATCGGCTCGATCAAATTGTCAGAGGATTTCCGTGTGATCCGAGAGATATGATGATCATGAGCAAATGCCGACAGCATCTCTAAACGCGCCAAGCTTAGATCGATATCTGTCTCGATCATCAGATCAATGCTGTGGCCTGTGCTCTGTGTCAGGGCGAAACGCGCCCCACCGTTGGCCGGCAAAAGCCCTTCAGTCAACGAGCGCAACGGACCGATCAGCCGATTGAGCGGATCAATCAACCGGGGACAATGATTGATATCTATGATTTGGTTGGATTGGGCCCCGTTGTAGCCAATCAGGACGCCCCGCTGCGTTTTCTTCGCGGTGAATGTGGACCTGCGGCGACTGGCCAGCGGCGTCATTTCAAGGGGGCGAATTTCAGGCTCTAACCCCTGGCGGGCCAGCGCTGTTTTAACGTTATTAGATTTCCAGGATTTATAGTCATCTTCTGGAACGTGCTGAAGCTGGCAACCACCACACAAGTCGAAAACATCGCAGTCTGGTTGCCGACGATGTACCTGATTAGCGAATGACTGCGCCCGCGCTGCATAACTGTCGCCCCGCATCGCAACAAACTCGACTTCTACAACATCGCCGGGCAGTGTCGATGGCACATAAACCCGCTTACCATCGGGCCCTACCCCCGCACCATCACCATGGCTCTCCAAGGTTTCAATTTCAATGACGGCAGGTGGCGGTAGCTTAACTTGTTTTTTCTGCTTCCCGCGCCCGCGACGCGACGGTCTTCGGCTCATAGGTTCTTAAGATCGGCCAAGATGTCAGCGTAAATAATATTGAGTGCTTCGTTCAGAGAGTCCACTGCTGCGGCCACGCCCACGGTCGATTGCTCAACGTCGTGACGATAAGATTTCAAAAACAAGAGCTGCCCATCTCGTGGATTACGTAACGAGATCTCCAACTCCATCGCTGTGCCTTTTTTGGAACCAATAACTTGTTCCAATAGCCTAATACGGCCACCCAATGCATAGTCCGCCTCTAGGCGCATTTCTGGGGTTACAACATTGGTAGCAACACCAGCTTGGCGCAAATACGTCACCAATTCATCGCGCAACATGATGGTGGGGGCCTGCGTCCAAAAATGATAGTGATACTCGCGCAATTGGTTTGGGTCCGCAGCATCAACATAAACAATCGGCCGACCAGCGGTGAGGCCGTCCGCCGTGAATCGTTCAATCTCTAGCACGCCAGACAACACAGGCGATGATAGCGGCTGGAACGCGGGGATGGCTTGCAAGCGATAATACTTGTCTTGTGGCACAGGCGCTTGTGCGGCACAGGCGGCTAGCATCACAAGCAGAACCACGGTAACGACGCTTTTTGCAACGCCGCTGCTCAACCACCTCACCCATTTATGGATCATTGTACGGTCCCCTTATCGGCCGGCGACGTTCCGCCCAGCAGCAATCCAGGATTTTGACGAATTTGACGACTGAACTCGTACATATTCCGGGCTGCCCCATCCATGTTTTGATTAATAGCATCGATATTACGCGCTATTGATTCAACGATATAGCGGCTTTCTTTTGCCATGCGGGCCACGTCGCCGTCGTCATCCAAAACCAAATCGTCAACATCGCGGAGGATAGAATTCAGCGTAATTAAAACCGTATCAAATTTTTGCGTCGCGGCGTTCAAATTGTCGATCATACCGATGATCTTTGTTTGGTTATTTGGGCTTAGAATATTGTTCAGGCGTTCGCTGGTATCGCCAATATCAGCCAAGATAACTTCAAGCTGATCAGCCAATGTGGGTATACGTCCCTTTAGGTCTCCCATTATGTCTCTGGCCATATTCATGGTGGCGCGGGCATCGTTTGCAATCAGTTGCCCCTCACCGCCCGCCGCCAAAAACTCGTTAATCTGGGTGACAGCTGTATTCACATTCGACAAAAGTGGCTTGATGAAATTGCTCGATAAGTCGCCAAAATCACCCGCCACATCGGCAACAGCGGCGAACATATCAGCGCGTTCTTGCGCGGCGACCTCTGTGCCTGGGTTATGCGGTGTGGTGCTATCACCAGCATTAATCGCCAGCGTCACCGCCGCAAGTAACCCTGGGGCCGCTATTTCAACAATACTGTCATTGGGGATAACCCAACCCTCGGTCACATCGAAATCGACACGAAAGCGCATACGACCGTCTTTTGGCTCGGGCGTGACGTCGGTGACTTGGCCGATCAGATATCCCTCGTAGACGACCTGCGTCCCGAATTTCACACCTGTGACATTAGAATAGTAAGCGAAATATCGATCTGATGCCCCTGTCCGGCCGGTCAGAAGCGCAATCGCCACGATCAATCCGATGATCATCGCGATGACAAATAAACCAACGGCAAAGTAACTCAGTTTGCTTGTTCTCACTGTTGCGTCCTCATAGGTGGGCCGTTCCCGTACTCACGTCACCGACAAGTCGGTTCAAGTATTCATCCGGGTCCATTTTATCTTCTTCAGGAGTTCTATTCAGCAACGCTTGGACACGATCATTATCTGCGTTCAATACTTCTTCAACGGTGCCAATCATCAAAATTTCACCACGATCCAGGATCGTAATACGATCTGCAATCTTGAAAGCACTGTCCAATTCGTGGGTCACCACAACAATGCTCATCCCCATCGCATCGCGCATATCCAAAATCAAATCATCCAGGGCTGACGCAACGACCGGGTCCAAACCCGCCGAGGGTTCATCACAGAACAAGACTCGTGGATCCATCACGATGGCGCGCGCGAACGCAGCGCGTTTAATCATCCCACCGGACAGTTCAGACGGCATCAAATCCTCAAATCCGGATAGTTCAACAACCTCAAGCTTCATCCGGGCCATGATCTCCATGGTCATACGATCAAGCTCGGTATGCTCATAGAGTGGCAGCATGATGTTCTCGCCCACAGTCATCGAACTGAATAGGGCGCCGGACTGAAACGCGACGCCCAGTTTCTTTCGGACGTCCAAGAATTCCTGACGCGATATTTTATCGATATCATGATCAAGAATACGCATCGTGCCCGATGTCTTATTTTCCAAAGCCATGAGATGACGAAGCAGTGTCGACTTGCCAGACCCTGATCCTCCCATGATCACCATGATTTCGTTTTCACGAACTTCCATGCTGACGCCCTTAAGGATCATCCGATCACCATAATGCGTGACCAAGTCTTCAACTTCGATCACCGCATTTGGCCCTGTTTTGGGACGCTGGCGCGACTTGCGTTCTTCGAGGATAGCAGCTGGATTGCGCATAACCCCCTTACCTCGTCGCCACAAAAGCAAAGATCATATCAGTGATGATAATCGCAGAAATGGCCTGGACCACTGAACGCGTGGTCGCTTTGCCCACACCTTCGGCACCGCCTTGAACGCCGGCGCCGTTGACCACACCAATGACTGCAATCAGCACCGCAAAAATCACGCTTTTGCCCAGTCCGTGACCCAAATCATCAAGGGATAAAATATCGATGGTATCGGCAGCATAAGCCGCCAATGAAATGCCAAGATCTGCGTTCACATATAACCCGGCGGCAAACAATCCCATGAACATGCCCAACAAAGTCAATGCTGGCACCATGACCAACATGCCTACCATTGCAGGCACGACGAGGAACCGTGTTGGATTGATCCCCATAACTTTGAGCGCATCAATCTCCTGATTGATTTTCATGGTCCCGATCCGTGCCGCCAACGCGGAGCCAGATCGCCCAGCAACCAATATGCCCGTAATCAACGGTGCAAATTCACGCACCACTGAAAAAGCAATCCCCACCGTCACCTGACTCTCGGCACCGAAAATACGCAAGGTATGAATGCCCTGAATCGCCAACATCACACCAATCGTGCCAGTCAGCATCAGAATGATCGGGATCGCGTTAATACCGACTTCCATCATTTGCTGAACGATGGCGCTCAAACGAACGGGCTGGCGTTCACGAACACCGAATATCAGCCAATAAGCACTTTCGACAACAATGATGCCGCCATTGCCCATGGCCTCAACGAAACCCACAGTGGACTTGCCGATGCTCTCTATGCGTTCTGTCGCGGTCGGTTTATGTTCCGCCACCCCTGCGGTCCCCCATCTGGCCCAACATGCGCGCTGCTTATGTTACCGCAGCGATCCCATCATCAATTGTGTCGCAGACTGTAAACACCCGATCCAGGCGTGCCAACTGCAAGACCCTCAGTGCGCTCTCGCTTACAGAAACAAGAGCGAACTTTTGTCCTGATTTCTTGGCGCTTTGTAAACATTCAACCAAAGACGCCACCCCCGAAGAGTCGATATACCCAACTCCAGAGAGATCAACCAGTATAGGAGGTCCCTTCCCCACTTCGGCTAACAGCGCCTTTCGGGCATCTGGTGATGTTTGCAGGTCAATATCCCCCGAAAACGCTATCACCAGCGCGCCGCCATGTTCAGACGTTTCGTGCTGCATCAGAACCTCATCCCTCAATTCTTTTAACTAATCTCAATAGATTGCCGCCATCTATCGGCGGGGGCAAGAAATCAACTTCATCCATGACTTCTTGAATCAAATGCGTGCCCAAGCCGCCGGGACGAATATCGTCCAAATCGCGCGGTTTAACCTTGGACACATCGACTGGATCAGCAAAATCGCGAATGACAATCACCATCGCATCTGGGCGTTGGCGAAGCTCTATAGAGATGTCTTCTTCGCTTTCGCCGCCATATGCGTGGCGGATGACGTTTTGGAACGCCTCGTCGACGGCCAGAACAATGTCATTTACGTCTGTTTTTGAGAACCCGCAAAACTCGGACGCTTCGCGCACCGAATTGCGAACCAATTTCAACCTGTTTGGCTTGGCCGACACTCTCAACTGCATCAACCTTTCACTTGGCCCATCATTGGCACCCGGCACACCAGGGTACGCGGACACCTCGGATGAATGCATCACGATGCCATCGTCAATCCCGATAATGGTCACGTCATCGCGCAGCGCACCTTCGACGCTGCCAATTTTGCCCGCAATATTGGTCAGCATCTCGGCCATTGCCGGTGCATCAGGGGCGGTCAGAATGTCCTTCAACCCATCAATGCCAAGCTCTTCCCCCTCAGCGATATATCCTTCCGTAACCCCATCGGTGAATATAAACAGCTTGCCGTCATCCAAACTGAATTCGGTTTCTGGAAAAGCATCGATATCGCCCATCGATGGCATGATGCCGAGGGGCGGCGCCTCTGCCTCAATGGCGGTGAAAGTTCCGTCCTTGGAACGAATCAACGGCGGTTCGTGCCCCGCATTTGCCAATCGGACGTGCCCGCAAGCAGGGTTGTAAATTCCATGGACCAGCGTCACGAACATACCACGCGTCACGGTCTCGCAGATTTCATCGTTCACGATGGTTAGTAAGCGCCCTGGTTCCTTGATCGATTTCCCCAAGCAGCGCAGCAGGCTCGCAGTCTTTGCCATCAACAAAGCCGCATTCATCCCTTTGCCAGACACATCACCTAACGTGAATGCGATCCGTCCATCATCCAAAGGATAGAAATCGTAAAAGTCACCGGAAACTGTCCGCGCCGGTAAATTGACGCCTTGGATCGGGAAATCATTGTCGGTGTCAGCGGGCAATAACGAACGCTGTATCTCCGCCGCCAATTCAAGCTCGCGCTTCACACGTTCCTGTTCGACTAAGGCGGCCGACATACGGGCATTTAAAATTGCCAATGCAGCAGAGGACGCCAGGGCTTGGAGTAAGTTCAGATCGTTATTATCAAACAGGCCATCATTGGTGCGCTTGTTGATCAGCTCTATCGCACCAATGCGATCGCCTTTCACGCCCATCGGAGCGCACAAAATAGACTTTGTCGTGTGGCCAGTTTGCTCGTCGACACCTTTGTGAAAATTGGGGTCTTTGCTCACATCGCGAACGATGCGGCCTTCGTTCGTTTGAACCGAATTCCCAACAATGCCTTGGTCGTGATTAAGCCTAAGACCTGTAATTTGGGTCGGCCCGACACAGGCCAGACAATCCAAATACGCGCCTGAACTATCGATCATAAACAGCGCGCCGCCTTCGGCATCAACCATCTCGGTGATTTGCTCGACAGCCTTGAATAACGCTTCGTTTAAATCACCATTGGAGGCAAAACTGCGCGCCATTTCTGCGAGCAATTCCAAGTGGCTGTGCACATCGCCTGCGGCCACCTCAAGGGCGCGCCCAGGCGGAATTTCTAATGCTGTGATCTCACCCTCGGCCATGTGCGCACTATGCCCGGAATCGCTAATTCGGGCAAACAAACGGATGACTAATTGATGAGAACAATGATTAAATACGAACGGTCACATAAGACCCGGGCGCGTCTTCAATCGACTCTAACTTACCGTCACCCGGCTTGCGTGCATCAACTTCGCCACCTGCATAATTTTTGACCCATTTCTGCCAATCTGGCCACCAAGAACCATCATGCTGCTTGGCACCCTCAAAGTATTCGTCTGGGTCTTCGGGTGTTTTGGAATTGCTCCAATAACAGTATTTATTGGCAACCGGCGGGTTGATCACCCCAGCGATATGGCCACTTGCCGAGAGCACAAACCGTTTAGGACCCTGATAAATTTGAGTCGCCTTATAGGTCGATTGCCAAGGTGCAATGTGGTCGTCCTTGGTGGACAGCCAGTAAACAGGCGTTTTAATTTTCGTGAGATCAATGGGCACGCCACCCATTTCGATACCACCCGGCTCCACCAGCTTATTCTGTAAATACATTTTCCGAAGATACAGCGAGTGCATCATTTTCGGCATCCGCGTGTTATCAGAATTCCAATACAACAAGTCGAACGCCATGGGCTCGCGCCCCATCAAATAGTTATTCACGACGAAGGACCAAATCAGATCGTTATCGCGCATCAAGTTAAAGACCTGAGACATGTACTGACCATCCAAGTAGCCCTGCTTTTCCATGTGCTCTTCAAGGCGGGCCAGTTGCTCCTCATCAATGAAAACCCCGAGTTCACCTGGTTCAGAAAAATCAACCATGGCGGTTAGGAACGTCGCGGATTTGACCCGATTGTCCCTGGCAGCGGCCAAATACGCTAGGGTTGCAGCCGTCAACGTGCCCCCGATGCAGTACCCAATAACGTTGAGTTCCTTGACGCCTGTCGCCAAGGAGACCGCTTCCATCGCGGCCAACGGTCCTTCGAGCATGTAATCTTCGAACCCCTTGTCGGCGTGACGTTCATCCGGATTGACCCATGAAATCACGAACACTGTGTGGCCCTGATCAACGGCCCATTTGATCAGAGAATTCCTGGGCTGAAGGTCGAGAATATAAAACTTATTGATCCACGGTGGCACAATCAGCAGCGGGCGTTTGGCAACCTTTTCAGTCGATGGCGCGTATTGCAGCAACTGCATCATGTCATTTTGATAGATGACCTTGCCTTCGCTGATGGCAACGTTCTTGCCCAACTCAAACGCGTCGGTATCGGTCATCGAAATCCGAAGATCACCTTTGCCTTTTTCTAAATCCGTCAGCAGGTGATCCAATCCTTTGATTAGGTTCTCGCCGTTGGTTTCCGACGCAGCCTTTAAGACCTTGGGATTGGTCGCGACGAAGTTGGTCGGCGACATCGCATCGACCCATTGCCGGGTATAGAATTCCAGTTTCTCGCGGGTTTTTTCATCGATATCATCAACTGTTCTAACTTGTTTCGTCAGCCAATTGGACGCCAGTAAATAGGATTGCTTGATGTGATCAAAGACCGCTTCATCAGTCCAGGCATTATCCTTAAACCGACGATCATCCTTGGCCGGCTCAACAACCGGAACGACGTCTTCGCCACTCATTCGTTTGGCCGTCGCCTGCCACAGGTCTGCGTATCCCTGCATTAATTCGGTTTGTGCCGCGGCAAATTTGGCGGGATCAGCCATCATCTTCATGGATGCTTCCATAAACATGGTCCCCACCTGAACGGGATCGACGACATTATAGGTATCGCCCATTTTTTGGCGCTCCATGAACGTATTTATGATGCGTTGCGTGCGTTCTGTGAACTCTTTGAACATCTGCGCATTACGTTCTGGGTCAATCGCTGGCGGCGTTTTGTCGGACATGGCTCGTCTCTCCCTGTAAACTTGCGATTACCCTAGCGCACTTATCGCAGTCTTTTAAGTGGCAGCGTGGGGTTGATCAGATATAAAGGCGATATGTCGATGTCTGATACTTCTAGATTCCTATCCCCCCCAAACATCATTGCCGCGATCACCTCGTTAACGGCGCTGTTTTTGGTGCTGATTCCACCAACCGATGTTGTATCGCCAACGGTCATGAATGGGGCGGCACTCGGCCTGTTCGCGGTCGGCCTGTATGCGACTGTGGCCATTCCCGAATATTTGACGGCCTTGGCGTTTTTTACCATCGCCATCATCTTTGGTGTCGCGCCGCCGGATGTGGTGTTTTCCGGCTTTCATTCGACCGCGTTTTGGTTGGTGTTCGGTGGGTTGATCATCGGGGCCGCAGTTCAAAAAACCGGCCTAGGCGCCAAATTGGCGACAACCATCACAACACGCCTTAACGGCGGCTATGCAACGTTGGTTTTTGGGATCGCGTTGGTCGGCATAGCGCTGGCGTTCGTGATGCCATCCACGATGGGCCGCGTTGTTCTGTTGATCCCCATCGTCGTCGCACTTTGTGATCATATCGGATACGAACCAGGGTCAAATGAACGCACAGGCTTGATGCTGGCGATGGCCTGCGGCACGTGGATGCCCGCAAGTGCCATTTTACCATCCAATGTGCCCAACATGGTGCTGATCGGCGTTGCAGAAAACCTGTTCAGCATCACGTTCAATTACGGCGAGTACATGCTGACCCATTTGCCGATCAACGGGTTGTTAAAAGCCGTCCTGATCATTGGCCTTGTCATGCTGATGTTTCCCGCCGATCCCCACAGAAAGCGCCGTTATGCGGAAATCACCGAGAACCCGCCACTCGGTATCGACGGCAAAAAGCTCTCAGTTCTTCTGGCCCTGACGTTGGGTTTTTGGGTCACAGACTTCGTTCATCATATTTCGCCCGCATGGATCGCCATGGCAGCCGCGATCATCTGTTTGTGGCCGGGGATTGCGTTGATTGATGACAAAGACCTCAAAACCCGCGTGAACTTTCCATCCACGCTTTATACCGCCGGCATTCTAAGCCTGGGTGCATTATTGGTCGAAACAGGTGCTGGCGATTGGATGGGGGGCTGGATGCTCGCGCACCTCCCCCTCTCCCCCGAGGAACCTCTACAGTCCTTTTATTCGATGATTGGGCTGGGTGTCGCGGTCAACATGGCCTCTACCGCGCCCAGTGTTCCGGCCATTGTCGGACCGTTAGCAGATCAGCTATCCGCCATATCGGGTTTCCCGTTACGTACTGTACTGATGACGCAGGTGATCGCGTATTCCACCGTGATCTTGCCCTATCAAGTGCCGCCGCTGATCGTTGCCATGCACTTGGGCGGCGTATCCATGCGCGACGGGGCCAAGATGACTCTGGCGCTGGCTGTCGTATCACTCATCGTTCTCATCCCCCTGAATTATCTGTGGTGGGGATGGTTGGGGCTTTTGCCATGAGTGAGTCAAAAATAAAGAAACGAAAGTTCGACAAACTTCTGAAACAGCATCCCAACTGTATCTATTGCGGCGGCAAAACCAGGTCCACTTCAATTGATCATTGTCCTCCCATAGCATTGTTTGAACAGAGACAGCGCCCTTCTGGCATGGAATTTCCTGCATGTTCAAATTGTCATGAAGGAACGCGAACCGACGATCTTGTAGCGAATATGGCATCGCGGATTTTCCCCGACGCTCAGAGTGAAATTGCTAAGGAGGAGGTTGAGAAAAGTATCAAAGGAGTCGCGAACAACGTACCTGGCCTTTTGGAGGAGATGAAGCCGAGCTTTCTACAAACCAAGAAGGTTCGCCGTTTGCAAGGAAACGAGAACGGAAATTTACACGCACTGAATTGTGACGGCCCTATCTTGCAGAAGCACATACTACGTTTCGCGGCCAGACCCGGATTTGCACTTCATTTTGAAGCTACTAACCAAGTCATTCCCCTAACAGGGGGTACGGGAGTGTCTTGGGTGACCAATTACAACGCATACCAAAATCAACTACCGAACGCACTATTGCAGCTATTACCTGCCCCAAGAACGCTACGTCAGGGAAAGAAATCGGTGGACGGGCAATTCTTTTACTCAAGTGTCATCACAGATGACTCTAACATGAGCGCACACTATGCGACTTTTAGAGAATCTTTCGCGATATGGGCAGTTTGTGGAATCGACGCGGATAAAATTTCTTCATCAGAGCCAATGCCGCACTACAAAGTTTTTCAACCGGGTTTTCTTTCTCAAAAAGAATAAAAGGCCGGGGAAATCCCCGGCCTTTGATCTCATAATGCTTGGCGTCTTAGCCGAAGTCGTAACCTGACCCGCCCCACCAATAAACGGCGACGAACAGGAACAACCACACGACGTCAACAAAGTGCCAGTACCATGCGGCAGACTCAAAACCGACATGTTTTTCAGCGGTGAAATGACCCTTCACGCAACGGAAATAACATACGATGAGGAAAATGGTCCCGACGATCACATGGAAACCGTGGAAGCCGGTCGCGAGATAAAACGTCGATGAGTAGATGCCATCTTCGAAACCAAATGTCGCAACGCCGTACTCGTACGCCTGACATGAGGTAAAGATCAGGCCCAGAATGACCGTCAGCAAAATGCCTTTGGCAGCCCGGTCCATATCACCCAAACGCATAGCGTGGTGAGCATAGGTCACGGTTACGCCTGACGTCAAAAGGATGAGCGTGTTCAGGAACGGCAATGTCCAGCTGTTCAGCGGCACGACACCTTCTGGCGGCCAAACCGGAGAGGCGACAAAGCTCAATGCCGGGATCGACGCATTGAAATACGCCCAGAAGAACGCAAAGAAGAACATCACTTCGGATGCGATGAACAACAACATGCCCATTCGCAGACCGTGCGCCACTTCTTCTGTGTGATCGACACCATTTGCGGATTCTTTGACCACATCGCGCCACCACATGATCGCGCATACGGTCACCGCACCAAGGCAAACAAGGAAGCCCGCAAGAGGGCCGCCACGCATGTACCAAATGCCTGCAATCGCCATGACGAACGCGCACATACTTGCGACGAACGGCCATGGGCTCGGGTTTAAAATATGATACGGATGGCTCTTAACACCGCTCATGAGTTGGTTCTCCCTCGGGTTCGTAATTCATTTAGTCTGGCCCACCGCGTCACCGGATCAGCCCCCATTATCCTGCGATGCATCGGTGCTTTTTAGCTCTGATACCTTCGCTTGGTCTTTTGCTTGATAGAATGTGTACGACAAGGTGATCGCACGGACTTCTTTGGTATTTGCTTCTTCGATGATCTCGGGATCAACGTAGAAAGATACCGGCATTTCTATTGATTCGCCCGGCAACAGCACCTGTTCGGTAAAGCAGAAGCACTCCATCTTTACAAAAAAAGGTCCTGCTTTGAATGGCGACACATTGAACGTCGATGTGCCAACGATCGGCTTATCCGATGTATTTGTCGCCCGGTAGAATGCCAAGCTCTCTTCACCCAAACGCACTGTCACTTCGCGTTGCAACGGCTCAAACTGCCACGGCAACGCAGGACTGACGTTGGAGTCAAAACGAACATTGATCGTTTCGTCCAGGATCGTATCAGATGCGACAACATTTTCGGTCGAAGGCGTACCCGCCAAGCCCGTCACCTGACATATCCATTGGTACAAAGGCACCGATGCATACGCCAAGCCGACCATGCCAGCGACGACACTAAAAAGTACCGTCGCTGTTCTGGCGTTTTTTCGACCTAAATCAGACATATGTTTTCTCTGGTATTCCCTCTGGCCGATCTATCGATTATTCAGCTGGCGCTTTGCCACTCATATCCGGCTGATCCTCAAACGTGTGGAACGGTGCCGGGCTAGGAACATGCCATTCGAGTGTCGTGGCACCTTCACCCCATGGGTTCTGTTCAGCCTTGGTTCCAGCCGCGTACGTGCGGAACAGAATCCAGAAGAACAAGAACGTACCAATCATGGTGATCAACGCACCGACAGAACTGATGTAGTTCCAGCCTGCATAGGCATCCGGGTAATCTGGAATACGGCGTGGCATACCGGCCAACCCAGCAAAGTGCTGCGGGAAGAACAGAATGTTCACACCGATGAAGAACAGCCAAAACTGAACTTTACCCAGTGTTTCGTTGTACTGCTTGCCGGACATTTTGCCGATCCAGTAGTACCAGCCCGCGAACATCGCAAAGATCGCCGCAATCGCCATCACGTAATGGAAGTGCGCGACCACGAAGTAAGTATCGTGGAACACCAAATCAGCGGAAGAGTTCGCCAACGTCACACCGGTCACACCACCCACAACGAACAGGAAGATGAAACCAAAGGCATAAAGCATTGGTGTCTTAAATTCGATTGAACCGCCCCACATCGTCGCCAACCATGAGAAGATTTTGACCCCTGTTGGGACCGCGATCACCATGGTTGCTGCGGTGAAGTATGCCCGCGTATCAACATCCAAACCGACCGTATACATGTGGTGGGCCCACACGACGAAGCCGACAACACCAATCGCGGCCATCGCATATGCCATGCCGAGATAACCAAACACTGGCTTTTTCGAGAACGTGGATACGATCTGAGAAATGATGCCGAATGCTGGCAAGATGATGATGTAAACTTCTGGGTGACCAAAGAACCAGAACAAGTGCTGCCACAAGATAGGGTCACCGCCGCCGGCAGGATCAAAGAACGTTGTACCGAAGTTCCGGTCCGTCAGCAGCATGGTCAACGCGCCAGCCAACACAGGCAATGCCAACAACAGCAAGAATGCCGTCACCAAAATCGACCATACAAACAATGGCATCTTGTGCAGCGTCATGCCGGGTGCACGCATGTTGAAGATTGTCACGATGAAGTTGATCGCACCCAAGATCGAGGATGCCCCCGCAAGGTGAAGCGATAATATCCCAAAATCGACCGCGGCATCCGGATGATATATCCCGCTTGATAACGGCGGATACGCAGTCCAACCAGTACCAACACCAGAACCGACAAATGCGGACATCAACAACAACACCAATGCAACGATTAGCAACCAAAGGCTGATGTTATTCATCCGTGGGAAGGCCATATCCGGCGCACCAACCATCAGCGGCACAAACCAGTTACCAAAACCACCGATCATCGCGGGCATCACAACAAAGAACACCATGATAAAGCCGTGCGCGGTCAGCAGCACGTTGTACCATTGGGAATCGTCAATGTATTGAATGCCCGGCTCTGCCAACTCAAGGCGGATATACCAGGACATGCCACCACCGATGAGTGCGGCAATCATGGAAACGAAAAGATAGACCGTTCCGATATCCTTGTGGTTCGTCGAACAGAACCAGCGCCGAAAGAAGCTGGGGTAGTGGTCGTGATGGTCGTCGTGATGGGCGTCAGCTGCGTTAGCCATGATACGTCCCTCTCCTTATAAATTCGATGCGTTGATGTTACTGAGCCTGCGAGGCATCTGCGAGCTTGACCGTTTCGGCGGCCTTAGGTGCTGCAGGTACATCAGACGCAAATTCTTCTTGGGCTTTTTTGACCCATTTTTCGAAATCTTCTTTGGAAACCGCTTCGATGGCGATCGGCATGAAACCGTGGTTCACACCACACAATTCAGAGCACATGCCATAAATTGTTTTACCCACATATTTTTCGTGAATACGAGTCCAAGTTTCGTTTACACGGCCAGGGACTGTATCCAACTTGATCGAGAGTGATGGCAATGCCCAGTTGTGGATCACATCAACCGATGTCATCAGCAGACGAATATTAGTTTCAACAGGCAAGATCACTTTGTTGTCTACCGCCAACAAACGTGGCTGGCCTTCTTGGAGGTCTTCTTCTGCTACCGGTAAGCTATCGAACGAAAAATTGCCATGATCTGGATATTCGTATGTCCAGAACCATTGATTGCCGATTACCTTTAACGTCATGTCGGCTTCTTCGATGTGGTCGGCAAAATACAAGTGCTTAATCGATGGTACCGAGATGCCAACCAAGATCAGGATCGGAATAACCGTCCAAGCAACTTCAAGGCCGGTATGGTGGGTGGTTTTCGACGGAACGGGATTTTTCTTGGCGTTGAACTTGTAAGCGATATAAGCCATCAACCCCATCACGAAGATGACAATCAATGTCTCGATCACCAGCAGTTGCACGTTGAACGCTACAATCCTATCCGCTGTTGGCGAACCAGGCTCTTGCAACCACATCTGCCAAGGAGCAGATCGCACATCACCATTTGGTCCCGCCAATGCTGAACCCGAAAACAGAAACACCCCGGCAATCGCCGAGAACATAAGCTTTAGCTTGTTCGTCATTCTTCTCACCCAGCTCCAGCATGACGCCATAGTCATGCCGTTCAAATTTTATTTGCTGCACGTCGCTCACCTTGGGCACGTGCACTTTACGTATTTTTAATCCGCCTTGGAACATTGGGCAAGGCGCTAAGTGATTATTTTCATCACGTTTTTCACGGTTTCACTGGATTCCGAGAACGCGTGCGAAAACAGCGGTTTTACCCAATTTCCTCGCAAAAATATCCAATAAGCAGAGATTTTTATGCCGAAAGTCCGTGCATTTTGGGCATTCAATCATTAAATCCGCATCATGTTCTGTGGATCGTGTGAAAAAAAATCACGATCTGAAACATCGACGCGTTTAATAAGGACCCGTTTCATGACCGAAGAGATTCGTGACGAGCCGACTGAGAAGTCATTATCTACCCGCACACGCAATATCATGCTCGGACTGATTCTGGCCGCTGCCGCTTTAGGTATGTATGCAAGTATCTTCTGGCGATTGTCGGTGAACCCGCTCGAGTGATTTTCTCATAGAGTTTTAGTTTGCAATAACGAGGCGACAAATGGACGCGCAGTCACTTGTGCATGTGAATGCTATTCTTAACGCGATATCTGTCGCGTTCCTGACTATGGGCTATGTTTTCATCAAACGTGGCGAATGGAAAAAGCATCGAGCCATGATGATCAGTGCTCTGGCAGCGTCGGGCTTGTTCCTGATTTCATATGTGATTTACAAGTTGAACTCTGGGTTCGCCAAGTTTGGTGGCGAAGGCAGCGTTCGTTATTTTTATTTTTCACTTTTGTTCATTCATGTGGTCGGCGCAATTGCTATTGTACCGCTTGTGCCGATCACGGTGTACCGCGCATGGCGTGAAAAATTCGACAAGCACAAACGCATCGCCAAAATCACCTGGCCGCTGTGGATGTTTGTCGGCATTTCCGGCGTAGTGGTCTATGTGATGGCTGTACATATGTATCCAACTGTTGGGGCCTGACCATTTGTTACAACCATCGCAGCCGCAAAAATGGGATCCCATTGAAGGCTTTCGTCTGAGCCTGAGCGGTGCTGTCGCCCAGAAAGAACTGCGGTTCTGGTCCATATTGGCTGTCTCATCCCTGGCCGTTGCAGGCATATTCGCGTTGCTGCTCGCGATCTCTCGCCTACCCGGCGCAGACAGTCTGTTTCCATGGCCCGTCGCATTCTACGAACGTAGCCTAATCATTCACGTCATCATGTCGTTTGTCGTTTGGTTCGTGGCCTGTGGCATGATTTTCGCGCAAATAGCGGCTTACCGAATTTCAGACGGCACCCCCAGATCAGAAAACATGGGTCGCACGGCCGCCGTGGCATTGTTGGCGGCGTTCTTTTTATTAGGTGCGCCAGCGTTAATGGATTCCGGTGTGCCGTCTTTAAATAATTACGTCCCCGCAATCATTGACCCTATCTATTATATCGGCTTGTTATTGGTCGCCTTTGGCGCAGTCATGGGTGCGGCACGTGTGTTCATAAACCTATCGAATCGCCAAGGTGCATTGGAGCCAATTGGCACATCCGGGATCACTGCCAGCGTAATCGTTATCCTGACCATTGCGGCATTTGCGATTTCCTGGAACCACAACGGCGGCATGCCGAACAGCCCGGCCGAAAACGAAGATGTTTTCTGGGCCGGTGGACATATCCTGCAGTTCTTTAACGTCGCGATCATGATCGGGGCTTGGCTATTTCTGGTCGGACGCATCATTGGCGAACCGCCGGTGCGGCCCAAAGTCGCGATGATTGCATATGGAATCTTGGGGCTTCTCGCGCTCGGTGGGCTCTTGTTGTTGTTTGTCGAAGAACCCCTTTCTGTCGCCGAGCGGGATTTATTCACTCAGTATCAATATGCATTGGCACCGGTGCCTACATTCATCGGTCTTCTGGTCGCCGCTGCCCTGATCAAGGCACCCAAAAGTGAAACCGAAGTCGGTCGTTCCGCAGCCGTGTGTGTTTGGCTGTCGATGGCTCTATTCTTTGTTGGTGGTTTTTTGGGTATCTTTGTTGATGGAACGGACACTCGAACACCGGCGCATTATCATGCGGTGATCGGGGCCGTGAACATTGCACTGATGGGATT
>Ga0181559_10000282_pt1 | contig 45276 bp, 37 predicted proteins | sample 011ome_21_FD_133752 | JGI IMG/M metagenome (GOLD analysis project Ga0181559, IMG submission 133752) | Coastal salt marsh microbial communities from the Groves Creek Marsh, Skidaway Island, Georgia - 011508AT metaG (megahit assembly) | ecosystem: Environmental > Aquatic > Marine > Intertidal... | reverse complement strand
TCGATCCAAAACCTCCACTTGTGAATTGGAAAAATCATCCAAAATAATTGGCTCCATTCCCGCATTCCAGAGCTCCACTGCGGTATGCGAACCGATGTACCCTGCTCCGCCAGTAATTAAAATTTTTTTCATTATGCCTAAAAATTTAAGTCTTAAAAGTAGAGATTTATTCTATGATCTTGAAAATTGCCTCATTGGAACAGTGTAAAAATCCCTGATTTTTCTGCTTGTTGAATTTCTCCTTCCAAGGTATAAATGTAGCGTAAAAAATACGAGTAGGTTCCGGTTAGGGCTTTTACAGTCTTATTTTTACCATCCCAAGGCCCTTCTCCCCTATAAACCAAATCTCCCCAACGGTTCCAAATGAAGAGTTCATAAGTGATCGGGCAATTAGAAATTGGTCCAAATTCACCCTCACTTGGAAAAAAGCCGGTAGGCATCCGTACCTTGGCCTCAGCTTGGCTTACTCGAGTGGTCCCAACTACCATGCATCCCAAGGCATCAGTCACTGTGAAGGAATAATCTCCGGGAGCCAATTCAGTGATGAACGAACCCTCAAGACCATTATCCCAAATTACCTCATAGGGAGCTTTCCCACCAGAAATTTCAAGTTGAAGCTGTCCATTTAAACTTCCTTCACATCCCGGCTGAATCTCCACAGGAACTACCACAACTTCCATGGACTCTATCATGTCTACTTCTAAAGGAATGACACAGCCCTTACTATCCTGGATTCTAAGTTGATATTTGCCAGCAGCAAATCCAAAAACAGTCAAATACGGAGCCTCCCACTGGGTATCGAAGCCAGAAACAGTATAGGGTGGACTTCCCCCAGCAATATTCAACCGAATTTGTCCATCTGAACCCTCAAAACAGGAAACTTCTTTAAGTTCTACATCACCTAATATTTGAATTGGCTCCGGATCCTCCAAACGTACTTCCATTTGTATAAAATCACATCCAGAAGCATCGTAAACTGTAACCATGTAAATTCCTGCAGGAAGGCCTGTTGCTGAATTTGTATCAAGACTTGCATCGTGGACCCATTGGTAGGTGTAATTGGACGAGCCTCCCATTGGTTGTATTTGAATACTCCCATTTGCTTCACCTACGCAAGTAGGAGTAGAAATTTGAGGAGAATCCAGTACTAAAGGACTAAACATATCCACTGTCAACACGGATGAACTACCCATACAAGCCCCATTGTCTACACTACTTTCTTCATAGACAAGTTCTCGAACAGGTGCATTCGCATCCCAAAGTACTTGTACTTGATCTTCCCCTTTCCCAGAAATCAGTGTACCACCAATTACACTCCACCTGTAATCCCTATTGGCTAACGAATACGGTACCTGGTAAGAAAGCAGTAATTCTCCACCACAAATTCCTGAACTACCCAATGGGGCTTCATGCGTAAGAGACTCGGAAATAGTTACAGCAAGTTCCTTTCGCTGTCCAGGACAACCCGATGAAGTGTAAGGGGTAGCAGCAATTATACCTGAAGTACGCTCTGAATCCCATTGTACCGTCACCTGATCTGATTCTTGCCTGAGTAAGGTTCCTCCTTCAATCTCCCAAAGGAGTTGCCCATAGGCCTCCTCGGATTCAAATCTATAAGTTATTTCTTCTGATCTAGGACAAACACTGCTCGGACCTTTTAATTTGCCAAGAACTGCTTCAACAGAGACCTCAAACCGGAAAGTCTCTTCAGTCCCACAGCCTTCTTCCCCTGTAGATGCAAGAACAGCAATTAGATATTTTCCAGGTTTTTGAAATGTATGCAAAGCCTCTACCCCTTCTTGAAGCGCTGAGCCATCTCCAAAATCCCAACTAAAATTTCGGTATGCAATGTTCTCGGTTTGAATTGTCCATCGACCTTCAGATCCCAAACAAGCCACTTTATCCCCAACTACCTCAAAAGGATAGGTAGTGGTCGTTTCAAATTGAATCGGTTCTAAACTTGCTCCTACCGCATATACATACGATTCCACTGCTCCTGAGCCATATGCAATGGCATTAAATCCAGAAGAATTCTGTAGCAGGTTAGGCCCCTCCTCGACAACAAGGCGAGCATATTCAAAATTAGGATTGGAAGGAACAGGTTTAAATTGGCTTCCCACAGGCTGACCATTAAGGTAGGTTTGCTGTGCCGTACCTTTTTTTACTAAAATATTTACCAAGTGTGTTCGAATCCAATTTATTTGAACTGAAGAAAATACCATTTCCTTCATCAATTGATTCACTGGGCTTAGAGTAACTAAAGAAGGGTCTCCATAACGAGAATAGGTGTCATTTTGATCGTTACAGTTCCCACTTTTTGCAATCATTGATACTGCTGTAGGTTTACTAGTTTCAATGGAAATTAAATCGTCCTTAGTGAAATCGAAAGTGAAGAATTCTCCACGATTCAGTATGCCTTTTGAAATCCCGTTTAGCTTTACTTCTGTGTTATTTTCTGAAGCCAAAACCTTAATTAGTTCACCAGAGGTTCGATCCGCAAGTGGGATATGAATATAGGATTTACCCCAAGAAGGCAAGGGAAAGGCTTGTTGAAACAAATGATCCCCAGAAGTGGCACAATTATCACCTGCGCTTGTCATTTTATTTCCACCAAACACCGCTAAATTTTTACAATCTTCCGCTTGCCCATTCACAACGCGAACCCTTGTGCCTGTCAGGTCACCCGTTATTGCCTTAAGCTGAAAGGTTTGCCCCTTATCGAGCTTGATTCGGATAGGCGCAACGGCAGGCACAGGAGTGCCATTCAAATCTACTCGAGCGGTAGCTTTGATTTCAACCTCTGTTTCATCAGCTACAGCAACCAGCAATAGACTGCTTTCAAAGTTTTTGTTTGATGGAGAAATGTCTAGCCCAGGTTCAAATTCATCGTAATGGGAAGTGATGTAATATTCCTTACCAAGTGCTGTGACCGGCAATATTACAGTTCCATCAGCACTAGCCTGCCTTTTGTTAAAGGCATGAACTGCCACCAAACCGGTAGTGGCCACATAAATACTTTTTTCTTCTACCAAACCTGAAGAGGAGTGCAGCACATTGTAAAGCGTATTCTCATAATTCTGAATGTGCTGCTGCCCTTTTTCTAAGTCGAAAAAAGTTTTTTGATTGTTGTATTCAATATACCCTGAAGTTTTCTCTGCTGCAGTGATTAGAATGGAGGCAGTAGCCGGTAAAAAAGGAGTAGCATGGTTTTCCATAAACCCGAAATAAAACTCTTGTCCTAAAGTGTTATTTTGAGCTAAAACATCGAAATCAACTCCAAAAAGGATAAAAATAAATCCGATGAATTTAAATGTGCCGCGCATTTTCTTCCCTCAATTACCGAAATAAATATAATCCTTTTGAATTCATTTTCTATTAACCCTAGTCAATAGCACTTGTTTGATTTTATTCGTGTAACTAATTCCAATAACAACTTACTATCAACTCCATCCAATTCACTGAATTAGAAAAATAAAGGAAGTAATTGATTCCCTATTTTATCCACATTTACAATCAAAGAAAAACCTTATGGACGTCCATTTAAGTGAGAAGTGGGCTATGGATAATCTCAAGACAACTTTCGCATTAGGCTAATCTACTCCTTGAGTAGCAAGCGGGATGAGAAGCTCAACCGGTGGAGCTAAGCTAGTTTACCAAGAGTAAAGATCCCCTGAATGTAACTTGAATAGAACTACCCTCAATACTATAACTGTAAGTGGTCGCGTAAGAATAGGTCCCAACGGGAGCTTCTTTCCCGGCAAATTGCCCATCCCAGCCCTGATTTCCAACATAAATAAGCTGTCCCCAGCGATTGTAAATTGTCATTGAAAAATCAACCACACAGGTAGATACCCCAGTGAACACTCCCTCCTTGGGATTAAAAGCATTGGGCATACGTATTTTAGGAGCTTCCTCTATGACACTACCTGTTCCAAAGGAAATACAACCTGCTGCATCGGTGACTTGAACTTCGTAACTTCCAAGAGCAAGTCCTGTCGCCAAATCAGTGGTTTGACTAGAGGGAGTCCAAAGGTAGTCATAAGGCCCTTGAGTCCCTGATGGCACTACTAGTAATTCTCCATCTGCTTGCCCAGGGCAAGCTGTTTTTGCTAGACTTACATCAACAACTAGCGGTGGTGGAGAGGTGATTTCAAAATCAATTGGGATTTTACAGCCGTTCGCATCAGTCACCTCCCATGCATAAATTTCTTTTTTAAGGGTGTCGAGTTCGAAAACTCCTGTAAAAACCTGAGTGCCTCCAAATTCCAAACTGTAGGGACCTACTCCCCCAATCACTTCCAGCCTTACCTGTCCATCTTTCTTTCCAAAGCAGGTGGTTGGTTGAGCAGTCATACTTGAAAGTTGAAGTAAAGGAGGTTCCTTCACTTCTATATCGGCGATGCTTTGGGTACAGCCCAGAGCGTCGATAACTTTAACTGTGTATCGACCAGCCTTGAGGTTGGATGCACTTGATGTCTTTAGAGTAGCATCGTGAGACCACTCAAAAGTGTAAGGTGTAGCCGTACTACCTGTTCCTCCAGCTGCCAAAACTTCAATTTTCCCAGTTGCCTCCCCAAAGCATGCAACATCAGTGATCGATTGAGTAGCCAACGTCAATTGGGTCGCAACTTTCACTTGGATGTCGGGGGCTGTACCTGCGCAAGAGTTATCCACCAAACTGAAAGCCGTGTACCCAACTGTACCTGTCACATCCTCTTGATCCCAAATGACCTCAATTTTACCAGAACCTTGTCCGCTTACCAAAGTACCCCCCTGTACAATCCATTCGTATCTTCGTCCATTTGATGGATTTGGTGCTTCATAGGTAAATCGCACCGAAGGGTCAAAGCATACTTCCTTTTCTCCTTGAGCTTCAAGTACTTCAATTCGAAGTTCAACTACTACGGGAAGTTCAATCACCTCACCTGGACATCCATTTTCTGAAAAAGGCACTAGCCGGACTATTGCATTCGGGTTAGAAGGTCCCCAACGAATCAACAGAGAATCGGAATAAGATTCCAGAATAGTTCCACCTTCTACTTCAAAGTCCATTCGAGAAATATTTTGCTTATTCTTTACCCGATACATTACTTCCTCCACTTCTGGACATACGGATTGTGGACCCAACAAGGCTACTTCTGTCTTCAAAACCTCCACTTCAAAGGTGGTTTCCTCTTGATCATCGCAGGAATTCGGGCTTAAAGAAGCCACAATACTCACTTCGTATTTACCAGCTTCTTTGAATGTATGGATGACATTTTTACCAATTTTTATGGGGGTTCCATCTCCAAAATCCCAAACAAAGTAGGTAAAATCGGGATTTTCAGAATTTATGGTCCAAGCACCTTCCTGATTGAGGCAAGCCACATTATCTCCTTCCACCTCAAAGTCATACTCTGGTTCAGTTTCAAAATTCAAGTTATTTAGTGCTGCCCCTGCTGCATAACCGTAAGATTCAATATTGCCAAAACCATACACATAGGCCGCAAAACCTGATGGATTGGCTAGTTTGTGGACCCCTTGGGTAATTTCTATTCGTGCAAATTTATAGGTTGCATCTCCAGGCAACATTTGAAAGCTATTTCCAATTGCAACCCCATCCAAACGAGTTTGACTTTCTTCCCCAGCTTTTACTACTATGTTGACATAATGATTCACAATGGAAGGAAGGCTGATTGCATTAAAATCCAATTGAGTCAAAAGTTGCTCTGTTGGACTATAGGTAATCATAAATGGATCACCATTCGTAGCAAATGGATCAGAGGGGTTGTTGCAAGTCTGACTTTTTGAAAATACAGTTACCGAAGATGGATTGGAAGTATCTATTTTTCCCGATTCATTGGCTCCAAACTCTAATGCCAACCATTCCCCTTGATTAAGGGGCTGAGGTTGTAAAATTCCATTTACACGTACTTCTGTATTATCCTCAGCAGCTAATACTTTCACCAATTCTCCTGATGACCTTCCTAAGAGTGCGGTGTGGACGAAAGAGGTACCCCAAGTATTTACTGGATAAGCTTGCTGATACAGGTGATCATTTGCATTTCCACAGGCTCCTACTGAAGTCCATTTGTTCCCTCCAAAAACGGCAATTTTTTTGCACTCATCGGCATTGGAGCCTACTACTTTTACTCGGGAGCCAGTCAAATCACCTCGAGCTTTGATTTGGTAACTTTGTCCACGATTCAGGACTACTTCAAATGGGACCCCTTTGGATTGCCCTGAAATTGAATTTTCCGTCGTCGTAATTTCAACACGAGTATTATCCTCAACAGCGACCACCAAGAGTGTACTTTCGTTATTGACATTAAGATTTGCTAAGGGATTGACTTCAAAATGGGACGTAATGTAATGGTCTTTACCAAGGGCCCCTAAAGGCAATATGACAGTTCCATCTGCACTTCGATATCGTTCGTTGAAGGCATGTACGGCAACTTTTCCTGTGGAAGTAATATGAATTCCAAGATTTTCAATTTGACCTGAATTTCTATTTAATAAATCCACATCAAAAAATGAGTTCTTTCGAAAAGTATACTGTTCTCCCGTATTCAACGAAAAAGATTCCGCTTGTCCGAGAAACTCAATTACTCCGGTAGTTGGCTCTGTTGCCGTAATGACCAATACTGCAAAATCAGGTGTATTTTGATTCGTGGTACTTCGGTTATTTTCCATGAACCCAACCCAGAATTCCTTGCCTGTGGTAGCGAGTTGTCCATAGCTTGTAAACGCCAATGCCAACGTAGCAAAAAAAGGTACCAAAAAGCGGAAAAACATACGCATACAAGCTGAATTACGGCTTTAAATTAACGCTTGAATATACAAGACTAATTTAAACAAATAATAACTCTATCTAGGGGCGTCAAAAAAGTTTAACCCACACAAGACTCCTGCCAAAAGGGATATTTTTCTATCTTTGCTCGCTCAAATTCAACGATACACATGATTTCAGTAGACAACCTTTCTCTAAAATTTGGAAAACGAACCCTTTTCGAGGAAGTAAACCTTAAATTTACTCCTGGCAACTGCTACGGGGTGATAGGTGCCAATGGTGCAGGAAAGTCCACTTTTTTAAAGATCCTCTCTGGAGAGATGGATTCTACTTCTGGAGCAATTAACATTACTCCAGGGCAGCGCATGGCGGTATTGAAGCAAAATCACTTTGAATTTGACGAAATTGACGTGTTAAAGACTGTCTTGATGGGGCACAAAAAATTGTATTCCATCATGAAAGAAAAAGACGAAATCTACCTCAAGGAAGATTTTACAGAAGCGGATGGAATTCGCGCTTCTGAGTTGGAATCCGAATTTGCAGAGATGGATGGCTGGAACGCTGAGTCTGACGCAGCTTCCCTACTCTCTGGACTAGGGATCTCTGAAGACATCCATTATACCCTCATGAAAGACTTGGCAGGAAATCAGAAAGTTCGTGTTCTTCTTGCGCAAGCTCTTTTTGGCAATCCAGATATCTTGATTCTCGATGAACCGACCAACGACTTGGATGCAGATACAATCGTGTGGCTAGAAGATTTCTTGATCGATTTTAAAAATTTAGTCATTGTCGTTTCTCACGACCGTCATTTTTTGGATACGGTTTCCACACATGTCGTGGACATTGATTTTGGAAAAATCAAAATCTATTCCGGTAACTACACCTTCTGGTACGAATCCTCCCAGCTCGCTTTGAAGCAGCGGGGAGATCAGAATAAAAAAGCGGACGAGAAACGAAAAGAATTGCAAGATTTTATTGCTCGCTTTTCGGCTAACGTGGCCAAATCTCGCCAGGCTACTGCCCGTAAGAAAATGCTTGAGAAATTGAATGTAGATGACATTGAGCCTTCCAGCAGAAAATACCCAGGAATTTTATTCAAGCCGGAGCGCGAAGCTGGAGATCAAATCTTTATGACGGAAAACTTGGAATTGAAAGCGGATGGTGTCACCTATTTCACGGATGTCAACCTCATGGTAGATAAGGGAGACAAGATTGCATTCATTTCCAAAACCAAGCAGGCGGTCAATAAATTTTTCCAAACCATTGTAGAAGAAATTAAACCAAGCAAAGGGGAGTTGAAGTGGGGTGTAACAATCAACAAGGCTTACTTACCCAATGACAACTCGAGCTACTTCAAGACGGAACTCAACTTGATTGATTGGTTGCGCCAGTATTCTAGCAACCAAGAGGAAGCTTATGTACGTACTTTCCTTGGCAGAATGCTCTTTACAGGGGAAGAAACCTTGAAAAAATGTAGTGTTTTGTCTGGAGGAGAAAAAGTACGGTGCATGGTTTCCAAGATGATGCTTCAAAATCCAAACTTATTGGTCATGGACGAGCCAACCAACCACTTGGATTTGGAATCGATCACCGCATTCAACAATGCCATCATTGAGTTCAATGGGACCGTACTCATGTCCTCCTACGACCACGCTTTTGTGCAATCTTCTTGTAACCGAGTGATCGAATTTACCCCCAAAGGAACTATCGATAGACGTATGTCCTACGACGATTACTTGCAGAGTCCGGAAATAAAGATTTTGCGAGAAAAAATGTACGGAGGTACTCACTAACCAGCAAGCAATACCATCGTGCTGCTCACTGCTATTCTGATTTACTTAGTCATCACCCTTGCGATTGGAGCAGGTTCGTCAAGGCTAGTAAAAAATTCGAATGACTTTGTGCTTGCTGGTAGATCTCTCCCCTTATTTTTATCTGCATCGGCTCTCTTTGCCACCTGGTTTGGTTCAGAGACGATTTTCGGTGCATCCTCGGTCTACTTGGATGAAGGACTTTTGGGTGTGATTGAAGATCCTTTTGGAGGTGCGCTCTGCCTGATTTTATTTGGCCTTTTTTATCTCCGTCCCATGTACCGGATGAATGTACTGACCATTGGAGATGTATTTAAAAAACTTTTTGGGGAACGTTTAGCCTTTTTTGCCTCCCTCTTTATGATCCCCGCTTACTTTGGCTATGTGGCTGCCCAACTGATTGCCTTAAGTTTGGTATTGGGTGCAGTGACCGACCTTAGTCTATTGGAGGGGGTAGTCATTTCCGCTTGCATCGTCGTTTTTTACACCTTCTTGGGCGGGATGTGGGCTATCTCCATTACCGATTTTATGCAGACTACTTTAATCGTCATTGGGCTTCTAGCTGTAGCCTACCTCGTTGCGGACGAAGCAGGTGGCGTGGGCGTGATTTTAGAAAAAGCCCCACCCGAAAGTTTCCAATTTTTTCCTGAAGCTAATTGGTCTGCATGGACTACTTACTTAGGAGCTTGGATCATCCTCGGTTTAGGCAGTATCCCCTCTCAAGATATTTACCAACGAGTGATGTCTTCCAAATCGGAAAAGGTGGCTGTCCAATCCACTTTTTTAGCAGGTATTTTTTATCTCAGCTTTGGTTTGCTTCCGCTATTCATTGCTTTGGGAGCAAAAATACTTTATCCCGAGCTGTACTTAGCAGACAAGCAAATGCTCTTACCTGCCATGGTTTTGCAGCACAGCAATCTTGCTATCCAGGTCCTCTTCTTTGGGGCATTGATTTCTGCGATTATGAGCACTACTAGTTCGGGATTGCTTGCACCAGCAGCCATTATCTCGGAAAACTTAATCCGCCCTTACTTTGGAAAAAAGTTATCGGATGCCCAGTTTTTATGGATTTTACGCCTAAATGTGATTTTGGTTGCTGCCATTGCTTTAACTATGGCCTTTTGGAAATCAGATATTTACGAGCTAGTAGCTGGAGCATCTATTTTAATGCTAGTTTCCTTATTTGTTCCGCTTACCGCTGGGATTTATTGGAAAAAATCATCTTCAGTGGGGGCCTTTCTTGCTTTAGTTGTGGGAATGGCCAGCTATCTTGCAGCGGAAACCTTCCTCCCCAATCAAGAAACTCATCTCCTAGGTCTCCTTGCCAGTGGACTAGCAATGGGAATTGGGAGTTTGATTTTCCCAAACAAATTGTCTTCGAATCATGAACTATCCTAAGCTTATTCTTCAAAAAGGAAAAGAAGTTTCCCTACTTCGAAAACATCATTGGGTATTTTCTGGTGCACTTGCTAAAAAAGAAGAGGGGATCAGAAATGGGGATTTGGTTGAAGTGCATTCCTCTAAAGATGACTTTTTAGGAATAGGGTATTATGCCACCGGTTCCATCATGGTTCGAATTATTTCCTTTGAAGAACGAGCCATAGATATTGACTTTTGGACGGAAAAAATCCGTGCTGCACATGCGGTACGTGAAGCCCTACAACTCACTCAACAGCAGGAAACAACCGTTTACCGATTAGTTCATGGGGAAGGCGATGGTCTCCCTGGTTTAATTATTGACTATTACAATGGGACTGCGGTAATCCAAGCACATCACATTGGAATTCACCTGCAAGTACAGGCAATCGCAGCAGCATTGAGAGCGGTTTATGGAAGTCAACTCAAAGGAGTGTATGATAAAAGTGGAGAGACTCTCCCCAAGTCAGAAACCGTACCTTCCAACGAGTGGATCTGGGGGAAGGCTGAAACCAATTTGGTGAAGGAGTATGGTGCTGGTTACAAAATTGATTGGGAAAAAGGACAAAAAACTGGATTTTTCATTGATCAACGAGAAAATAGAAAGCTTGTTGCCAGCTATGCAAGAGGCAAAAAAGTGCTGAATACCTTTTGCTACTCAGGAGGATTTTCAGTACTCGCTTTGCAAGAGGGAGCCACAGAAGTACATTCTGTAGATATTTCTCAAAAGGCAATCGACCTTACAGAAGAGAATGTCAGCTTAAATGCAGGATTCAAAGGCAAGCACCAATCCATTGTAGCAGATGTAGTCAAATACATTCGCGAAATTGGCGATGACTTCGATCTTATTATTTTGGACCCACCCGCCTTCGCCAAAAGCCTAAAAGCCAGACACAATGCGGTGCAAGCCTACAAACGCCTCAATGCAGAAGCACTTCGAAAAATCAAACCGGGAGGGATCCTATTTACCTTCTCTTGTAGCCAGGTGGTCGACAAGCGCCTTTTTGCCAATACCATCACCGCTGCAGCATTAGAAAGCAAACGAAACGTAAGGATCTTGCATCAGCTCTCCCAGCCTGCCGATCATCCAATCAACTGCTTTCATCCGGAAACAGAATATTTGAAGGGACTAGTCTTGTATGTAGATTAGTTTTCAAACAAATTGCCACCTTAATACTTTCTAACTAATAACTCACCCAAAAAATAAAATCTAATGTACACTGGACTTCAACACGCTCACTCTGGCCTAGCCTATTTGGCATTGTTGGCACTCATTCTTGTTATTCTTTGGTCGCTTGTAGGGGCTCTATCAGGCCGCGATTTCCTGGAGAAAGACCGCAAAATAGCCCTAATAACATTTATCTTGTGTCACGTACAATTGCTTGTGGGCTTGATTTTATACTTCGTTAGCACTCTAGGCTACTCGCTACTTTCAGGGGGTGGAGCCATGGCTGATTCTGCTGCTCGTCTAACGGCCTTGGAACACCCATTAATCAACATCATCGCCATTGTTTTGATTACCATTGGCTACAGTAGAGCTAAAAAACTGGAAAGCTCCAAAGCAAAATTTCGAAGTATTTACATGATGTATGCCATTGGATTAATTTTGATTTTAAGTCGAATCCCTTGGGGAAATTGGTTAAGCAATTAATTGAAACTAATTCTCCAATCGTTTTTAAATCCAGCCTAAAGCTGGATTTTTTTTGTTTGCCCTCAGCAATCCATCCCTGTGTACACTAAGCATCTATAAATTTTACCTTTGATCATCATTTGCAACTTTGTTTCAAAAAGATTAGGTAATTTTAAGCAAACCTTTATTTTTGCAACTATGATTCAAAAAGCAATGTTGCTTCTTGTACTAATCCTATCTCTAAATAGCGCCCTTCACGCACAAAAGTGCGAACTCGTTCTACGAGGGAGGGTACTCCACAAGGAAAATAATCAGCCCATAGAGGCTGCCTACGTTTGGATTTTGGAATCAAAATCAGGAATAAGTACCGATGCCAATGGTAACTTCATCCTCCGTGACCTTTGTCCAGGCAAATACACCCTACAGATCCAGTACCTAGGTCATAAAGAAATAAAGCAGCAGCTAACCCTCAACGCAGGGAGCAGCAACCAAACCTTTCTGATGGAAGAGGAAGCAGTGGACCTTGGTGGCGTAGAGGTACATGGACATAGAGAGTCTGTACAAACCACCACTGCAGTACAATCCCTTTATGGTGAAGAATTGCTTCAATCCCGTGGGGAAAGTTTGGGCGAAAGCCTAAAACGTGTGGCAGGAGTCACTACCTTTTCTACTGGAAATACCATCTCAAAGCCGGTAATCCACGGGATGCATTCCAACAGGATTCTCATTCTCAACAACGGCATCCGCCTAGAAGGACAACAGTGGGGTGCAGAGCATGCACCCGAAATTGATCCTTTTCTTGCAGAGGAAATCACAGTAATTAAGGGTGCAGAAACTGTTCGATTCGGTCCAGAAGCGATGGGAGGAGTTATTTTGGTTAATCCAGCTGCATTGCCTACCTCAAAAATATCGACTACAGAAATTAACCTTGTGGGCAGCAGCAATGGAAGAGCAGGAAATGTATCGGTAACCCATGTAGGAGGATCGGGGAAAATTGCCGGCCTAGGCTACCGGATCCAAGGTTCGAGTAGAAAAGCAGGCAATATCCAGACCCCAAACTATTTCCAAGGCAATACCGGTATGTCTGAAACCAGCTTCTCTGGCGCTCTAGGTTACAGCTCCAAAAAACTCGGCACCGAAGCCTATTACAGCTTCTTTAGGACCGAACTAGGTATCCTACAGGATGCACATACTGGCAACTTGTCGGATCTTCAACAAATCATCAAAAACGGTGCTCCCTTCACGCAAGCAGAGTTTACCTACACCCTAGACAATCCCAAGCAAGTAGTAGCACATCACTTAGCCAAGTTAAAGGCGCACTACCACCTCAACCCGTCCTGGAAACTTAACTTTCAATACGGTTTCCAAGCCAACCATCGGCAAGAATTCGATAGGCGGCGAGGAGATCGAAATGCTCGCCCAAGCCTAGATTTGGAATTATTCACCAACACGCTTGAAGTATTTGTGGATCATAACCTCAAATCCAATTGGACCGGATCACTGGGTATTCACCTCATCCAACAAGCCAACAGCAACGTGCCTGGCACAGGCGTGACACCACTCATTCCCAACTACGACATGTTTAATGGGGGAATATTCCTGATGGAAAAATACCTCAAAGGACCTTTGGAACTGGAAGGAGGACTTCGCTTCGACTACCGCACTGTAACAGCTGCTCGCTATGTCGGCAATGAACTACAGAAGGCCGACCTTTCCTACCAAAATGCCTCTGCCTTTTTTGGAGGCCTCTACCAACTTAGCCCAAGCCTATCCTTCACATCCAATCTAGGAACAGCCTGGAGACCACCCAATGTCAATGAGCTTTTCAGCCAAGGACTTCACCATGGCGCTGCAGCTGTTGAAATCGGTGATGCCAACCTAGATTCTGAAAAATCCCTAAAGTGGGTAAATGGACTGACCTATGAGGGAAAACGTAGTACCCTAGAATTGACAGGCTATGCCAATAAGATTCGAGATTATATCTACCTCAACCCAACGAGTGAAACCTTTGTCAGCTTACGAGGTACTTTCAATGTCTACGAATACTTGCAAGCCGATGCACTATTCTATGGGCTAGACGTATCGGGTACCTATTCCTTTTCCGATCAGTTCAATGGCTATGCCAAGGGATCCATCATCCGAGCAAAAAATATGGAAACAGAGCGCTTCTTTCCCTTCATCCCCTCTGATAGAATGGATTGGGGCCTCTCCTACAGCTTTGGCTCCAAAGGAATCAAAGAAAGCAACAGACTTACGGTTAGCAACTTGTTGGTTTCAAGACAAAACCGAGAACCAAATTTTGACCTTGCCCCCGCTCCTGCTGGCTATGGACTGCTAAATGTTGACTATGCAAAAAAAATACAAGTGGCAAAAAACGAACTCAGCATAAGCGTACAAGTAAGCAATCTCTTAAACACTGAATTCAAAGAATACATGAACCGTTTTCGGTATTTCACTGCCGATATGGGAAGAAATTTTCAACTCAAATTTAATTACCAATTCTAACTTTTACTACCGTGAAAAACCTAAAAATAGTATCCCTGTACCTCCTAGCCTTGTTAGCTTTTGGTTTCTCTTCATGCAAAAGTGAAGATCCTGAAAAAGAAAATGATGGGGAAGTAATCACGGACGTGACCTTGATTTTTCAAGAATTGAATGAGTCAAATGCTTTGATAGGTGATATTCTAAGCTTCAAAGCAAGTGATCCACAAGGTATTGAAGTTGGGAAGACCCCTACCTTACAATCCATTAGTTTGACTAAAGGTAAAAAATACCAAATGACCATTGAAGTGTCCAATTCTATTGAAGGCGAGGACATCACGCAAGAAATCTTAGAAGAAGCTGAAAAACACCAGTTTTTCTTTTTAGGCCAGGTGTTTGATAGTAGCTTCTTTACTATTCAATATGCTGACGGAGATGGAATCGGCTTGGGATTGAAAAATATAGTCACTGTATCCTCATCCACAGGAACCAACAACAGCAGCATGAGAGTAGTACTTCGTCATGATTTAGACAAGAAAGTTTCCGGAACTAACCCAAATTTCTCAAATTTTGTGCAAGCAGGCGGGGAAACGGACTTGGACATTACTTTTCCAGTAATTTTAAACTAAGGACGAGTTATTCATCTATGAAAAGAGGCTGTCTCAATTGATGAGGCAGCCTCTTTTTGATTTAAAAGCTTTTGCCACAAACAGCAATTTGATCTGGTTCCAATTCTGCCCGAGCTTTTGCCCCAATATTGCCGGCAACTAAAATGACTGCATATTCCGGACCTTCGTTGGCAAGGTGAATTTTAACATGTCCATCAAAATTGCTGAGGTCTTCAAACTTCAAACTTCTTCCATCGGAAAGGTTGCCTAGCTGTGTGGTAGAAGTCAATTGTGCAGCAGGCAAGGGATTCAAGAGGTGCGCTATCGGAGCATTGGTTTGATCATAACTTCCAAAATGCAAATGTGCAGGATACGCATACGCAGTGGACGATTTTGCTCCATCCATTCGTAACGCTAATTCCAAATTGCCATCTACCAATTCCTTAAATTCTATGGTACCTTTATAGGCATAAGTACTCGCTTGAAAAAGTTCAAATTGGACGCTTCTTCCAGAATATTGATTTTCATCGGCATCTTTGCAAGATCCCATGCAGATCGATAAAGAAAAAAGAAGCAATAACTTTTTCATAGGAAGTCGGTTTTCTTTGTAAACGCAATTCTTAAAAAGTGGTTCAAATCAAATTCTAATTTAAGCATTCGTTTTGGCTAGTCTACTTACTTTCGGTAAAAATCACTTTCTAGATTCTTAATTCGATGCAAATTTTTGCAGAACTAATCCATAGGCTCGATCAATCGAATAAAACGGGAGACAAGCTCGAAGCCTTGGACTGGTTTCTAAAGAATGCCTCTGCCACAGATTCGGTCTGGGTTATTGCTATTTTTTCGCATCGACGTCCCAAGCGTCAAGTAAGCACAAAACAATTACGAACTTGGTGCCAAGAAAAAGCAGGAATTCCCGATTGGCTTTTTGAAGAATCCTACCAAGCTGTTGGTGACTTAGCTGAAACGATCGCCTTACTTCTTCCTACTACAACAGGAACCCATTCCCAATCACTTACTGAATGGATTAAATGGCTTCAGGATTTAGGTAAGGACCTGGAAGAAGTGAAGAAAATGAAAATTTTAGCAGCCTGGGATCAATTCACTAGTCTGGAGCGATTTGTTTTCAATAAATTAATTACTGGAGGCTTTCGAATCGGAGTAAGTCAGAATTTATTGATTCAAGCACTTGCCAGCCATTCCGGACTAACCCATGCACAAGTTGCCCACCGCTTGATGGGCAATTGGAACCCAGAAAAAGTAAGTCTGGAGGAACTCCTCCATTCAAATGATCTTGGCGAAGACCTTTCCAAACCTTTTCCTTTTTTCTTAGCTCATCCCATCGAAGCTAGTTTCCAGGACCACTTTTCCATCACTGAATGGCTTGCCGAATGGAAATGGGACGGTATCCGAGGCCAATTGATTCGGAGAGGTCAACAGTCCTTTATTTGGAGTAGAGGAGAAGAATTAGTCAATGATAAGTTTCCGGAAATCTTGGAATTCCTTGACCTCATCCCTGACGGAACAGTTCTCGATGGAGAAATCCTGGCTTTCCGAAATGGAATTCCCCTTCCTTTTTCAATTCTTCAAACGCGTATCACCCGAAAAACCTTATCCAAGAAAATCTTTTTGGAAGCCCCTGTAAGTTTCATCGCATTTGACCTCTTGGAATGGGAAGGTAAAGACCTTCGAAACGAACCTTTAACTCAACGGAAAGCACTGCTTGAGGAGTTGGTCAATTCCATAAATCACTCCAAATTCAATCTTTCAGAAACACTTGTATTCAGTTCTTGGGAGGAACTCACTCGTGTACGAGAAAATGCAAGAGACCTTCAAACCGAAGGCATTATGCTTAAAAAAAAGAACTCCACCTACGAAACAGGGAGAAAACGAGGTGCTTGGTGGAAGTGGAAACTTGATCCATTGCACATCGATGGGGTTTTGATCTATGCACAAAAAGGACATGGGCGACGGGCCGATCTATTTACCGACTACACATTTGGCCTTTGGGATGGAGAGGTATTGGTTTCTTTCGCCAAAGCCTATTCTGGTTTGACTGATGCGGAGATTCGTGAAGTAGATGCGTACGTAAAGAAAAATACCAAGGAAAAATTTGGACCGGTTCGTACGGTCACCCCAGGACTGGTATTCGAAATTGCCTTTGAAGGCATCCAAGCAAGTCCAAGACACAAAAGTGGGGTGGCTCTAAGATTCCCACGAATTGCTCGATGGCGCAAGGACAAAACCATCGATCAAGCAAATAAGCTGGCTGATTTAAAAGCATTCCTTTCCTAACATGGAATACGATGAACGCCTAAAACCAGGGTTGGACTACTTCCACCAAAAAGGATGGAGTCCTTTTCCCTTTCAAATCCAAGCCTGGAGGGATTATTTGGATGGTAAATCAGGATTACTCAATGCCCCCACAGGCTCAGGAAAAACATTTGCTCTCTGGTTTGGGGTACTTTTGAACCATATTCAAAATAATCCTTCCAACTGGAAAAACCCGCAAAGAAACGGGCTGCAAGTCATTTGGGTAACCCCCTTGAGAGCCCTTGCTCAGGATCTCCAAAAGGCGATGCAAGAGGCCTGTGATGACCTAAGTATTCCTTGGACTGTAGCAGTTCGAAATGGAGATACCGATGCAAAGACCCGTGCAAGTTTTAAGAGAAATCCTCCTGAATGCTTGATTACCACTCCCGAAACGCTGCATATCCTGCTGTCCCAAAAAGAAACAGAAGCCCTTTTCGAAAATCTTCGTTGCGTAGTGGTAGACGAATGGCATGAATTGGTGGGCAACAAAAGGGGCGTTCAAGTACAACTTGCTCTTGCTTACTTGCAAGCGAAGTGTAGCCATTCATTTATGCGCTGGGCAATTTCAGCTACTTTGGGCAACTTGGAACAAGCTGCAAAAACCTTATTGGGCAACGAGCTACCGATTCATATCATCAAAGCGAAGGTTAAAAAAGAGATCCGTATCACTTCCCTTTTTCCAGAAGAAATAGAAAAATACCCTTGGTCAGGGCATCTGGGAATTCGCATGGTGGATCAAGTCATCCAAACCATCGAAGCCGGGAAATCGGTCTTAGTATTTACAAATACCCGGTCCCAAACTGAAATGTGGTACCAAAAAATATTGGAAGAAAGACCCGATTGGGCGGGGTGGATGGCAATGCACCACGGGTCCTTGGATAGCCAGATTCGTACTTGGGTAGAAAACGCCTTGCACGAAGGCATTCTCAAGGTGGTGGTTTGCACTTCTAGTTTGGACCTAGGGGTAGATTTTAGGCCTGTGGATCGAGTCATACAAATCGGAAGTCCCAAAGGGGTCTCCCGATTTGTGCAGCGTGCAGGCAGGGCAGGACACCAGCCTGGGCTTCCCTCATGGGTGTACTTTGTTCCTACCAATGCCCTGGAACTGATCGAAGCTGCTGCCTTGCGCAATGCCATTGAACAGGATGACTTGGAATCCCAATTCCCTCCCTCACTCCCCTACGATGTATTGATTCAGTTTCTAGTGACACTGGCGGTAGGGGAAGGATTTGATCCCGAGGTCCTTTATGGAATAATCAAAAAAACCGAATCCTACGCATCTCTAAGTTCGGAAGACTACCAATGGATCCTGGAATTCATCACCAAAGGAGGGAGTTCCTTGGGAAGTTACGATGACTTCTTGAAGGTAGTCATCGAGGAAGATGGGATATATCGAGTAAAAAACAAAAAAATTGCGATGAAGCACCGCTTGAGCATGGGTACCATCGTCAGTGATGTGTCCATGAAGGTAAAATTTAAAAATGGTGCTTATTTGGGTACCGTGGAGGAATACTTCATCGCCAAATTAAAAGTCGGAGATCGATTTTATTTTGCAGGTAGAAATCTGGAACTACTTTATGTGAAAGGAGTAGATGCAGTGGTGCAAGTGACCACGAAGAAAGCCAACCAAGTGGTCAGTTGGATGGGTGCCCGCATGTCTCTCTCCTCCAAACTTTCCCAGCAAATCCAAGAAATTTTCAAAGCCTACAACCAGGGAATTGTAGGTTCTGAAGAAGTAAGGCAGGTTTTGCCAATTTTGGATCTACAGCAACAGCTTTCCTTGGTGCCCGATGCACACACGTTTTTGATAGAGTCCTTGCAAACCCGAGAGGGTTTTCACCTCTTTTTCTATCCTTTTGAAGGCCGTATGGTCCACGAACTCCTCAGCGCTTTGCTGGCCTACCGCATTGCCCAGCGTATCCCCGTATCTTTCAGCATGGCTATGAATGACTATGGTTTTGAATTATTTTCAGATATCCCGCTAGCTATTGAAGAAATCCTCGAAGAAGACTTATTTAGTCTAGATCATTTGGAAGACGATATCTTGCATTGTGTCAATGAAAGCGAACTTGCCAAACGCAAGTTTCGGGAAATCGCCAGTATCGCAGGACTCGTTTTTCAGGGCTATCCAGGCAAGCCCACTAGCTTTAAACACATCCAGGCCAATTCTGGCTTGTTATTTCAGGTATTCGAGGACTACGAACCAGACAATCTATTGCTGAAACAGGCTCGTTCTGAAGTTTTAAACCAACAAATGGAACAAGAATTGGTAGTTGAAGCAGTGCGTAAAATCAACAGGCAATCGATCCAAGTACGTTACCCAAGTCAGCTCACCCCCTTCTCATTTCCGATTTTAGTAGATCGATTGAGTCGAACGAGTCTTTCTTCCGAGTCTGTGGAAGATAAGATTGCGAAAATATTGGCTCAAATGGAGTTAGATTCCTAAAAAATATGAAATTGAAATCCTTCCTTACTCTTCCAAATAGCGCGTGCTGTCTCCCTCAGGTAACTCTTGCACTTCTTTCAGCTTACGTTGGATGATTCGAGTTCGTACGCCAACCAACTTATCTAATTCTGAATTTGCTTCATTTATTTTCTTTTGTGTGCGCTCCAAAAGGACACCAAACTTCCCAAACTCTGTTTTTATGGCTCCCAACACCTGCCATACTTCCGAACTACGCTTTTGAATGGCGAGCGTACGAAAGCCCATTTGCAGGGAGTTAAGAATAGCGGAAAGCGTGGTAGGGCCTGTCACGATAACTTTATATTCTTGCTGCAAGGATTGTGCTAGACCCGGTTCACGAAGTACTTCAGCATACAGGCTTTCCATAGGAAGGAAAAGGATGGCGAAATCAGTGGTCATTGGAGGGTGAATGTACTTCTGAAAAATATCAGCTGCAGATTTTTTCAACGCCTTGATCAACTCCACTCGGTATTGATCTGCCAATCCCTTATCTGCAATTTCGAGGGCATCAACCAATCGCAAGTAGGCTTCTTGAGGAAACTTAGAATCAATGGGTAAAAAAATCTCATCCGCTTGCCCGGGCATTTTAATGGCAAATTCCACCCTTTCTCGGGTACCTGTCACAGCTGCATTGATCACGTATTGATCTGGACTAAGTATGTTTTCCAAAATAGCCTGCAATTGGTATTCTCCTAAAAGGCCACGGCTTTTTACATTGGTCAATACGCGCTTGAGATCTCCTACGCCACTTGCAAGGGATTGCATCTCCCCTAGCCCTTTTTGAACTGCCTGCAACTGTGTACTGACCAAGTCAAAAGACTGACCCAACCGAGTCTCTAGGGTTTTCTGAAGTTTTTCATCTACGGTCTCCCGTATTTTTTCCAAACGTTGCTCCGTGTTTTTCAAGAGTTCGTCTTGGCGGCGACTCAATTCAGACAATTTTTCTCGCTGTACATTGCTGAGATCCTGTAAGGATTGTCGTACACGTTCTCCAAATTGCTGCAAGGCCTCGTTTTGCTCTTTTGATGAAGTCCGCTGATTGTCAAAAACCAATTGGAATTGACGGAGTAAGTTCTCGGCGGCTTCTTTCCGCGCATCCGCCAAATTATCATTAATTATTTTTTTTAAGGACTGAAGCTCCTCCCGAAATTCCTTATCTGAAATTCCCTTTCTTCTACCAAAAATTAAAATTACCAACAAAAACAATGAAATTGCAGAGAGCAGGTATACTAAAAATTCACTTTGCATAGGCTACTTGATTGGATGGATGAAGGTAGCTTTTTCGTACTTCTACACCGAGAAAACTAAGGTATTCTGAGACAGTTTCCGTCGGGCTTTCCTCCATTGGAACATGTCCTACCCCATCCAAGACAATCAAATTGGCTTCAGGCAAGACTTGTTGCAAGCGTTTCCCTTGTGCCAATGGGATCCATTGATCTTCTGCTCCCCAAAGGATCAAAGTAGGCATGGTCAGGCGTTCAAAGTGGATATTGCTAGTTCTAGGTTGGCTCAATCGATCCAAGGTGGCCTGTCGATTGCCTTCACGAAGCATCAATTCGTAATACCGTGTTGTGACCTTATCCGTAACTTTATTAGTATCCCCATAGACTTGCTTCATATTCATCTTAAAAAGAAACTTTGGAGTACAGAACACCAGTAATTTGGAAAAAATGGGATGGCGAGCCACTTGAAAGATCCAAGCTCCGCCCGAATTTGTTTTCTTTTGGGCTGAAGAATCCATCAACAAGGTATCCGCCGCAGGAGCACCCGCTGCATCAATCAGATTCAAGGAAAGGATATTTTTAGGATAATCAGAGGCGAGTTGCATTGCGACAGCTCCCCCCATCGAATTGCCTGCTACATGGTATTGAGTAAGCTTAAGTTCCTTTGCCAATGCTTGAACTAATTTACTATAATCTATTATTCCATAGCGCTTTAAGGAATCAGGCCCTGTAAGTCCATGACCAGGAAAATCCAAGGAAATCGTCTGGTAATACGGACGCATCGCTTGCTGCCAAGCATCCCAAGTATGCAAGGAAGCAAAGCTCCCATGAAGTAAAAATACAGGTTCCCCTTCCCCAAGTATTCGCACATGGACACGCAATCCATTTACTACTATAAATTGAGATTCTGGCGTCAAGTATTTTTCATTTACCGCTTCAGAAGACAAGTCGCTTCGGTAAGCAACAGCCAAAAGAATGCCCAGCAAAACCAAAATTCCTACCAAACCTATTCCTAATCTTTTGATCCAAATCATAAGATTTTTGTTAACGTGCACAGGAAAACCTACAAAAATTCTACCCAATTCCCTATTTTCATAAAATTTCCCGCCGTGAATCTAAAGAAATTTAAGTCTTATCTAGGACCAGGCCCTCTAATTACAGCAGCCTTTATTGGACCTGGAACCGTTACGGTATGTACCCTAGCAGGAATTCGTTTTGACTACACCCTCCTTTGGGCACTCGCACTTAGCCTAATCACTACGTTATTTTTGCAGGAACTATCAGGTAGACTTGGAATTGTCACTCGCATGGATCTTAGTCAGCTCCTGCGAAACAAAACAGAAAACAAATGGAATCGATATTTTGTCATGGTTTTAATCCTACTTGCAATAGGTCTAGGAAATGCCGCATATCAAAGCGGGAATATTACAGGAGCTTATCTAGGACTTGGGATTTTTTACAATTTACCCACTTGGATAATGGGCCCCTTCACCATGCAGTCTGGAAATTTAGGCATTGGTATTCTCGCGGCAGGTCTACTTTGGACGGGTAATTACAAACGGCTTGAAAAGATTTTGGTAGGTCTTGTAGTGCTGATGTCTATCTCCTTTGGGATTGCTGCTGCGCTCACCCAACCGAACTTACCTACCCTTTTCCAAGGATTTATTCCCAGCTTCTCTACTGAACAACTCCCTACACTCGTCGCCTTAATTGGCACTACGGTGGTTCCCTACAACCTTTTTCTTTATGCCAGCTTGGCTCAAAAACAATGGACAAAAGTGGGTGAATTACCTTCTATGCGACGTGATTTATGGATTTCCATAGGCTTAGGAGGTTTTGTTTCTATGGCCATCTTGGTGGCAGGTGCCGCCAATCCAGTTCAGGAATTAGAAACTGCTCAAGATATCGCCAAGGGACTCACCCGCGTATTTGGTCCATTTGGAACCTATTTAATGGGCTTTGGATTACTAGCCGCAGGGCTTACCTCCTCCCTCACTGCTCCCTTGGCAGCTGGCTTAGTGATTTGTGGAATTTTGGGCTGGAATCAAAACATTCAATCTACCTCCATGCGCCTAAGCATGGGCACAATTCTTCTCCTAGGAATTCTTTTTTCTTCTTTTGGAATTAAGCCCGTCACACTTATCACGCTCGCCCAATTGACAAACGGAATCCTACTGCCATTAATCAGCGGTTGGTTGATTTGGATGAGTTCTAAAAAAAACCTCTTAGGGGTTCATGCTCTCGGTTTCAAAGGAATCCTATTTGGAGTTTTAATTTGGGGGATTACACTTCTTCTAGGAATAAAAAGCTTTGGAGCTGCCGTAGGTTGGTTTTAAAACAAAGAGATCGAACCAATTGCTTTGAATTGATTAAAAATTACCGAACTTATACGAATTAACACTAACCCAAATCGCAAATGAAATCCTATTTTAAACCACATCTTCTCTTAATTCTTGTATTCTTTACCTACAGCAGTAGTTTTGGACAAAATCAATCCTACCTAGGGACGCCCCCACCCAAGGGAGCAAAAGTCTACTTAGATGGAAGCAATGAATCTTTGCAACAAAACTGGACCTATTGGAATGGACCTAGACTTGCCGCCACCCCACCACTCAAGTGGCCAGAAGTCATCGATCCTGTAGACGGGAAAAAAGCAATTTCCAGTAACGATCCGGCCGGCGCGGGAGGAAAATATGGAGCTGCAGACATTGTCACCAAAGACGAATTCAGAGATTTCGAAGCCCACGTAGAGTTTTTGATACTCAAGGAAGGAGGAAATAGTGGTGTTTACCTTCAAAATCGCTACGAAATCCAAGTCTTGGATGGAGATTACGGTTTGCATGGCATGGCTGCTGTAATCAATGAAGCCCTTCCTACCTCCCAAGTCTACAATGGCTTAGGCAAGTGGAATGCCTATGATATTAAGTTCCAAGCAGCAAAATTCACCGAAGGCAAGTTAGTTCAAAAAGCAATTGTGACCATTTATTTTAATGGAGTCAAAATACACGACCAGGTATCCATACAGCAAGTTTGGGGTGGTCCCAACTCTGGAATCGATGGAGGAAATGAAGGTGGAAAAGGAATCACCGATACTCCTGGAGGACTCAAATTACAGGCCGAAGGTCACGATGTCCTCTACCGAAATATCTGGATTAAGCCCTTGAATTAGACCAAATTGGAAAGAATTTAAAATCCTTGACGAATCAAATCGGCGGTAGCTGCTAAGTCCTGTTCAGTCAACTTCAATTTGGTACGGGTAAAATTGATGTCATCCACTGTTCGCAGGGGTACCAAATGGATGTGTACATGAGGTACTTCCAAACCAATTACCGCCATCCCAATTCGAGTACAGACTAGGGTTTTATCCATCGCTTTTGCTACTTTTTGAGCAAATAGATGCAAGCCTGATAGCTCTTCTGGCTCCAAATCAAAAATATAAGAAACTTCTCGCTTGGGAACGACTAACACGTGTCCTTTGACCAAGGGCATAATATCCAAAAAAGCAATGTACTGCTCATCTTCAGCGACAATTTGAGCGGATAGTTCGCGAGCAATAATTCTAGAAAATAAACTAGCCATGGGTGCTTATTAGTTGAGTTTCTTCAGGATTGATTAACCAGGAATTAATAAGTAATATCTAAAATTTCAAATTGAAGTTTCCCTGCTGGCGCATTTACTTCTGCAATGTCTCCTATAAATTTTCCAACCAATCCTTTTCCAAAAGGAGATGCAAGTGAGATTTTTCCTGCTTTCAAATCTGCTTCTTCCTCCGACACAAGGGTATAAGACACCGTCATGCCATTCTTTACATTTTTAATCTTCACCGTGCACAAAATCCCCACTTTGGACGTGTCCATTTTACTATTGTCCAATACCCGTGCATTTCCTACTACTTCTTCCAGCTTGGAAATTTTGAGTTCCAACAATCCCTGAGCATCCTTAGCTGCATCGTATTCTGCATTTTCGCTCAAGTCTCCTTTGTCACGTGCTTCGGCAATTTGATGTGCAATATCCATTCGCCCTTTAGTCTTTAACTCATGGAGCTCATCTTTCAATTTCTTTAATCCTTCTTCGGTGTAATACTGTACTTTTGACATAGTTGATCATTTTTCAAAAGGCTCAAAAAACAAAGTAACGGTCACTTTTCGGAGACCGTTACTTCCTGTTGCCCTTATATACCCTACAAAGATAGAAAAGCATTTTCACAATGCAAATCCCTTTTTTTACCCTAAATCAGGTCATTTTTTAGTTTTCCTCTGAAATGGTGAAGAATTTGATGGACCAAAACCTCATTTATTTTTTGATAAGACTCCTTGGTCCAACCGGCCACATGAGGCGTAAACAATACGTTTTCTCGTTGCGCTAGCTTTTCAAATTGAGCCTTCTGTGCTGCTGTGAAGTGCTCAAACTTTTCATTTTCCAAGACATCCAAAACTACTCCCTTCAAGAGGCCTTGATCTAGCGCTTGATTGAGTGTTTCCATGCGGATGACCTCACCCCTGGCGGTATTGATTAGCCAAAAAGGTTTTGAAAAGCCTTTCAATTCCTCTAAACTAAAAAAATCATGCGTTTCTTGAGTTAAAGGAACATGAATACTCAAAACATCTGCTTCTTGTTTGAGTAATTCCCAACTTACTTCTTGCACTCCATTTTTCCCAAATCCTTTTTTGTATTTGTCATAAGCAAGCACCTTCACGCCAAATCCACTTAGTCGCTTAGCAAATGCCTTACCCATGTTGCCATACCCAAAAATCCCAATCGTCTTCCCCATCAACTCCTCCCCACGATTCCCCTCTCTATCCCAAATTCCTTTGCGGACCTGTTGATCGGCTTTCGGCAAATGGTTCATCAAGGCCAAAACACTTCCTAAGGCATGCTCTGCAACTGCATCCCGATTTCCTTTGGCGGCATGAAAAAGTTGAACCCCTCTTTCTTTCAAATAGGCTAAATCCAACTGGTCTAGTCCTGCTCCTGCTCGACCAATAAATTGTAATCGTGTAGCATACTGAAGTAATTCGCGATCCAACGGGGTTTTTGAGCGAATCAAAACACCTTCATATCCACCAATTCGTTCAAAAAGTTCCGCTCTAGTAATTTTTGGAGCATAGTCAACTTCAAATCCTGATTTCTGCAACAAGCCAAGAATGCTCTCGTGCATCAAGTCGACAATAAGAATTTTCATCGTTAAAGTTTAAGCAATAACATCGCCACCCCAAAATATACAGCCAATCCAAGAAGGTCATTGGTGGTGGTAATAAATGGCCCAGAGGCAATTGCTGGATTGATCCCAAAATGATTCAATACCAAGGGGGTAACGGTTCCCATAAATGAAGACAAAAGAACCACGCAAAAAAGCGCTACACCTACTGTAATCCCGAATAATGGTTCGAATCCATAAAGAAAAACAACTACCAGGAATACAAATACCCCCAATACTACCCCATTTAACAAGGCAACTAAAGATCCTTTCCAAAAACGTTGCCAAGGAGTATCATCAAATGCGGATTTAGAGGCGAGCGATTGTACGATTAAGGAGGATGCTTGAATCCCTACATTACCGCCAGTTGCTGCAACTAGAGGAATAAATGAGGCAAGCGCTAAGTACTTGGCTAGTCCTCCTTCAAAAAATCCAATCAACTTGGCCCCCATCAAACCTCCAATTACTCCAATAAGCAACCAGGGTAATCTAGCTTTAGAAATAGTAAATACAGAGTCTGATTCTTCAATATCCGCAGATACACCGGTCATTGCTTGGATATCTTCTTCTGCTTCTTCTTGGACTACATCCAAGATATCATCTACAGTGATTCGTCCAACCAACTTATTTTTTGCATTGACCACGGGAACAGATTCCAAATCGTATTTTCGCATCAAAGTTGCTACCTCTTCCTGATCCATGTAAACTGGAACAGAAATAATGTTTTCATCGAAAATATCTTCAATTTTGGTTTCAGCTGCAGTTAAAATTAATTTTTTCAAAGAGACACGACCCAATAACTGCTGTCTATTGTTGACTACATAAATAGAATAAATCTTCTCTACGTTCTCAGCCTGCCTACGAATCTCATTAATGGTTTGGACAATTGTCCAATTTTTGTTGGCTCGAATAAATTCCTTTGCCATAATTCCACCCGCAGTATCCTCTTCGTAGCGAAGGAGTTCAAGGATTTGCTCCAACTTGATACGATCCTCAATCTCAGCAATGACTTCCTCTCGATCCTTTTCTGAAAAATAACTTAGAATATCCGCTCCATCATCGGAATCCATCAAGGCAATCCAAGTAGCAATTTCTTTGGTCTCCAGTTCCTGAAGGACTTTTTGAAGAGTATTGTCGTATAATTCTATCAGGATATCAGCCGCCAATTGAAAATCCAAAAGTCGGAGCACATACAAGGATTCGTTCGTTTGAAGCTGATCCAAAATCGCGGCAATGTCTGCCACATTTACTCCCTCAAGCGAATCGGTAATGTAGGCAGTATTTTCCTCTGCTATCCCCGTTTGAAGTAGCTCTAAGTATTCTTTTGAAAGCTCGAATTTAGTGATTGGCTCCACGACCTTGTTCGATTTGTTGGGTCAAAAATACAAAATCCGCCACATCCAATTGCTCTGCACGCTTGTCCAAAATCGGATGTGACTTGAATTCTTCCGTAAGTTGAAAGGATTTTAGGGAATTTCGAAGTGTTTTTCTTCGATTTCCAAACCCTCCCTTAACTACCTGCTGAAAAAGCCTTTCGTTGCAGTCTAGTTTTTGTACTTTATTTCTAGTCAAGCGAATCACCCCTGAATTGACCTTTGGCGGTGGATTAAATACACCTGGAGGAACAGAAAAAAGGTATTCGATGTCGTACCATGCCTGAAGTAAAACCGAAAGAATCCCATACTCCTTACTCCCTTTTGGAGAAGCTATTCTTCTTGCCACCTCTTTTTGGAGCATACAAACTACCTCAGTCACTTGGTTTTTATGTTCCAACACCTTAAAGAAAATCTGAGAAGAAATATTGTAGGGAAAATTTCCTGCTAGCGCAATCGGAGCAGGAAATACCCCTGCTAAATCAAATTTTAAAAAGTCTCCCTCAAGAATCCGATCTTGTAATTCGGGATACTTTTGGTGCAAATAGGCAATACTTTCACGATCTAGCTCAATTAAGTGAACTTCTAACTTACCTTGAATGAGAAAATCTGTCAAAACACCCATTCCAGGTCCAATTTCAAGCACTTGACTCACGTCTGCATGACCAATTACTGCCTCAGCAATCCGAGCTGCAATACTGAGGTCAATCAAAAAATGCTGACCAAGGTGCTTTTTAGGTTTGACCTTTTCCATCGTAACCCTCTGGTTTTTTTTTGTAAATTGCCGTTCTAAAATTAAGGGATTATTCCCAGATGGCACGGAATTTTGTTTCGAGCCTCTGCATCACCTACAGCCCATGCAAACAAAGAAGCAAAAACCCCTCCTTGGAATTAGTATCGGAGATATCAACGGAATTGGACCAGAAGTAATTTTAAAAGCATTGGCAGATGCCCGCGTGTATTCCAATTTCACCCCAGTTATTTATGGACATGGCAAAGCGTTGTCGCATTACAAAAAAATAGCTAACCAAGAAGACCTGTACTATACACAAATACGCACCCTCGATGAAGTACAGCATCGAAAAGTTAATGTCCTTAATTGCCTAGAAGAATGTCCTGAAATCATTCCTGGGGTAGAAACCCAAGAGGCAGGCAAACTTGCTTTTGCAGCCTTTGCTGCCGCTGTTGAAGACTTGAAATCTGGAAAAATTCAAGGTCTGGTCACTGCTCCCCTATCCAAAAGCAACATCAATTCTGATACCCAGCCCTTTGTAGGCCATACCGAATTCTTAATTGAAGCCACAGGAAGTAAATCAGGATTGATGATGCTAGTAGGTGAAGATCTTCGCGTTGGATTGGTTACTGGACATATCCCCTTGGCACAGGTCCCTACAGCAGTAACCAAAGAAAAGGTCTTAGAAAAAGCAAAAATATTTATTCAAAGTTTAGAAAAAGATTTCGGTATCAATAAACCAAAAATTGCTATTTTAGGATTAAATCCACATGCTGGAGAAGATGGACTTTTGGGTGAGGAAGAAGAAAATATTCTCAAGCCAGCTATCCAAGAATTAAAAGATGGACGCCATTATGTTTTTGGACCCTATCCTGCAGATGGATTTTTTGGAATGATGCATCAACAAAAATTTGACGGGGTACTTGCCATGTACCACGACCAAGGATTAATCCCTTTTAAATCTATCGCTTTTAGCAGTGGAGTCAACTTTACTGCAGGACTTTCGGTTATACGAACTTCTCCAGATCATGGTACAGCCTACTCTATTGCAGGAAAAAATTTGGCAGATTGTTCTTCCTTGCGAGCAGCACTTTTTCTTGCATCAGACATGATTGAGAGACACCAGCAAAATGAATAATCGCTCAAAAATTAAAAAAAGAACAGGTAAACCAAATTATATTTCAATTTCTGTTTCACCTATGATAAATAATTACCTAAATTTGCGGACTTAATTCAGGAGGAAATCAGGTGAAGTTTTGGAAAACCTATGCTATTGAGGTCATTAAATTCAAGGAAGGGCTGCATGAAGTAGTCTTCTCCATCGAAGATGCCTTCTTTCAACAGGTAGAAGAAAATGAAATCCTGAAAAAAGGAACCTTGACCGCACGGGTCAAGATCAACAAGGGTGCAAATCTTATTGAACTAAATTTCAACATTACTGGAAAAGTACAGCTTACCTGTGATCGAAGTTTGGAAGTATTTGATCAACACTTGGAAATCACTGAAAAGATGATTTACAAATATGGGTCAGAAGAAAAAGAAATTGATGAGTCTGTTACAATGATTACGCGAGACACTCCCGCAATCTATGTAGGCCAGCTCATGTACGAATACATTTTGCTTGCTTTACCCATAAAAAAAATACATCCTGCTTACCGAAATGAGTTGGATGAAGAAAACAATCAACTAGAAGGTGGATTTGTCTATGTAGACAGAGACGCTAGCACGGAAGAAGAGGGTTCTGATTCAAAGAATACACCAATTGATCCCCGCTGGGAGCAACTAGGAAAACTTAAAAACAAAGAATAACCATAAATCAATCATAAAATGGCACATCCTAAACGAAAAATTTCGAAAACCAGAAGAGATAAAAGAAGAACGCATTACAAGTTGGAAGCTCCAGGATTAGCAAAATGCCCAACAACTGGTGAAATGCACCTTCCGCACAGAGCTTTTTGGCTTGACGGTAAGTTGTACTACAAAGGACAAGTAATCATTGAGAAAGAAATCTCTGCTTAATTGATCAAATACAACCTTCAATTCCACTCTCTAAAGGAGTGGAATTTTTTGTTTTATTAACTACAAGCTGACTGAAAATCAACTAATTACACCTGTTAAACACTTAGGTTTTGGCGTTCAGACGGCATTGTATTATTTTAGAATTCGCTTAATTCAAATACCTTTGGCATTTACACCGTATTTGTTTTCAGCTAAAACATACCGAATCCTTTACAATGGATAAATTAAGAGCAATGGTAACTGGTATTCATGGATACGTTCCTGAATATCGGCTAACCAACCAAGAATTGGAATCTTTAGTGGATACCAATGATGAGTGGATCATGACCCGTACGGGGATCAAAGAACGAAGGATCCTGAAGGGAGAAAATCAAGGAACATCTGTTTTGGGGATTGAGGCAGTAAAAGGCTTATTGGAAAAAACTGGAACAGACCCCTTGGATATTGAGCTGATAATTTGTGCTACCGTTACACCTGATATGCCCTTCCCCGCCACTGGCAATATCATTGCAGACAAAGTGGGTGCAAAAAACTCTTTTTCTTTCGATATAGGTGCCGCATGCTCAGGTTTTTTGTATGCGCTACAGTTGGGCGCTCAATTTATCCAAGCAGGAACACATAAAAAGGTAATCGTCGTGGGAGCAGATAAAATGTCTGCTATTGTGGATTACCAAGATCGAACTACCTGCATTTTATTTGGAGATGGAGCCGGAGCGGTACTCCTGGAGCCCACCACTGAAAAATTGGGGGTAATCGATGCAATTTTAAAAGCAGATGGGTCTGGAGAAGGCTTCCTTCACATAAAAGCAGGTGGAAGTCGTAAACCTGCTACCCTAGAAACAATAGCCAATAGAGAACACTATGCCTACCAAGAAGGGGCATCCGTGTTTAAATTTGCGGTAACCAACATGGCAGATGTAAGTGCTGAAGTGATGGAGAGAAATGGCCTTTCAGGAGATGATATTGCTTGGCTAGTACCTCACCAAGCCAACAAACGAATTATTGATGCCACTGCCAATCGGATGGGAGTAGGTCCTGAAAAGGTAATGATGAATATTGAGCGCTATGGCAACACCACCGCAGCCACTATCCCCCTTTGTCTTTGGGAATATGAATCCCAATTGAAAAAAGGAGACAACCTTATTTTAGCAGCCTTTGGCGGTGGATTTACCTGGGGCGCCATCTACCTAAAATGGGCTTTAGATCCAAAATAATTAAATTGACAACTACGAAAAATGGCAAGTACTGCAGATTTTAAAAACGGGCTTTGTCTCGAAATGAATAACGACATTTATACAATTGTTGACTTTCAACATGTGAAACCTGGAAAAGGGGCCGCTTTTGTTCGTACTAAACTCAAAAGCTTGAAGAGTGGAAAAACGCTGGATAAAACTTTCAATGCTGGAGAAAAAGTAACAACCGCTCGTGTTGAAAAAAGAGCTCATCAGTTTTTATACAAAGACGATCTCGGTTACAATTTCATGGACACAGACAATTTCGAGCAGATTTCCCTAGAAGAAAGACTTATTGAACGCTCAAACCTACTAAAGGATGGCCAGTTGGTAGATATATTGGTACATGCAGAGCACGAGACTCCCCTATCGGTAGAACTTCCACCTTTTGTGGAGTTAATGATTACTTACACCGAACCCGGAATCAAAGGAGATACAGCTACCAATGCACTCAAACCAGCAACAGTTGAAACGGGAGCAACGGTAATGGTTCCACTTTTTGTGGAACAAGATACCTTGATCAAGGTAGATACTAGAGATGGCTCTTATTCTGAACGAGTAAAATAACTAGCTTAAGTTTTTGGATTTGATTAATTTACATCTCCAGTTTGCATTAGTTCAACCCATTGCTGCTTAAAAAACAGGAAAAAAATAACACTATGAAACCAAAAGAAATTCAAGATTTAATTGACTATATCTCCAATACAGGACTAGCTGAAGTGAAAATCAAGACCGAAGAATTTGAGCTTTCGGTTAAGAAATATGCAGATTCTGCTACTCCAGTAACAGGACCGCAGCCGATGCCCGCAGCTCCAGCTCCAGTAGCAGCAGCCCCAGTGGTAGCAACGCCCGCGCCAAGTCCAGCGGCTAGTTCCAATTTGGTAGAAATCAAATCACCAATGATTGGAACTTTTTACTTGACTGCCAATCCAGAGTCCGCACCTTTTGTGACTGAGGGTGGATCTATAAGTGCTGGTAAGACAGTTTGTATTATTGAAGCTATGAAGCTTTTCAATGAAATTGAATCTGAAATCTCAGGAAAAATCGTAAAAATATTGGTCGCAAATGCTAGTCCTGTCGAGTATGACCAACCTTTATTCCTTGTTGACCCAGCAGGTTGATTTTTTGGCACTAAATCATAAAAAGCGTGTTTAAAAAAATATTAATTGCCAATCGAGGCGAAATCGCACTTCGGATTATCCGTACCTGCAAAGAAATGGGCATCAAAACCATTGCTGTTTATTCCACTGCAGACAAAGATAGTCTTCATGTGCGATTTGCAGATGAAGCTGTTTGCATCGGCCCTGCTCCAAGTCGCGAATCGTACCTAAATATCCCGAGAATTATAGCTGCTGCAGAGATAACTAATGCAGATGCAATCCACCCTGGCTATGGTTTCCTCTCTGAAAATGAAGAGTTTTCAAAGATTTGTGAGGAATATGGCATCAAATTTATTGGTGCTTCCCCGGATATGATAGCCAATATGGGTGACAAAGCAACTGCAAAAGCAACCATGAAAGCTGCAGGTGTACCCACCATCCCCGGTTCGGATGGCCTATTAGATTCCATAGAACAAGGATTGGTCATCGCCAACGAAATGGGCTACCCGGTGATCTTAAAAGCTACAGCTGGTGGAGGCGGAAGAGGCATGCGTATAGTTAGGGAAGATAGCGAGTTTAAAAAGGCATGGGAAGATGCCAAAATGGAATCAGGGGCAGCTTTCGGTAATGATGGACTTTACCTTGAAAAATTTGTAGAAGAGCCCCGCCACATCGAAATCCAAATCGTGGGCGATCATACCGGAAAAGCCTGTCACCTTTCCGAAAGAGATTGTTCTATTCAAAGAAGGCACCAAAAGCTAGTAGAAGAAACCCCTTCCCCATTCATCACAGAAGAATTGCGAGAAGCCATGGGTAAGGCAGCCATCAAGGGCGCTGAAGCCATTGGCTACGAAGGTGCAGGAACCATTGAATTTTTGGTGGATAAAAATCGGAACTTCTATTTTATGGAAATGAATACCCGAATCCAGGTAGAACATCCCATCACAGAAGAAGTAACCGATTTTGACCTAATTAAAGAACAGATCAAAGTAGCCGCAGGAGAAACAATATCTGGCCGAAACTACTACCCCAAGCTGTATGCTATGGAATGTAGAATCAATGCCGAAGATCCTTTCAATGGATTTCGACCAAGCCCAGGAAAGATCCTAAATTTGCACATTCCTGGTGGACGAGGTGTACGGGTGGATTCGCATGTCTATGCAGGGTATGTAATCCCTCCAAATTACGATTCCATGATTGCAAAGCTGATTGTTAGTGGGCAATCCCGAGAAGAAGTAATCGTTCGAATGAAGCGTGCTTTGGAGGAATTTGTGATTGATGGCATCAAAACCACCATCCCTTTCCACATCGCATTATTAGAAAACGAGGAGTTTAAGGGGGGTAATTTTACAACTAAGTTTTTGGAAACTTTTGACTTTTCAACCCTGAAAAATAAGTGATTCCCTATCCTGAATGCTACATCCAAAAAAAGGAGAAACATAAGTTTCTCCTTTTTTTTTAATTACTTTTCAGAACCAGATTACCCCACCACATGTACCTTCAACATATTGGTCTTCCCCTTTTGGCTAAGTGGCATACTCCCTGTATTCACGATCACCTCTCCTCGCTGTACATGGCCATCTTGTTTTAGGATACCCTCAATATCTGCAAATACCCCATCAGTAGAAGCCTGACCTTCGTAATAGTAGGCACGTACTCCCCAAACCAAGGACAATTGAGTTAAGAGTCGCTGATTTCTAGTGAATACAAAAATATTTGAAAGTGGTCTGTGTGAAGCCAATCTAAATCCAGTAAATCCAGAGGAGGTAATCCCCACAATCGCTTTGGCCTTTACATTTCTAGAAAGCCTAGCTGCCATCAAAATAAGGTTACTACTAAGAAAAGTAGGATCCTCCTCGGAGATTTTGTATAGATTATGGTATACCTCCGCATTGGCTTCCAGGTAGGTAATAATACTAGTCATTGCTTTTACTGCATGCACAGGATACTTTCCTGATGCAGTTTCTGCTGAAAGCATTACTGCATCAGCTCCATCCAACACCGCATTGGCTACGTCGTTAGTTTCCGCTCTGGTAGGACGTGGATTCTGAATCATACTCTCCATCATCTGCGTAGCAATGATCACCGGCTTGCACGCTTGCTTACACTTCTCTACCATTTTCTTCTGCCAAAGAGGCACAATCTCCATGGGAACTTCCACTCCCAGATCGCCTCGAGCCACCATAATCGCATCAGTAGCTTCGATGATTGCATCAATATTTTCCAAAGCCTCTGGCTTTTCAATTTTTGCTACAATTTTACAATCCTTACCTGCTGCCTTGATTCGCTTCCGCAAGTCAGTAATATCCTCTGCTGAGCGTACAAAGGACAAAGCAATCCAATCCACCTCATTGGCCAAACCAAATTCAAGATCTTCCAAATCTTTTTCCGTCAAGGAAGGAGCTGAAACTTTTGTATTCGGAAGATTTATTCCTTTTCTAGATTTTAGTATTCCACCATGGAGTACGGTGCAATTCACATTTTTTCCATCGGTACTATTGACTACTAATTCCAAATTGCCATCGTCAATCAAGATATGCTCGCCTTCTTGGACATCCTGGGGAAGGTTTTTGTAAACTGTACTTACTAAAGCTGCTGTACCAATTACTGGGTCGCTTGTGATTGTTATCTTATCTCCTGGGTTAATTTCTACCCCATTATTTTCAACTTCTCCTACCCGTATTTTTGGCCCCTGGAGGTCTTGAAGAATTCCTAAATGGCACTTCAACTCTTGATTGACCTGACGAATAGTATTTAATACCTCTTGGTGTACCTCGTGTGATCCATGTGAAAAATTAAGTCGAAATACATTGGCTCCTGCAAAAGCTAGATTTTTGATCATCTCGTAATTATTGGAGGCAGGACCAATTGTAGCTAAAATTTTGGTTTTTTTAAATGGCAATTGAGACATGGTATATTAATAAGTTAATAGGTTTTCTTTTGATTTTAATTTGGATATATCCACCCGAACGATACTTTGCACTAGGGAATTTTGGGCTAATTTTTCTATAAAGCTACTTAAATCTAATTGTTCAGTTTCATCTTGGACCAGCAAAAAATAGTCTATGTTCTTAAGTTCAGGGATTAAATAAGCCAATTGCTGTGTTGAATTCAAGGCCTTATTTTTTAATAGCTGTATAAACCCATGCGGAAGAGAAAGAAAATACTGCGCAATTTCAAGTTTCTCAGAATTTATAAATTCCAACTCCAAATCCTCCTCTTTGATTAAGCTCAATTCCAATTCTTTGTTTATCAACCAAGCCATTCTGTAATCCCGAATTGGAGAGACTATTCCGAGCAACTCAAAGTCAAAAGTAGGTTCAACGTGTAGCTTGGCCTTCTTCATTGAGGAAAATCTAGTTGGAACACAAAAGTAGAAATTAATACGTAGGAAGCGGCATATTCCTTACCTACAAAATTTACTTCCTCCATTTCTTTGTCAATTAGCCATTAAATATATTTCTTTGCAGAGAGTTATTAACTAAACTGATCACAAAATGTCTGAAATTGCACAAAAAGTAAAGGCCATCATTGTTGACAAACTTGGCGTAGAAGAGTCTGAAGTAACCATGGAAGCTAGCTTCACCAATGATCTTGGCGCTGATTCTTTAGACACGGTAGAATTAATCATGGAATTTGAAAAAGAATTCAATATTTCTATTCCAGATGACCAAGCAGAACAAATTGGTACGGTAGGTGCAGCTGTAGCGTACCTTGAGGCTAACGTGAAATAAAAATCCTCAAATTCATTTCTATGAATTTAAAAAGAGTAGTAGTAACAGGCATAGGTGCACTCACACCGATTGGTAATACCAAAGACGAGTTCTGGAAAGGATTGGCCTCTGGTGTGAGTGGCGCTGCGCCTATTACCCATTTTGATGCCTCCCTTTTCAAAACTCAGTTTGCCTGTGAAGTAAAAAACTTTGATGTCGAACAGTTTATTGATCGGAAAGAAGCGCGTAAAATGGACCCCTTCACCCAATATGCTATGGTAGCCGCTGAAGAGGCGATGGGTGACTCAGGTCTCAACCTCGAAACCCTAGACCTTTCTCGTGCCGGCGTAATTTGGGGTTCCGGCATCGGAGGAATAAAAACTTTCCAAGACGAAGTAACCGCCTTCAACCAAGGGGATGGTACTCCTCGATTCAATCCTTTTTTTATCCCCAAAATGATTGCCGATATTGCGGCAGGATTTATCTCTATTAAATACGGTTTTAGAGGTCCGAATTTTGTTACGGTATCGGCTTGTGCATCAGCTACCAATGCGCTAATTGATGCATTTAATCTAATCCGTCTTGGCAAAGCAGATGTGTTTATTAGTGGTGGGTCAGAAGCAGCCGTTACCGAATCTGGTATCGGTGGATTCAACGCCATGAAAGCACTTTCCCAAAGAAATGATTCTCCTCAAACAGCTTCCAGGCCATTTGACAATGATCGGGATGGATTTGTATTGGGCGAGGGTGCAGGTGCATTAATTTTAGAAGAATTAGAACATGCCAAAGCAAGAGGTGCAAAAATTTATGCCGAGTTGGTTGGTGGAGGGATGACCGCTGACGCAAACCACATCACAGCACCGCATCCAGAAGGATTAGGTGCCAGTAGTGTGATGAAAATTGCACTCGAAGATGCCGGTTTACAACCTGAACAAATTGATTACATCAATGTGCATGGTACTTCTACCCCGCTTGGTGATGTAAGTGAAACTAAGGCCATTCAACAAATCTTTGGAGAACATGCCTATCAAATGAATATCAGCAGTACCAAATCCATGACTGGACATCTCCTTGGAGCTGCAGGTGCAATTGAAGCTATTGCTTGTATCATGGCCATGCAACATCGCCTCGTCCCTCCTACTATCAACCACTTTACAGACGACGAGGCATTTGACAAAAGGCTCAACTTGACTTTCAATAAGGCACAAGAACGAGAAATCAACTACGCATTAAGCAATACCTTTGGATTTGGCGGTCACAATTGTTCAGTGATTTTCAAAAAATACAACTAATTCGCGTGAAGGTCTTTCAGCGATTAAGAATCCAATCTCTCTTTTTTAGCGCTAAAGACAAAAGGCTTGCCTCTTCGATTCAACTGATTCTTGGAAGCAAGCCTATTAATTTATCCCTGTATCGACTTGCACTTACACCTGCAGGATTGGGGGAAGAAACTACCCAAGGGTTTCGAATTTCAAACGAACGCCTAGAGTTTCTTGGAGATGCAATTCTAGGTGCTGTAATTGCGGAGTACTTGTTCAAAAAATACCCCTATCGAGACGAGGGATTTCTTACTGAGACAAGATCCAAACTAGTTAATCGGGAAACACTCAATGGAGTAGCCATAAAAATTGGCTTAAAGAAAATCCTGCAACAAGTAATCGAAAACAGGCAATTTGTAGGTAATAAGTCCTTGTATGGAGATATCTTGGAAGCATTTTTAGGTGCAGTCTATTTGGATAGAGGATATGCCTTCTCAAAAAAATTAATCCTACAGCGCATCCTGATCCACCTCGATCTAGAAGAAATGGTGAGCACCGTTTCCAACCATAAAAGCAAATTGATTGAATGGTCCCAGCGTGAAAGTAAACAAGTTGAATTTCAAGTAGTTCATGTGAATAGCAACCAACGCTTTAAAGAATTTGTTATTGCTATTGTAGTCAATGGGGAAACAATTGCTGAAGGCAAAGGTGAAACCAAGAAAAAAGCAGAGCAAGAGGCCTCAAAAAACGCCTGTGAACTGCTTGATATTGTCTCCTAACTTATTCAACAGCCTGTTTACAATGGATGCACTAAAAATTGGCGGCGCAACAGTCAACCAAACCCCACTGGATTGGAAAGGAAATTTTGAGCGGATAATTCAAGGTATCCAAGAGGCTCGGCAACAAGGGATTGAATTACTTTGCTTTCCTGAACTTTCATTGACAGGATATGGAGCCGAAGACCTTTTTCTAAGTCCTTGGTTTACTGAAAAATCCAAACAACAACTCATCCAGCTTTTACCTCATTGTCAAGGTATTACCCTTGCAGTAGGGCTACCCCTGCGCTTAGCTAATAAGGTCTACAATACCATGGCCATTATTGAAAATGGCGAAATAAAAGGGGTTATAGCCAAGCAATTTATGGCAATCGATGGGGTTCATTATGAATTCAGATGGTTTACCCCCTGGCTAGCATTCCAACAAACTACAATTGAAATCAATGGGAAGGAGGTCCCTTTTGGGGATCTTACTTTTGAATTGAAAGGTATACACTACGGATTTGAAATTTGTGAAGATGCCTGGAGAGGTGAAGTTCGTCCTGGATATCGCCTTTGCGATCGGAAGGTGGATTTAATTTTTAATCCCAGTGCCTCCCATTTTGCAATGAACAAGACCTTGGAGCGAAAAAATCTGGTCAACCAAAGTTCTTCCTTATTTAATTGCTACTACTGCTATGTCAACCTACTCGGCAATGAGGCAGGTAGGATGATTTTTGATGGAGAAATTCTTTTTGCCAAGGAAGGGAAATTACTCGGAAGAAACCAACTCCTTTCCTTTGAATCAGTCCAGGTCCTTGCTTTTGTTCTCGAAAATAAAGTTCAAAGTAGTGCGCCATTTCAATCCAAGGAATGGGAATTTGCTCAAGCAACTAGTTTAGCCTTGTATGATTACCTACGAAAAAGCAAGTCCAAGGGCTTTGTATTGTCCCTTTCTGGAGGTGCTGATTCTTCCACTATCGCAGTGCTCGTGGCCGAAATGGTACGTAGAGGGATTTCTGAACTTGGAATAGTAGCTTGGATTGCCAAACTAGGTTTGCCTTTAACCTATCAAGCTGAACAACCAGAAAAAGACCTCGTAAGGCAATTACTGACCACTGCCTACCAAGGTACCACAAACTCTTCGCCATCCACCTTTAACTCCGCCAAAGAGCTAGCAGCTAGTATAGGTGCCGAATTTTTGAATTGGTCTATTGAGGAGGAGGTTCAAAGCTATACTCAAAAAATCGAATTGGCATTGGGAAGAACACTCACTTGGGAGCAAGATGATTTAGGCTTGCAAAATATCCAGGCAAGATCTCGGTCCCCTATTATTTGGTTATTGGCCAATTTAAAAAATGCCTTACTCCTTTCTACCTCCAACCGAAGTGAGGGAGATGTGGGTTACGCCACCATGGATGGAGATACGAGTGGAAGTATTTCTCCCATTGCAGGGGTTGATAAGGATTTTATAATCCATTGGCTACAATGGGCCGAAAAAAATCTAGAACGACCCGGATTAAAAGCGGTAAATGCACTTACCCCAACCGCCGAGTTACGCCCTCTGGATCGAAGTCAAACTGATGAAACGGACTTAATGCCCTATAGTTTGCTTGTAGAAATCGAACGATTGGCCATTAGAGATCGGCTCTCTCCATTAGAAGTATTTCAAGAGTTGAAGAAAAAAAAAGAGTTTAATCCCAGTCAGTTGAAAGAAAATATTAAAAAATTCTTCCGACTTTGGTCCAGAAATCAATGGAAAAGAGAACGGCTAGCTCCTTCTTTTCATTTAGACGATTTCAATGTAGACCCCAAAACCTGGTGTCGCTTCCCTATTCTATCCGGTGGGTTTGAAGAGGAATTAACTCGATTAGATTTAGAATAATTATGTTTTCACTACTCTTTAGTTTTATCGTCTGGGATCCTAGCCCCACTGTTTTTGATGGGTTTGATCGACTAAGATGGTACAGTCTACTTTTTGCTTTGGGATTCATCATCTCCCAGCATATTATGGTCCATTTTTTTAATAAAGAAGGAAAAGAACCTGCTTTGGTTGATCAACTAACCATTTACATGGTTTTGGCAACCATCATTGGCGCACGCATGGGACACGTGCTATTTTATGAGCCAGCCAAATACTTTAGCAATCCCATTGACATTTTAAAAATTTGGGAGGGGGGATTGGCTTCTCATGGTGCTGCGATTTCTCTGCCTATTGCCATCTGGCTTTATTGTAAGCGAAATCCAGGACAACGTTACCTTTGGGTAGTGGACCGGATTGTAATTGTGGTAGCACTCACTGGAGCGCTGATTCGTACGGGTAATTTGATGAATTCTGAAATCGGCGGCAAAGACACCAACTCGGATACGGGAATCGTCTATGCTCGAGATACGGAAGAAATTTTAAGTACACTGCGAGTTCCCATCGAATCCATTGAAGCATACAAGCCTATGGATCGAGATGGAGAAATACACGGGTCCGGAATTGTTCCAGTAAATTTCGATTTGGTGATTTCCAAGGGGAATTATACGAAGGAAAACTTGGAGTCAGTACTATCCCAAGACATCAAGTATGCCCTCACCCAGTTTAATTCTTCCAAAGAGAATTTAGCTGAACCCTTAAACACCCCACTCCAGCTAGACATCAAAGACCAGGGGACCGATTACCTTGTCACTGTTAAAACTTTAGGGCGAGTAAAACATCCTACTCAAATTTACGAGGCAGGAACCTATTTACTTATCTTCCTTTTATTACTCAGCCTATGGATTAATTATAAATCCAAACTTCCTGACGGGTTATTATTTGGCCTATTTTTCATTCTGGTGTTTGGATCTCGCTTTGGATGGGAATTCTTGAAAGAAGTTCAGGTAGACTTTGAACAATCCATGCAATTAAATATGGGGCAACTATTGAGTATCCCCTTGGTCCTATTAGGAGTATTCCTAGTAGTCAGAGCCCTAAAAAAAGGAAATCCAGAAATCAATTAAGGCACTGGATCGTAACCATGTCCTCCCCAAGGGTGGCACTTACCGATTCGCTTGACCCCGAGAAGACCTCCTTTAAATACACCGTGTTTAAGGATCGCCTCCTTCATGTATTGACTACAAGTAGGCGTATACCGACAACTGCTTGGAAGAAGTGGCGAAATCATATATTGGTAGACCAATACAGGAAATATGGCTATCTTTCGAAGGTAGGTGGAGAACTTGAAGCTTCCCATTTTAGTCAAAGATGTTTAAGGTAGGACAAATTTACAGGTATAATTATTCCTTTCCCCATTTTTTAAACGTGGTACGCATACTAATTTTGGTTTGTGCATTCCCCTTTTTCAATTCACCCATCTTCGCTCAAGACAGTTTACTGATTCAAAATGCACCACAACAAATCAAAGTAAATTCAATCTATATCATTGGAAATCAGAAGACTGAAAAGGACATTATTTTAAGAGAGCTGGATTTCACCACTGGCCATTTTTACGATTGGGAAACTTTTTTGGGAATCCTTAAAGCAGATCAGCAAAAAATATTCAACCTACGCTTATTCAATGAGGTAGAAATCACGCCACTACGAACTGGTACAGAAGAAGTAGAAATCTTAATTGCAGTTAAGGAGCGATTTTATATCCTCCCTTCAGTAATTTTTGAATTAGCAGACCGGAATTTTGCGGAATGGTGGACCAACCAGGAACGCGACTGGTCACGAGTAAACTATGGAATAAAAATAAACCATGCCAATGTGGGTGGTAGAAATGAAAAGCTCCGATTTTCAGGGCAGCTTGGCTTTACCAAAGGCTTGGAATTTATTTACTCTAAACCCTATATTGATCGAAAACAAAAGCATGGGCTCTCCTTTCAATTAAGCTATAGGGATCAAAAAACAGTGCCTATCGCTTCCAGATTCAACCGCCAAATCTTTTATACCTCGGCACTTGAAGAGGTCATCCGAAAGAATTTCGCGACGGCGGTTCGGTATACTTTTAGAAGAACATTTTATAATTTTCATTTACTCACCTTGGGACATAGTACCACTTGGGTATCCCCCAAAATCCTCGAGGAAAATCCCAATTATTTCCTTCAGCCGGATAATAGACTCTCCTATTCCTTTTTTCAATATTCATTTCTTCACGACAAGCGAGATAACATTGCTTATGCCACCAGAGGCGAATTGCTGCAGTTGACCGCTACAAAATATGGACTAGTAACAAGAAAAGATTTGGATGAATTGGAAATAAATGTGATCGCCAATCGATATTTACCTATTGGAAAAAAGGTTCATTTTGCCACTGGCTTAACAGCCGGATGGTTTATGAATCCCAAGCAACCTTACACCTTGGTTCGTGGAATTGGCTATTCCCCAAACTTTATTCGAGGCTATGAACTCAATGTCATTGAAGGCCAACAATTGGTTGTTCAAAAAAACAGTCTTCGTTTTCAGGTTTTCCAAACCAGCTTTGACCTTTCAAAGACCATTTACAACGACCAATTCAATACCCTACCTCTTAGCATTTATTTGAGTGGTAATTTCGACCAAGGAGCAGTTCGAGATCGCAATAGAATTCCTGAAAATTTAGCACTTACCAATCAATACTTGTTTGGTTATGGAGCTGGAATAGATATAGTTACTGGTTATGATGCCGTATTTCGATTGGAATACTCCATCAATAAGCAAGGCACAGGTAACTTTTTCTTCAATTTCAAAGCTCCTTTTTAAGGTAAAAAATCCAGCGTCTCAACCGAGTTATTACTCAAAATTTCTCTTCTACCCCTAGTCCAAATAGCGCGAAATCGTACTTTACAGGATCTAGCGGATCGAAGGATCGAAGGGCTTGGGTGAGTTCTAATGCGGTGCCCCAGTCGGTTTGCTTGCGGGTAATTAATCCTAATTTTCGCCCTACCCGATCCACATGAAGGTCACAGGGACAAATTAGTTGGGCAGGACTTATTTGCTTCCAAATCCCAAAATCGACCCCCTGCTCATCCTGGCGGACCATCCAGCGTAGATACATGTTGATTCGCTTGCATGCCGATCTTGTTACTGGAGAGGAAATATGCTTCTTGGTTCGGGATGGGGCATCCTCCAAACTAAAAAAATAACGCTGAAATTGGGTAAGTATGGATTCCATGCTATCTAAAGCACCGGTTTGACCAATTAAAAATGCAAGTTCCAAACTCCCTTGATGTCGATAAAACCAGGACAAGAAGTGGATAAAATAAAGGGTATCGATTTCGTTAAAGGTGCGGTGTTTAAAATCTAAAAATACCTTTAAATCTGATTCGACGTGATTTACTAGAAAATCATGCGGGGCATTATCCATGCGCACAAGCAATTCGCTACACTTGTTTAGGATAGTTTTCCGCTGTCCCCAAGCGAGAATTGCCGCAAAAAACCCAGCAATTTCAATGTCTTGCTTTTTTTGGAAGCGATGGGGAATGGAAATAGGGTCTAACTCAATAAAGTTTGGACCATTGTATACTGAAACTTTTTCTTCCAAAAAATCTTTAATGCTTTGGTTCATAGCTTTACAAGCTGCTCCCCTCCTTGGGTACCGTCAAACCATTTAAATATCAAATTCTTTTCGTTTTTCTCGGCGAGATGCCAATCAAAACAACTGATTTTAGTGAGTATTTGCAGACTGTCTTTTTCTGGATCATACAAGCAAATGTCGAAATCAGGAAGTTCAGTTGCCTCTAAGGTATTCCATTTCTCTAAAATTAAACCTTCTTCTATTTCTTTCACTTTTTTGCCAAAAACATGCTCTCCCAACACAGTGGGAACGCCATCCATTCTCCTTAATCGAACTCCAACCGGACCGAATAGAATTTGTTTTTCCACCTTTGCCTCTAACAATGAATTGGTATGGGGAACTGCCTCCCAGTCTGATTCCAATTGGGTCACCCACTTTCCTTCAGGCTTTAATCGTGTAATTAGTTGGGATAGCTTAGAAAATAAAAAAGTAAGCCCTATGAATAGCAATCCAAAGCTTGCGAGGATAGGATAAGAAAGTACAAAAATACTGTTCCAAATAAATCGGAATACGTGATGGAAGAACAGCTGAATTTTTGACATGTTTAAGTTGGCTTACAATCTACCCCACTCAAGTTTTCCCCAAGTGCTTGACTTTAAAAAAAACGTCAGTAGAGAATTTCTACAGGGAAACGTGCATTTACCGCCTTCAACTGTTGGTAGGCAGCTTGAGAAAGCTTGATCAATACCTTAGAATTATCCCCCGTTTCTGGCAATACACCCACAACACGTGCAAAAATCGTTCGGTCATTTTCTTCATTCTTTACTCGAATAACACTTCCTACTGGTGCAGTTCTATGAAGGACTAGATACTTTTTATTTGCTTCCGTCCCTGGAATAAGTTCAGCAAGCCCATTCTCCTTTGTATTGGAAAATCCTCCCGAAGTATTGACTACTGGGCTTTCAATTTCCACATTTTCTTGAAATTCAACAGGAACTGTAGGTTCGGATTGGGGCTCTATTTCACTCTCTGAAGTAGCTAAAGTAGCTTGGATTCGACTCACTTTGAGCGACTGACCTAATTTCAAATTATTGGAGCTCAATGAATTCCACTCAATTAAATTTTCTACACTGCTTCCGTACTCTTTTGATAGAGAAAACAAGGACTCTCCAGATTTGACTTGATGAATTACCCATTCCCCTGATTTAGTTGGTACTACCTTTTCAAGAGAATCTGAGGCTAGGGACGCTTTCGAATCACCTGCACTAGAAGCACTTTGCTTGCCTATTGTTGAAGAAGAAACAGCAGCCGACACTTCCACATTTTTTATTTCTGAAGGGGTGGGTTGATTTGCATTTGCTGCTTCAGACGAAGCTACCTTTTCATTAGCAACCAGCTGACTGATTTTCAGAATTTGCCCCACCATTACCTTATCATTCGAAAGGGAATTCCATTTCTTCAGTTCAGCAACGGTTACTTTGTATTTTTTTGCAATTAAAAACAAAGATTCACCACGCCTTACTTGATGCTTTCGCTCTGTTTCAACCCGAGTAGGAACGGTTAATTTTGGAGTGCTGACCATTTCCTCCTTCTGGGAAGGGATCAACTTAGGCAATTCCTCCGTTTGTGTCACAGCAGCCACAACAGGTTCAGGGAATTTGGTGGGTTCGGATGGTTCCAAGACAGCTTCAGTGACAGAATTGCTGCCAAATGGA